>Ga0070734_10003610_pt1 | contig 15887 bp, 16 predicted proteins | sample Coa_R1_8_FD_66444 | JGI IMG/M metagenome (GOLD analysis project Ga0070734, IMG submission 66444) | Surface soil microbial communities from Centralia Pennsylvania, which are recovering from an underground coalmine fire - Coalmine... | ecosystem: Environmental > Terrestrial > Soil > Unclassified ...
ACACTGGTTGAATGCGTTCCCAATTTCTCTGAAGGTCGTAACAAGGCCGTCGTTGACGCCATTGTCGATGCCATGAAAATTCCCGGCGTCTCGCTGCTGGATCGCGAGATGGATTCCGACCACAACCGTTGCGTGATCACCATTGTCGGCGACCGTGAAGCCATTGCGGAAGCGGCGATTCGCGGCGTCGGCAAAGCGTCTGAGCTGATTGATCTGACCAAGCATCAGGGCGCTCATCCGCGCATTGGCGCGTCGGACGTGATCCCATTTATCCCGATTGAAGGCGTTACCATTGAAGACTGCGTCGCTATCGCGCGGAGAGTCGGAGAAGAGATATGGAAGCGCTTTAAGATTCCCGTCTATCTCTATGAATCTGCTGCTACCAATCCAGATCGCCAGAACCTGGAAAATATCCGTCGGGGCCAGTTTGAAGGCCTGCGGGAGGACATTCTCGTCAATCCGGCGCGCTGCCCGGATTTTGGCGATCCGCGCTGCCATCCCACCGCAGGAGCCACGGTCGTCGGGGCGCGCAAAGCGCTCATTGCCTATAACGTTTTTCTCAACACCAAAGATGTCGATATCGCAAAGAAAATTGCCAAGGCCGTGCGCTACTCTTCCGGCGGATTGCGTTATGTAAAAGGTGCAGGATTCGAAGTGCGCGGGCTCGCCCAGGTGTCAATGAACCTGACCGACTTTGAACAAACGCCAATCGCCCGCGTTTTTGAATTCGTCAAGCGTGAAGCTGAGCGTTACGGCGTGCAGCCGCTAAGCAGTGAGATTGTCGGCCTGATACCCAAGAAAGCTCTCGAACAGGCGGCGGAATGGTTTTTGCAGGTCGAAAATTTTGATTCCTCAATGATCCTGGAAAATCGGCTGGCTGCGGTAACCAGCGGCAAGATGGCTGTGGGAGGCATTCGCGCCGGAGTCGAGCCGTTCATAGAACAACTTGCTGCGCCCACTGCCACTCCCGGCGGAGGCAGCGCCGCGTCTTCGGTCGCTGCCATGGCGGCAGGACTTGGCAGCATGGTCGCTGCAATGTCGCGGACAAAAAAAGCTTATGCGCAATACGAACCGCAGTTGAGCGCGGCACTGGCCCGGTTGGCGCAGCTTCGTGAAGAATTGAAGGCCGGTATCGATGCCGACGCTGAAAGCTATAACCAGGTACTGGCCGCTTACAAGCTGGCCAAAACTTCCAGCGACGGTGAAGCAGCGATCGAAACCGCCATGCAAGGCGCTACCACCGTTCCCATGGATACGGCACAGAGAGCGCGCGAAGTCAAAGATATCATTGAGACGCTGAAGCCCATCACCAGTCCAAACATGGCTTCTGACCTTACCGTGGCGCTTTCCCTGGCCAGCGCCGCCATAGTTGGGGCCTTAGCCAACGTGGAAATCAACCTGGGCTCATTAAAAGATGCCGATTTTGCCGATGAGATACGTTCAAGAGTAGTGGAGCTCCAGAGGTGAATACCTTAAGTAATGGGAAATTAGCATCCTGAGCTGCACCTGAACGCATCAGATTAAGCAAAACCGGACTAAAATATGAATATGAAACGCACTCTTGTTATTGTGTTGGCTTTCTTGTCCAGCGGACTGACTGCCTTTGCTGCTTCACTTGGTACGGCCGCGCGGACGGTAATTCCCATTGAAGTTCAGCAGATCATCAACGTCGATTACCGTCGGATGAAAAATTCCGATACCGCCATGGACATGAAGGCCAAGCTGCTTCCACCCAACATGAAGCAGTTTGAGGATGCGCTGAAGGATATCGGCGTGAACCCCGACAAGGACATTGACCAGATCACGCTGGCGTCTTTCCGGATGAAAGACCAGGGCCTGCAGATGATCGGCATTGCGCAGGGCCAGTTCCCGCGCAAAAAGCTGATGCTCAAGATCACGAACCAGAAAATCAAGGGCACCAAGAAGAACGGTTCCATCATTTATCCCATGGCGGGCGGGATGCAAATGACCTTTCTGGATGACTGGACCATGTTGTTTGGTGACATCGCTGCCGTGAAGGCCGCGCTGGATGCCCGCGACAATTCCAGCCAGAGTCTGAATGCCAATCGCGAGATTACCGATCTGATTCCTAACGTTGAGGCCGGGACGGTCTGGAGCGTGCTGGATTCAGCCGGAACAGAGACGATGTTGAAGTCTGCGCTGGGCAGCGCCGCCGAACTGGGCGAGTTTGACACCATGAAGAAGAAGCTTCTGGGCTCGCGCTATACCATCGACTTTGATCATGGCGTGGATTTCAACCTGAACGTTCTTACCTCTGATAACGTGACCGCATCAACTCTTTCTTCCGTCCTGAAGGCCGGCATTCTGTTTAAGAAAATGGACGCCAGCCCAACGGAAAAGGCGGCGATTGACGGCACCACTGTGGACAGCGATACCAATAAGCTGGTGGTGAAGTTTAAGGCCGACGACAAGAATTTCCAGCAGTTGATGCAGTCGCCCATGTTTGCGTCAGTGGTTCGATAATAGGAACTTAACCAAAGGGCACGAAGAAGCGCTTTTTTCTGAAATCTCGAGCGTAGCGAGAGATCCCTACGGACGTCGTCTTCTATTTTTGCTAGCGACTCCTTGGTTTGTGTCACTTCAAGAGCGTCAAAGGCAATAGCCATCCCTCACCTGCACCAAACGCAGGTTCGGGATTTCAGATGAAATCCCTTCATTTCCTTTATGGTTAAAGCGTTTTTACAACTCGGCGCTCACTGCGTGCGCCAGCTCTTTGAGTGACTTCTCGTTCCTTCGATACCACATCCATAACCCGTGTTTTTCTGCTTGCACCAGCCCCGCCTTTCGCAGGATCGACATGTGGTGAGAAATCGTTGGCTGCGAGAGCGTTACGTGGTCCTGCACGTCGCATGCGCACATGCCCACGCCCTTCCCAATGGAGCATTGGTCCTTTTGCTTCAACAGCCGAAGTATTTTCACCCGAGCAGGATCGGCAACAGCTTTAAGCGCCAGCACGAATTGTTTATCGGTCATTGGCATCACATTCTGGCATCTTATTCTTTAGTACACGCACAGATCGATTTTGGTCAATATGCAATCGTCTATTGACCGCGCTTGCCAACCTCTGTTTTCCTAGATGTAGCATGGAATTGCGCAAAGATCCGATTACTCGCTCCTGGGTCATCGTGGGCGATGACGTGGAGCGCCCAGCCCAGCCCGGCTATTGCCCCTTTTGTCCTGGAGCACAGAACGCCCCGCAGGTGATTGCCACGTTGAACGGCAATGAGCTTGGCGGCGGGCCGATCTCTGCCATGGTCCATCCGGCGCCGCTCTACCGCATTGAAGGCGAGCCGCATCGCCATGCTGAAGGCATCTATGACGCCATGAACACCGTGGGCGCGCATGAAGTGCTGGTGCAGAGCATCCGCCATGACATTGAGCTATGGCAATCGTCTGACGCTGAAATTTCCCAATTCCTGCTGCTGACGGCCCAACGCATACAGGACCTCAAAGGCGATCTGCGCTTTAAGTATGTCACCATGTTCAAGAATCATGGGCCTGCCGCAAGCCAGGAGTTCGACCACCCGGTTTCGGAGCTGACGGCGACCACTTTTGTCCCGCGGCGCGTGCTCTATGAACTGCGGGCTTCGCGCGATTACTATCTGGAAAAAGAGCGTTGCGTCTTTTGTGACACTCTGGGACAGGAATTGCGCAATCCCATCAGGATCGTTGAGGCCCTGAATCACTTTGTATCCATGTGTCCGTTCGCATCCCGCGTGCCGTATGAGATCTGGATCATGCCGCGCAAGCATGAATCGTCCTTTGAGCGGTCAATCACCTCGAAGTCGGCTCATCTGAATGAACTGGCCGGATTGATCCGCCGAACACTGCAGCGAGTGATGAGCGTTTCTGAATCGTTTTACCTGGTGCTCCACACGGTGCCAAACACATATCAGAAATCGAACATACTGCAATACTGGAAAACCGTGGACGAAGACTATCACTGGCACATCGAGATCCTGCCTATTATTGGCGCCAAGGCCAAGCCTTACTTCCTGAAAGAGGTGTATTACACTCACATTTCATCGGAGTCTGCTGCAGAAAAGTACCGGAAACTCTCTATCCGTTAGCTCCGCAGAGGCGAAAAAGCGCGCTGCTAATATTCTTCCCGCAGTGTCATATAACCAGATTTCTCAATGCACTCATACAGTGAACCTCGAGCAGGGATTGGGGCAATTTAGTAGCTTGCTGCTCAATCAGCATGGATAAAAACGAACTCCACGATGAACTTGAGCGGCTTCATCCGGCGAGCTTTGGCTGGGCGCTGTGGTGCTGCGATCACCGGAGAGATGAGGCGGAAGAGGTTTTGCAGGCCGCCTACCTCAAAGTGCTGGAGGGCGGAGCGCGCTTTGAAGGACGTGCAACCTTGCGGACCTGGTTTTTCTCCGTGGTGCGCCGAACGGCCTGGGAACAGCGTCGTAGGCGGTGGGCACGCGAGTTACTGTTGGGGCGCTGGATGGGACAGCAACCGGCTTCGATGCTGCATCCTGCGCCAGATGAAGCGCTGAGCAGTTCGGAAGAAAACCATGCGCTGCTTCGCGTGCTGATGAAGTTGCCCGCGCGACAGCGTGAGGTCTTGCACCTGGTCTTTTATCAGGATTTGACGATTCAGGAGGCTGCGAAGGTTTTGAACATTTCCCTGGGAACGGCGCGCATACATTTTGAACGTGGCAAAACCAGGCTTCGCAGCCTGTTGAGTAAAGAGGAAATGCGATGAACAGGAACCAGAGTCTTCCTAACGATGATCGTGGCGACAAAGCGCCGCAGGACATCAACTTGCAAGATAGTGCCTTGCGCGAGCGCTTCGTCAGCCTTCGCGAGGAAGAGCAGCAGCACATTCCTGCATTCGCATCGCTATGGGGCGGCAGAAGCCACGTGCAATGGAACAAAGGTCTCTGGTTCGCTGCCGCTGGTTGTGCGCTGATCGTTGTAATAGCGATTCTTTTGCTGCGCTCAAAGCGGCCAAATAGGGACGAAGTCTCAATGGTTTCGATTACCGAATGGAAAGCGCCTACGGATTTTCTGTTGGAGACGCCCGGACGCGAAATTCTGCAGACGGTGCCGGAAATCGGTAAATGGCAAGGGTACACGGCGGCGACTTCCGCCGGGGACAGGCATTCGCAAGTCAGAAAAAAGGCTTTGCACTAAAAGGAGGATCGCTTGAAATTCTACAGGTTGTTGTTCGCATTGTTTGTTTTGGGCGCAGCAGGCTGGGGGCAGAAGCCGGCAGATGATCCCATTGCTCAAGCTCTTTATCCGCCCGAACTGGTCATGAAGTATCGCCAGGAAATCAATCTGGATGAGGGCCAATCCAAGGGGATGAAAGAGGCCATCCAGAAGGCCCAAACCAAATTCCTGGACATGCAATGGGACATGCAGTCTGAAGCGGAAAAGCTGGTCAAATTGCTGAAGGCGCGTCCTGTGGACGAGGCGGCGGTCATGGCCCAAATGGACCAGGTCTTGAACCGCGAGCGCGAGATCAAGAAGGCCCAGATATCCCTGCTGATCCACATCAAGAACTTGCTGACGGAAGCACAGCAGAACAAGCTTACGGAATTGCGGCAAAGACCCTCTTGAGCCATTGCACCAGGCAAACGCCCGAGAGCACAGCTCTCGGGCGCGGTTGCCTTGGCTCGCTTCACGGGATGAATGACGCGAAGCGCAGCTCAAACATTAAATAGCAACGGCCCTGCGAACATCGAAAGTAACCGCAGCAACTCCCGGTCAGCCTGATCAATGTCTTTTCGGTGCGGAAGCAATCTATAAAAAATGATTGCTCCTCTCGGCCTGTTTTCATGCCACAGGGGAACAAAGGCCGTGGTCTCAAGCTGTGACCACAACTGGTCGTAAGCCGTATGCGTATTCACAATCGAGATTTTGAATGCTTCGATCGCGTCTGCAATCGCGCGTGCCTTCGCAGTCAGCGCTTGCCGCCGCGTGTCGGTCATTCCGGAACCTGCAAGCAAAGACAAGGTGGAGTCCTCATTCAGTTCCAAAATTGCCATATCGTCACATCCCAGGAGAGCGGAACCAATCTCCAGAATTGTGCGTGTCACATTCTTTTGGCAAACCGCCTGCCTCAGTCTCTCACTCGCCACATACAATCTCACCCACATAGGATCGGGGTGATCTCCGTGCAAGCTGTTAAGGCAACGGTCACGGTAGGAAGCAACACATTTTTCGAGCGCTTGGACCAGGCCAACCTTATCGATGATCTCGCAAGCCTCTACGTCATAAGTGAAAGGTTTTGTCATCGATTCACGCTATGACTGGTCAGGTATATATCCACCATCTCCAGCAGTTTGCGCCAGTTGAGAGGTTGAGCCGTGTCCCTGGCGCCGATGGCAAAGCGATTCTCAATATTTGAAAGCTTGTTACCGTTGGTTATCAGGAAGATGGGTACACGCTGCAATTTTTGGATTTTGCTCATCTCACGGCAAGCGTCCATATTCGGCTGAATCCCATCCATCAAAATAAGGTCGGGCTGCTCTGATACCGCCTTTTGAATGGCTTCCCAGCCGTCACGCGCCGTGACGAGGTTGTAATTTGTGGGCTTGGCAAACAGCAACTGCTTCATCAGCAAAGTGGTGCTGTAATCATCAACATAAAGGACTTTACGACTCATAACCTCCAGTTGCCGGCCCTGGGCTTGCAATGCGACACACTTCTCCCGGCCCGCGGAAACACACACAATGTGCATTCGCGCAGGTAATGGCACAAATAGCTCACGAGCGTCCCTGGTCCAGGGCGCAAGGCCGACACAAACACGCTGGCCTTACAGCTATCAGCCGTGCTCGTAAGCAAATTGTTTGTCTTGTGTCACAGTCGCGGCATTTGCTTCCGTCGAGCCGTTTTGCAGAGATCGCAAAACGAAAATGCCCAAAGCGGCTGGCTTCCAATAATTGAGAATAACTGTAGATGAATCGCACCGCGACCGAAACATTACGTAGGTACTTTAGGTCATAGGAATGGAATTCTTCGCCCGAATTGGCATTCATTCACAGATCGTATGCCAAAGATGGGAGCGTTGCGAACCTCATGAAGACCGGGCCATGATCCTCAACCCGCTGCCGCGCACAGCTCCTAGGGTAGAACCCCTATTTCTTTCCTGATCTGTCGGTTCCGGGCAGCATTTTGCTGAGAATACCTTTGTGCGTTTTATCACATGTGCTACAGGCACTCGCGGCTATAATTTGCAATAACTTATGCTTCCGTTGTTCTGGTTACGCGTGGCCCTGAGTCTGTACGGGGTGGGCCTGCTTTACGCCCTGGCGTCATTCTGGGGCGGCAGGAAGGTCCTGACCCGAATCACCCTGCCGGCGGTGGGGCTGGGGATGGTGTTTCATTTTGTGTCCATTGTGGAAAACGCCATGTTCAGTAGTACTTGGGCGCCGTCCATGCACGGATTGGAATCATTGCTGGCATTCGTGCTCATGGTATTTTTCTTTGTCGTTTATGCCCGATTCCATGCCACGTCGCCGGGTTTGGCCGTTTTTCCGCTGGTTTTCTGGCTTACTTTTTCAGCTTCGTCTTATGCCGAGCCAACCGAGCCTTCCGCGCCACTGTTCGTAAGCACGCAATGGATTTACATCCATGTTGCGCTGATTCTTATCGGCTATTCGGCGCTGTTCTTCAGCTTTGTTGCCAGCATTTTGTATCTGCTCCAGGAGCGCAACCTGAAAACAAAAGCCGGAATGAAAGGATTCTGGTCGCGCCTGCCCGCGCTGGCCACAATCGACGAAATCGGCTTCAAATGCCTGATCTGGGGCTTCCCGTTCATGACGCTGGGCCTGATTGCCGGTTCGATTCTGGCAGAAGCGCGCTTTGGCAGCAGATACTTTGCCGATCCCAAAATCCTGCTCTCTGGGTTGATGTGGGTCATCTACATGGTCCTGCTGTACACGCGGTGGAACGCAGGATGGCGTGGCCGGCGGGCTGCATATTTAGCGACGTTCGCCTTTGGCGCAGCTATGTTGGCCTGGGCGGCCAACAATTTCAGCCAGATGCACAGGTTTATTGCCCCATGAACTTTCACGTTATCGGCGTGAACCACAACAGCGCTCCGCTTGAGGTGCGTGAGCGGCTGGCTGTGCCTGAGGCGCAGTTGCCGGACGCCATCCGCAGCCTGGTGCAGCAGCCCGGCGTGGATGAAGGCATGGTGCTTTCTACATGCAATCGCGTTGAAGTGGTTACCAGCACCAAGCAGGGTGCCGATTTGCGTGGATTTCTGGGCAGCTATTTTGGAGTGAGCTCCGCGGCTCTCAATTCCCATATTTACGAATTTGAGCAGCGCGAAGCGGTGCGACACGTTTTTCGTGTTGCCTCCAGCCTCGACTCCATGGTGGTGGGCGAACCGCAGATTCTGGGACAGGTAAAAGAAGCCTATGCTCTGGCGCGGGGGTTGGGTGCAATCCATTCCGGGCTGGACGCGCTGCTGTCACGCGCGTTTGCGGTGGCCAAGCGCGTTCGCTCAGAGACTTCAATCGGCAGCTCCAGCGTTTCTATTGCGTCCGTTGCGGTGCAACTGGCGGAAAAGATTTTTGGATCGCTCGAAGACAAGACCGTCTTTCTGGTTGGCGCAGGCAAGATGGCGGAACTGGCGGCGCGGCATCTGATCGCCCACGGCGCAAAAAATATTATTGTCAGCAATCGTACCCACGAGCGCGCAGTGGAGCTGGCAGAAGAATTTGGCGGTCGGGCCGTTTCCTTCGACCAGCTGCACGAAACTTCAGACACCGCTGACATCATCCTAACTTCAACCGGCGCTCAGGAGCCGCTGTTCCGCCGCGAGCATGGCGAACGCTTGATCAAAGGCCGCCGCAACCGACCGATGTTCTTCATCGACATTGCCGTGCCCCGCAATGTGCATCCAGACATGAACAAACTGGATGGAATGTTTGTATATGACGTGGATGACTTGCAGTCTGTGGCGACGGACAACGCCGGCGAACGCAAAAAAGAAGCCGAGCGCGCGGAGAAAATTATTGAGCTGGAAGTTGACCGCTTTGCTTCGCGCATGAAGTCACTGGCTGTGGTGCCGACGATTCTTTCGCTTCAGGAGTATTGCGAGACAATCCGGCAGGCGGAGATCGACCGTATCCGAGGTAAGCTGGGAACGATTACACCGGAACAGGAAGCGGCCATCGATGCGATGACCCGCGGCATCATCAACAAACTGCTGCACACGCCCATAACCACGCTCAAATCGTCCACGGATCATCCCGAGGCTGCTACCATCCATGAGATGATCAGGCGGCTGTTCAATTTGAATACCGGGAAACCGAAAGAGTAAATGACCAAACTTCGAATAGGCTCGCGAGGCTCGCAACTGGCGTTGTGGCAGGCGAATCATGTGGCAGCCCTGCTGCGCGCCAAAGGGCACACCGTTGAGATTGAGGTCATCAAGACCACCGGCGACAAGATCACCAGCGTTGCGCTGGCCAAGGTCGGCACCAAGGGGATGTTTACCAAGGAGATTGAAGACGCGCTGCACGAAAAGCGTGTGGATCTAGCGGTGCACAGCCTCAAGGATGTTCCGACGGATCTGGCGCAGGAGTTTGAGCTGGCAGCGATCATGAAACGTGAAGACCCGCGCGACGCTTTTATTTCCGTAAAGTTCTCCAGCCTGGAAGAACTGCCGCAGGGCGCGAAAGTTGGCACGAGCAGTTTGCGCAGGCAGTGCCAGTTGAAGTCGGTGCGTCCGGATCTGGAAGTTTTTCCTCTGCGCGGCAACGTGGATACCAGACTCAGAAAGCTTGAGTCCGGCGAATACGACGCGATTATCCTGGCCGCGGCGGGCGTGCTCCGTCTGGGACTGGAAACGCATGTGCGTTCGCGCATCTCAGCCGACGTGATGTGTCCGGCTGTGGGGCAGGGCGCGCTGGCGATTGAGATTCGGCGAGGCGATCAGCAGACCAAAGCACTGCTGGCTTTCCTGAATGATGCGGATACCCATGCGGCTATCGATTGCGAGCGCGCGCTGCTGGGATCGCTCGGCGGCGGGTGCCAGGTACCCATAGGAGCGTATGCTGAGAAGAGGGGAGGCCGTCTATTCCTGCGGGCCATGGTGGGCCGGCCCGACGGAAGCCAGATTCTACGTGAGCAGGCCGATGGAACTGATGGCGTGAAGCTGGGCCGCGAAACAGCACAAACGCTGCTGTGGCGCGGCGGCGACAAGATTCTTGACGATGTGTACGCACAGGAAGTTGAAGTGCCGAAGCAACCATGAGCACAAATAAATCAGCAACGGGTGCGAAGAAAGCAGTAAACGTGAATCAAGAAGAACCGCTGAGCGGATGGCGGATCCTGACTACCCGCGCCAGTAAACAGTCCGGTGGCCTGGCGGCACCTCTGCGTGAAATGGGCGCAGAGGTAGTTGAGATTCCGACCATCGAGATCAAGCCGCCCAGCAGTTACAAGGCTCTGGATACGGCGCTGAAAAATATCTCCAAGTATGACTGGCTAATCCTTACCAGCGTGAACGGCGTGGAAGCATTATTCGCGCGGCTGAAAAAGCTGCGCATTGCTCCAGCAAAGCTGGCACATCTGCAAGTGGCGGCCATTGGGCCGGCGACGCAGCGCGAAATCGAAAAGCAAGGCATGAAAGTGGTGGTGACGCCCGACAGGTATGTGGCTGAAGCTGTGGTGGAAGCGTTAAAGGGCAAGACGGAAGGGAAGCGCGTGCTGCTGGTCCGGGCAAAGGTAGCCCGCGATGTTCTGCCTGTTGAGCTTCGCAAAGCCAGCGCAAAAGTGGATGTGGCCGAAGCCTATGAGACGCACGTGCCAAAGGGAGCCAAGGCGAAACTGAATCGGCTTTTCTCCAATGACACATCACGGCCGGACATTGTGACGTTCACCAGCTCGTCCACGGCAACAAATTTTCTGGCGCTGCTGGAAAAAGACCACTGGCACGGATTGCGCGAAATTTGGCTCGCATCCATAGGGCCCGTTACCAGCGACACGCTACGGCAAGCCGGATTCAGACCGAATATTGAGGCACTGGAATACACGATGGAAGGACTCGCGCTGGCGATCGCTAAGCACGTGCTGACTACGCACAAGGACGAATAGAGCTTTACAGCAAAGGTCGCCAAAGGAAACCTGCTTAAGATCAAACCTTTTCGTCCTCTACGGTAAGACCGCTCTACTGAATGCAAAGATCATTCCACATTACAGCCGCACTTTGCCGGCTCGGCATACTTCTTTAAGAACTCACCGATGCGGGTGAACGCGTCGATCTGGTTCTCGATCTTGGCGAAGCCGTGGCCTTCATTCTCATAGATTTTTACTTCCACCACACCGCCCCGCTTTTTTATGGCTTGTACTACCTGCTCGGTTTCAGTCTTAGGGCACCGAGGGTCATTGCCGCCGGCCATTAACAAGAGTGGCGCTTTGATCTGGTCGACGAAATAGATGGGTGACCGGTCCTTAAGGCGCGCCGTATCTTTTATCGGATCGCCCATATTGGCAAGTGCGTATTCGCGGCCGTAAGGATCTGTATTCTCCATTTCAGTGAACCAGTTCACGAAAGGAAAATAGGGCACACCGGCGGCCCAGAGATCGGGCGCTTTGGTTACGGCCATCATGGTGAGATAGCCGCCATAGCTGCCGCCCATCACCGCAACTTTTTTGGGGTCGATAAACCCAGTCTTCTTGATCCACTCTGCCGCTGAAATAACGTCTTGCAGGTCGCCGCCTCCCATGTCAAAACGGTTGGCGTCCTCAAATTCCTTGCCGTAGCCGCTGGAGCCGCGGTAGTTCGGCGTGATCACAAAATATCCCTGGTTCACCAGATACTGAATGTTGCGGCTGAAGGCATTCCGCGCCTGATCTTCAGGTCCGCCATGAATGGCCACCACAGCCGCGTTCTGGCCATTTTTTTCCGCATTGTAAGGCACGTATACAAAGGCGGAGATTTGCCATTTGCCGTCCTTGCTGGGATAGTGCACCAGGAAGGGCTCGACCATGTCTTCGCTGCGCAGCCCGCCTACAAGGGAATGCGTGATCTGCAATGGTTTCTGGGTGGCAAAGTCGAAGGCCCAGAGATCGTTCGGTGCATTCGCGGCTTCATGGCGGTAGAGCAAGCGAGCGCCATCATGGCTGAACCCGCTCTCCGAGGTCTCCGCGCCAATGAGCGAATTGGTTCCCGCCGCCATAGGCAGCGCGTGCGCCTGCTTCGCCGCTAGATCGTAAACAAAAATCTCCTGATTGCCGTCCACATTGGCCGTCCAGATCACACTCTTGCCGTTGCGGGAAAAGCTTCCCGAATTGACCTCCCACTTGCCGCTGGTGAGCCAGGAGAATTTTTTTGTTGCCACATCGAGCAAGGCTGCATTCTGGTAGCCGTTGCCGGCATTCGAGGTGATCAGCAGAGTCTTACAGTCGGGCGAGATGTCGGTGGCTTGAAAATTGTGCTCGCCCTGGTGCGGAGTGAGGTTCATCGCCGGCCCACCCGTAGCGCTCACGATGAAAATATTCGAATCCTTGCCGTCAGCCCGCTGCTGTGTGAAGACGATCGACTTGCCGTCCTTCGACCAGATGGAATAAACGTTGCTGAGCAGTGCCGGCGTGTTCGTGGTTAGGTGAGTGACTTTCTTCGTCAGAATCTCGATCGTATCGATCTCGTAATTGGGCGAGCGTTTCGGCTTGACGCTATAGGCGATTCTTTCTCCATCAGGGGACCATGCCGCGCCTTCTTCGGCGACTTCCGGCGTATTGGTGAGGTTCACCACTTGTCCGTTGCTGACAGAAACCAGAAATAGGTCCCACTGCTCGTTGCCGTCGTAATCAGAGTTGTAAGCGATCCAGCGGCCTTTGGGCGACCACGCGATGTTCACCTGGCGCTGGTTGCTCACGGTGAGCTGCGTGGGCCAGCCGCCCTGCGAGGAGATGATCCAGATGTTTTGCCGCCCGCTGATGTTAGTGATGAATGCGATTTGCTTGTCGTCGGGCGACCACGAGCTCTCGCCGATGTTCCGCGTCATGTAGAGCTTTTCGATTGTGAGGGGTTGGATATCGAATTTTTGTTTTGATGTGATCTGGGAAGGATCGGTGATGACGCCTGGTTGCGCAATCAGCGGCGTTGTGGCGGTCCATATAAGTACGAGAGTTGCGATTATCCGTGCGCGATTCATTATGCCGTTCACCGTGCCTCCGTGGCGGATTCTTTCTTATGGCTGCGCCGTTTTATGTATCTCCACCGTTGACCAAGTTTTATCCGCAGCGTGGCAGATGTTTTCCAGCGGACAGTCCGCGCACTTGGGGCGCCTTGCAATGCAAAGCGCGCGCCCGTGATGGATGATCTGGTGAGAAAAGTCGATCCACTTTGTTTGCGGGATGACTTTCATCAGGTCTTGCTCAATGTTTTTTGGGTCTTCGGCCTTCGTGAGTTCCAGCCGTCGAGAGATACGATGGACATGGGTATCCACCACGACGCCCACGCCTATTCCGAACCATGATCCTAAGACCACGTTGGCTGTCTTGCGGGCTACGCCGGGGAGGGATAGCAGTTTGTCCATGTCGTCAGGGACCTGGCCGCCAAATTCTTCAATTACACCTTTGGCTGCCCCGACAATCGATTTGGACTTGTTGCGGAAGAACCCAGTCGAGCGGATATCCGGCTCAAGCTGTTCTGGTTTGAGAGCAGCAAAGGCCTGGGGCGTCGGATATTTCTGAAACAACATCGGCGTAACCATATTCACGCGCACGTCAGTACATTGGGCGGAGAGAATGGTGGCCACCAGCAACTCCCAGGCGCTGTTGTGGTGTAGGGCGCAGCGGACATTGGGGTAACGCTGGTCCAGGCGATTTAGAATGTCTCTTACGCGTTCCGGGGCCAGCGGATCATAGCTGCCTTTAGCGGCTTTGACCTTTACAGCTGTGGGCTTAGCCGGAACAGAGGCTTTAACGGGTGGCTTTGGCTGAGACTTGGTCTTGCCAGAAGGCGCTTTTACAGCAGGTCTTTTTGCGACGGGCATCACACAAAATTTAAAGCAGCGGGCTTACAATCACAATAGGCATAGCGAAGAGGGCAAAGCTAAAGATGGCAACCACCACGAAGGCAGAGATGAAAATCCCGAGCAGTGACCTGCATGCGGTACCGCTGACGCTTGAAGGCTCCAGCGTTCTGCACCAGATGTTTCGCATCCGCTGGGCGGAATGGCGCAAGCTGAGCCCGGCCCAGCAGCATGAGATTGCGGCGGAAGCTTCGACGGCGCTGCTGAAGATGGAAAACGACGTGACCGGCCAGACCGCCGTGTTTTCCCTGCTGGGGCACAAAGGCGATCTACTGGTGGTGCATTTCCGCAACTCTTTTGACCAGCTCAAGGCTGCTGAACTCGCCATCTCACGCCTGCGCCTAAGCGATTACCTGGAGCAGACCACGTCTTACCTTTCGGTGGTGGAACTTGGCCTTTACGACTCGTCAGTCAAGCTGTATCGCACCTTGCGCGAGCAGGGAACTGTGCCGCATTCGCCGGAGTGGAATGAGGTGATAGAAGAGACGATCAAGCGCCAGACCGAGGCAATGCGTCCGCGGCTGTTTCCTCAGATTCCACCAAACCGCTATATCTGTTTTTATCCGATGGACCGACGGCGCGGCGAAGACAAGAATTGGTACAGCCTGCCCATTGAAGAACGCCAGCGCCAGATGGAAGAGCACGGGTTGGTCGGCCGCCGATACGCCGGGACCGTGAGGCAGATCATCACTGGATCGATCGGTTTCGATGACTGGGAATGGGGCGTGGACCTGTTTGCCGATGATCCGCTGATCTTCAAGAAGTTGATCTACGAAATGCGCTTTGATGAAGTCAGCGCCGTGTATGCCCTGTTCGGAACATTTTATGTGGGCGTGCGCTGTCCGGCGGCGGGGTTAGAAGAGTTGTTCAGCGGCAAATTGCCGGAATAAACAAACGTAGCCGCAGATTTGCGCGGATGAGCGCAGATCAAAAATTAGCCGCGAATTTCGCGAATGCACACGAATCGAAGAAGATTTGGCGATTGGATAATCGAGCTTAACCGCAAGAACGCCAAGACCGGTCAAGTTATTTAAATTTAATTCGCGCAGTTCGCGTGGATTCGCTGCTCGCTTTTTTGGCTGACTTTTGAGCGCTGATTGCTAACCGTGGTTCGCGGCCATTGACCTATGTGAGCCTCAATCATTACTCTGGAATTCATGGTCAAAGCAGTGCAAGCAGGGCAGGTCTGGCGTAGTGACGAGAACGGTGATAACTTTCTGGTCACAAAAGTTTACGGCGAATTGTTCACGCAATACGCAATGTTGCGCCCAGCCAAAGTCAGCGCCCCGGACGCCGAAACCATCCGCGTGAAGATCACCAAAGACGATAGCGGCATGACCTTGCCGGGATATACGTTCACCCAGGACTCACAGGATTTCTAGAAGACCCCACTGAATGTTGGAAAAAATTATTGCCGCGCTAGCCGGTTTCATCATCGCAGTAATTTCCAAGGCCGGATACCTCGGCGTGTTGTTGCTGATGGCCATTGAGTCGGCGTGTATTCCCCTGCCCTCGGAAATTATCATGCCCTTTGCGGGCTACCTGGTTTACAAAGGGCAATTCAATTTACTGATGGCGGCAACTGCGGGCGCGATCGGCTGCAATCTTGGCTCGGTGATTGCCTATGAAATTGGCAATTACGGCGGACGGCCGCTGATTGAACGATACGGATCTTATATTTTCATGGGCCGACATGAGTTGGATATGGCGGAGCGATTCTTCAAGTGCTTTGGCGCGGTTGCGGTTTTGATCGGTCGATTGCTTCCTGTGATCCGGACATTCATTGCACTGCCCGCAGGCGTCGCGCGCATGCCGCGTTTGCGGTTCCATATTTACACCTTCATTGGCTCA
>Ga0070734_10003611_pt1 | contig 15881 bp, 9 predicted proteins | sample Coa_R1_8_FD_66444 | JGI IMG/M metagenome (GOLD analysis project Ga0070734, IMG submission 66444) | Surface soil microbial communities from Centralia Pennsylvania, which are recovering from an underground coalmine fire - Coalmine... | ecosystem: Environmental > Terrestrial > Soil > Unclassified ...
GCTTCAAGGTCATCAAGTTCAACAAGAAGCGCGGCAACATCGTTCTCTCGCGGCGCGTGCTGCTGGAGAAGGAGCGCGCCGAGCTGAAGGGGATGACCCTCGAGAAGCTCAAGGAAGGCCAGATCGTCGAGGGGATCGTCAAGAACCTCACCGAGTACGGCGCCTTCATCGACCTCGGCGGCATCGACGGCCTGCTGCACATCACCGACATGTCCTGGGGCCGCGTCACGCACCCCTCGGAGCTGTTCCAGGTCGGTGACCACGTTCGCGTGAAGGTCCTCAAGTTCAACGCCGAGACCGAGCGGGTCTCCCTGGGCCTCAAGCAGATCAGCGAGGATCCCTGGACCCACGCGCAGGAGAAGTACCCGCCGGGCACCGTGGTGCGCGGCAAGGTCGTCTCGCTCAAGGACTACGGCGCGTTCATCGAGCTCGAGGAGGGGATCGAGGGCCTGGTCCACATCTCCGAGATGTCCTGGACCCGCCGGGTCAAGCACCCGTCGAAGGTGGTGGCGGTGGGCGACACCGTCGAGGCGGTCGTGCTCGACATCGACCCGCGCCAGAACCGCATCAGCCTCGGCATCAAGCAGCTCGAGCCGAACCCCTTCGCCTCGCTCAAGGAGAAGTACCCGCCGGGCACGGTGGTCAAGGGCGTCATCCGCAACATCGCCGACTTCGGCATCTTCGTGGAGATCGAGGAGGGCATCGACGGTCTGGTGCACGTCTCCGACCTCTCCTGGACCCAGCGGGTCAAGCACCCGTCGGAGCTCTATCAGAAGGGTGACGAGGTCGAGGCGGTGGTGCTCAACATCGACTTCGACGGCGAGAAGCCGAAGGTGTCGCTGGGCATCAAGCAGCTGGTCCCCGATCCGTGGGATCGCATCCCCTACGACTACCCGGTCGGCAAGATCGTCGAGGCGAAGGTGATCAAGGTTCTCGACTTCGGCGCCTTCGTCGAGATCGAGAAGGGGGTCGAGGGCCTCATCCACGTCTCCGAGTTCTCCGAGGACCGGGTCGAGGACGCCAAGTCGTTCGTCAAGCCGGGCCAGACGCTGAAGGCGGAGATCATCGGCGTCGACACGGCCGAGCGGAAGATCGGCCTCTCGTTCCGCGGCGCCACGCGCGCCGAGGAGCTGGCCGACGCGCAGGGCTTCTCCGGCGGCGCCCCCACGGCGACGCTGGGCGACGTCATGCGCGACAAGCTGGCCGCGCTGGGCGCGCAGGTCGCCGGCAACAAGAAGAACCAGAGCCAAGGCAAGGAAGCGGCCGCGGACGACGACGACGAATCGTCGAAGTAACGGAAGCCGATGGTGACGCCGGCCAGCCGCACGCTGGGGTGGCTGCGACAGTTCGCGAAGCTCTGGGGCTTCGCGCTCTTCTGCGTCCTCGTCGTCTTCATCTTCCGGGAGGTCTGCCTCCCGTTCCTGTTCGCCATCCTGGTGGCGTACATCCTGGCGCCGATCGTCGATCGTATGAGCCGGCTGCGCGTGGGGGGGAAACCCTTCCCGCGCGCGGCCGCGGTCATCGTCCTCTACGTCAACATCATCGCCATCCTCAGCCTGTTCATCGGCTACTTCGTGCCGAAGCTGTCAGGCGACTTCGCGCGCCTGTTTCGCGAGGCGCCGCAGCTGTTCGCCAAGGTGAACCGCGAGTGGCTTCCGCGCGCCGGCGCCTGGGTCGACCAGCACTTCGGGCCCGAGCAGGAGGAGGGGGGGGCGGACGTCATCACGGGCGGCGGGCCCGCCGCGCCGCCGGCGGCGCGGTCGATCGTGCTCGAGCCGCTCCCTGACGGGCGCTACCGGATCGACGTCGAGGCGCTGGCGCTCGAGGTTCGGCCGACCAAGGACGGGCGCTACCTGATCGCGCCGCCCCATCCCGAAGAGGGGGTCGGTGGCGGCGGCAAGTGGGAGCGGTCGATCAAGCAGTGGCTGGCGGCGCGGCTCAAGTCGACCGAAGGGGAGAGCCAGCGCGCGCTGGAGTACGGCCAGAAGTTCATCGGCGCGGTGGTGGCCGGGATCGGCCGCCTGTTCCTGGTGCTGATGGTGGCGGCGTTCATCCTGGTCGATCTGAAGCGCGTGCAGGAGTTCCTGCACTCGCTGGTCCCCGAGCAGTACCAGACCGACTACGAGCGGATCGCCAGCGGCGTCGATCGAGGGCTCTCGGGCGTGATCCGCGGGCAGCTGCTCATCTGCCTCATCAACGGCACCTTCACCTTCCTGGGCCTCTGGATCTTCCACGTGAAGTACCGGCTGCTCCTGGCCGGGATCGCCGCCACCATGAGCCTGGTCCCGATCTTCGGGTCGATCCTCTCGTCGGTGCCGATCGTGGCCATCGCGCTCATCTCGTCGGGCACCTTCGATCTGCGGCAGGGGCTGTTCGTGCTGGGGTGGATCATCGGCATCCACCTCCTCGAGGCGAACTTCTTGAACCCGAAGATCATGGGCGACGCCGCCAAGATCCACCCCGTCCTGGTGGTGTTCGCGCTCATCGCCGGCGAGCACAGCTATGGCCTCGTCGGGGCGCTGTTCGCCGTGCCGGTGGCCTCGATCATCCAGACGATCTTCGTCTACTACCGCAAGCGCCCGCGCCCGCCCATCGCCACGCTGCCGGCCGCTCCGGCGTGACCGCGCTAGAGAGCGAGCGTCTGTGGCGTGCGGTCGGGACCCGCCAGCACGGCGCAGCGGTCGGCGACCTCGTGCCAGCCCGGCCGCTTGGCGACCTCGCGGTTGGCCTCGACGACGAGAGCGCGGAGCGCCTCGTGCGGGACCCGGCGCCCGTTCCGCGTGGCGTCGTGCTTGGCCTGGCAAACCGGGCAGTCACTGATCCCCTCGATGGCCAGGTAACGAATGGGGTAAGCGCAGCCTGCCGCCACGAAGCAGCGTCCGTTGGTCGCCGCCAGCGCGATCTCCAGCGGCGGGGCGCCGGCCTCGGCCAGCAGCCGGTCGACGAAGGTCAAGCTGTTGCGCAGCGCCGCGTGAACGGCGGTTGGCGCAGGCGTAGGCTGATCGAGGATCCCGGCGTCGTGGAGAAAAGCCAGGAAGAGGTGAAAGAAGTGCTCGCTCGGCGCGTGGCCACGGATGTTGCGGCGCAGGAACGTCGGCGTGCTCTCGAGGATGCGCTCGCGGATGCCTTCGAAGACGCCGGGGTCCATCTCGGCGATCGAGCCGAACAGCCAGGAGCGGAAGCGGAACGGATCGGCGTCCTCGGCCGGAGTGCTGCCGTCGTGGCCCAGCCCGACCCGCCCGACCAGCGCCTCGGCGCGCGTGTCCTTCACCAGGTTGTAGAGGTCGACCTCGACGGTCTCGGCGCGCGGCCGCTTCTGCAGCAGCACGTCGCCGCCCTGGACGAAGCCCAGCCCGTACCCTTCGGGCATGCTCGCGCTCCCGCGCGCGTAGAGCGCGGTGCGCGCGGAGAACAACGCGCAGGCGAGGTTCTCCGGCTCGTTTCCGAAGTAGGCGACGAGGTGCCTCACGACGCAATAAGAAGTATACGGACCCTTCGATGAAAATCACGGAGATCTACAGCAGCATCCAGGGCGAGACACAGTACGCGGGGCTGCCGTGTACGCTGGTTCGCACGACGGGCTGCGATCTGCGCTGCGGGTACTGCGACTCCGCCTTTGCCTTCCATGGCGGTCGAGACATGACCTTGGACGACATCGTGCACGAGGTCGACCGGCTCGGCGCGCCGCTGGTCCTGCTCACAGGTGGGGAGCCGATGCTCCAGCGCGAGATGCCGAAGCTGGCGGGCCGCCTGCTGGAAGCGGGCCATCGGGTGATGATCGAGACCTCGGGGGCGCACCTACTCGATGCGCTTCCGGACGAGGTGTTCCGGATCGTCGACGTGAAGACGCCGGCCTCGGGCGAGTCCCACCGCATGCGCTGGGAGCTGCTGAGCAAGCTCCGCCCGTGCGACGCGGCGAAGTTCGTGCTCGCGGATGAGCCCGACTACGAATGGGCGCGGGGGGTCATCCGGGAGCACGACCTCGGCCGCAGGACCGAGGTCCTTTTGTCACCGGTCCACGGCCGGCTAGACCCTAAAGATCTCGTCGGTTGGATGCTTCGCGATCGGCTGCCCGCACGCCTCAATTTGCAGCTACACAAGTACGTCTGGGCCCCGGAGGCCCGCGGAGTATGACGTTAAAAAACGGGGACTTACTGGCGGAGCGCCAGGTTCCCGGATAAGATATTTCGATTGACAGCCCGCGCCGACGCCTGTTAGGTTCCGGTCGACTTTTAGGCAGTAACTGTCCAAAAACGTTAAAGAAAACTCGTCAAGGAGACGAGCATTGGAGAGTCCCGACTCCATGGACGACGAGCACTTTGGAAACTGCCTCCGCCGCGCGAGAGAGCAAAAGTCTCTCACGGTCGGTGACGTTTCGGCATCGACGAAGGTGCCGCGTTCGGCGATCGAGCTGCTCGAGTCCGGATCGCTGAGCGGTCTTCCGGCCCAGGTTTTCGTGCGCGGCTTCATTCGCTCCTACGCGAAGGCCGTCGGCATCTCCGAGGCGCAGCCGCTGAACCTGTACGATCGCGCCGTCAACCGCGAGAGCGAGGCGGCGCACGCCAAGTCGGTCAGCCCGGTGGTCGATCCGAGCCTCGCGGGCGGCGCCGTCGACGAGGACGACTCGGCCCGTCGCCGCGGGCTGGGGCTGGCGGTGTTCGTCATCATCCTGGTGCTCATCGCCACGATCACGCTGTCGCTGCTGCTGCGGCGCCCGCCCCAGTCGGGCGAGGGGCTGTCGCTGGGCGTGCCGACGCCGGCGCAGATTGTGGGCGCCGTCGGTGCCGACACGCGCGCCGCGGCGCCGCCGTCGTCCGACACGCCGGCCTGACGTATCGGCTACACTCGAGTCCCGCACCATGGGCTCGACGGGCTCGCTCTCCACCGCCGCGATCGTCCTGCGCGCCGTCAACTACGGCGAAGCCGATCGCATCGTCACCCTGTTCGGGCGCGAGACGGGGCCGCTGTCGGCGCTGGCGCGTGGGGCCCGCAAGAGCCAGCGGCGGTTCGCGGGCGGCCTCGGGCTCTGCGCCGTCGGCGTCGCCTCGCTGCGCGAGCGCGCAGGCGCCGATCTCCTCACCCTGGAGAGCTTCGACGCGACGGCGGCGCACTTGGCGCTGGGGACGGACGTCGCACGGATGGCTCACGCCGCGTATGCCGCCGAGTTGGTCACCAAGCTCTGCGCTCCGCGCCAGGTCGAGGCGGCGGTCTACGATTGGCTGGCCGAGTTCCTCGCCTGCCTCGACGGCGAGGGGGCCAGCGCCGAGCGCCTGCGCGTCTTCGAGCTGGGCCTCCTGCGCGGCCTCGGCTTCGGGGCCGTCGTCGACCGCTGCGTCGTCTGCGGCGACGCGGCCGCGCGGGCCTACCGCTGGGACCCCGACCGCGGAGGCGCCGTCTGCGCCGGGTGCGCGCGCGGAGGCCGCCCGCTGGGCGCCGCGGCCCGCGCGGCGCTGGCGCGCCTCTCGAGCGTGCCGTTACGGGACGCGGGGCGCGAGAGCTTGCCGAGCGACGTGAACCGGGACTGCCGCGAGGCGCTGCTGGAGATCATCAACCATCACGTGAGCGGTCCGCTCAAATCGGTCGAGTTCATTGCCAAGCTGAGCGCGGGACCGGGAGGCGCGTCGTGACACGGCCGGCGGCCCTCGGCATCCGGCACGTGGCGCTGACGGTGCGCGATCTCGAGGCGGCCGAGCGCTTCTGGGTCGGCGTGATGGGCTACGAGATCGAGTGGCGCCCCGACGCCGACAACGTCTACCTGCACGGCGGGCGCGACAACCTGGCCCTGCACCGGGGCGAGGCCCAAGACGGGCGAGCCGGACAGCTGGACCACATCGGCATCGCCGTCCCGACGCCGGCCGACGTCGACGCCTGGGCGGCCCACCTGCAGGCGAACGGCGTCTCCCTGAAGACACAGCCCAAGACCCACCGCGACGGCTCGCGGTCGCTGTATTTCCACGGGCCGCAGGACCTCCTGATCCAGATCATTCACCACACGCCCATGACGTGAGGCCGGTCTTCGACTAAAGTCACCGGCCCATGCCCGCGACATCGCTCGAACAGATCGTCAGCCTCGCCAAGCGCCGAGGGTTCGTCTTTCCGTCCTCCGCCGTCTACGGCGGCCTCGGCAGCACCTGGGACTACGGTCCGCTCGGCGTCGAGCTGAAGAACAACGTCAAGCGCGCCTGGTGGCGCTCGGTCGTCTACGACCGCGACGACATGGAGGGGCTCGACGCGGCGATCCTGATGAACCGGCTGGTCTGGAAGTACTCGGGCCACGAGGCGACGTTCTCCGACCCGATGACCGACTGCCGCAACTGCAAGGCGCGTCCTCGCGCGGATCACGTCTTCGTGGCGCAGAAAGGCCGGGACCCGCAGGGGCTGGCCGAGATCAACGCCGCCATCGAGGCCAAGGAGCTGAAATGCCCGAAATGCGGGGCCACCGACCTCACCACCGCGCGCCCGTTCAACCTGATGTTCAAGACCAACGTCGGCCCCGTCGACACCGGCGACGACTCGGGGCTCGCCTACCTGCGACCGGAGACGGCGCAGGGGATCTTCGTCAACTTCGGCAACGTGCTGGACACCATGCGCCGCAAGCTCCCCTTCGGCGTCGCCCAGATCGGCAAGGCATTCCGCAACGAGATCACGCCCGGCAACTTCACGTTCCGGACGCGCGAGTTCGAGCAGATGGAGATCGAGTACTTCGTCAAGCCGGGCGATGACGAGGCAGCGCACCAGGCCTGGATCGACGCCCGCACGCAGTGGTACGTCGACCTCGGGATGCGGCGCGAGAACCTGCGCCAGCGCGAGCAGACCAAGGACGAGCTGGCCCACTACGCCAAGCGCTGCGTCGACCTCGAGTACCGATTCCCGATGGGATGGAGTGAGCTCGAGGGGATCGCGAACCGGACCGACTTCGATCTCAAGGCCCACAGCCGGAGCCCGGAGAACTCCGACGCCGTCGGCGAGCTCACCTACTTCGATCAGGAGCAGAAGAAGCACATCGTCCCGTACGTGATCGAGCCGTCGGCCGGCGCCGACCGCGCCACGCTGGCGTTCCTGTGCGACGCCTACGACGAGTCGCTGGTCAAGGAGCCGCCGGCCGAGGAGACCGCCAAGCTGCGCGAGCTGGTCGAGAGCTTCGCCAAGTCGGTCGGCAAGCGCGATCCGAAGCAGATGGAGCCGGCGACCAAGGAGCGCCTGGTCGCCGCGGCGGAGAGGATCGCCGCCGCGCTGCCCGGCTCGCTCCCCGAGCTGCTGGGGCTGTCCGAGGACGCCGACGCCAACCGGATCGAGGTCTTCAAGAAGGTGAAGGGCGCCGCCGAGAAGCTGGGCGAGGAGCACACCCGCACGGTGCTGCGCCTCAACCCGCGCCTGTCGCCGATCACCGTCGCGGTCTTCCCGCTCAAGAAGAACGAGCCGCGCCTGGTCGAGATGGCGCGCGGGATCAAGAAGGACCTCCAGGCCGCCGGCCTGCGCAGCGTCTACGACGACACGGGCGCCATCGGAAAGCTCTATCGCCGCCAGGACGAGATCGGCACCCCGTTCTGCATCACCGTCGACTTCCAGAGCCTGGAGGACAAGACCGTCACGCTCCGCGACCGCGACACCATGGGGCAAGAGCGGGCGGGCATCACCGACCTCAGCGCCGCGCTTCGGGCCAAGGTCGGCAGGGTCGGGTAGCGGCCGCGCCCGCCAGCGGACGATCGCGCCCTGGTGCGCCTCGACGGTTCCGCCCCCCAAGCTCGACCTTACGCCCCATCGGAACCTCCCGGCGACCCGACACTACCAGAGTCGAGGCGCGGTCCCAAAGCGCGGCCGTTCCCGGGGTTGAAACGGGGCGGCCCGGAGGGGGGCCAAAGGCGCGTAATAATGTGCCGATAGGGGCTTCCGCTGGCGCGGGGGGCAGGGTAAATAAGCGCCCATGCCAAGCGTCAGCAAGTCCCGCTCGTCCAAGTCTCCCCTCAAGTCCTCGCTTAAGTCGGCCAAGGTCAAGAAGGTCGGCAAGGCCGCGGCCGGCAAGAACGGCCACAGCAACGGCACCGCCGTCCGCCTGGGCGCCAAGACCCTCGTGAAGGGCGCGGCCGCCAAGGTCGCCGCGAAGCCGGCGAAGGCCGCCGCGAAGTCGGTCGGGAAGTCCGCCAAGCGCGTCTATTTCTTCGGCGGCGCGAAGGCCGAGGGGAACAAGGACATGAAGAACCTCCTCGGCGGCAAGGGCGCGAACCTCGCCGAGATGGCCAACATCGGCCTGCCGGTTCCTCCCGGATTCACGATCACGACAGACGTCTGCACCGAGTTCTACGACAACGGCAAGAAGCTCCCCAAGCAGCTCGACGCCGACGTTCGCAGCATGGTGGCGCGGATGGAGAAGCTGGTCGGCGCCAAGTTCGGCGACCCGTCGAACCCGCTGCTGGTTTCGGTGCGCTCGGGCGCGCGGGCCTCGATGCCGGGCATGATGGACACCATCCTGAACCTCGGTCTCAACGACAAGACGGCCGCGGGGCTGGCCGCCAAGTCGGGCAACGAGCGGTTCGCGTTCGACAGCTACCGCCGCTTCATCGCCATGTACGGCGACGTGGTTCTGGGGCTCAAGCCGGAAAACAAGGAGGATCACGATCCCTTCGACGAGATCCTCGATCACAAGAAGAAGGCCCTCGGTGTCAAGCTCGACTCCGATCTGCCGGCCGAGGCGCTCAAGGAGCTGGTCGCCGAGTTCAAGGGCGCCATCAAGGACCGCCTGGGCGTCGACTTCCCGGAGGATCCGTACGAGCAGCTCGACGGCGCCATCAAGGCCGTCTTCAAGTCGTGGCGCAACGATCGCGCCGACCTCTACCGCCGGCTGAACAACATCCCGGTCGAGTGGGGCACCGCCGTCAACGTCCAGGCCATGGTGTTCGGCAACAAGGGCGGCGACTCGGCGACGGGCGTCTGCTTCACGCGTGACCCGGCCAGCGGCGAGAACATGTTCTATGGCGAGTTCCTGGTGAACGCGCAGGGCGAGGACGTCGTGGCCGGCATCCGCACCCCGCAGAAGATCGAGGAGCTGGGGAAGGTCCTGCCCGAGGCCTACAAGCAGCTGCTCGACATCCGCAAGAAGCTCGAGAAGCACTACAAAGAGATGCAGGACATCGAGTTCACCATCGAGAACAAGAAGCTCTACATGCTTCAGTGCCGCAACGGGAAGCGCACCGGGTTCGCCGGCGTGCGCATCGCCGTGGAGATGGTGGAGGAGAAGCTGATCCCGAAGGAGGAGGCGCTGCGCCGGGTCGAGCCGGAGGCGCTGAACCAGCTGCTCCGTCCGGTCTTCCTGCCGGCCGCCAAGAAGCAGGCGGTCGCCGAGGGGCGGCTCCTGGCCAAGGGGCTCCCGGCCGGTCCGGGCGCCGCCACGGGCAAGGTCGTCTTCTTCGCCGACGAGGCGGAGGCGCTGGCCGCCAAGGGCGAGACCAACCTCATCCTCTGCCGCCACGAGACCAGCCCGGAGGACATCCGCGGCATGAACGCGTCGCTCGGCTTCATGACCGCGTTCGGCGGCATGACCAGCCACGCGGCGCTCGTCGCCCGCCAGATGGGCAAGGTCTGCATCGTCGGCTGCGACGCGCTCTCGTTCGACTACCACGCGCGCGTGATGCGCGTGACCACCGCCAAGGGCGAGGTGGTCGTCAAGGAGGGTGACTGGATCTCGATCGACGGCTTCGCCGGCGAGGTGATCCAGGGGCGCGTCGACACGACGCCGTCCGAGGTCATCCGGGTCCTCATCGAGAAGAACCTCGACCCCAAGGAGGCGCCGGTCTACCAGCGCTACGCCAAGCTGATGAGCTGGGCGGACGGCGCGCGCAAGCTGAAGGTCCGCGCCAACGCCGACCAGCCCGATCAGGGCGACGCGTCGGTGGCGTTCGGCGCCGAGGGGATCGGCCTCTGCCGCACCGAGCACATGTTCTTCGGCGAGGGGAAGATCGGCCCCATGCGCGAGATGATCGTCGCCGAGAACGAGGCCGATCGCCGCAAGGCCCTGGACAAGCTGCTCCCGCTGCAGCGTGAGGACTTCCACGGCCTCTTCAAGTCGATGGCCGGACGGCCGGTCACCATCCGGACGCTCGATCCCCCGCTGCACGAGTTCCTGCCGCACGACGAGGCGGGCGTGGCCGACCTGGCGCGCTCGACGGGCAAGACGGTCGAGGAGATCCACACCCGCATCGAGGAGCTCAAGGAGTCGAACCCCATGCTCGGCCACCGCGGTTGCCGCCTGGGGATCACCTACCCGGAGATCACCGAGATGCAGGCGCGCGCCATCTTCGAGGCGGCCGTCGACCTCGCGTCCGAGGGCGAACCGGTCTTCCCGGAGATCATGATCCCGCTCGTGGGGACCAAGAAGGAGCTCGACCTGCAGGCCGACGTCGTCCGCAAGACGGCCGACGCGGTGTTCGCGGAGCGGGGCAAGAAGGTCGGCTATACCGTCGGCACCATGATCGAGGTTCCCCGGGCGGCGCTCACCGCCGGCGACATCGCCGACACGGCCGAGTTCTTCTCGTTCGGCACCAACGACCTGACGCAGACGACGTTCGGCCTCTCGCGCGACGACGTGCCGCGTGTCCTGGCGGCGTACGTCAGCCACGACATCTACTCGGTCGACCCGTTCGTCAGCGTCGATCGCAGCGGCGTCGGCCAGCTCATGAAGATGGCGATCGCCTCGGGCCGGGCCAAGAAACCCAAGCTCAAGATCGGCATCTGCGGCGAGCACGGCGGCGACCCGTCGTCGGTCGAGTTCTGCCACCAGATCGGGCTCGACTACGTCTCCTGCTCGCCGTACCGGCTGCCGATCGCGCGGCTGGCGGCGGCTCAGGCGGCCCTCAAGGGCTAGTCGGACAACCCGCCTGATTCGCGCCGGGTCGAACGGACGATCATGAACGCGTGGGTATCCTCGCCTGCGTCGACCCGAACGCGGGCGAGGGGAGCGCGCTTGTTCTGGCTGGCGGCGCTGGGCGCCGCCGCCTGCTCGTTGAGCCAGAACGGCGTCGATCCCCCGGCCGACACCTTCTTCTATCCGACCAGCGCCCTGATGAGCCCCCAGGACGCGGCAGGCAGCTGGCTCTACGTGGCCAACTCCAACGCCGACCTGCGCTTCAACGACGGGACGCTGCTGATGTTGAACGTCGGGGATCAGCAGCTCCCCGACGCGGCGAACCTGACCACGGGCGGCGTGCTCTACGGCGCCGCGGCGGACCGGGCGGACACCTCCTGGGGCGCCTGCCCGCAGGCGGACTACGTCAACCCGCTGCCGCGCAGCGACGCGCCGATCTGCTGCCGCGACCTGCTCGACACCAACATCATCAACTGTGACGAGCGCCGCTACACGGCGCCGGACGCCACGGTCCTGATCGGTAGCTTCGCCGCGCAGATGATCTGGCAGTCGTACTGCGACGACCCCTGCATCACCGCCCAGGACCCCAACGCCAAGTGCTCGGCCGCGGCCGACGCCGGGCGCATCCTGATCGGCGTGCGCGGTGACACCTCGCTCAGCTACGTCGACGTGGTGCAGCCCACCACGGCCGCGAGCCCCACGATCAACTCCGCGCCGCACCCCGCCTTTCACTGCACGCAGGGCAGCGAGACCCTGGCGGCCTCACTGACCGAGTGCGATCAGAAGATCACGGACGTGGCCTCGAACCTCAACGCCTTCGCCGGCAACAACGACGCGCCCCAGGTCCCGTTGCCCGACGAGCCGTACGCGCTGACGCTCGACGTCCCGCGCGGCTACCTCTACGTCGGTCACCTGGTGGGGTCCACCTCGGTCCAGGACACGGGCGGCGTGTCGCTGTTCGACGCCTCCGGGACGGGGTTCACGGCGACGGGATTTCCGCCCGGGCCCAGGTTCATCGCCCCCTTCTCGCCCCCCTTCGCCGCCAACGGCGCGGGCCAGTTCGGGATCACCGACCTCCACCTGCACGCGCCCCTCGGTCAGAGCCGCATGTCGGGCACCGAGATCTACGCCAGCTCGCGCTACATACCGCTCGTGAGCTCGATGGTCTCGGTCGGGGCTTCGGTCTGCAGCGGTGATTTGAACGACGACGTCCTGCTCCCCTCCGGCGACACGCTGAACTCGGGCCTGACCGGCTCGGAGATGCGAGGCGTGGAGTTCATGGATCCGCCGCTCGGCAGCTACGACTTCGCCAAGCGGGTCTACGCGCTCCAGCGCATTCCGCCGTCGCTGGTCGGGTTCGACATCACGCAGGACAACGCGGGGGCGACCATCCCGATCCCCACCAGCTCGGTCGAGACCTGCTCGAGCCCGACGTTCCTCTATCAGTACCCGACCGTCGACGGCGCGACGGCCGACAACCCCTCGCGGCTGTTCGTGAACTGCTTCGACACCGGCGAGGTGTACGTGTTCGATCCTGACGGGCCGACGCTGGTCACGACCCTTCAGGTGGGGCGCGGCCCGGCTGGGCTCGTCTTCGACGGCACGCGCCCGGTCGCCTACGCGCTCGACTTCACCACCAGCAACATCTCGGTCATCGACCTCGCGCCGGGCAGCGCGACGCAGTACCACGTGGTCCAGCGGCTGGGATTCCCGACGGTGACACCACGATGAAGCGCGTCGGTCTCATCGCGGTGGTCGTGGCGAGCGTCTCCTGCGGGCCGCCGGCCAACCTGCTGCCGGTCAACGACCTCAACCGCCCGACCGACGTGGTCTTCATGTGCTTCGGCGCCTTCGGTGCCGGAGGCGCCGACGGCGGCGTCGACGCCGGCGCCGGCGCGGAGCTGCACGTCTCCGGCCGCCCGATGCAGGCCTGCCATCCAACGGGCGAGTATGACCCCGGCGCCACCACCACCACGCGCACCTTCGCCTTCATGCCGAACAGCGCGGCGGGGACGCTGTCGGCGGTCGACGCGGATCACTGGAAGCTCGTCGACCTGAACCTCCAGACCGGCGGCTACGGCACGGCGCCGCTGGGGCAGGACCCCGAGCAGATCTCGGCCAGCGACGACGGCTGCCGCCTCATCTCCGCCAACCGGGCCTCCTGCGATCTGACGCTCGTCGATCCTTCGGTGCTGGTGGCGCAGACGCTCAGCAGCGAGAACGGCAACAACGTCGACGTGCCGTCGCCGCGCGCCTACGGCCAGACCTTCCGCCCGATCAAGAAGGACGGGACGACGCTGATCGCGCCGCCCTACGAGGCGGTGTTCCTGCCGCAGAACACCAACGGGCTCCTGGCGAGCCCGCCGACCCTGAACCTCCCGTTGCTTCCGGGGCAGAACGCCCTCTGCGGCGACACGCCCACCGCCGACACCGTCGGCTGGCCGGGGGCCAAGTCCTGGCACGTGCTGGTCACCTATCCGACCTGCGACCTGATTGCCCTCGTCGAGCTTCCGAGCGGGCAGATCCTCGACTCGGCGAAGGTCGTGCAGACCACCGGCCCCGTCGGGCCTGGCACCGATCCGAACGGCAAGACCATCACGCTGGTCGATACGGGGCCGTCGCCGGTCTGTCCGGTCTCCGCCTGCGCCGGGCAGGTGCTCCCCGCGGGAACCGGCGCGACGCCGGCGGTCGACGCGGCCGGAAACGACGGCGCGCCCACCCACGCGGTCCCCGGTGACGGCGCGGTCGCTGATGCGGCCTCCGATGCTGCCGGCGGCGGCGTCGGCACGGGCGCCGGTGCGACGACGGGCTCCGGCGGCGCTGCCGGCACGGGGACCGGCGTGGCCGGCGCGAGCGGCGGCGGCACGGCGACCGCCGACGCCGGCGCGGGCGGAACCCAGGGCTCCGGCGCGTTCGCAGGGAACCAGTACCCGAACGTCGCGTACTTCGGCGCCGGGCCGCTGAGCCCCAGCGGGATCGCGGTCCTTCCCGACGGGAGCCGGGCCTACATCGGGCTGGCGAACGCCTCGTTCGTCCTCTCGGTCGGGCTCTCGAGCGCGGGGTTGGGGGTGCCGGGGAACGGCATCTACCTGAACGAGGGCGCGCGCGGCGTCAGCCGGATCCGCCTCAACGTCAACCCGACGCAGGTCCAGAACCTCGACCCCACCACGACGGTGGTCGGTTCCTGGGTGGGGGTCGACCCCAACGACACGGCGACCCTCGACCGCCAGTACCTGTACGCGATCGCGCGCGACGGGACGCTGCGCGTGATCTCGGTCTTCAAGGGGGGCGCCGAGACCGAGTGCGAGACCAACGTCGATCCCGTTCACCTGCCGGCGGGCGTCTCCGCCTCGACGTCCTGCGTGTTGCCCGTCAGCGCCAAGAACCGCCGGCCGTTCAGCGTCGGGCCCGGCATCCACTTCCCCTCGCTGCCAGTCGACGTCGCGGCCGCCGACATCGCCAAGAGCCCGCCCGACTACAGCGAGCAGAGCGTCAACGGCGCGCACGCCTGGGTCATCACCGACTCGGGCCTAGTCTACCTGGTGAACATCAGCCCGGTCCTTCGCCAGTTCACGGCGGTCGTCGACAATCCGCTGGGCTCGGGCACGAACTTCGCGTCGATCCCGAACGCCGTCGAGGCGACGCCCTTCATCAACACGCTGCGGGACAGCAACCAGATCAGCTACTCGCTGACGCTTTCCACCACGGCGGGACCGCCGCGTGTCGACATCCTCCCCACCCAGCCGGCGGTCGGCCCGTACGTCGAGCCGTTCTGGACGCAGGGCTCGTCGCTGAACGCCACGGCGGTGACCTCGGCCTATCTGCAGACGGTCGCCTTCTTCCCGAAGGAGCCGTTCAACGCGGACAACGCGTACGATCCGATCGATCGGCGGGCGGTCACGCCGCAGACCTGGAGCGTCGCCTGGGAAGGGGCGCTGTCCGGCATTCGCCCCACCGGCAACATCATCCCCGACGGTGTCCTGTCGCCGCCGTTCCCGGCCCCCGCGCCGCCGACGATCGCCGGCCTCGATGGGGTGTTCCAGGACAACGGCGCCAACTTCTGCCAGATGGGGGTCGTCGCGGGGGATCTGCTGACGATGACCGGCTGCACGGACAATTCGCAGTGCGGGATCGGCGAGCAGTGCATCTTCGGCGACGGCGTCTCCTCGGCCGCCGCGGGGCTCTCGGTCAACGGGATCTGCGTCGACCCGAACCAGGTGTCGAGCCAGCAGAACAACTGCGCCGAGTTCCTCAACAGCGTTCGCCGCTATCAGATCCTGGGGTCCTCGCAGCACAACATGATCCTTCGGCCAAACCTCGACGAGATCGTGATCTCGCCGTTGCTTCCGCCCTGCCATCCGGCCCGCGGCGCCGACGCGGGCGTGGCGCCCGACGGGGGCGCGGACGGCGGCGGCCCCGAGATGGACAGCTGTCCCGATACCGCCGATGACCCGACGACGGCCGACTTCAAGTGCGTCTCGAACGCCGACGTCACGGGGGGGGCCCTGCGGTGTCTCATGCCGTGCGCCTCAGGCTCCGACGCCGATTGCCGCGCTGGCCGCGTCTGCGTCGACTTCAAACCCGTCCTCGACAATATGGGTAGGCTGGCGGCGCCGAAGTGCTCCACCGGTGAGTGCTTCTGCGCCGACGGGCCGCCCATCAGCGGCGGGTTCGGGGTCGGGAATGGCAGCGGGTCCCCGGCGAAGACCTGCTTCGACCAGCTCGTGAACTACCAGGTGAACGTCGGCAAGTCGTTCCTGGTCTCGGGGTCGCAGTCCGGCGTCGTCTACACCGGGCCGCTCCCGCCGAACGACGGCCAGGAGCATCAGTGCATCTACCAGGGGCCGTCCGACGGGCGCTTCACCTTCCGCATCCCGATGAACGCGCAGCAGGTCTGCACCGACGTCGACAGCAGCGTCGTCGCCGGCATCGACAGTCGCCTCAACCCCGACTTCGTCACGGGCGCCGACCAGGCCGCTGCCCAGGCCGGCGCTCAGAAGCTGGTCGACGTGGTCACCTCGTC
>Ga0070734_10003613_pt1 | contig 15880 bp, 11 predicted proteins | sample Coa_R1_8_FD_66444 | JGI IMG/M metagenome (GOLD analysis project Ga0070734, IMG submission 66444) | Surface soil microbial communities from Centralia Pennsylvania, which are recovering from an underground coalmine fire - Coalmine... | ecosystem: Environmental > Terrestrial > Soil > Unclassified ...
ACCACCATATTGCGAATCGCCAGCTTGCCCTTTTCTACGTCTTGCGGCGTCGCGGCGCGGTAGCTGCGCTTCGCCGCGTAGCGGCCCGCATTGCCTACCGCCGTGACCAGTTCGTTATAGATATAGAAGGTGTATCCGAACCGGAAGGCCCCGGTAAGGCAAGAGACCATCACCGCCGCCGAAAGCGCCAACTCCAGCAAAGCGTGCCCCTTTTGCCCTCGCCGGTTCATTCGGTGAGCCTCACCGGGTTCGCCGTCGCCACGCTGCGCGCCGGCACCGTGAAGCGGTTCGGTCCGCCCACAGCCCGAAGAAAAACGATATCGACGTTGTTGGCCGGCGCCGTCACCCGAGCCATGGTCAACCCAGCCGGTTCCTTAGGATCCGCCTCCCAGCGCGATCCATCGGCGCTGAACTCGATCACCACGCCCGAAAATGGCTGTGTGCCCAGATTCCATCGCATGGGCAGGTTCGCTACCGCAGTCTTGGCTCGCGCAACGCCTTCAGCCGTCCCATTCAACTTCGCAGCCGCGGTCATCGCCGCGGCATCGGTGAATACCTGCGCCTCATTCCGGGCAATGTAGATACGCCCAAAATCGAACGCCATCCCGAGAACCGCGAGCAGCAAAAGCATCGCGACGGACATCGCGATCAGGACAAAACCTTTTTGGCGTGGGCTAGCCATTCCGATCTGCTATCTATAAGAAAGATCGGTTGAAATCGGTAGAAGCGTTAACGCCAGACCGCGGCTGTGATGATGGCCGGTGCGGGCCGCTGATCATCCAGGTGAATGCCCGCGGCGCGGATAAACCGCGCGGTCACGCGAGCGGGCGCCTTCGCCTTGCGCGCGTCGACTCGAATGCGATAGTTGCCTTCAGGCTGCTGACCGAGAAAGATCAGGCAGAACTGGTCTCCCGTACCCGCCAGCATTGCGTTTCGAAGACTCGGCGCCAGCCTCCCAATATCGGAGCTCCGAAAGCCACTCAACGCGAAACCGCTTTGCTCCAGGAGGTCCTCGGTAAGCTCCCGGCCGTCCGGAAGAAAAAAGTGAAAGTCGACGCTGTCGTCGGACACGCTTGAAAGAACGTCCAGCATATCCCCCACGCTGGGCGAGCTAAGGGACATGACGATATCGGCCTGCGCACCGGGCGCAACGGTGATCGTTTTGTCAGTAGAAGGGCGGTCGTTAGAAGACTGCGCTGCCAGCATGCTCGACAGCGCTAGCAGCGTGAGTAAATTGCATCTCATGCTTATGCCATCGGCAGTGCGGGACTAAACGAAGAGTACTATGCCGGTACAGGGCGGCCGGAAACCTTAGGCGCGTGGCCGGGCCGAACCAATAGCGTCGTGCCCGCGGCGGCCAGCGCTAGGGCGATCCACTGAGTTATCGAGAGCGGAAGACCGAAGGGCAGGGCCTGTTCATGGAAACGCGTGAACTCAATCAGGAATCGCGCGGCCGAGCTGATCACGAGATAAAGGCCAATGATTTTGCCCGGCTCATGCGCACGTCCGAAGCGCCAGTAGAGGTATCCGAACAGCATCGCCTCGGTCGCGAATTCGTAGAGCTGGGAAGGCTGCAGAGGCGTCTCCAAGGGGACGCCCGTGAGCGCCCAGGCATCGGGGTTATGAAACGTAACGGCCCAGGGCAGCTTGCTCTCTTTCCCCCAACAACAGCCCGCCGCGAAGCATCCCAGGCGGCCGATGGCATGACCCAGCGCGATCCCCGGAGCGAAAATGTCCGAAGTCGCCAGGAACGGGAGCTTATTGCGGCGCATATAGAAGAACGCGAACGCCACCGCCAGGATGAGTCCGCCCTGATACACGCCCGCCGCTTGCAAAAATCCCAGCGAAAAGATCTGGACGTTGGGCCAATCGAACCAGATCATCAGGAGCTTCGCGCCCAGCAGCCCTGCCAGGGCGACGTACACAGCCAGATTGGTGATCAGTTCGCTGTTAATCCCGTTCCGACGCGCCAGGCGGACGGTAACCGTAAGCCCAGCGAGGAAACCAAGCGCCACCAGAACGCCGTAGGTGGGCAGATAGAAACTTCCGAACGAGAATAGCTTGGGCAGCAACCTACCTTCAGCCTACCACCACCTGCTTACTTGCTCAAACGGAGAATCTGCGAAGAGAGTTTCAGAAACGCATTCCCCAGGTTGTTCGTATTGGGGGCATAGATGAACGTTCCGACGGGTTGCGTCGTGCTGGTCGTGCAGTTGGTCTCCGTCGAGCAGGCGTTGTAGTAAGGCGCGCTGGGGCCTGTGTTGAAGGTATCGCCGTTCGGGTCGTTCGCCATGCGCTGCATCAGGACATAGTTGGGCGGATTGGATCCGTTGCCGCCCAATCCCAGTCCGAAGAAGTAAACCGGGAGATTGGTGTTGTGGGTCCTGGCCGTCGTGGCCGCGCTGTCGGCGGCGTTGAAAGCGGCGGATCGAATCTGGCTCATGTTGAGGGGCGAAATGTGCCCACCACTGGTTGTGACAGAGAGATAGCTGGTGGCCATGGCGTTGCCGTAAACGTCTTGTGAGGGCAGCCATGCCAAGTCGACGTTTGGGTTGGTATTCTGCACCACGCAGTTACCAGATGGCGAGGACGGCGCGCCGGTCACGTAGGGATTACTCCCCGTCTCGTTATAGTTATTTGTCTTAACGGTCGTAAAGCCCTTGAAGAGATACGCGAAGGTTGTATTATTCGGTGGATCGTAGCCGCCAAGGGCTCCCACCATTCCGGCCGGAACGTCAGAGGTATAGGCTCCCGTTCCCATCGAATGGGTGGGCGTGGTGGCGTTGCCCTGCCAGTAAGGAACCGCAGCCGCCGATCCAAACCCGCCCGCACCCTTGGTAACGCCGCTCCGATCCGTACACTTGCTGCCATTCAGAATTCCCGCGGCGCTGCCATCCCAGAAGTTCACCGTGACGGTGTTCGGCAAGCCGTCGGTTTCGAACATGAGCACGTTCAGCGCGCCCTGTTCGTTCAGTTTATATAGCTCGTTATAGCCAATGGAGATGGCTTGGGAGGTATTGGTTCCACCGTCGCAGGCAAGCGTATCAATTTCCCCGCTCCCGGAACCGGACGCATTTGTATACCCCAGAGTGGTCTGAAAGGTTGTTACCGGGGCCGAGTGGATGTAGACATTATCGGCGAACGATACCATTCCAATGGCGTCACGTCCTTCGGCGAACTGCCCCGTAAAGATTTTGGCGGCTGTAACCATTGATCCACACGGCGTGGAACTGGTGGCACTGCAGGGAGAGGCTGAAGGGAGGCACATGGAGCCGGAGCGGTCCACCACCATCATGATGGCCACGTCGCGGCGGGTCGCATAGCCGTAGGCGCTCAGCGGGACCGTGGAGAATCCGAGCCACCTCATGAACATCGTATTCGCGTTGGTGCTGGCCATGATGTCCACGTGCTGCAGATGTGGATTGACGGGATCGTCGTAGACGTGCGCGTGAGTATCGGTCGTATCCATCTGTGTGCCCGTGGTACTCCATTCTCCAGCGGGAAAGTTGGCATAAAACCAGTTCACGGCGTTCTGTTTCGCATTGGCGGTCTGGGATGTAGTGCTGGAGCCTACCGACAACGCGCGCGCGGCGCCCAGCGCGGCAGCATCGACCGAAGCCTGCAGGCGAGCTTTGGTGGCGTAAAGGAATCCGGTATCGACAGCCAGTCCTGCCACTGGAATGATGAGCCAAACCATCGCCACGATGGTTACCAAGAGCGCGGTTCCACTTTCTCCGCGACTACGTTTTACGGGAGGCATCATACTTTAACTCCTAAAAGAAATAGATGGCGTAGACCTGGCCCACAGTGCCGCCGATGCTGATGTTAGAGGTTTGAAAAAAAGACTCGACCACGTAGGCGGTCTGTCCGTCGACGAGCGGGCTTTGGCCATTCGCTGTGGTTTGCCACAAATTGGTCATGTAAGTCTGGCCGGCGCTGGGAAGTTTCGCGTTCGCGTCGGTAGCCGGGTTGGCGACGACGCCAGAGGATGACAGCGTGGCTCCGGTGGGCGTGCCAAGAGTGCTGTTCTTCAAGCTAGTCAGATTGCTGTTGCCGAACACAATACGCTGCGTGAAAACGAACGAATTGGCATTGGCGCAGGTGGTGGGCAGAGCGGCCGTGCAGGTAGGATCCGTTGTCGCGCCTACATACTCAACCTGGCTCACCCACACGATCCCGTCACCCGATGTTCCAGTGTTCGTCGCCTGATTGCTGCTGGCGCTAAACGACGGGAACTGCAAGTTCATGCCGGTCGCGAGCGTCTGCGCGAGTTGCTGGTAGCTATAGCTCGAAAAATCCGCTCCGTGGATGTAGAGGTCGTCCAGATCGCGGGTCACTGACTGCACCTCGATGCTGCGGATCAGGTTCATGCCCGTGTTGAACATTCCCAGAAAGATCGGAATCATGAGCATCGCGCTTAAAGCGAACTCCATGACCTCCTGACCGCTCTGACGCTTCTTCCGAACCGGGGACAGAGGGAACTTCTTTGCCGCGTGCATAGTCACTCCGGAACACTCGTAACGCCGACGGGATAGCCACCAAGAATGTCGGACGAATAGACTTTTAGGGTGATGGGCGTGGCGGAGTACTTGGTGCCACCCCACAGGGTTCCGCTGAGCGGCGCGAGGAACGAGAAAGAGACATTCTGCACCGATACCTGCACAATGTTGCCCGGAACATTGCCGCCCGTCGGAATCTGGGCCAACGTGGTCGGAGAGTAGTACTGGACGAAGATGTGCTGCGGCGAATCCGACGCGGTCACAATGTTATAGGCATAACTCGACACGACCTGTTCAATCGAGGCGTCCTGACCCAAGCTGCCCGAAGTCTGGAAGGTGATGGCGTACCGGCAACCCTCCCGGACGGCGTTCTGAAGCGTCGTCCAGCGAAAGATCATCAGACCGAAGTCCATGAAAGCAAAGATGATCGCGAACGTGGGGAGCAGCGTTAAGGTGCCCTCGAGCATCGCGTTTCCGCCGGAACGCCGACGCCGGCGCTCAGAAACGGCGAACCGCTTTGCCGCAGGCGGCTGTTCGTTCTTTCTTGGCTCCTCCACTGTAAATCTCCCTTGCAAGGCTATGGTTTGGGACCTGTCTCCAAGTTCATCTATCGGGAACTGTTTCTACCTTCTGTATGGCATAGGTAAAAACAGCACCCGCTTAGAGTTGTTTTTGGTTCTATCTCTCGCTATAACTTTGATACCGGCGGACTTGAAACAAAATAGATCGAGGTTCTCATTTTGGCGGCAGGACGACGGTTTGGCCAATTCAGGCGAAGCGCTTAGGCGAGTGCGGCAAACCCCTTAGACCGCGCTTTCTTGCGGCGCATCCGTCCGGGCGAGAACTTTGCGGTCACTATGATACACTTTGCTTAGAATGCGATTGGGACGCATTATGCTCGCGGGCCTCGCCCCGCTGGTCGGCCTTTCGGCTCTGGCAGCCGCGATGGTCACGAGTTTTGAGACCCTTTCGGTCTCCCGTCCCGCAACCGTGAATTCTCTTCCCCGGATGTGGCATCCGGTGGTCTCGTTCCTACTCTCGGCGGCTGAAGACAGCGCCACGATTGCGCCCGCTCAGCGGCCGGCCCCCCAGGCCGCGCTGGGCCTCGACGCTCTTTCCGGTACTCCGCTTCGCAGTTCGCTGTATCTGGTCGCCAGCCTGATCGCGGTGAACCTCCTCCGAAGGCGTCATCAACGCGCGCTGCTGCGCTGCTGATCCACTAAAATCCCAAAACTCGGCCGTAGTGCGTTTTTTGATATTAGGGTTCAGATCCGAGGTGTAGCACCATGATTGATACCGTTCTTGCAAAGGTTTTTGGGACCAAACACGACCGTGAAGTCAAGGCGATGCGTCCCATTCTCGCCGCCATCGGCGATATGGAGCCGCAACTTAAGGCGCTTTCCGATGCCGAACTCGCGGCCCAGACTGTGACATTCCGCGAGCAGTTCGCGCAGGGAGCGTCCCTCGACGATCTGCTGATTCCAGCCTTCGCCACCGTGCGCGAAGCCGGACGCCGCATCCTCAATATGCGGCATTTTGACGTGCAGCTCATCGGCGGCATCGTTCTGCATCGCGGAAAAGTCGCGGAAATGAAGACCGGCGAAGGGAAAACCTTGGTCGCGACTCTACCTGTCTATCTCAACGCATTAGCGGGCAAAGGTGTGCACGTAGTCACGGTGAACGACTACCTGGCCAAACGCGACTCGGAGTGGATGGGCCGGCTGTACAAGGGGCTGGGGCTGACGGTCGGCGTTATCGTGCACGATCTGGACGACAATGAGCGCCGCGAGAGTTACCGCTGCGACATCACCTACGGCACCAATAATGAGTACGGCTTCGATTATCTGCGCGACAACATGAAGTTCCGCATTGCGGACTGCGTGCAGCGAGAGCACTTCTTCGCCATCGTCGATGAAGTGGACTCGATTCTGATCGACGAAGCCCGCACGCCGCTGATTATTTCCGGGCCTAGCGAGGAATCGACCGACAAGTACTACAAGATCAACCGCATCATCCCCAACCTGATTCGCGGCGAAGTGATCGAAGGCAAGGAGCCCGGCCAGAAGTGGACCACGGGCGACTATACAGTGGACGAAAAGCATCGTTCCGTCGCGCTGACCGAAGAGGGCGTGCTGAAGATGGAAAGGCTCCTGGGCCTCGGCAATATGTACGAGGCCATCAATATGGAGATCAACCATCACGTGCAGCAGGCCCTGCGCGCGCATGTGCTGTATCTCCGGGATCGCGATTACGTCGTCAAGGACGAAGAAGTCATCATCGTGGATGAGTTCACCGGCCGCCAGATGCCTGGCCGCCGCTGGAGTGACGGCCTGCATCAGGCCATCGAAGCCAAGGAAGGCGTCAAGATCCAGCGCGAAAATCAGACGCTGGCGACAATTACGTTCCAGAATTACTTCCGCATGTATAAAAAACTGGCCGGTATGACCGGAACGGCCGACACAGAAGCGGCGGAACTCGAAAAGATTTATAAGCTGGACGTCACCATTATTCCGACCAACAAACCACTGCTCCGCAAGGAGTATCACGATGTCGTGTACCGCACCGAAGAAGAGAAGTTCCGCAACGCGGCCAAGGAAATCAAAGAGTTACACGAAAAGGGCCAGCCCGTGCTGGTCGGCACGATTTCTGTCGAAAAATCGGAGCGATTATCCGCGCTCTTGAAAAGAATGGGCGTGCGGCATGAGATCCTAAACGCTAAAAACCACGAGCGGGAAGCTTATATCGTGGCCCAGGCGGGACGCAAAGGCGCGGTGACTGTCTCCACCAACATGGCTGGCCGCGGTACGGATATTTTACTGGGAGGCAATCCGGAATCCCAGGCTCGCGAACGCCTTTTGAAGGAAAACAAAGATCCGGATACGATTCCCCGGCCGGAGTGGGAAGCCGTGTTTCAGGCGGTCAAGGCGCAAACCGACAAAGAGCATGACGAGGTGGTAGCTCTGGGCGGTTTGCATATCGTCGGAACGGAGCGGCATGACTCGCGCCGCATTGACAACCAGCTTCGCGGCCGCGCGGGACGGCAGGGCGATCCCGGCAGCGCTCGGTTCTATCTGTCTTTGCAAGACGATTTGATGCGCATCTTCGGCGGCCAGAAGATGCAGAATCTGATGCTGCGGCTGGGGATGGAAGAAGACGTCCCGATCGAGAGTAAGATGATTTCGAAGCGCATCGCGGCCGCGCAAAAGGCCGTGGAAGCGCAGAATTTCGCTTCCCGCAAACACGTCCTCGAATATGACGACGTGATGAACAAACAGCGCCAGGCGGTGTACGGCATGCGCCGCGCGCTGCTGGAGGGCCAGGAACAAAAATCGCGCGTCATTGAGATCATCGAAGGCATCCTGGGCGGGTTTATCGATGCGCGCTTGCCGGAGAAGGGTCACGCCGGCAATTACGACTGGCACGGCCTCGAAACCGACATCCTGACCCAGTTCGGCGTCAAGATCCGCACCGAAGAACTCATGAGTCTGGACCGCCGCCAGGCGGAAGCCGAGATCCGGGAACAATTAGTCAAGAAATATCAGGAAAAAGAAGACATGATCGGCGCGGAGCTGATGCGCGAGACCGAGCGCATGATCATGCTCAATGTCATCGACAACCAGTGGAAGGATCACTTGCTGTCGATGGATCACTTAAAGGAAGGCATCGGTCTGCGCGGCTATGGCCAGAAGGATCCTTTGATCGAATACAAGAAGGAATCCTTCGTCATGTTCCAGGACATGATGGACCGTATCGAAGACGAGGCCATCCGATACCTGTTCTTTATCCAGCGCGTGGAACAGGGCCCGGGGCCGGCTCCTGACGTGCCCACTAATGTCCCCTACCCTGAAATATGGTCCGATGAAGAGGAGGAAGACGACGGCGGAGGCGAGGCAGTCGCGGCAGTCGCAGTCGCGGCCGGAAACGAAGCGGCGAAGAAAGCGGCTCAAAATTCCGTGATGGACCTGACGCGCAACATTCAGCGCAAGAAGCAAAAGGAACTGGACCAGCTCCAGTTCGTGGGCGGAGAAACCTCCGGCGCAAAGCAGCCGGTGCTGAGCGACAAGAAGGCCGGCCGCAACGATCCTTGCCCGTGCGGCAGCGGAAAGAAGTACAAGAAATGCTGCGGAGCTTAATAGGAATATCGATCGCGGCCGGCTTGGCGCATGGCGCGATTTTTCCGGATACCATAGGGGATTTTCAAAAAAGTGCTCCGAAAACCGTGTCTGTAAGGGATCAGACCCTGGATGAAGAGTACGGGTTCGAGGCCACCGAACAGGCGGCTTTTGCCGGCCCGGAGAAGAAGTTTATCGCCACGGCTTGGCGCTTTCGGGATTCCACTGGTGCTATGGCGTTTTTTCAGCAACACCGCCCTTCCGGAGCCTCGCCAGCCAAACTTTCCCAGCTTTCCGTCGCGACCTCGGACGGAGTCATTTTGGCCTACGGGAATTATGTGTTTCAATTCACCGGTGCGGTCCCGCCGCCTGCGGAGTTGACAACGTTGTACTCCCAATTGCCTCGGTTGGAGCAATCGCCCCTCCCCGCTCTGATTGGGTTTCTACCATCAGAGGGCCTTATACCAAACTCGGAAAGGTATGTTTTAGGCCCAGTATCACTAAAACTATTTGAGCCTCGAATTGCCCCTTCAGTAGCCGCGTTTCACTTAGGGTCGGAGGGTCAGTTGGGAAAATATCAGACGGCTAAGGGTCCTATGACCTTAGCGATCTTCAACTACCCCACTCCGAACATTGCCCGCGAGCGGGCCGACGAATTTCAAAAGATCCCGGGGGCGGTAGCCAAAAGGACCGGTCCGCTGGTCGCGGTCATCATTCAGCCGCCCGACGCAGACGCGGCGGAGCGAGTGCTTTCCGCGGTTCGATACGAAGCGAATCTCATTTGGAACGAAAAGGTTCCGGGAAACCCGGGCAAGCAAATTTCGAGCCTGTTTCTAAATGTCGTACTCCTGGCTGGAGTGGTCGGCTTGCTGGGCTTGATGGCTGGCGCAGGGCTCGGGGCATTTCGGGTTGGACTCAGGAAACTGGGTTGGAAGAGCGCTGACGCGGATGCAATGACGACGCTGCATCTAGGGGACAAATAAGCCTCGACGTTCCGTGCCCTTAGACGGGAACCAAGCCGGCGACGCCGAACTTTCGAACAGTTTTTCCACAACGCCTCCAAATTGACTCCGTCGTATAACTACTTATACAGCAATGAGTTGCGATGTGGAATTAGAGTGGAAAGATTTTCCCTTGACTTCGTTTGCCGCTCGAACTAAGATCGCAATCACATAGGTTTTGGCGGTTGCGAAGCCGTCGAATCTGATTCTCCCATGTACATCACCCTGCCTAAGAACAGGGAGGCGTAAATGCTCACCCCCGGGTGAGCATTTTCGTTTTTGGAGGGGCTTGGTGAGGCTGGGAAGCGGAATCCCAGGTAGAAGGCAGCCCATCCGCCCAAACCAGCCCCAACCCCGCCCGTGAGGCTTGGCGAGCCATCCTAGAGCCACTCACTGACGGCTTTAAGTAACCCGGAGAGAGCCTAGCCGCAGTGAAGCCTTCCCCTGACGCCTTTGAGCTGAGACAAACAATTAAAAAAAATGGAATAAAATAGCTCGGAATTAGGCAAACTTTTCGATCCCATAACATGCAGGTTGTCGAAGTCTCCGCTCCAGTGATAGTGTGTTATGACGTGGTTTGTGCCCGGGCGCCCCGCCTGTGCCGCCTTACAGGAGTTTACCGATGTCTTTTCGCAGTCTACGTTTGATGACGACTGGGTTCGTGTTTGTTGGCGCCGCCTTAGCTCAGGCGCAGCGGCCGACTAAAGTGGATGACCTCGCGCTACGCAATGCCGCGCAGAGTAAAGGCGAGGAGTGGCTCAGCTACGGCTTCACTCCTCAGGAAACGCGGTACACGCCGCTCAACCAAATCAATGCTTCCAACGTTTCGCGGCTGGGGCTGGTCTGGTCCTATGAAGTGGGTCCCGGCGGCGGCGGCCAGGAAGCGACGCCGCTGGTCCACAACGGGACGATTTTTTCGATCACCCAATGGAGCGTTGTTTTTGCCGTCGATGCCCGGACAGGAAAAGAAAAGTGGCGTTGGGATCCGGAGGTCAATCAGGCCGCGGTCCGTCCCAAGATTTGCTGCGGTAACGTGACACGCGGTGTTGCTTTGTATGACGGCAAGGTCATCGCTCCGGCGCTCGATGGTCGATTGATTGCGCTGAACGAGGAGACAGGCAAGCCGGTGTGGGAAGCCCGCGTCTCCTATTCTCAGGACAACTACACGATCACCATGGCCCCGCGCATCGCGAAGGGCAAGGTGATCATCGGCGTTTCCGGCGGCGAATATCCGGTACGCGGCTTCCTTGCCGCCTTCGATGCTAAGACCGGTGCGCCAGCCTGGAAGTTTTACACCGTACCTGGTCCCGGCGACAAAGATCCCGGCCTGATCAAGGCTGCGGCCACGTGGCCCAAGGATATCGTGGGCGGCGGCGGCGGTTCGGTCTGGGACGCCATTTCCTATGATCCGGAACTCGAGCTGGTGTACTTCGGCACGGGCAACGCCGGTCCGTGGTCGGAGGATACACGCAAGTCGAAAGGCTTCGATCTCTTGTATGCGGCGTCCATCGTGGCCGTGGATGTGAATACCGGCCTCTACAGATGGCACTACCAGATGGTGCCCGGCGACGAATGGGATTTCGACAGCGTGCAGCATCTGTTACAGGCGGATGTGACCATCAAGGGCGTCAAGCGCAAGGTAATCATGCAGGCCAACAAGAACGGCTTCCTTTATACACTCGACCGCACCAACGGGAAGTTCATCTCGGGGGTCCCTTTCGCTAAGATCAACTGGGCTCTGGGCCTCGATGAAGGGACCGGCCGCCCGATCATCAATCCCGACGCCAAATACTCCGAGACGGAATCCGCGAACATTACCCCGGGTCCGGGCGGAGCACACAACTGGTCGCCGATGAGTTTCAATCCAACACTCGGGCTGCTGTACCTGAGCGGTCAGTCGGGCGGCGGTTTCACGTACGCCGTACAAAAGGACTTTGAATACAAGCCCCAGGGACAAAACATGGGAATCGTGTTTGGGCGGGGTCCTGGCCCCGCTCCCGCGCCTGCGAAACCCGCGCCCGGCGCGGCCGAAAACGTTTCTCCTGAGGTAGCGGCGGCGCGAGCGGCGGCGGCTGCGGCCGCGTCCACGCCAGCGGCAGCACCCGCTGCTCCGGCCGCAAAGCAGCGTCCCGCGCTCAAGACGATTGGGCCGGACTTCGATGGTGGTTTCCTGATGGCGTATGATCCGGCTACCGGCACGGAGCGCTGGCGTGTTAAAGGCGGGTCCGCCATCGGAGGCGGTACGGTTGCCACCGGCGGCGGCATCGTTTTTCAGGCTACAGCAGGCACGCTCTATGCATACTCCGCCGATAAGGGCGAAAAGCTGCTGGAGCTGAAGACCGGTGTGCCCGGTCAGATGGCTCCGCCTATCACCTATATGGTGGACGGCAAGCAGTACGTCGCGATCCAAGTGGGAGCTGGACGTCTTCCTCCGGGCCCAGGCGGAGCCGGCCCTGCGCCGAATCCGAACGCGCCGCCGCCCATGAACCCGCGGCTGTTGGTCTACGCGTTGGACGGCACGGCGAAGCTTCCGTAGCTGGGCTTTCTATTTACCGTTGAGGTCGCGCAACGTTTGTTCCGCGGCAGCTCGGGCGTCGGGATCGGGCCCTTGCGCCGCGGCGGACAAGTGTTGCATCGCGCCGGCGCGGTCTCCCTGGCGCGCGAGCACAATTCCCAGCTCAACCTGCGCGCGCCAATTCATGGGCTGAATTTGGACCGCGTCGGACAGCTCCCGCTTGGCGCCGGCGAGGTCACCCTTGGCGTAAAGCAACGATCCCCATAGCTCATGGCTGGCCCCGTTCCGGGGATCGGATTCGACCGCCAGTTTGGCCTGTTTCTCGGCATCGGCGGGGCGATTCAAATCCGTAAGCACGCGCGCGTAGACCAGTCTGGCTTCGGTATAGTCAGGCTTCAGGCGGACGCTTTGTTCCATCTGAAAGCGCGCCTCCGCGAGTTGGCCTTGCGACGCCAGGGCGCGCCCCAGATTCAAGCGCCATTCCGCAACACCGGGTTGAATGCGCAGAGCGGCCCGAAATTGCTGTTCCGCGGCGGCTCGGTCGCCCGTGCCCCAGAGGATAAGGCCGAGGTTGTAATACAACTCCGCCACTTCCGGCCCCAGAGCGATGGCCTTCTCCAGCGCCGCCTTCGCCTCCCCGGCCTTGTTCTGCTGCCACATCGCCCATCCCAACCTTCCCCAGGCTCGCGGATCGTCGGGCGATAGTTCGGTGGCGCGGCGTAGCTTCTCTTCCGCGAGCGCCCATTGGCGCGTGTCGATTAGCGCGTCTGCCCATTGGATCAGCCGGCTTGCGGACTTAGGTTCGCGTTTGGACGCCTCCTCAAAATACGGAACAGCCGACGCCGGATCGCCAGCGGCGACGTAGCCCTCCGCCAACTCCGCATAATAGGATGGTCTCGCGGGATGGTATTTCTCGATTCGAGCCGCCAACAACGGCAGCCCATCCTTAAGATTGCTCTGCTCGCGGACCTGCGCCACCGCTACGGTTAGCTCGTTGTCTTCGGTCGAGGCGGGCATCGCAGGATAGTAGGGCACTACTTCGCCCTTATAAGAAGTGGCCTGCGTCTCGGCTCGTTCAGGCTTTTCGGCCAGTAAATCTCCGGCGGGCGGGCGACGGGAGATCAAATGATCCGTCATGACGACATGGACCCCGTCATCGGTGCGCCGCTTCGGCATGTGGCAGCTGACGCAATTCGCATCCGCCTTGTGCGGGCCAGAGGTCGATGCCTGCGTAACGGCCTGATGGCAGCCGAGACAAACCTGGTTGTAATGCGCCGCCGCCTCCTGCCCTCGGGGGATGTCGTGCGGATTATGGCAGGTGGTGCAGCCTAGCTTCCCAGCGCTCTTCAAATAGCACTGCGACTCGCGAAACCGGTAGCCTCCCTGCGCCACTTCAAAGCTGTTGAGATTTCCCTGGGCGCGATTAAAGACCAGTTCATAGTCGGCCAGAGGCTGACCCGGCACATACGAGAACGGAACCCGGTCGAAACGCACGATCGCGTGGGGCAGCTTCTGGTTGGAAGTCTCAAGATGGCATTGCAGGCAAACCTCCATCTTGCGATCCGGGCTCAAACGGGCCGGGTTCACGATAGCCGCGCGGACCACCTCGGCGGAGGCGCCCTCGGAGGCGCGGTCGACGTGGTTCTGCCCGGGCCCGTGGCAGCGCTGGCAATCGATGCCCTCCGGTAAGGGCTGAACGTACGTCGATTGAGATGCGTCCTTATGCTCGCCTTCGGGAATCTTCGGATAGCCGTTGTGGCAGCCCATGCACTCGTAGTAGATCGGGCGCACCGATCCCGCGTAGTCGGGCCGATCATAACCGGGGTTCATAGCCCAGTAGCCGCCTTTCTCGGCATACCAGCCGAGCGGCAGTTCCTGGAGTATATTCTTTTCCGTCAGGTGCAACCAGGTTCTGGCGTGGTTGCCGGAACCGAGCACGTAATCCGCGCGCTTCTCGTCCAGGTTGGTTTGCTTGCCGTCGAATCCGATCTGCCAGCGGCGCTGAAACCAGGAGCCGTCGCGTTCCACCATGTCAAAGTAGGTGTCCGACGCCGCGTGATAATAGGGCTTTCCCGAAGCCGGCCAATCAATGTCCTTGGTTGTGCGCACGCGCCTGAAGGACCGTCCCATTCCAGTTTTTGCATATGATGCGGCGATGTCTCCATGACATTGCCCGCACAACGCCGGATCAGCATAGCGCCCGCCCGCGTGCGAAGCAGCAGCCGGTGTTTGCCGCATGTACCACCACGCTCCAACTCCAGCGAGTAGGGCCACCAGCACCGTCACCGTAAGGATTATTCGTGGATCTCTGAAGGGCACGGCGAATGAAGTTTGGGCGATGCGATCGACCCGAAAACATTGATTGTACAGGACGATTGTATATGGCTAAGCAACCGCTGGCCACTATCATTCTCACCGATTGGGGGTATCAACGCAAAAGCATTGCCGCACTGATTGATTGAAGATACAATGCCCCACAGTCTCGAAATTCTGCTTCGCCGCCACGCGGCGCCTTGGAAATAGTTAGAAGGGGTATTTGATGAATCGAAGAGTAACTGAAGCATCTCGTGTAACACTCGCGATGCGCTGCTTGGCTGCGCTCGCTTGCTTACTAATGTTGGGGCTCGCCGCATACGCCCAGGAAGGCAACGGCACTATTACCGGAACCATTACCGACGCCTCGGGCGCGGTGGCTCCGAATGTCTCCATCGAAGTCAAGAACGCGGACACCGGCGCAGTCTTTCAGGGCGGTACTTCCAACACCGGAAATTACGTCGTCCCGGTCCCGGCGGGTAACTACGCAGTCACAGTGACCGCCTCGGGCTTTAAGAAGTTTGTTCGTTCGAACCTGGTGGTCCAGACCGCATCCAACACGCGCCTTGACGTGACCCTCGAACTCGGCGCGGTCAGCGACACAGTCACCGTAACGGAAGCTGCTCCTCTCATGAAGACGGAGAGCGGCGAAGTCAGCCACACGCTCGCGACGACGGATATTAACGATCTGCCCGTGCTGACCACCAACGGTGGGGGCGGCGCTTTCGGCAACATTCGCGATCCGCTACAGGAAATCATTCTGCTCCCTGGCACCGCCTACCAGAACGGCTTGGCGGTAGTGGTGAACGGCCTTCCCGCCAATAGCGAGAACATCCGCATCGAGGGACAGGACTCTACCAGCAACATTTGGAAGATCGCACAGCAGAACAGCCAGGGTGGCGTCGACGCCATTCAGGAAGTCACGGTTCAGACCAGCAACTTCAACGCGGAATACGGACAGGCTGCCGGCGGATATTTCAATTACACGATGAAATCCGGCACCAACACGTTCCATGGCAGCGGCTACGACTACTTTGTGAACGAGGCTTTGAACGCCGGTCTGCCTTTTACGGACCGCTGCACCATCAACGGCGCCAATTGCGTCGATACGGCCGACCGGCAGCATATTCGCAACCGCGTCCGGCGCAACGACTACGGCTTCACCTTCGGCGGCCCAGTGTGGATCCCCAAAGTTTTTAACGGCAAGAACAGGACGTTCTTCTTCGTCAATTTCGAGCAGTTCCGCCAAAGCAACTTCACCTCGAGCGGAGTTACCACGGTTCCGACGCTGGCATACCGGAACGGCAACTTCGCCACGGCCTTGTGCAACTCCTACGTGGGCGGAGCCGCGGACGGGACGGGCGGTGTGTGTACACCGTATAAAGCCGTGACGCTTTTAAGTGGTGGGCCGGCAACAGACCCGGCCGGAAACACATTAGT
>Ga0070734_10003615_pt1 | contig 15878 bp, 15 predicted proteins | sample Coa_R1_8_FD_66444 | JGI IMG/M metagenome (GOLD analysis project Ga0070734, IMG submission 66444) | Surface soil microbial communities from Centralia Pennsylvania, which are recovering from an underground coalmine fire - Coalmine... | ecosystem: Environmental > Terrestrial > Soil > Unclassified ...
GCTTGCGGCCGGGTGACGACGCAGCGTCGCTCGTGCGGATGATCGCTCACAATCCAGCCTTCGAGTTCAAAGGTCTGCAGTGCTACGCAGGTAATCTGCAGCACCTCGAATCGAGGAACGAGCGGCGCGAGAGATCTCTTGGCGCGCTGGCGGAACTGACCGACTTTTGCCAGCGGCTGCGCCGTGACGGCATCTCGCCGGAAATTCTCACCGGCGCAGGCACGGGTACTTTCGACATCGACCCGGATGCGGGGATACTTACGGAGTTGCAGGTGGGTTCGTACATACTCATGGACGGGCAGTACAATGACGTTTGGGAAAAATCCGGAGCGCCGTTGCCATTTGAAACCGCACTGTACGTGCAGACCACCGTCATCAGCGCCAATCGCGACGGACTCGCCACGACCGATGCGGGATTCAAGGCCTTCGCCACGGATGCCGGGCCGCCGCAGATCGTTGCCGGCGCGCCGCCTGGCGCGAGCTACTTCTTTTTTGGGGACGAGCAGGGCGGCGTTTTGTACTCGCCGGACGAACAAATGTTGACACCGGGCGACGTCGTGACGTGTGCGGTCCCACACTGCGATCCGACGGTTAATCTTTACGACTGTTATCATGTGATACGCGGCGATCGGCTGGAGGCCATCTGGCCCATCGAAGCCCGCGGTCGTTCGGCTTAAAAAGCGGGTTTTATTAAAAACCCATTCATCGCGGGTTCAGACCGCCGGAGCGAAAATGCCAGCATGAACGGAGGGGTTCCGTTCGAAAGGACAGAGCGATGACACGACTTGGCAAAATTGCGGCTGGGGCACTATTGATGGCGGGCACCGCCGTTGGCGCGACAGCTGCACTGACAACGCCTGCGGACGCACGCGTTGTCGTGGGCGTCGGCATTGGCGTGCCGGGCTATGGGTATCCGTGCTGCGGTTACCCTTACTACGGCGGCTATTACGGCTATCCGGCATATTATGGCGGCTACTACGGCGGTCCGTACGTCGGGTGGGGCTGGCGTGCGGGATGGCATCCCGGCTGGGGTTGGCACCGGCCTTGGGGTTGGCACCGCGGCTGGGGTTGGCGCCGCTAAGCCGAGACGCAGGATTGTAACAGCTTGGGGCCCCGGCGGAGTGCCGCCGGGGCCCGAGCGTTTCTGTGGATGGCTTCCGCTACGAGAGGTCGCCGGCCCTGACCAACTTTTCTTAGGTCGCCGTTCATCGTCAGTTCAGGACCAGCGAGCGAAACTGCTCCCAAGAACGGAGGGGTCCGTTCGCAAGAGGACTGGGAGCAATGAAACATTTTGGAAGAATGGCACTCGGTGCCCTGATGATGGCGGGAACGGCTATCGCGACTACGGCCCCCGCAAACGCAGGCGTGTCGGTGGGGATCGGCGTTGGCGTGCCGGCGCCCTACTATGCGGCTCCGCCCTGCGCCTACAACCCGTACAACTGCGGCTATTACTCGTATAACTACCCCGTCTACATCGGCGGGGCGTGGGTTTATGGCCCGCACTACTATCGTTGGTGGGGCGGTCATCCGTGGGTCTGGTGGCACGGCGGCTGGCACACCGGCTTCCGTGGCGGCTGGCGCGGGGTGGGCTGGCACGGCGGCTGGCATGGAGGGCATTGGCGCCGGTAAGCCGATCCCTTGATTTGGCATTTGCTGTCGGCCCCGGCGGAAACCGCCGGGGCCGACATTCTTTTTGACGCTTGGGGCACGCTTGGCGCGGCTGTCTCTCCCGCGTAAACACAGCCCCATGACCTCTGTTGCAACGGTGCAGAAGGCAGCTCAGCCGCCGCGCAATGACCTGTCGGCACTTTGGCTTCCATTTACGGCCAACCGGGCATTCCACCGGGCCCCCCGTATGCTGGCGCGCGCCCAAGGTATGTACTTCTACGACGAAGGCGGGCGCGCACTGCTCGATACCTGCTCGGGACTATGGTGCGTCAATGCCGGTCACGGTCGGAAGGAAATTACCGAGGCGATCCACGAAGCCTCCGACACGCTAGATTACGCGCCGACGTTCCAGTTTGGACACCCTGCCGCGTTCGACGTCGCATCGCGGCTCGCCGAGATCGCGCCCCCAGGATTGCAGCATGTCTTCTTCGTCAATTCGGGGTCGGAGGCGGTCGATACAGCGCTGAAGATCGCGCGCGCTTACTTTCAAAGGGTCGGGCAGGGCAGCCGGTTTCGGCTGATCGGGCGCGAACGCGGGTATCACGGCGCAACCTTCGCCGGAATCTCAGTCGGCGGCATCGGCAACAACCGGCGCAACTTCGGGCCGCTTCTTCCGGGCACGGACGATCATCTGCCGTTGCCTTATGTGCGCGACCGCATGGCGTTTTCACGCGGCGAGCCCGAGGGTGGCGCGGAATTCGCGGATGCCCTGGTACAAAGGATCGCCACGCACGGCGCCGACACCATTGCCGCGGTGATCGTCGAGCCCATGGCCGGATCAGCCGGCGTGTTCGCTGCGCCCACCCAATATCTGCAGCGCCTGCGCAAGATTTGCGATGCGCACGGCATTCTTCTTATCTTCGACGAAGTGATTACCGCTTTTGGGAGGCTGGGTACCCCCTTCGCTGCTGAGCGCTACGCCGTAACCCCAGACATGATCGTCTTCGCGAAGGGTGTAACCAACGGCGCCGTGCCGATGGGCGGAGTCATGGTCTCGGAGATTGTTCACGACGCTTTCATGCAAGGGCCTGAGAGCGGCATCGAACTGTTCCATGGCCATACCTATTCCGCGCACCCGTTGGCCTGCGCGGCGGCACTCGCGAGCCTCGAACTTTATCGAAAGGAACTGCTGTTCGAACGCGCGCGAGGCATCGCGCCAATCTTTGAGGAAGCCGTACACTCCCTGAAGAATGCCCCGCACGTCGCGGACATCCGCAATGTGGGGCTTGCCGCCGGTATTGATATCGAGCCTGACTTGAGCAGTCCCGGCCGCAGGGGCTATGAGGTGCTCACACGCGCGTTCGCGGACGAGAACTTGGTGCTCCGTGTTTCGGGCGATACCATTGCGCTCGCGCCCGCCTTGATCGTTTCGGAAGCCGAGATCGCGCGGATTGTGGAAGGCATCAGGGCCGTTCTTGGGCGGCTGAATTAAGGAAGGGCCATGCAGATCGTGCGACGACTGTCGTTGGTGGGTTTCGTTTTGATGGTGCCGCCTCTCATGACGGCGCTGCTCTGTCTGGCCTGCGTGACGCTTTTGCACGCCACGCACCGCATTATCGATTCTCAGGTTTTCTGGTATGCGGCGGCGATCGAATTGCCTGTATTGCTCTTTTTTGCGGTTCTGGAAGCGAAGAGCCGCTGGTAACCCCAAACATCGCGAGAGGCTCCATGCGCATCGGCGTCCCCAAGGAAATCAAGAACCGCGAGTACCGGGTCGGGCTGACGCCCGCGGCAGTCCGCGAACTCGCCTCACGCGGTCATCAGGTGGTGATCGAAAAGCTCGCCGGCGATGCTATCGGCCTAACCGACGAAATGTACGAGCGCGCCGGTGCGAAACTGATCGAAGGGCCAGAAGAGGTCTTCGCGTCCGCCGATATGATCGTGAAGGTGAAGGAGCCGCAGCCGGTCGAGATCAAGCGGTTAAAGCCCGGCCAGACCCTGTTCACATATCTTCATCTGGCGCCCGATCCGGCGCAGACGAGGGGATTGATGGAATCGGGCGCCATCGCGATTGCGTACGAAACCGTCACGGATTCACGCGGCGGCCTGCCGCTTCTTGCGCCGATGAGCGAAGTGGCTGGACGTATGTCGATTCAGGCCGGCGCTCACAGCCTCGAAATCGCGCAGGGCGGACGCGGCATGCTGCTCGGCGGCGTGCCCGGCGTGGCCGCGGCAAAGGTGGTCATACTGGGCGGCGGTGTGGTCGGCACAAACGCGGCGCGCATGGCGATGGGGCTCGAGGCGCATGTGACGGTTCTCGACGTCTCGCTCAGACGCCTCAACGAACTTGATTTCCAGTTCGGCTCTCGCCTCAGCACTGTCTATTCGACCATCGATTCCATTGAACAGCAGGTGACGGAGGCCGATCTCGTGATCGGCGGCGTGCTTCTGCCCGGCGCCGAAGCGCCGAAATTGATCACCAAGAAAATGGTTGAGCAGATGAAGAAGGGCTCGGTGATCGTGGACGTCGCCATCGACCAGGGCGGCTGCGCCGAGACCTCGCATGCAACAACGCATGATGCGCCAACCTACATGGTGCACGACGTGGTGCACTATGCGGTCGCCAACATGCCGGGCGGCGTCGCGCGCACGTCGACTTTTGCGCTTACCAACGCGACACTCCCGTTCACCATTGCGCTCGCGGACCAGGGACCGGAGGAGGCAATGAAGCGCAATCCCCACCTGCGCGAGGGCTTGAACGTGTACAAGCATCAGCTGACCTACAAGGCAGTCGCCGAGGCGCAGCACCTCCCCTACAAATCGGCCGAGGAAGTCCTGAGAGTCTGAGTTATTTGCGCGGCGGATTGGGGCCGCGACACGTCATGCGATGGTGGCGCCGCCATCGACGACGATGGTCTGTCCGGTCATGAAGCTTCCAGCCTTCGAGGCGAGAAAAACCGCTGCGCCGGCGATCTCTTCGGGTTCGCCAATGCGCTGCAACGGTGTTCCGGAGGTCGACCTCTTCAGGATATCCGGATTTTCCCACAATGCGCGCGCGAAATCGGTCTTGATCAGCCCCGGTGCAATGCAGTTCACGCGCACGTTCCTCGGTCCATATTCCACCGCGAGGTTGCGCGCGAGCTGAAAGTCCGCGGCTTTGGAAATGCAATATGCGCCGATAACGGGCGAGCCTTTCAGACCGCCGATCGAAGATACAATGATCACACTGCCGTCACGGCGTTCGGCCATCTCGGGAATAACAAGCTGGCAGAGCCAATGATTGGAACGCACATTCGCGGACATGATCTTGTCGAATGCGTCGTCCGTCATATCGAGCTGAGGCCCGAAATAGGGGTTGATGGCCGCATTGCAGACGAGAACATCGATCCGTCCCCATTTTCCGCGGGTTGCGCCGACCAGCGCTTGTACCTGCTCGCGGTAATTGATGTTGCAGGGTACCGGCAGCGCGACCGCCGCGCCGTGTTTTTTATTGATCGTGTCCGCAACACGCTCGCACGCGTCGGCTTTCCGGCTTGAGACGACGACCTTCGCGCCATGTTCCGCCAGCCGGCGTACGATGGCTTCGCCAATGCCGCGCGTCGATCCTGTGACCAAAGCGACTTTTCCGGTAAGATCGAACAGGCTCATCGCAAGTCTCGCAATGCGAATGGGTAAACGGTCATTGCGCCAACGCCGCGTCGATCGCTGCAACGAACTCTGGCGCGTCCGGTGGCGTGCGCGAGCCGAACGTACCTACAATCGCACCGTCGCGTCCGAATATATATTTGTGGAAATTCCATTTGGGCGCCGCATCCTCGCCCAGTTCGGCCGCAACCCATTTGTAGAGGGGGTGCGCGTCGGGTCCGATCACATGCTCCTTTGCGGTCAGAGGAAAATCGACGGCAAAGCGCGTTTCGCAGAATGTCTTGATTTCGCTTTCCGTCCCCGGCTCCTGCGCGCCGAAATCGTTCGCCGGGACGCCGAGCACGACCAGCCCCTCCCGCTGCCGCTTTTTCCACAGCGCCTCAAGGCCGGCATACTGCGGCGTAAGTCCGCACTGGCTTGCCACATTGACGAGCAGGAGGACTTTGCCATTGAAACCGGACACCGGCAGATCGCCGCCATCAATCGCGCGAAATGAAAAATCGTGGGCGCTCTTTGCAGTCATGAGACAACCTCGGCTATGGCTTCAGCCAGCCTAGGCGTGCCCCGCGTCCGGTCGCAATAGTGCCACAAGAGGTTTAGCTTGCATCCCGTCAAATCGGTTTCCAGCCGCGCGCCCGTCATCCTCGGAGGTTTGAGCGAAATTGCCCGGGATTACGATGCTCTCTTCTGCGACGTCTGGGGCGTGTTGCATAACGGGCGCAGTGCATACCCGCCCGCGATTGAGGCATTGCGGAATTTCCGAGCAGGGCGAGGTCCGGTGATACTGCTTTCGAATGCCCCACGGCCTGTGCGCGACGTTGAAAAACAATTTGCGCGACTGAGTGTTCCGCACGACTGCTACGACGCGATTTTGACCTCCGGTGTTCTTGCGCATGACGATCTCGCGCAGCGAAGCGAAGAACGCGAACTCAAGCTGCTTCACATCGGCCCCGAACGCGACCGCGGCGTCTTCGCTGGACTGCCGATCACCTGCGTTTCGGCGGAGGAAGCCGAACTCGCGGTCTGTACCGGTCTTTTCAACGACGACGCGGAGACGGCCGAGGACTATCGGTCGACGCTCAAGGATTTATGCCGGCGCAAACTGCCTCTCCTTTGCGTTAATCCTGACATCGTGGTCCAGCGGGGAGGGCAGCTCGTTTACTGCGCCGGTGCGCTGGCGCAACTTTACGAGCAGTTCGGCGGCTCGGTGATCTATTATGGAAAGCCGCATCGGCCCATTTTTGATGCGGCGTTGAAGCTGGCGGAACTGCACGCGAAGCGCCGCGATCCGCGGGTTCTCGTGCTGGGAGACGGACTAGAGACTGACATTCGGGGCGCCAACGCCGCCGGTCTCGATGCGATTTTCGTTGCCGACGGAATTCATGGCGAAAAAATCCGTGAACTGACGCCCGAAACCGTTCAAAGCCTGAGCGCCGAATTCGGTGTGTTTGCGATTGCCGCGATTCGCGCGCTTGTTTGGTAGCCACGCGGAAGCTAATCAGCGGACAATCACTACGCGGGAAGACGTTATGACCTATGCTATCGAAGACCTTTCGCCTGGCATGTCTGCCAGTTTCGACAAGACCGTCAGCGAGCACGACGTTCAGGCATTCGGCGAGGTAAGCGGCGACACCAACCCGGTGCATTTCGACGAGGCTTTTGCGCGCAACACGCCGTTCAAGGGACGCATCGCGCATGGCGTGCTGACGGCAAGTTATATTTCGACCGTGCTGGGCATGCAGATGCCGGGGCCAGGCACGATCTTTCTGGGATTAAACATCCGCTTCAAAGCGCCCGTGCGAATCGGCGATACTGTCACAACAACGTGTACCGTACGCGAAAATCTGTCCGAAAGGCGGCGGGTGATTTTTGATTGCGTCTGTAGGGTCGGCGAGACTGTGGTCCTCGAAGGCGAGGCAACAGTCATGCCGCCGCGAAAGGCCTGACACAGGCAGCATGCGAATTTTTCGCCACTTCGACGATCTACCGGACGAATTCAAGGGGGGCGTTCTGGCCATCGGCAATTTCGATGGGGTGCATCGCGGGCATCAGGCGCTGCTTGCGGAAGCACGCCTCATGGCATCGGAGCGAAATGCCGTGTTCGGCGTGCTCGCTTTCGAGCCGCATCCGCAGGAATATTTTCGTCCCAACGCCGAATGCTTTCGTCTCACGCCCTTCCGAACTAAGGCGCGCCTCCTCGCCGCACGGGGCGCGGATGCGATGTTCGCGCTCACCTTCGACAAGACTATGGCCGAAACATCGGCGCAGGATTTCATCCTCGATGTACTGATCGAGGGCTTTGGCGCGAGCGCGGTGGTGGTCGGGTCCGATTTTCAGTTTGGAAAAGGCCGCGCCGGTAATACGACCGTACTTGCCTATATGGGAGAAATGGAGGGACTGGGTATCACTATCGTCCCGCCGGTGGAGGACGAGCGACATGGCAAAATTTCTTCGTCGCGCATCCGCAAGGCCTTGAAAGAAGGACGACCGCGCGAGGCGGCCGATCTGCTCGGGCATTTCTGGACGATCGAATCGCGCGTGGAGCACGGCGACGGACGCGGCCATACCATTGGAGTTCCCACGGCCAACATGCGCATCGACGGATATCTCGCCCCGGCGTATGGCGTTTACGCGGTACGCACGACGATTATGGAAGACGAGAGCCCAGCGGGTACATTTGATGGTGTGGCGAATCTCGGGACTCGCCCAATGTTCGAATCGCCGGTGCCGCTCATTGAGACATGGCTGTTCGATTTTTCCGGCGACCTTTATGGGAAGCATGTGGCTGTGGAACTGGTGGAGTATTTGAGACCCGAAGCACGATTTGACACGCTGCAGGAGCTCAAGACGCAGATCGGAATTGACGCGAAGGCGGCGCGAGCCACGCTGGACGCGTTGAAACGAGGCTGTTAGAAACACCCCCGCTGGGAAGCAGGTTCTGTCATGGACTGGCACGTTTGCAACGGAATACCGCCGATTTGTTGCGCTGCCGCGCGCCGGCGCGGATAAGCGGCGCGCGCAATCATTCGCGAATTTTCCTGAAAGTCCGAGCAGAATGACCGATTCCACGACCGTTTCCGCAACGCGCGATTATCGCGCCACGGTCTTTCTTCCCCGTACCTCCTTTCCCATGAAGGCGGGATTGCCGGAAACCGAGCCGCAGTGGCTCAATCGCTGGGAATCCATGGACCTGTACAACTGCATCCGCGCGAGGGCTAAAGGCCGTCCGTTGTTTGTCCTGCATGACGGACCTCCCTATGCAAATGGCGAGATCCACTCCGGCACTGGACTCAACAAAATCCTCAAGGATTTTGTCGTGCGCAGCCAAGGCATGCTCGGACGCGACGCACCTTATGTTCCGGGGTGGGACTGTCATGGCCTGCCGATCGAATGGAAAATCGAGGAGAAGTATCGCGCCCAGGGAAAATCCAAGGACGATGTCCCCATCAAAGAGCTGCGCCGCGACTGCCGGGAATTCGCGGGCCACTGGATTGACGTGCAGCGCGCGCAATTCAAACGGCTGGGCTGCATCGGCGAATGGGACAAGCCGTACCTCACGATGGACTTTCGTGCCGAAGCGGTGATTGCTGCCGAGCTGCACAAATTCGTGCGCAATGAACTTCTGTACCGCGGCTTCCGGCCGGTGATGTGGTCCCCGGTGGAAAAGACGGCGCTTGCGGACGCGGAAGTCGAATATCGCGAGAAGACCTCGCCCACAATCTATGTGAAATTTCCCGTTCAGGACGGGTTTGCCAATCTGAGCAGGGCAAGCGTGGTCGTTTGGACCACCACGCCTTGGACAATTCCTGGGAACCGCGCAATCGCCTTTTCACGAGAAATGAGTTACGGTCTCTACGAAGTCAGTGAAGCAAGAGAAGGCGGGCTCGCCCGTACCGGAGAGCGCGTTCTCATTGGAGATGCTCTCGCCAATCAGGTCGAGAGTCATGCAAAGGTAAAGCTGGCGCGGCTCGCGGCGGTCGATCCTGCAGATCTAAAGTGCTGGCATCCGTTTCGCGGCAAGGGCTTCGACTTCGAAGTCCCACTCCTCCCGGCCGCTCACGTCACCGCGGAAACCGGTACTGGCTTTGTGCATACCGCGCCGGGACATGGTGAGGAGGATTTTGAACTTGGCCGTGCGCACGCTCTTGAGATTCCACGTACAATCGATGAAGAAGGCAAGTTCTATCCCGACACTCCGCTGTTCGCCGGAAAGCGGGTCCTGACGCCCGATGGCAAGGATGGCGACGCCAACGGTGCAGTTATTCGCGAGCTGATCGCGGGGAATGCGCTGCTGGCCAAAGGAACTCTTCGTCACCAATACCCGCACAGCTGGCGCTCGAAAGCCCCGGTCATCTTCCGCGCTACGCCGCAATGGTTCGCGGCCATCGACAAGCCGATCGCCGCCTTCGATGGCGACACACTGCGCGGTCGTGCGATGGAGTCGATTCGGAACACCTGCTGGTACCCGCCGCAATCCCAGAACCGCATCGCCGCCATGGTGGAGGGTCGCCCCGACTGGGTGCTGTCTCGACAACGCACCTGGGGCGTGCCGATCGCAATATTCGTGCACCGGCAAAGCGGCGACATTCTGGACGACGAGCGGGTCAATGCGCGCATTATCGAAGCTTTCGTCCAAGAAGGCGCTGACGCCTGGTTCAATTCGCCGCCGCAGCGATTTCTCGGGAACGACCATGACGCCGCGCAATTCGAACAGGTTAAGGACATTCTGGATGTTTGGTTCGATTCGGGCTCGACATATGTCTTTACCGTCGAGCAGCCGATCGAGCCGTCATGGCCCAAGGCCTCGCGCGTCGATCTATACCTCGAAGGTTCCGATCAGCATCGCGGCTGGTTTCAATCGTCGCTGCTCGAAAGCTGTGGCACGCGCGGCCACGCGCCGTATGCGGCGGTGCTGACGCACGGTTTCGTGCTCGACGAACAGGGACACAAAATGTCCAAATCGGTCGGCAACACGGTCCTACCGCAGACGATTGCCGACAAAAACGGCGCCGATATCCTGCGTCTGTGGGCCGCGAGCTCCGACTTCACGGAAGATCTGCGGATCGGACCCGACATTATCAAGGCGAATGTCGACGCCTATCGCCGTCTGCGGAATACCATCCGCTTCATGCTCTCAAACGTTGCCGGCTTCGACGATCGCGAGCAATGCGATTTCGAAGCGATGCCGCCGCTCGAACGGTACATACTCGCCCGGCTCGCCGAACTCGATGAAACGGTTCGCGGGGGCTATGCCGGATTCGACTTCAACCGTGTCCATTCGGCACTGTTCAATTTCTGCACGAACGAACTCTCGGCCTTCTATTTCGATATTCGCAAGGATGTCCTTTACTGCGACGCCGCGCATTCACCGCGTCGAAGGGCAGCGCGTACGACGCTCGAGGAAACTTTCCGGCGCGTTGTGACCTGGTTCGCGCCCATGCTCTGTTTTACAATGGAAGAAGCTTGGCATTCCCGCTATGGCCGGGACGACGACAGCGTGCATCTGCAGGAGTTCCCTGCGACGCCCGCTTCCTGGAGCGACGAAGCGGCGATAGCAAAATGGGATCGCATTCGTGCGCTTCGGCGCGTCGTCACCGGCGCCCTGGAAATAGCACGACGCGACAAGGTCATCGGCGCCAGTCTCGAAGCGGCGCCCATTTTGCATGTCAGCGAGTCCGGGGATTTGAGACTGTTTGAAACGGTGGATCTTGCGGAGATCGCAATCACCTCCGCGGGACAGATTTCGCTGACCCCCCCGCCTGCAAACGCTTTTCGTCTCCCGGACGTGCCGGGCGTGGCGGTGCAGTTCGAGCGCGCTATAGGGCGGAAATGTGCTCGCTGCTGGATGATCTTGCCGGAAGTGGGCACGGTTGCCCGCCAGGACGATCTCTGCCGCCGCTGCAGTGCTGCGGTCGATGTCTTGGAAGGAGCGGCGGCATGAACCCCCGCGATGTCGGGCTCGCCTGTGCGGCGGGAGCACTCGCCCTCGACCAAGGGTCTAAGCTCTGTCTGCTTTATGGTCTCCATTTCATTGAAATGGGACCAGGCGATCACATCCCGGTCCTGCCATTTTTCGACCTGGTCATGGTCTGGAACCCGGGGATCAGTTACGGGCTTCTCCCTGCCCATGGGATCGCAGGAACGGCCGTTCTCGCGGTTTTTTCGTTGGCGGCCGTTGCCGGTCTGGGTTGGTGGTTGTGGCACGCGGGTCGCGGGCTGCTTGCGGCTGCCTTGGGACTTGTGATCGGGGGCGCGATCGGCAACCTCATCGACCGCTTGATTTACGGTCGGGTTGCCGATTTTTTTCACTTTTACGCCCGCGGCTATGATTGGTATGTGTTCAATGTTGCGGACTGCGCGATCACGGTGGGCGTGGCCGCGCTGCTATATGATGCGCTGCTGCGGCCCGAACCGGAGACCGCGAGCCGCCAAAGCGGGAGAGCGGAATGAGTGTTGTGCGCGCCACCCTGCGCCTGTTGGCGCTTGCCGGAATTGCCGTTTCGCTGGTTGGTTGCGACACCATCCGCGAGGCCGCTGGCGTCGTCAAAGAGCCGCCGGATGAATTTGCGGTTGTGACGAAATCGCCGCTCGTCGTTCCGCCCGACTTCAATCTTCGGCCGCCTAAGCCTGGAGCACAGCCCACCAATCAGACGTCGCCGACCGAATCGGCGCAAAATGCCCTCTTCGGTGAAGACCCCGCAACCGCCGCGGCGCAGCTGCCTGGGAATTACAGCCCCGAAGAACGGGTAATTCTTGCCAACTCCAAAGGTGCTAACGCCGATCCGGCTATCCGGAAGCAGCTCGCGTCGGATATGAAGTCGATGGAAGCGACCGACGACAGTTTTACCGACCACCTGCTCTTTGGCTCGCCCGATCCGTACAAAGGAGCGCCGTTGAACGCCGACGCGGAGGCACAGCGCCTACAAACGGCGAGCACCAACGGCCAAGTAGCGAGCAGCCCGACGGCGAACCACCCCGCGCCGGCAAAGCCGCCGGATTCCGCGACCATCAGCAAGGACACCAGCGGCGGCTGGTTTGATGGGATTTTTTAGGGCGGGCTTCGTCGCACTCTTTTTTGCGGCGATTATCTGCCCATCTGCGTCAGCCGAAGAGCCAAAAGTTTTTCAGTTTGCATTGCAGGACGGACTTTCGGTGCTCGTCATTCCTGATCACCGGGCGCCCATCGTGACGCAGATTGTTGTCTATCGCGTCGGTGCGAGCGATGACCCTCCGGGCAACTCCGGTCTCGCCCATTTCTTCGAACATATGATGTTCCGCGGTACATCTTCGGTCCCCGGCGACCAGTTCGCCCTTACCGTGGCGCGCAACGGCGGCGAGGACAATGCTTTCACGACCGAGGATTACACGGCTTTCTATGAGCAGATCGCGAAGGATCGTCTGCGGCTCGTCATGGGTCTCGACGCCGACCGGATGGTCAATCTCGACCTTTCCGACAACAATGTGCGCACCGAGCGCGATGTCGTCCTCGAGGAGCGGCGCATGCGCATCGACAACGATCCGCAGGCGCTTCTGCGCGAACAGATGGATGCCGCGCTGCATCTCTCCCATCCTTACGGTCGGCCTGTGATTGGCTGGCCGGAGGAGATTCGTCGTATCGGACGGATCGAGGCGCAAAGCTACTATTCGCGCCATTATGCGCCCAACAACGCGATTCTTGTCGTTGTCGGTGACGTGGCGCCCGACCAGGTACGGATGGACGCCGAAGCGACGTATGGAAAGCTGTCCGCGCGTGAGCTGGTCCCGCGAGCCGATTACGCGCAGCCGCAGCGGCTCGCCGAAACTCGGCTGACGATGCACAGTGACAACGCGAAGTCGCCTCAGTTCATCCGGATTTACCGTGTTCCGAGCTACACGGAAGCGAAACCGGGAGAAGCGGAGTCGCTTGACGTTCTCGCTCAGCTTTTGGGTGGCGATGCTACGTCTGCGCTGTACCGCGAACTCGTGGTGAAACGCCGACTCGCGTCCGATGCCGGCGCCTCGTATTCAGGGTATGCGCGCGATGCCGGCGAGTTTGACGTCTATGCATCGCCGCGTCCGGGCGTAAAGATGGAATCGATCGAACAGACAATCGATGCCATTCTGAAATCATACGCGACAGCGGATGCCAAACCCGCCGACATCGAGCGGGCGAAGACTCAACTCGTGGCTGGTGCGATGTACCAGCGGGACAATCAGCTGGACCTTGCGTCGGCGTACGGTCAGGCGCTGGCCATCGGCCTCACGGTCGATGACGTGCGCGACTGGCCAGGCCGCATTCGTGCCGTCACGGCCCAGCAAATCCGCGATGCTGCCGCGAAGGATATAATCAAGCGCGAATCTGTCACGGGCTTTCTCCTTCCGGGAAAATCGCCGTGAGGGTTTGGTCGCACTCTTCTTTCATCGCTTTGCTGCTGACGCTCGCTTGGTCGCCAGCGTTTGCGATGGATGTTAAATCGCTGCCCGCTCCGAAGAACGAAGAAGTATGGTACGTGTCCGATCACACGCTTCCCTTGATCGTAATGACAGTCGCACTTCCTGCGGGTTCCGCCTACGATCCGCCGGGCAAACCGGGTGTTGCCAATTTCGCTGCCCAGTTGCTCGACGAAGGCGCCGGCAACCTCCGGTCGGACGCGTTTCAGACGGCACTCGCCAACCGTGCCATTCGTCTGACCATTACACCGGAACGCGATGATCTTGTCCTTACTCTGGTCACGCTCTCGGGCAATGCGAAGGACGCGTTCCAACTCCTGGGGCTGGCGCTATCGCATCCACGTTTCGATGCCGACTCCATCGCGCGCGTGCGCGCGCAAGTGCAGGCTGATCTCGCCGATCAGGACGATGATCCCGAAGCTGTTGCCGAGCGAGGATTCTACGAAAATTTTTTCGGGAGTCATCCTTATGGTCATGCCATCATCGGCACTTCCGCAAGCATTGCGGCGATCAACGCCGTCGATCTGCATCGTTTTGCGGCAGGCCATTGGGTGTCGCGCGGATTGAAAGCGGCCGTTTCCGGCGATGTGGACCGGACAACGCTCGCAACCCTCCTGAAGAGCGCGTTTGGAAACCTTCCGAATGGCGGTCAGCGGCCGCTGCCGGCTGTTTCCCATGCAGGCAAGCCGGGCGTATCTGTCGTCTCCATGCCGGTGCCGCAGCCCAATGCGGTGTTCGGTTTGCCGGGCATGCTGCGCAACGATCGTCAGTACATCGCCGGATTTGTCGCCAACTACATTCTGGGCGGCGGAGGATTCGCTTCGCGGTTGACGAACGAAGTGCGCGAAAAACGCGGTTTGACTTACGATGTCAGCACTTCGCTTGATTCACTGCGCAAGTCGGGATTTGTTATAGGCCGGGTCGCAACCAGGCGCGGCGGCATGAAGGAAACAATCGACGTGATTCGTGATGCGCTGAAGAATTTTTCGCAGAACGGACCGACGGATAAGGAACTCGCCGATGCAAAGACCTATCTGACCGGTTCTTATCCCCTTTCTTTCAGCTCCAATCTCGGGACGAGCGACCAGCTCAACACATTTCAGCGCATCGGGCTCGATATCGGCTACGTACAGAACCGCAACGCCCTCATCAACGCCGTGACGCTGGACCAGGTCAAGGCGGCGGCGAAGCGGCTATTCGATCCCGCGCGACTGACGGTGGTGGTTGCGGGAAGCTACGGGAATCCAGAGCCGCCAGCCAGCCGTAGCAGGAATGCCGCCGCGCCATCCAAGCCGCAGTCATCACTGCGCTGATCGCGTTGGGCCGGTCCTGGCGCCGGCTGGCTGCACCGCTGCGGTCACGCCCAGCTTGCGCGCCAGGAAATCCGCCGTCGCGCCATCGGCGGCAAGCCATGAGGCGTGGCGCAGAAAGCCATGGATTTCGTCGGGAAGCACGAGCTCCTCATACGGCACGTGGTGAAGGTCGAGCCGCCGCGCGAGATCGACAGTCTGGTGGAACGGAACGTTGCGGTCGTCGTCGCCCTGGATGAGGATAACCGGCGACTTCCAGGTGTCGATGCTCGCATCGGGTGAGGAGACGAACGCGAGTTTTTTTGCTGCATCGAGCGCTTGGCTCTCGTAATTCCCATGATATTGCGCGAACGGCATGTCCGGCAGACTCGACCAATCGTGCACGCCATGCAGGTCGGATCCCGCCTTGAATATGTCGGAGTTGCGGGCAAGAGCGAGTGCGGTGAGATAGCCACCATAGGAACCGCCCCAGATTCCGATGCGTTTCGCGTCGACACCGGGGAGTTGCTGCAGGTAATGCGCGCCGGCGACCACGTCCTGGTATTCGCTGGCGCCCGCGGGGCCGGCGTGCTGCGGCTGATGAAATTTGCGGCCATAACCGATGCCGAGCCGATAATTGACCGAGAGCACGGTGAAACCATGCGCGGCAAGGTACTGATTCACCGCGTAGGCATTGCTGTAATAATCCATGTAGTGCCAGCCGAGCAGCATTTGCCTGGGCGGTCCACCATGTACAAAAATAATCCCGGGTCGGACTTTATCGCCCGGAGATTGCTGAAAAAGCTGTCCATGGACCAGCGTGCCGTCCGCGGCCGTGAAACTCACCGATTTCGGTGTAATCAACTGACCGACCGGAAAATCGTTCGGCAGAGGGCTGGTGTCGAG
>Ga0070734_10003617_pt1 | contig 15873 bp, 16 predicted proteins | sample Coa_R1_8_FD_66444 | JGI IMG/M metagenome (GOLD analysis project Ga0070734, IMG submission 66444) | Surface soil microbial communities from Centralia Pennsylvania, which are recovering from an underground coalmine fire - Coalmine... | ecosystem: Environmental > Terrestrial > Soil > Unclassified ...
TCTTCTCGCTCCGTCGGGCCTATTCTTCGCAGTCCGCTTGGGCTCCGAACACGCGGGGTTGCGTTGTTTGAGGGCGTCCCTGCCCGAGGTTAGCAACCCCGTGAGGGGCCCGCGGACGATCAGCGAAGAGTCAGACCGACGGAGTGAGCAAGACCGAACGCGCACTGGCTAAAGCCAGTGCCACACGTTTGCAAGCCAGTGGCACGGTCACGGAGCGAGGGCTCGTCGAGCCTATTGACAACCTGGGCGCGCGCGCATCATAATAACGCCTGGCCTTGTTGTCTATGCAGCAAGGTTGGCAACGTTAGGAGGCTCCGGGGATTCGTTAGAATCGACGTAAGAACGAGAAGACGACGCTTTGGGACCCCTCGCGTGAGCATCACGGAGGGGCTTTTTGTTGAGTCCCGACGCGATGTTGCCAAGACTGCGACCGTATCGATGGTGAACACGAATATGAGGAACGAATGCCGACTGTAAACCAGCTTGTGCGCAAGGGGCGCTCAGTCCCGAAGGTGAAATCGAAAGCGCCTGCATTGAAGTCAAACCCCTTCAAGCGCGGCGTGTGCACGATTGTGCGAACCGTGACCCCGAAGAAGCCGAACTCGGCCCTCAGGAAGGTCGCCCGTGTTCGCTTGACCAACGGCATCGAAGTCACCGCGTACATCCCGGGCATCGGCCACAACCTCCAGGAGCACTCCGTGGTGCTCGTTCGCGGCGGACGCGTCAAGGATCTTCCCGGCGTTCGCTACCACATCGTTCGCGGAACCCAGCAGACGGCCGGCACCGGCAACCGGATGCAGGGTCGCAGCAAGTACGGCGCCAAGCGGCCAAAGGCGGCCTCGAAGTAAAGGAATATGCCAAGAAAAGGACCCCCCACCAAGCGAGTCATCCTCCCGGATCCCATCTACGGCTCCGAGCTCATCCAGCGTTTTATCAACCGGATGATGCTCGACGGCAAGAAGGGTGTTGCCGAAGGAATCTTCTACGGCGCGATGAAGATCGCCGAGGACAAGGCCGGCGTTCCCGCCCTCGAAGTGTTCGAGAAGGCGATGCAGAACGTCATGCCCGCGGTCGAAGTTCGGCCCCGGCGCGTCGGCGGCCAAACGTATCAGGTGCCGATGGAAGTTCGGCCGGATCGCCGGCGAACGTTGGCCCTACGCTGGCTCATCGGCCAGGCGCGGAAACGCTCTGGCAAAACTATGGTCGATCGACTCTCTTCCGAGTTGCTGGATGCCTATAACAATACGGGCGCGACGATAAAGAAACGCGAGGACACTCACCGAATGGCGGAGGCTAACAAGGCCTTCGCCCACTATAGATTCTAAAAAGAAAAGGATTTCACTCACATGGCACGCAGTCACCCACTTGAGCTTGTTCGCAACATCGGCATTGCCGCGCACATCGATGCCGGCAAGACGACGACGACCGAGCGCATCCTGTACTACACCGGCAAGTCCCACAAGATGGGCGAAGTACACGATGGGGCGGCGACCATGGACTGGATGGAGCAGGAGCAGGAGCGAGGGATCACCATCACCTCGGCCGCTACCAGCTGCTTCTGGAAGGGTTCCACCGGGGACCAGCCCGAGCACAAGATCAACATCATCGACACGCCAGGTCACGTCGACTTCACCGTCGAGGTGGAGCGGTCGCTTCGCGTGCTCGACGGCTTCGTCGCCGTGTTCTGCGCGGTCGGCGGGGTGCAGCCGCAGTCGGAAACGGTTTGGCGGCAAGGGAACAAGTACGGCGTCCCCCGGATCATCTACATCAACAAGATGGACCGGCTGGGGGCCGACTTCTTCAGCGTGCTCGGCCGGATCAAGGAGCGCCTTGGCGCCAACGCCGCCCCGATCCAGATTCCGATCGGTGCGGAAAGCTCGTACATCGGCTACGTCGACCTAATCACGATGAAGGCGACCGTCTACACCTCCGACGACGGCAAGCAGTATGAGGAGCGCGAAATCCCGTCGGAGCTCGTGGCCCAGGCCGCCGAGTACCGCGAGAAGATGATCGAGGCGATCGCCGATTTCGACGACTCGATCATGGAGCGCTTCCTGGAAGGCGCCGAAATCAAGGAGTCCGAGCTCGTGGCCGCCCTGCGGCAAGCTACGGTCGCGAACAAGATCGTGCCGATTTTGAGCGGCTCGTCCTTCAAGAACAAGGGCGTGCAGGCGATGATCGACGCCGTCATCCGCTACCTGCCGAGTCCGTTGGACGTAGGCGCCGTAAAGGGCGTCGATCCTTCGACGGAGGTTGAGGCCGAGCGTGAGCCGAGTGACAAGGCGCCGTTCAGCGCCCTGGCGTTCAAGATCATGTCGGACAAGTACGTTGGCCGGCTGACCTACCTTCGCGTCTACTCGGGCATGCTTAAAAAGGGCTCGCAGGTTTCGGTGTGCTACCGTGACCCGCAGACCAACGAGTTCCGAACCCGAAACGAGCGGGTTGGGCGCATCCTCGAGATGCACGCCAACAGCCGGAACGACATCGACGAGGTGTACGCCGGCGAGATCGTGGGCGTCATCGGCCTCGGCGACGTGAACACCGGCCACACGGTTTGCGATCCCGAGAAGAAGATCGCGCTCGAGAGCATCAAGTTCCCCGAGCCGGTCATCCAGATCGCGATCGAACCGAAGTCCAAGGCCGACCAGGAGAAGCTTGGGACCTCCCTTCAGCGCCTCGCGCAGGAGGACCCGACGTTCCGCGTGAACACAGACCAGGAGAGCGGCCAGACGATCATCTCCGGGATGGGCGAGCTCCATCTCGAAATCATCGTCGACCGGCTCAACCGCGAGTTCGGGGTTCAGGCCAACCAGGGCAAGCCGCAGGTCGCCTACCGCGAGACCGTCACCACGATGGCCAAGGCGGAGGGCCGCTACATCCGGCAAACGGGCGGCTCGGGCCAATACGGCCACTGCTGGATCACCATGGAGCCGCAGGCGCCCGGAACGGGTTTCGTCTTCGAGAACAAGGTCGTCGGCGGCTCGATCCCCAAGGAGTACATTCCGGCCATCGAGAAGGGCGTTCGCGAGGGTCTCCTCAGCGGCGTTCTCGCGGGCTATCCGGTGGTCGACGTGAAGGTGACCCTTCTGGAAGGCAGCTACCACGAGGTCGACTCGAACGAGAACGCCTTTAAGCAGGCCGGCCTCATCGCATTTCGCGAGGCCATGAAGAAGGCGAACCCGGTCATCAAGGAGCCGATCATGCACGTTGAGGTCACGACGCCGGAGATCAACGTCGGCGACGTTATCGGCGACATCAACGGCCGCCGCGGACGGATGGAAGGCATGGAGCCGGCGATGGGCGGCGTCACCATCGTGAACGCCCACGTGCCGCTTTCCGAGATGTTCGGGTACGTTACGACGCTGCGCTCGCTTTCGCAAGGCCGCGCTCAGCCGAACGTGACGCCGAGCCACTACGAGACGGTCCCCGCCAACATCGCCAGCGAAATCGTCGCTAAGGCGAACTCGGGAAGGTAAACAACGAAATTAAGATTTACGCGCGAACCGCGTTAAGGACAGGAGCAACAAACACTAATGGCAAGAGCTAAATTCGAAAGAAAGAAGCCGCACGTCAACATCGGGACGATCGGCCACGTCGACCACGGTAAGACGACACTGACAGCGGCGATCACCGGCGTTCTCGCGCAGAAGGGCCTTTCAAAGAAGGTCTCGTATGCTGAAATCGACAGTGCTCCCGAGGAAAAGGCGCGCGGTATCACCATCAACATTTCGCACCAGGAGTACGAGACGGAGACGCGCCACTACGCGCACGTCGACTGTCCCGGCCACGCCGACTTTATCAAGAACATGATCACCGGCGCCGCCCAGATGGACGGCGCGATCCTCGTGGTGGCCGCGAACGACGGACCGATGGCCCAGACCCGCGAGCACATCCTGCTCGCTCGCCAGGTCGGCGTGCCCCATATCGTGGTCTTCATGAACAAGATCGACCTCGTGGACGACGCCGAGCTCCTCGAGCTCGTCGAAATGGAGATCCGCGAGCTTCTGAGCAAGTACGGCTTCCCGGGCGACGAGACCCCGATCATCAAGGGCTCGGCTGTCAAGGTCATGGAGCAGCTCGAGAAGGGCACCGTCGACTACGCCGATCCGTACGTGAAGGCTGTGCTGGACCTGATGGACAGCGTCGACTCGTACATCCCGCAGCCGCAGCGCGACAAGGACAAGCCGTTCCTGATGGCGGTCGAGGACGTGTTCACCATCACCGGCCGCGGCACCGTCGCTACCGGCCGTGTCGAGCGCGGTCAGCTCAAGTCGATGGAGGAAGTCGAGATCGTCGGCCTTTCGAAGGAGAGCCGCAAAACGGTCTGCACCGGTATCGAAATGTTCCGCAAGACCCTCGACTACTGCGAGGCGGGCGACAACGTCGGCCTGCTGCTCCGCGGCGTGGAGCGGACGAGCATCGAGCGCGGCATGGTTTGCTCCAAGCCCAGTTCGATCAAGCCGCACACCAAGTTCGACTCAGAGGTCTACGTTCTGTCCAAGGAAGAGGGCGGCCGGCACACCCCGTTCGTCACGGGCTATCGCCCGCAGTTCTACTTCCGCACGACCGACGTGACCGGAACGCTGAACCTTCCCACGGGCGTCGAGATGGTCATGCCGGGTGACAACATCACCATGTCCATCGAGCTCATCCAACCCATCGCCATGGAGGTCGGCTCGAAGTTCGCTATTCGCGAGGGCGGCCGAACCGTAGGCGCCGGCACCATCACGAAGGTGAGCGACTAAGAGGAAAAGTAGAGGCTCCGATTCAAACGAATCGGAGCCTCGCTCCTTTAAGAACCCATGGCAGGCATCAAAGTTAGAATCAGGCTTCGATCGTACGACTTCCGCACGATCGACCAGTCGGCCGAGAAGATCGCCGACACCGCGAAGCGCACCGGGGCAAGAATTGCCGGCCCGATCCCGCTTCCCACGAATATCCGGCGGTTCTGCGTTATCCGCGGGCCCCACATCGACAAGGAGTCGATGGAGCACTTCGAGCTCCGAACCCACAACCGGATCATCGATATCCTCGAGCCGACGAACAAGACGATCGACGCGCTCATGCGGCTGGACCTGCCCAGCGGCGTGGATATCGAAATCAAGAGCGCGTAACTGGGAGGGCGGACGTCCTCGTCCGCCATGGGGTGCCGAACTGGGAGGGCGGACGTCCTCGTCCGCCAAGGGCCGACCCCCGTATGCAAAACGCCAGGGGTCGCCTAGTCCCAACGACCTTCAAGGCCTACGCCTAGCCAGCTTTGGACGTCAGGCGCTGGCATCGAGCTCTTTGCCTTCCCGCAGAGCCCAGTACACCACCGAGCCGGTCAACGCGGCCGCTCGCGCGGGAGCCGAATAGGATCAATCTTTCGATCTTAAATATGCTGCTCAAGCGATCTCGGATGAGCCTGAGGACTTCTTGGTCGGTCATTACTTGGTTGCCCTGCCGCCCCTCATGAGCCGCCGAGCCTACTGAACATGCTACGGCGAGCAGTGTCTAGAGCCACCCTTTAAATCCTGGGCTGGACACGGAAGGATCCCGGCCCGTCCTGCGCTACCCTTCCGGGAAGGACTAGAGATGATCCCGGCCCTACTCTTCGTTGCAGTGCGCGCGCCGCTGGTGGCCTTCGCGGCGCGTTTCTATAGCACGGATTCGCGCCCAAGCCGTTTCCAGGTTTATGTGTGCGATCTGAGCGGACGGCGCCTCCGGCAGATCACCCGTGAACGCACGGATTGCGGGTCCGTTCGGTGGGACGGTCCGAACCGAATCGTTTATAGCCTCCGTTCGGACATGAAGGAGGTCGATCTTAAGACGGGAAGGACGAAGACGCTGCTCCGGGTGCCCCACTCGAGCGCCTGGCTAAAAGCGGACCCGGGAAGGTTCAGCCGCGGGCCGGGCGAGGACCCGATCTTCTTGGCAGGTGGCGGGCTCGCTTATGCGGTCCATGCCGGACGGGTGCGAAAATTGAAGGTCCTCGAGTCCCGGAGTCTCCGCCTTCCGCTCAAGACTTCGCTTGGCACCATCGACGACAGTTCGGAGGGGCTCTTTCTGGAGCGAGCGCCGGGTGATGTCACTTCACTCGCGATCGACACCGACGATCTCGCCGGAGGTCTCGAAGAGGTCCGCGTCTACAACAAAAACCTGTTCTTCATCCAGGCGTCCGCGCTTTCGACCTGGGGCACCTCCCATCATCTCGTCACGGTTCGAGGAGATCGGGCCGTTGAGCTGGCGAGCGGCGTGGAATTGGACGCGGATTTGGACAGAAAGTGGATCGGGTGGGTGACGCACCGGGAGCTCGCGAACGCTCCGAAGATAGGCAAGCACCTGTGGGTTTCCCGTGTTGGAGTCACCGACTGGCGCACCGGCAAGTCGCGCGTGCTTGTAAAGGGGCTGGTCTGGGCCGACTCGATCAGCCTGAGCCCGGGCGTGCCCTGAGTTGATCGAACCCGGACGCAGCCGCGTGATGTAGCCTTTCTCGCGAGGTGGTCCCGATCCTGGTCCTTGCGCTTTCGGCGGTGCGGCCGGCCATTGCATTCACCGCCCGCTACTACTTCCGCGACTCACGTCACAGCGTGGCGCAGGTTTACACCTGCGACCTCCTGGGCAAGCATCGCCGCCAAATAACTCACGAGCGGAAGGATTGCGACTCAGTGCGTTGGGACGGCGCGAATCGGCTCGTCTACGCCGTATCCGGTGGATTCGTCAAGGAGATCGACCTTCGATCCGGCAAGGTCCGCGTCGTGCGGCACTCTCCCGGAACGCTCGACGAAGCGTATGGCGAGACTTTACGGTTCGCCCGGGGTCGCAATACTTACCCGGTGTATCGGGGGTGGAACGAGGGCTCGATCACCGTGCATGCTGGTCGCGTCGTCGCACACGGCCACCCTCTCGGCTATGGGAGGAACCAACTGCCCGTGAGGACCAAGCTCGGCGTGGTCGAAGTGGATCAACACTCGAGCCTCGTTCTGCAGGATAGGCGCCGATCGGTGAAGCTATTTGATGGCCTCGACGCTCACATGAGCGGCGTGGAAGACATCCGGGTGGCGAGGGGGCGGCTCTTCTTCACGACCTTCTCAACGTTCTCGTCCTGGCACGCGGTGCACCACCTCCGCGTCCTCCGTCCCAACGGGATCGGCTGGATCGCCAGCGGGCACGAGCTCGAAGCCGACCTGAGCAAAGAGTGGGTCGGTTGGGTGGAACATCGAGACCTCGATGGGTTCCAGGGAAAGTCGCTGTGGGTGGCCGGAGCGGGGCTCACAAACCTGCGAACCGGCAAAACGGTTCACTTGGTTTCCGGTTTGGCTTGGGCAGGATCTATCGCACTTGGCCCGGACGTCCCGTGATGTGCGGTCAATCGAGTTCGCCGAACGAAAAGCCGTGACATCATTTCCGAATGCCCTCCGCCATCGTCGTTCACCCGGAGTTCGAGGCCCACTGGTCGTTGGCCGCCGACCATGCCCGCTCGATTTGGCAGGGCCAAGGCGAGACGGAGTTCGTTAGGCTTCGGGCCGAGGATCGGCGGCCGGTCGGGGAAGTCCTCTCGGCCCCCGAGCGAGTTACCCGGCTGCTGTCGATGGGCGTCCCCGTGACCGAAGCCTGTTTGAACCGGATGCCAAACCTCAAGGAAGCCGCCGTAACCGACGTATACGGCAACCTTCCCGCATTTGAAGAGCGAGGAATCAAGCGGATCAAGCACCTCTCGGAAGGATTCTGGGGGCAGTCCGTGGCCGAGTGCGGGCTTGCTCTCACCCTCTGCGCGCTAAGGCGAATCCCGCAGCTTCACCGCGAGATCATCGCCGATCAGACGCCGTGGGACTACAACCCGCCGGGCGGAGTGGGGTCGCCCGGCACTAGAGCCCACCAATATTGCGACGACCCGCGGTTTACCAGCGGCGCCATCGAGGGGAAGCGGGTTCGCGTCGTAGGCGCCGGGAACATCGGCGCCCGATACGCCGCCTTCGTACACATGCTCGGCGCCGACGTGGCCGCGTGGGATCCGTTCGCGCCGGAAACCGCGTTTCATCGTGCCGGGTCGCGTCGCGAGCACCACCTCGAACGCCTGGTTCGAGATGCCGAGATCTTCGCTCCCATGCTCCCGTTGACCGACTCCACCGAGGGCCTCGTCACCGCCGACCTCATCGATGCGCTGCCCAAGGGATGCCTGGTCGTATTGGTCACCCGGGCGAACATCTGCGACATGAAGGCGGTCCGTCGACGGGTGCTGGCGGATGAGCTGTCCCTGGCCGCCGACGTCTTCGACGTCGAACCGCTTGCCCTGGACGATCCGCTGCTCGGCCGCCACAACGTCGTCCACACCCCCCACATCGCCGGGAGGACCCGGCACGCGAACGAGCAGTGGGCGGAGATGCTTCTCGCCCAATTCTCGCCCGCCTGAGTCGGGCAACAATAGGGCGTGGGTTCACACCTCGATGCGCCGAGGGCGGCCATGCAGGCCGGGCGCCTGGGCGAAGCGGAGTCGCTCGCCCGGGGCGTCGTGCTTCGTCGGCCCCACGATGCGGCGGCGGTGACGCTCCTCGGGATCATCCTGTTCCTGACGGCGAAGCCGGTTGAGAGCGTCAAGCATCTCAAGCGGGGGTGTGAGCTGGAGCGCAGCTCGGCGGCTGCGCTCATTCCGCTTGCGGGCGTCTTGCTCCAGCTCGACCACCTCGATGAAGCCGCCGAAGCTGCCCACCAGGCGACGCTCCGGGCGCCCGGGTCGGCGGAGGCGTTTTCGCTCCTCGGGCTGGCGCTCATGCGGCTCGGAAGAATGGAGGAGGCGCGGGTCGCCCTCGCGGAGGCGCGCCGCCTGGACCCGAACTCCGTATCGACGTTGAACCTCCTGGCCGCGGCGAACGAGAAACTGGGCCTCTCAGACGACGCGGAGGAAGCTCGGCGCGATGCGGTGCGCCTCGCGCCGGCCGATACCGAAAGCAGGGCGGCATTGGCGACCCAGGTGATCTCCCACGGGCGGCTCCAGGAGGCGACCGACTTACTCCGCGAGGGTCTGGACCTCAATCCTGACAGCCCGGTGCTGCTCCTGCTCCAGGGTCAAGCCATGCTTGCGTTGGGGGGCCTTGGCGGCGGCGCCGAGATCGCCGACGAGGGCGAGCTCTGCTTGCGCCGCAGCCTTGAGCTGGACCCGAAAAACGCCTCCGGCTTGCTGATGCTTGCCCTTCGCTGCGAATCGCTCGGCCGATTCGAGGAAGCGCGCACCCTGTTAGAGCGGTCGATTGAGGTTGAGCCCAACCAGGGTAAAGCCTTTTTCGAGCTCGTCCAGGGCGGTCGCGTGTCTGAAGCTCAAAGAGGGCTGATCGAGCCCATGGAACGGGCGGTGCAAGGGGGCTCGCTGCCGGCGGAAGAACTCCCGTTCATCCGCTATGCGCTCGGCAGGGCCTACGACGATCTGGACGACGTCGTGTCGGCGATGGAAAACTATGACGAGGCGAACCGGTTGTCCCTCGAGGCGTATGCTCGGGTGCGACCATTCGACCGCGAGAGCTACGGCGAAACGCTTGCGCAAACCAAACAGCTATTCACGACCGAAATCCTGCGCCAAGCTCGGCCCGGGGCCGGCGCGCCGCCGAAGCCCATCTTCATCGTAGGCGTGATGCGCTCGGGCACGTCGCTAGTGGAACAAATTGTCACGAGTCACCCCAAGGTGTTCGGCTGCGGGGAGCTGCAATATTGGCTCGGAACGGCCGCGACGACCTATAAGATGACGCGCCGACTGCCCACAGACGACGAGGTGGCCGCCATCGCCGCCGGCTATTCCCAGCTCTTAGGCAGCCTGGTTCCGGGCGGCGCCCCGTTCGCCACCGATAAGATGCCCCACAACTACGAAGTGCTCGGTCTTATCCACCTCGCGTTCCCGGAGGCGCCGATTATTTACGTTAAGCGCCATCCCGTCGACACGTGCCTCTCGATCTACATGACGGCCTACGGTACGCCGCCCGAGTTCGCGTTCGACAAGGCGAACATCGCCTACGTCTACTCGGAACATCTGAAGCTGATGGATCATTGGCGGTCGGCGCTGCCGCCCGGAAGGATCTTCGAGCTGTCCTACGAGGAGTTGGTCGCGCATCCCGAGCCGATCGTGCGCCGGCTCGTGGAGTACTGCGGGCTGGAGTGGGACGACGCGTGTCTGCGGCCGGAGCAGAACCAGCGCGTCGTCAACACTCCGAGCCGGTGGCAGGTCAGGCAGCAGGTGTACACATCGTCCGTCGCGCGTTGGCGGCGGTATCAGCCCTGGCTGGGCGAGTTCGCGAATCTCCTCGAGGTCGCTCCGTCGACCGAAGCCCGGTCATGAGATGATTCCCCTCATTGCCGTCCTGATATTCGCTCAGCCGGAACCCGCGCTCCCTCACGTGCCCGGGTTCCGGCTAACCCACGCTCGACGAATCAGAACCCCAACCTCGGATTACATTTCCGTATCGGAGGACGGCGCCGCCACCATCACCCTAGATAGCGTCGACGGTCCCGCCCGCGAAACGGTGACGAGGTTGCGTGACGGCGCTACGCGGGCAACCGAACTTGGTCTCCTGCTCAGCTTTGACCAGGTTGTTTACTTCGCTCGCGACGACGGCCCTAAACCCAGATTTCACACAGACCTGTTCGATCTCAGGCTAAACAAGTTTGTGGCTAGGGTGCCTGAAACGCTGCCGCACGTGCGCCCCCATGGAAGGTGGGGTTGGGGGATTCCCGGCGGGTTGGAGTCGATCGTGGTGAAGGGCGCGCAGAACCTCCTCTATCGCGTCACATACTCGTGGCGAAGCCGCAAAGCGAGCTATCGTAGGATCGGTCGGCTCCCAGGTCCGGCCGATGGCTATTCTAACATCACGCTCGTCGCCATCGAACGGGACGGAGCGCACGCCATTTTGGGCACTGGTCTCGGCGACGCATACTGGGTCAGGAGCCGCCCTCTCGTTGATCTCGGGTTAGTCGATTCTTCGCTCTGGCTGGGCGCCCCCATGCGGTTCTCACACGGGAAAATCGAGGAATTCGGCCGCGACGGCCGACCAACTGTGCTTTGCAGAGGCTGGACCTTCCTCGGAAAAAACGCGATGGGCGACCTCGTCGTGCTGCGGCGCGATAGCGATTCAGCATGCTTCTTGCTTCACGCAGCGCGCGAAAGCTCCCGCCGGCCACGCGAGCGTCACGGGTCGGCCGCCAAGGCGCAACACCGGATGTAAATGCGACAAGATGTCTCGCCCGATGCAGCCAAGGAGCCCGCGCCAACAGAAGCCGAGAGTCAGCGAATTCCGGATTTTACAGTTACGTCCTGCTAGGACTGCCTGCGTCGAAGAGATCCCACTCGCCCGTCTGCACGTTGTGCGCGATTGTGAACCTACCGTTTTCGCTCATTGCGTGGAGGTAGTAGGGCCCGACGAGGCGCCAGCCTGACCCGTTCGCGACGTACAGCCTGACCGACCGAAGCGCCGCCGGCCAATCCGCCGTGCGCTGCGGTGGCAGTGCTCTCGTAGCCTTTAGGGCCCCCCGATCGCCGGCCTGCAGGAAGAGGCGGCCGCGTAGGTAGCCCATCTTCACCATCGTCGTGTTATGGGGAAGGCCACGCTTGAGGGTCTTGCGCTCGGTCGGGAGCCATTCGGAGATTGTCATGCCGTTGAGGGCCGCTCCGCGCCCGCTCGCCGCGTCGATTGCCACAGCCTTCGGGCCGTAGCCAACCATGTGCGGGCCGGCGGTGCTCAGCGCGAAGGCATCGGACTCAAAGCGATGCCAGCCGCTGCGCGCCCACGGCCGAAGCCGTCCGGTTGGGCTGAGCCTGTAACGTCCAACCTCCAGCGTTGCCCTGACTTCCGTTTGGTGCAGACACGAGTAAAACCCGACATAGCACAGGCCATCAGCGCCGTACGCCACGGAGCTGGGCTGCAGCGATTCGGCGATCCGGTCCACGCCCGCGAAGTTGGGAAAGCCGGGACCCTCCGTCTGGGTGAGCCGCGAGGCCACGAGGAACGAAGCCGGGTGGTGATTCAATATGCCGGTGATGTTACGCGCGTCTAGCCAGTCAAGTCTCGTCCTGGCGGCGAATGAGCTTCCAAAGCCTCGTGACGTGTGCAATTCTGCTTCTTTCGGGTATGGCGGCTGAGCGATGTCACGACCGGCAGCGAAATTCTGGCCGTAGCTCCAGGCCACCGCCCTTAGCGGCGAGCGCGTCAGCTCGACCATGTAGCTCGCCGGGTGACCGTACGTCACGCGGTCGAACGAAGGCAACCGCTCGCAGTCCGCATAACCGGACCACTTATCAAATAGCACGTCTCCGTCGTCTGATATGACCGGGGCGGAATTCCAGTAGTCTCCGAAGCCCAACTCCAGCTTTTTGCGATCTACCGCAAATGTGCCGACATTGAGTCGGGTCGACGTCCCGAGTTCCGGGACCGGCCCGCCGCAAGGCAAGATGAGTGCAAGGATGGAGGCGACTACCCCTAACCCCCTCCCGCGTTCGCGAAGTTGCTTCCCCCGGATCCCACAGGTCCCTTTACGTCGGGCGAGCTCCCGGGTTGCGTCCAAACCCGCGCGAATTCTAGCTTCCCTCAGGTATAGTCATCGATTGTGTCCGGCTCACGCCGACGACACACTGCTACAACGCTTCAGAAGAGAAGCGTAAGCCGGTGACCCTCCACCCAAGGGCAACGCCAAAGAGGCTTTACGTTTCGGACGAAGCACAGAAGGTGAAAGATGCTTCCAGGAATCCTGGGAACCAAAATTGGCATGACCCACCTCTTCACGGAGGAAGGGCGGATGATACCGGTGACCGTCATTCAGGCGGGACCCGTCTACGTAACTCAGCTTAAGAGCACCGATACCGACGGCTACTCTGCCGTGCAGGTCGGCTACGGCGAGGTCAGCGACAAGCACCTCACGTTCCCCAAGTACGGCCACCTCAAAAAAGCGGGGCTCGAGCACAATGTGCGCACGATCCGCGAGTTCAGGGTCGACTCCACCGACGGAATTGAGCTGGGCCAGGAGTTCGGCGCCGACGTCTTTGCCGAGGGCGACAAGGTCACAACGACCAGCACCAGCAAGGGCCGCGGCTTCGCCGGCGGCGTGAAGCGCTACCACTTCAAGGGCCAGCACATGACCCACGGCTACATGACCCACCGCCGCCCGCTCTCTAACGGCGCCACCGGCCCCCAGCGGGTCTTCAAGGGCAAGCGCGGCCCCGGCCACATGGGCGACGCCACCGTCACCCAGAAGGGCCTCAAGGTCGTAAAGGTCGACGCCGAGCGAAACCTGCTCCTCATCGACGGAAGCGTGGCCGGCCCCAACGGCACCCTCGTGGTGGTCAAGAAGGTGAAGAGATAACCATGGCGACCCTCGAAATCAAAGATAAGAAGGGCAAGGTCGTCGGCAAGCACGAGCTGAACGCGAAGCTCGCCGAGGCGAGTTCGAGCCCCACCAGCCTCCACCGCGCGGTGGTCGCCGAAGAGGCCAACTCCCGCCAGGGCACGCAGAGCGCCAAGACCCGGAGCGAAGTCCGCGGCGGCGGCAGGAAGCCGTACAAGCAGAAGAAGACCGGCAACGCGCGCCAGGGCACGATTCGAGCCCCGCACTACGCGCATGGCGGCGTCGCGCTGGCGGTTAAGCCGCGCGACTACGAGAAGAAGGTCAACCGGCGCGAGCGCCGCGCGGCCATCCTCACCGCGTTCGCCAGCCATGTCGCCGCCGGCAACGTGACCGTGAGCGACAAGATCGCCTTCGCCGCCCCCAAGACCAAGGACGCCTCCGAGTTCATCGCCGGCGTCGGCCTGAAGGACGCGCGCAAGGTCTTAGTCATCCTCGCCGCCTACGACGAAGCGACGTACAGGAGCTTCCGCAACATCCCCAACGTGACGGTCCGCACCGCGCCGGCTTCTACGGCCGGCGGCGCCGAGGCGGCCAAGACCCAGGCGTTCTCGGCGCGAGACCTTCTCGTTGCCACGAACATCCTGGTCGCCAAGGATGCGCTCACCAAGATCGAAGAGGTTTGGGCCAAGTGAAAAACCCGCACGACATCATCATCGCACCGCACGTGACGGAGAAGGCGGTCGGGCTCAGCTACGGCGATCCTACGATCAAGGATGAGTCGCAGCTCGTCCGCAAGTACACGTTCATCGTCAGCCCCTCGGCCAACAAGCTCGAAATCAAGGCCGCCCTCGAGGCGCTCTACAATGCCGGCAAGAAGGCCGACCAGGGGATCACGGTAACCAGCGTCCGAACGCTCCGGGTGCCCGGGCGGAAGCGCCGGCGCGGCCGAATGGTGGGCTACACCTCGGACCGTAAGAAGGCGATCATCACGCTGGGTAAGGGGCAAATGCTCGAGGACTACGGAGTCTAAAGATGCCGACCAAACAGTACAAACCAACATCGCCCGGCCGGCGCTTTATGATCACCTCGAGTTACGCCGAGGTCACCAAGGGCAAGCCGGAGAAGAAGCTCACCGGACCGAAATCCAAGAGCGGCGGCCGCAACAGCAGCGGACGGCTGACCATCGCGAATCGCGGCGGCGGCAATAAGACCCGCTACCGAATCGTGGACTTCAAGCGCGATAAGGACGGAATCGTGGCCAAGGTCGCGGCGATCGAATACGATCCGAACCGCACCTGTCGCATCGCGCTGCTCCACTACATGGACGGCGAGAAGCGCTACATCCTCGCCCCGAAGGGGCTCGACGTCGGCACGCGGATTCAGAGCGGGGAAGGCTCCGACATCCTGCCCGGCAACTGCCTGGAACTGCGCAACATCCCGCTTGGAACGCTCGTGCACAACATCGAGCTCCAGCCGGGCAAGGGCGGGCAAATGGTCCGCTCCGCCGGCGCCTCCGCGCAGGTGATGGCTAAAGAAGGGAACTACGTCACCCTTCGCCTGCCCAGCACCGAGATGCGCATGGTGCACCAGACCTGCAAAGCCACCATTGGCGAGGTCGGGAACGCCGAGCACGAAAACGAATCGATCGGTAAGGCCGGAAAGAACCGGGGCCTCGGTAGGAAGCCCCACGTTCGCGGCGTCGTAAAGAGCCCTCGCGACCACCCACACGGCGGTGGTGAGGCCAAGTCGCCGGTCGGACGCCGCAAGGGTCCGGTCGACCGCTGGGGCAACAAGTCGCTCGGCGAGAAGACGAGACATAACAAGCGGACGCAGAAGTACATCGTCCGCAGGAGGAACGGTTAATGGCGCGCAGCCTTAAGAAGGGCTTCTTCGTCGACGACCACCTGATGAAGAAGGTGGAGGCGCTCAACGCGTCCGGCGAAAAGAAGCTCGTCAAAACGTGGAGCCGGCGCTCGACCATTACGCCGGACTTTGTTGGACATACGTTCGCCGTTCACGACGGCCGGAAGCACGTTCCGGTCTTCGTCACGGAGAACATGATCGGCCATAAGCTCGGCGAGTTCGCACCCACCCGCACCTACCGCGGGCACGGTGGATCGTTGCCGGACCGGGGGGCTCGGCTGAAGTAGCCGTTCGGGACGATGCAGGTTAAAGCAGTCGGAAAGTTTGTGCGGGTCCAACCCCGCAAGGTGCGAATCATCGCGGACCAAGTTCGGGACACCCGGGCTGAGCACACCGCGCATCTGCTTCGCTACCACTCGAGCAAGGGCGCCAAGGAGCTCCGCAAGGTGCTGATGAGCGCTATGGCCAATGCCCAGGAGAACCACGGCATCTCGCCGGAGCAGCTCAAGATCGCGGCGATCACCGTCGACGCCGGACCACGGCTGAAGCGGATGCAGGCCCGGGCAATGGGCCGCGGCTACCGGATCGAGAAGAAGATGAGCCACATCACCGTGCTCGTCGAGGACGTGGACGCCGAAGCGGCCGTTAAGCCGCACGGCACGAAGGCCAAGCCAAGGCCGACGTTCGCCGCCAAGAAGAGCCGAACCAAGG
>Ga0070734_10003618_pt1 | contig 15871 bp, 18 predicted proteins | sample Coa_R1_8_FD_66444 | JGI IMG/M metagenome (GOLD analysis project Ga0070734, IMG submission 66444) | Surface soil microbial communities from Centralia Pennsylvania, which are recovering from an underground coalmine fire - Coalmine... | ecosystem: Environmental > Terrestrial > Soil > Unclassified ...
TCCGTTAGCAGCCGCATCAACTCATACTGGCTGCGATTGGTGTCCTGGTACTCATCCACCATGACGAATTCGTAGCGGCGGTTCAGGCGCTGCCGGGTTCCAGTGTCGTGGGCCAGCAGGCGCACGGTTTCGAGCAGGAGGTCGTCGAAATCGAGGGCGTTTGATTCAATCAGCCGGGCTTGATAACGCTCGTAGATGACGGCAAGCTTGCTGCTAATCGGATCCGTGGCGGCGCGGGCCAAATCTTCTGGCGTGTCTTTGTGGCTTTTGGCGTGGCTGATCCGTGACAACGCTGCGCGGTATTGCAGGAACTTCTCGTCCAGGCCGAGTTGCTTGTAGACGGACCTTAGAATCGAGAGCTGATCGTCGTCGTCGTAAATGGTGAATTGGGGCGTGAAACCTCGCCGCAGGGTGGACAAAGGAGCGCCTTCCCGTCGGAGCAGCCGGACGCAGAAAGAATGAAAGGTCGCGACGGTGGGCGCTCCGGGTTCGCCTAGCGGTTCCACCAGGGCCCGAACCCGATCGCGCATCTCCCCGGCAGCCTTGTTGGTGAACGTGACGGCTAGAATTGCCCATCCCGGAACCTTATGAGTGGACACCAGGTGGGCCATCCGGTGGGTTATAACCCTGGTTTTGCCGCTTCCGGCCCCTGCCAGGAGCAGGAGCGGGCCTTCAACATGCTCCACGGCCTCGCGCTGGCGGGGATTCAAACCTTCGAGGAAATCCATGGAAAACAACATTTTAGCATGTGTTAGGGGGTCGGGAAACCAGCGAAGCTTCGCAGTATAAGAAATATTCATAGGAAAGGTGCGCCCTCGGTTGCGGTGTTGTAACCTAACAGCATGACAATGCGCCTTTTCCCGTGTAGAGAAAGGGTTATGACCGCCGGGCTCTGCGGTGGCCATGCTCGTTGACTTTGAGCTCATTGAAAAAGCTCGGAGCGGCGACGATGGCGCTTTTAGTCAGGTCGTGCAGGCCTACAGGAAGCGTATCCTGGGAACGATCGCGCGCCTGATTGGCCGGCCGGAAGATGTGGAGGACGTCGGGCAGGAAGTTTTTCTGCGGCTGTATTATTCGCTGGAGCAGTTGAGAACTGCGGAAGTTTTTGAACCGTGGCTGTACCGGTTAACGGTGAATGCCGCGTATGATTACTTAAGGCGTCAGAAGCGCCGGCAGGAAAGCCGGATGTCTGATCTGAGCGAGCAGCAGGTTATGATGGCGGACGCTGCCGCCGGAGGGAAGCAGAACCAGGAGGAGCAGCGCCGCGGCAAGATTCGGGAGCAGGTAGATGCCCTGCTTGAAAAGGTGTCGGAGGAAGACCGAATCCTGTTAACGCTGAAGGAAGTCGAAGGGTTGTCGCTGAAGGAACTCGAGAAGATTTATCGGGTCAATGAGAATGCCTTGAAGGTTCGGTTGTTCCGGGCCCGGCAAAGAGTTTTGAAGGCGTACGAAACCCCGGAAGATTGAGGGGCGTGTTTTTTTCGGCTGGGAGGTATATTATGGAGCGCATGGACGACGACAGCACCAATAGCAAGCTGGACGCCTTGTGGTTGGAATATCGAAACGCCTTCCCTGATCCGGAACCGAGCGCCAACTTCATGCCGAACCTCTGGCAGAAGATCGAAGCGCGCCGCGTGGAGACCACCTCAGTATTCCGCCGTTTGGCGCAAGCCTGCGTCATGGCGACCGTTGCCGCTACTTTGATTATTGTCGTGCTGATCCCGCGGATTCAGCGGGAACCCGTTTATACCGCCACATACGTTGATATACTGGATGCCGCTCATCCGATGGATGCCGCTCAGCTCCTGGATAGTGGAGACGTCCAATGAAACTCTCTCGCTCCGCCCTCGTTCTTTACGTGGGTTTGATCTTCGCCAGCGGCGCCGTACTGGGCGTGTTTGGGAACCGTCTGTACAACGCTTCCACGGTTAGCGCCAAAGCCACGAAAACCCCGCTGAGTCCGGACGAGTTTCGCCGGATGGTGGTGGCCGAATATCAGCGGCGTTTACAACTGACCGCCGACCAGCTCCAGAAGTTAAATCTGATCCTGGATGAGACACAGGCACAGGTTAAAGAAATCCACGCCAAGAGCGATCCCGCACTCAAGGCCGTGCACGATCATCAGATCGAGAGCATGAACAAAATGCTGAAGCCGGAGCAGCAGTCTGAGTACACAAATATGCGGAAGGAACGCCAGGAACAGCGGCAAAAGCAGCATCCTGGGTATACGGGCGGCGGTCCAGGCTTCTAGGGGCGGGTCGGGCAATTTTGCCCGCAGCCGGCCTTCGGCCGGCTAACAAGTTAAGCTACAGGTTGTTTCTTCTTGGCTGCTGCAGCCGTCGCGGCCTGTTCCTTTGCCTTCGCATACTTCTTCTGGAACCGGTCGACACGGCCTTCGGTATCGATTAACTTCTGCTTGCCCGTGAAGAAGGGATGGCAGTTGGAGCAAATTTCCACGCGGATGTTGCCCTTGTGGGCGGACCGGGTTTTAAAGGTATGCCCGCAGGCGCAGGTCACGGCGACTTCTTCGTAGGCGGGGTGAATTCCAGCTTTCATGATATGACTCTTTTCGGAAACCCTCATTCTACCATATAGACGTGAAAAGCCCCGCGACGACTCTTTTAACTGCAAAGGCAAGCCGCCGCGAGGCTTATACGTAACTCAGCTTCGCGTGAGAGGCCGTTCCACAGGAGCAGCGGCCTCGACACTGATCGAAACCTGAACGTTAGGAGCAGTCGACTTAAGAGTCGGCCACCTCACGCGTTGATTGAGTCCCGTTTAAACATCTACTACCAGATAACATTAGACTGGACCACCTCCTTCTTCAGTGATGCCTTCATCATAAGTCCCTGTCTTAAAAGTGTCAAGGCAAAACGTTTGGGTGAGAAAATGTTCGACAATAGGGAGGCGGAGGAAAAAATGCCGGGTGAACTGGCTCAACTCAAAGACATCCTTAAGCGGCGCAAGTCGGTTCGATTCGGACAGTTCACGCTGGCGTCGGGCGCGACCAGCGACGTATACGTGGACGCTCGGCTGACCACCTGTGCGGCCGAGGCGATGCCTCTGATCGGGCGCGCGTTCCTGAACAAGATGCGCGCGCGCGGATGGGCTCCGGATGCCGTCGGAGGGCTGACGTCGGGCGCGGACCCGATTGCTTGCGCCATCGCACGCGAGAGCCTGGACACAAGTCGGGCGATCGACGCCTTCTTTGTCCGCAAGGAGCAAAAAGGATACGGGATGCAGCGGATGGTGGAGGGAATCGATCCGACCGAAGGTAAGAAAGTCGTGATTCTCGAAGACGTTTGCACCAAGGGCGGTTCCACGGCGACGGCTATTAAGAATGCTGAAGCCGTGGGGATGCAGGTTCTCGGCGTGATCTGCCTGGTAGATCGAGAAATGGGGGCGCGAGAGCTGCTGGAGGGCGAAATGGGGCATCCGTTCGATAGTATTTTCAAGTTATCGGATTTTCGTGACTGATGCCCCTGGCCAGATTACGCGATCAAAAGTCGGCCTTGTCGATCAGCGCGTTCAGCTCCGATTGAAGCTGGGTCTTTTTCCGCCGAAGCTGGCTTTCGTTATCCCGCAGCGCGGCGAATTTCGTCTCCGAGGCCGCGAGCTGGCGCGCGTATTGCTGCACTTGATCCTGCTGGCCGGCGACGGCGTTGAGACTCTGGAGATTGCGCCGCAAACGGTCCTGATCCTGCGTGAGGTTCTGCTGATCGGTAGCGGCCTGCTGTAGCGCCGCGTCGTTCTCGGCAATCTCTGCCTTTTTTTGCAGGATCTGCTGGATCTGCGCCCGGCCGGCCTCGCTCAACGCCTTGTTCTGAAGCCATGTGGTCATCACGTCCGGAGTCGCGCTTGAAACCGCGACGGTCTGATCGTAAACGCGTTCTTCTTGGACCGGGAAAGTCTCCGTTGCGGACGCGTTCATCTTCACTTCAAAGCGATACGCGTTAGCGGTCTGCTCGGAAGGTTTCTGGTTGAGCAGCTTATAGCCCGGACGCAGCGGGTGCTCGATGACCAGCGTCTTGGGCTGCGCGTCGACGTTCTTGATGGTGTAAGTCTTGGTCTCCTGAGCCGCCGTGCGCATGGTGAGAGTTCCGCGCCGCAGATGGATCTCGCGCACCACCTCGCGCGAACTGTCCCATGCAGTGGAGATGCGCGTGCCGAGATCCACTCCATACGCGATCAGGCGCTTGTCGGCAGCCTTGAGCGTCTCCACCAAAGCTTCGCCGGCGTATACGCCCGCTTCATAAACGGTGATCGGGCCGCCATCCAGCGTCTTACCCGTAGTGTTGGTGATCTCCGCGGCATTCATGGGGTGCAGATTCATGTTGTCGGAGTAGATCAGCAGCTTGCGCGTGTTGAGGCGCTGCTGGAGGAACGGCAACATGGCCGATTCGCCCTTCTTCACCGTGATTGGATTGGCAAAGCTGTACTCGAATAGGTCACCGGCGTCCTGCCCCTCGGCTGTGGTTGCGACGGAAGAATAATCAGAGAGCGCTTCTGACGCTTTTGCAAATGCATCCCTTCGTGGGCCACCGCCTCCGCCGAAGCCCCCAAGGGCATTTTGTTGGCGCGGTGCAGCCGCCGGTGGCGGGGCCTGGGCCAGCGTTCCACTAACGCTGCCCATCGCGCCTTGAAAAACCTGCGGTGCAACCGCCCGATTCTCCGCTAGATCGGCTGTGGGCCGCTGAATGTAGCGCGGCTCATAGAGCTGCGTGATGAAAGAAATCGGACGCCCGGACACCACCGATAGCTTCACGTTTTCCCAATCTTCGCCGGAGGTGTTGTCGACAATGGCCCAACCCTCGAGCATGGGCTGGGGTTCGGTGCCGAAGATCAAACGGTAGCTGGACTTCCAAACCGGCGCGGGCGTCATATAGCTGGCCACTAACTGACGCGTACCCGTTCCCGTGGAATCGATGAAGACGCTGCGGCGATCCTTGGATCGCGCGCCGCTCACCACTGTCAGATAGTCTTTCAACAAGCTTTGCAGCTTCGGATCGGAGAGCTTCACAGAAGTGGCCGCGCCGAGATCAAAAGACCGGATATCGCCCGAGTCGGTTATCAGCACCGCAACTTCGTGCTCAGGATCCTTCTCACTGGACTTAACCACGCGCGCACTCACAATGGTTCCAGTAACCGTTTCCAAACCCACACGCATTTCCAGCCGAGCGCCCTTCATCTGGTCGAGGACAGCAGCAAGCGTCGCCTGCGCCCCGACGGCGAACGGAAAATCCTGGAGGCGTTTTTCCAGCGGTTCGCTGGCATCGTAACGCACGCCACCCACCTTGCCGCCATTCGCTTCGGCGATCACCAGGGACTTGAGCACGTCATTCATGTCCTCGGCCTTAAAGTCCAGGCGAGCGGTTTCGCCGGGCCCTAGATCGCCGGCGCGTTCAAAATACCCGACGCCGTGTTTATAGAGGACCACCTCTCGTACCGGCAGGTCGGCGGCCAAGGCAGTCATCGCCAAGGCAGCGGGAAGCAAAGCTATTCTTCGAAGAATCATGTTGAACCTCACATTGGGAACATGCCGCCAGGAAATGAATCCTTGCACCTATTTCTCGCGGCTTGACATCGCTTCACGGCAGCAGCGAGACTCGAAAGAGATGCGCTTCCCAACGACCACGCCGTTTTCCGAAGCGGGGATCTCCGCTTGAGATGCAAACCATTCGCCTTGGCCTGCGTTTTCGCATCCACTATGGCGGCCCAAGTGGGCGATTACCTGGGGCCGGGCATTCTGACCCAGGGAGCGGGCGATATCGGGATGCGCACCGGCCAGCCCGTGTCCATACGGCTTTATGCCGACGTTACCGCGGTCTACGATAACGGCATCCAGCCGTTATCCCTAACACCTACGGGAACTTTGGCGCAAATCAATGGACTGTACGGCGCCGAGGCGAACATCGGAGCGTACGGAGTGCACAACTGGCGCCAGGCGCAGTTGGGTCTGGACTATCGCGGGACCTACCGGGACTACGTGAACGGAAGTTTTTACAACGGCAGCGACCAACAGCTCATTCTGGGTTACACCTACCAAGCCACCAAGCGGCTGTATTTCGATGCGCAAGAGGTGGCCGGTACATTGTCTCGCAGCATCGGCGGTATTCCGGGAGTCACCCTGCCGATTCCCACCACCGTCGATTCGCCCACAGCACTGCTCTTCGATAATCGCGAGTATTTCACCGAATCTACGGTCAGCATGAGCTACTTGCTGACCCCGCGCACCATCGTCAGCGCGGGCGGCACCGGATTTCTGGTTCGCCAGCAATCTTCGGCTTTGATCGGAGTCAACGGGTACAACCTGATCGGCTCGATTCATCACCGGCTATCGCGCGAGACCACGATTGGCGTGGAGTACAAGCACCAGCACTATGACTTTCCCGGAGCCTACGGTCAATCCGACATTAATAGCTACGAAGGCATCTATGGCACGCAAATCGGGAAGCGCTGGAAGTTCAACGTGCAAGCCGGCATTTTTCAAGTCGAGGTGCAAGGCGTGCAGGAAGTGGCCTTATCTCCCAACATCGCCGCCCTCCTGGGCATCACTGAAATCGCGCAGACCTTCTATAAGCCATACACCTTCCCGACCGGCTCGGCGAGGCTGAACCGCCAGTTCAAACAGTCGAATCTGGGTTTTTCATATTCGCGCGGGGTTACTCCGGGCAACGGCGTATTCTTGACTTCGCGAACGGAATCCGGCACGGTTGCATATACCTACACGGGCGTTCGGCGGGCCAGCCTGACCATCTCCGGCGGCGAGAACTACTTAAGCAGTTTGGGCCAAAACATTCCAGCCTATCGCCAGTTCAATGGAGGCGCGGCGATGAGCATCACGCTGTACAAGGCCTTGCACTTGATTAGCCGATACGATGCGCGCCATCAGGAGATTGAAATCGCCGGGTACCGCCGGAGCTCCTACCGCGCTGTAATTGGTCTCGCATTCAGTCCGGGCGCCGTGCCACTCGCGATCTGGTAGAGCGAATTTCTTATGAGCGCTGGCAGGCTTCTGATCGTCGACGATGAAGTGGCACTGCTCGATCTGATCAAGCGGTATTTGGAGCGGATGGGATATGAGGTAGATGTTGCCAGCTCAGCGGAAGACGCGCTGGCGCATTTCGAACCCGACCCGCAACGATACGCATGTGTGCTGACAGATCTGGTGCTGCCAGGGATCAACGGAGAGCAGCTTCTGGAACGGATGCGGGAGAAGAATCCCAAGTTGCGGGCGCTGATCTCCAGCGGGTACCCGTATGAGCCGTCCTCCAAGAAGACGCTATTTCTTCAGAAGCCCTACGTGCCGAAGATGCTGGCGGAGACGCTGAATAAACTGCTAGTCGGATCTAAGACGCCTCGCTAGTTCTTCACGCCCACAATTTGCACTAACTCAACCTCGAAAATGAGTGCGGCGTTGCCCGGAATACCCGACCGGCCTTCGGGCCCGTAGGCAATGTCAGAGGGGCAAGTCAAGACTGCCTTGCCGCCCACCTTCATTTTCTGAACACCTTCGGTCCAACACTTGATCACCTGGTTGAGGGCGAACTGCGACGGCTGACCGGGAGGCGATTTGTCGAACTCAGTCCCATTAGTAAACGTTCCCCGGTAACTCACTTTGACGGTGTCGGTCTCGCGCGGCGAAGCGCCGGTGCCTGCCTTGACCTCACGGTATAGCAAACCGCTGGGGGTTTTCACGACACCTGGTTCTGTGGCGGCCTTGTCGAGATAGGCTTTCGAGGTGACCTTTTCTTTCTCCGCGACAGCGGCGGCGCGCGCTTGGGCCAGTCCCTTGATCTTCGGCCCCCAAGTGTTCAGCTCTTCCGCAGGCTTACCAGAAGCGCCGTCCGAAATCCCTTTCTTAACGATCTCGACTTCTGCCGGAGTCAGATTTAGCGGACCCAAACTTTGCGCCATGGAGAGACCGACGGCGTAGATAATTTTTTGGTCATCCGTGGTGAGCGTCCCTGCTGAAGCCGGAGCAGTCTTCGGAGCGGCCTTTGCAGCCGTGGCGGCCGCAGGCTTCGGAGCGGCCGGGGCCGGAGGCGTCGATTTAGGAGCAGGAGTTTGAGCCATCAGAACAATCGGGAATAAAAATATAAGTCGGCGCACTCGCCCAGAGTACCATACGAAATTCGCCTTTCTGGACTTTAAAGCCCTAGCCGGAAACCGCCGATAAAGGACGCGATGAATCAACGCCTGGAGAAGCGGTATCCGGCTAGCCTCGATGTTCTCCTGACCGGTTTGACCGATCCGACGCAGTCCTGCCAGGGACGGGTCTCTGACATATCCAAATACGGTCTTTGCGTTGTTCTACCCGTACCTTTCACGCCGGGCGCTCTGGTTAAGGTGGCCTTCGCGGACAGCACTCTTTTCGGTTACGTCGCCTACTCCAATCCCGTCGAAGCTGGTTTTCGGTGCGGCATTGAAGTGGAGCGAGTGCTCATCGGCGAAACAGGGTTGGCCCGGTTACTCCGGAGCATCCTGAAGGAAGAAATGCCGCAAGTTCCAGGGCTTCAGCCCGTCATTCCCTAAGGACGCCCTAAATCCAGTCGAAAGAGCGCGTTACTGCTTTCTTCCAATTTGCGTACTGCTGCTCGCGTGCGAGGCGGTCGAGATGGGGCGACCAGGCGTGATCCTCGGCCCACCTGGAGCGCAGGTCGTCCAGGCCGCTGAAAAATCCGACGGCGAGACCAGCCGCATAAGCCGCACCCAGCGCCGTCGTCTCCTGAATGACCGGCCGCACCACGGGCCGATCCAGTATATCGGCCTGGAATTGCATCAGCAGATCATTTACAACCATGCCGCCGTCGGCTCGGAGCACGTCCAGCAAAATGCCCGAATCCTTTTCCATCGCTTCCACGACTTCGCGGGTCTGGAACGCGGTGGCTTCTAGAACAGCGCGCGCCAAGTGGCCTTTGTTGGCGTAGCGCGTGAGCCCCACAATCACGCCCCGTGCGGTGTCTTTCCAATAGGGTGCGTAGAGGCCGGAGAAGGCTGGGACGAAGTACACCCCGCCGTTGTCCTTCACTGTGCGAGCCAGGGGCTCGACCTCCGCACTGGACGCGATCAAGCCAAGGTTGTCACGAATCCACTGCACCAACGCCCCAGCGATCGCGACGCTGCCCTCTAACGCGTAACGGGCGTTTTCTTGACCGAACTTGTAGGCCACAGTGGTGATCAGCCCGTGGGTGGATGGCACGGCGCGCTCGCCCGTATTCATTAAAAGAAAGCATCCCGTGCCGTAGGTGTTCTTCGCCTCGCCAGGAAGAAAGCAGGCCTGCCCGACGAGCGCGGCCTGCTGATCTCCCAGGATTCCCGCAACCGGCACACCAGCCAGAACGCCCCATTGAATATTTCCGTAGATTTCACTGCTCGAACAGATTCGCGGCAGCATCCGCTCGGGAATCCCGAATGCTGCGAGAATGCCCGAATCCCATGCAAGCGTGCCGAGGTTCATCAACTGCGTGCGGCTGGCATTGGTGACGTCGGTCACGTGAACGCCTCCAGTGAGGCGCCAAGTAAGGAACGTGTCGATGTTGCCAAACAGGAGATCGCCGGACTCTGCGCGATCGCGCGCGCCTGCAACGTTATCCAGAATCCATCGGATCTTCAAGCTGCTGAAATAAGTGGTGAGCGGAAGGCCGGTCTGAGCGCGAAACCGGTCGGCGCCTCCGGCGCTTGAAAACTCTGCCACGTAATTCCCCACGCGGGCATCCTGCCAGACAATGGCGTTGGCAACCGGCTCGCCCGTGTGACGATCCCAAATCACCGTGGTCTCGCGCTGATTGGTGATCCCAATGGCCGCGAGGTCGGACGCGCGCAGTTCGCGCTGCGTCAGCGCTTCGCTCATGACTGCTTGCGTGCGGCGCCAAATTTCCTCGGAGTCGTGCTCCACCCAGCCTGGCTGAGGATAGATTTGCTCGTGCTCCTGCTGGGCTGTCGAAACGATTCGCCCGTGCCGATCGAACACGATGAAGCGGGTACTCGTGGTGCCCTGGTCAATTGCCCCGACGTAACTCGCCATAATGATTCAGAGTACATCCGTGCAGATCCTGGTCCTTAACTCCGGCAGCTCTTCGTTGAAGTATCAGCTTATCGAGACTACGGGCGAGCGCCGGCTGGCGAAAGGGGAGATTTCGAAGATTGGAAGCGCGGTCAAAAACCACGATGAGGCGCTCACCGCGGCGTTCAAGAACCTGACTGACTCCGGAGTGCGCCTCGAAGAGATTGCGGGTGTGGGCCATCGCGTCGTCCACGGCGGCGAGGAGTTTCAGCAGTCGGTGATCATCGACGACGCGGTGCTGCGTCTCATTGAGAAGGCCAGCGAACTTGCGCCGCTTCACAATCCAGCCAACCTGAAGGGTTACTACGCGAGCAAGGCGTTGCTGCCGAAGGCCAGGCATGTAGCCGTGTTCGATACGGCTTTCCACCAGACTCTCGCGCCGCACGCTTATCTCTATGGGATTCCGTACGATTACTACACACGTGACAAAGTCCGGCGTTACGGTTTCCATGGGACGTCCTATCGTTACGTGCTGGAACGTTACGCGCAGATTCTGGGCAAGCCGGCGAGCGAATGCAAACTGATCGTTTGCCACCTGGGAAACGGGTGCTCCGTGTGTGCAATCGACGGAGGGAAATCCGCCGATACTTCGATGGGCTTTACGCCATTAGAGGGTTTGCTGATGGGCACGCGCTCCGGCGATATCGACGCGGGTGCGGTCACCTATCTCATGGGGCGCGGCGTGACGCACCTCGATTCGCTGCTGAATGAGAAGAGCGGTCTGCTAGGTCTGTCCGGGGTATCCAATGACATGCAGGCCGTACTTGCCGAGGCGGCTAAAGGCAATCAGCGCGCGGAAATAGCGATTCAGGTCTTCTGCTATCGCGTGACCAAATATATCGGCGCCTATTTCGCCGCGATCGGCGGCGCGGAGGCAATCGTTTTCACCGCCGGGATCGGGGAACACGGTGCTGCCATTCGGGCGCGCATTTGCGCCGCCCTCGCGGTGCTCGGCGTGGTTCTAGATCCGGCGCGAAACTCCGCCGGGGGCAAGGAGCAGAAGATCAGCTCGGATGGCGCTTCGCCGGCCGTGTGGGTGATCCCGACGGATGAGGAATTGGTGATCGCTCGAGACACAGTAAGGGCCATCACTGCATGAGTGAGGCGCGTGGCGTGGCTTTGAGGCTGGAAGGCGTGCGCAAGGTCTTTCCCCCCGATTTCGCCGTGATCGAACAGATCGATCTGAACATTGCCGCTGGGGAATTCGTCGCGATTCTCGGTCCTTCGGGCAGTGGAAAGTCGACGCTGCTGCGCATGATTGCCCGGCTGGCGGAGCCAAGCTCCGGGCAGATTCTCTCAGAGCCGATCTCGGATCAGATCGCGTTTGTTTTCCAAGACGCACACCTTTTGCCGTGGCGGAATGTTTTGGACAACGCCGCGCTGCCGCTGGAGCTCCGCGGAGTCCCTCGCGCGGAACGGCTCGCCAAAGCGCGGGTAGAGCTCAAACACGTGGGTTTGCTCGACGCGCTGGAACGTTATCCGGCTGAGTTATCGGGTGGCATGCGGATGCGCGTCTCCCTGGCGCGCGCGTTGGTGACCCAACCGCGACTGCTGCTTCTCGACGAGCCCTTCGCCGCCCTGGACGAGATCACGCGTTTTCATCTGGACGTGCAGCTTCGTCAACTGTGGCAAAGGCTCGGCATGACGCTGATTTTTGTGACGCACTCAATTTCGGAGGCCGCCTTTCTTGCGAACCGCGCCGTTGTGCTCTCTCGACGTGGCGGGCGAGTCACTCTGGACAGACAGATCGAACTGCCGGCCGAGCGGGATAACGAACTGCGCGGAGACCCGCGCATGGGGCAGGAGATGCGAGCTCTTCTAGGAGCGATCGAAGAATGAGAGCGCTCAAAGCTATTTTGCCGCCGCTGATTCCTTTCGTCGTCATCACGGCAGCTATCGAAGCCTTAGTGCGCAGCGGGCTGGTCAAGTCGTATATCCTTCCCGCGCCTTCGGCGGTCTTTCAAGCCGTGATCGATAATCGCGGGCAGTTGGCGCAGGCGATGGTCAAAACGTCAGGCAGCGCGCTACTCGGGTTTGCTTTAAGCACGCTGGCGGGGATCGGAATCGCGGTGCTGCTTTCTTCTTCGCGCTGGATTGAGCGGGCGTTTTATCCCTATGCCGTGTTCTTCCAGACCGTGCCGATTATTGCGATCGCTCCCCTGCTGGTGATTTGGTTCGGTTATGGAATTCAGACGGTGATCGCTTCGGCCTTCGTGGTGTCCATTTTTCCTGTGATCGCGAATACGCTGACCGGGATTCTCTCGACCGACCCGGCCTTAATCGATCTGTTCCGGCTCTATGGCGCGACGCCGTTTGTCACCTTGTTAAAACTGCGATTTCCCGCAGCTCTGCCGCAAATTCTTACCGGCCTGCGCGTCGCCGCCGGTCTGGCCGTGATCGGCGCGATCGTGGGCGAGTTCATCGGTGGCGGAGGACTCGGATCGGTGGTCGACGTCGCGCGTACACAGCAACGCATTGACCTGGTCTTCGCGGCAGTTTTGCTGGCGTCTATTCTTGGGCTGGCGCTATTCGGCCTGATCAACCTGATCAGCCGGCTAACGCTTCGGCGCTGGCACGCTTCCGAACAAACCTAAAAAGCGCAGGTGGTCAGCTACATCGACGAGCGAAGCGAAGGTCCCTTTCGCGAGACTCCGGACTTCAGCTGAAGGCCGCTTCAAATCCGGCACGATGAAAACAGTCATTCCAGCGCTGTGGGCGGCGATGGTTCCCGCTTCGGCGTCTTCAAACACGATGCATCGACTCGGTTCGACACCGAGACGCCGTGCCGCGAGCAAGAAAAGATCCGGCGCCGGTTTGCCATTTACCACGTCATCCCCGGTTGCGACAGCCTCGAAGCGCTCAAGCAGCTTCGCGGCCCTGAGTTGGGCCACCGCGGTGCGCCGCTCTGTTGAAGTTGCTACGGCCTTCGAAATGTTGCATGAATCGAGCAGGTCCAGCAATTCATCCAGCCCCGGCTTCTTTGGCACAGGCGTGGTTTCGAACATCTCCGTTTCCCGACGAAGACATGCCGCGCGGAACCGATCCACCGGAAATTGTGGACCGAACGCGTCCACCAGCGTTTGTTCCCCCTCGCTCCTGCCACGCCCGATCAGCGTGAAATACAGCGGGTCTGGCAACTCATAGCCGCACTCGGCCGAAGCCGCCTGCCACGCGATGCGATAGGCGGGCTCGGTGTCCAGCATCAGGCCGTCCATATCGAAGATTGCTGCCTGGATCATTCTTGTATTCTAGAGACTCCAAATGAATCGACGAACGTTTTTAAAGATCTCCCCTGCGATGTGTCTGCTCGCGGCTTGTAGCAAGTCCGCGAAGATTAAGCTGGCGCTGAACTGGAAGCCGGACCCGCAATTCGGCGGTTTCTATGCGGCTCCCTATTCGAAATACTCGCTTGACGTAGAGATTCTGCCGGGCGGCGCAGGAACTCCGACGGTGCAGATGGTCGGCGCCGGATCGGCGGAGTTCGGGATCGTATCCGCGGACGAGCTCGTCGTGGCGCGCTCCAAGGGCAACGATGTGGTGGCTCTGTTTGCTGTGTTTCAGAACTGCCCTCAGGGAATCATGGCGCATGCTTCGCGCAATCTCTCCTCCATCGCGGATGTCTTGAAAGGAGGGACATTGGCTCTGCAGCGCGGCCTGCCGTATGCGCGCATCCTTGAAAAAAAATATGGATTCGAGCATGTGCAGGTGGTGCCTTCGCCCGGCGGCGACATCAGCTCATTTCTCAATGATGAAAATTTCGCGCAGCAGTGTTTCATTGTTTCTGAACCGCTTGCCGCACAGCGCAAAGGCGTAGCTGTGAAAGTTTTTCCAGTAGCGGACTTCGGCTACAACCCATACACAACCGTCCTGGCATGCAGCGGCGAGACGTTGCGCAAAAATGCGGCGATGATCAAAGCGATGGTTTCCGCGGTGCGGGATGGATGGCGCGCGTATTTGGACGATCCCAAACCCATCAACGAAAAGATGCATCAAATGAATCCGTCAATGGATGCAGAGACTTTCAGTGAAGTGGCCGAAGCGCAGAAGCCATTCATCGAGACCAGCGATACGGCCCGCGATGGCCTAGGAACGATGACCAAACAGCGCTGGGATGCTTTGATCGCGCAGTTGCAAGAGGTGGGAGACATCCCAAATATAATTCCGGCGGAGCAGTGTTTCCAATCTACGTAGCTGCTGGTAAGATTTTCAGATTTTGCTGCACGTGACAAGCCCCGATCGGTGCAGGGTAGTCCTAAAGTGTCTTTAGTTCCCGTACCTGCGACGCATGGTACTGTACCTGCTCCTACCTCGCCAGAGCCGTTGAACGGCCAAGTTCACCCGGAAAGGAAGAAGATCAATGCGTAGAATTATGTCTGTACTGGCTTTGACTGGCGCGTTTTCCGTGCTGGCCCTCGCTGAGAATTTCTCTGGTAAGCTCCTGGATTCATCCTGTTACGATGCACAGAAAAAAACCACCGGTTGCGATGCGTCCAGCGCGACTACCTCCTTTGCCATCGATGTTTCGGGCAAGGTTTACAAGCTGGACAGCAATGGTAACTCCAAGGCCATGGCCGCCCTGAAGAATCGGGCGGACCGGGCGGATCCGACCAAACAGCAATCCAAAGAAGTGATGGCCAACGTTAATGGCACCGAGAAGAGCGGCACCCTCACGGTGGAAAGTATTGACGTGCAGTAACCAGTTCCAGTAGCGTTACCGTTGGAGCGGAGTACGTGATATCCTCAAATTTCAAGTGGACTCACGTATTCTGCTTCGAGCGGCTATTCTGCTCGGCGTGTTTGTGGCGGCCTGCGTTGCACCGGTAACGTCGAAAGAGCCGCTGTTGCGCGAACGCGAGCCCCTGGCCGGCAAGTATCTCGATCAGAGGCTTGCACTTTGGCAGGATCGTCTCAATCTCCAGGACTGGAAGATTTCAATCATTCAGTCTCATCCGTCTGGCCTTCGAGCGGGAACCCTTGGAAACATCCATTGGGATGCGGATCGACAAACGGCCGTCATCCGTGTGCTGGATGCCTCGGACTACCACATGCCGATGAACGCTGCCCTGAAGGACATGGAGTTCACGGTGGTGCATGAGCTGATCCACCTGGAACTTTCCTCGCTGACGAAAAATTTCAAAAGCCGCAGCGAAGAAAGCTACAGCGGAGAAGAGCAGGCCGTCAACCGCATGGCTGACGCTCTCCTGAAGCTAGACCGCCCGGCTCGCTAACGCGAGTCTTTCCTCTCGATACGGATCGTTCACGACCTTGCATTCATTGTTGAAGACCATGGTCGCGCGCTGATCGGTTGTAAACGCAGGCCAGGTTGGCAAACCCTTGTGATTGGGATTTCCCGTACGCGCGAAAGCGGCCCAAGCTCCGCTCATCTTGTCCTGCAGCGCGTAGCGATCCTGGCCCGTGCCCGTCATCGTTTTCCCCTCGTCCACATTTTCGAGCACGAACGGGATCTCCAGCGTGTGGAATGCCTTCAGTTTTCCATCGTGCACGGGCGACCGCCAGGTGAAGTAGTACATGTAAACCGGCGCTTTCTGCGCGGCCTTGCGCTCGCCTTCCAAAACAACGGCGGCGCGGAAACCATCCGACGCCACCACTTGGGAAAGATCCACATTGCTGTATCCCGGCCGGCCCTTTTTGTAGATCGCGATCAGCTTGTCCGCATCGGCATCGTTCGATCGTGCGGCCTGTTTGAAGGCCGCGTGGAGCGCCGCGTCATCGATCGGGTCGAGGCGCGTGTTCGGGAAGAAATTCACTTCAAACTCGGTGGATCCGATCAATAGGGGAACGTCC
>Ga0070734_10003619_pt1 | contig 15865 bp, 16 predicted proteins | sample Coa_R1_8_FD_66444 | JGI IMG/M metagenome (GOLD analysis project Ga0070734, IMG submission 66444) | Surface soil microbial communities from Centralia Pennsylvania, which are recovering from an underground coalmine fire - Coalmine... | ecosystem: Environmental > Terrestrial > Soil > Unclassified ...
GCCCGATCTGAGAATCGCGGTCGTCGTCGAGCGTGCCTTCTCGGCTATCTTCGAAGCGAACCCGGACGTCGACACGATCCTACAGCCGGACGAACGAGAGTTGTTCCGCTGGCATCCCGCTTTCACTTTGAATCTTCATGGCGGCGGGCGCAGCGCGCGCCTTACGCTGATCTCGCGAGCTCGCATCCGTGCAGGCTTTGCTCATTTTCGTTTTCAGGCGCTTTACAACGTCAAGATCCCAAGAGCACAGGAAATTCTTGGGGTTGAGCGGACCGTTCACACGGCCGAACATCTGGCGTCGGCGATGTTCTACCTGGGCGTTCCCGCGGCTGAGATCCCACGAGCGCGGCTCCACGCCGCGCCTGCGCGCCGCGCGCGGCCTTACGCCGTGATTCATCCCCTGGCGTCGGCGGCAGATAAGACGTGGCCTGCGGAGAATTTTCTCGTGCTGGCGCGGTACCTGGAGAAACAGGCCGGGCTAGAGCCGGTCTTTATCGCCGGCCCCGGTGAGGACCTGAGTGCGTTTCGCGAGTTCACCACCATGGCGGGTGCTTCGCTCGGCGAGGTCAAAGCACTGCTGGCCGGGGGGGCGCTTTTTGCGGGCAACGACTCGGGACCGGCGCACATGGCGGCGGCCTTCGGTTTGCCGGTCGTGGTCCTGTTCGGCCCGTCGATTCCCGAGATCTGGCATCCGTGGCGGACCGAATCGGCCGTGCTCACATCGGCGTCCGGGATCCGAGCGATTCCGGTCGCGGATGCTCTCCAGGCTGCCGAGCAACTGCTGGCGTCTCATCCGCTGGCTTCTGCGGTCCGGCAAAAGCAATGAAACGGCTGCTCCGCTTCGTCCGCCCTTACTCAGCGCCGCTGCTGCTCTCCGTGATCCTGATGGCGCTGGTGGGCGCGGCGCAAGGCTTCATGGCTGTGCTGGTGGGACCGGTCTTCGATCGCGTGCTGAAGCCCGATTCGCCCGACTCGCCGGTGCTGCTCTTCAAAATTCCTCTCTTCAACCACCCGGTCTTCCTGCAAGACCTCATTCCTGCGAGTATCCATAACGTCTGGACCATGGTTTTCATCGGCATCATCGGCTCATTCACAGTGAAAGGCCTGGCCGATTATTTCGGTAATTACTTCGTCAACTACGTCGGCCTTTCGGTAATCACGGATCTGCGGCAACAAGTTTTCGATCGCGTTCTTCGCCAGGATGCCCACTTTTTCGAATCGAACTCCACCGGGCGTGTGATGTCGTCCATCATGCTGGACCTGGAGAAGATTCAAGTGGCCACCTCCAGCATGTTGGCGGACTGGCTGCGCCAGAGCTTCTCGGTGACCTTTCTGCTGTTCGTGGTCCTGCAGAAGGACTGGAGACTGGCGATCGTCAGCCTTACGGTTCTGCCGTTCGTACTCGTTCCGACCATCCGGATCGGACGCCGGATCCGGCGCACCACGCGCAGCGCTCAGGACGACGCCGCCGAGTTGAATCAGATTCTGCAGGAGACCATCAGCGGGCATCAGGTGGTGAAGTCGTTCGGCGCCGAAGATGTCGAATCGAATCGCTTCCGGTTGGCGGCGAACCGACTCAAGGTCAGCAATCTGCGGTATGTCGCGCAGCAGGCCGTGGCATCGCCGATGATCGAATTCTTCGGCGCGCTGACGATCGCGGGCCTGCTCACTTACGCCCGTTTGCAAATCAAGGCCGGAACCCTGACGGCGGGCGAGTTCGCGAGCTTCGTGATCGCCCTGCTTATGCTGTACGAGCCGGTGAAGCGCCTGGCCGGCATTCACAACATATTCCAGCAGGCCGCCGGAGCGTCCCAAAAAGTTTTTGAATATCTCGATCGCGATCAGCAGATCGTCGAAAAGCCCGGCGCGGTGAAGCTCGGGAAATTCCAGGGCTCCATTCAGCTCGACAACGTCAGTTTCCGATACCCGAGCGCTTCGAATGTATTCGCGCTGAGCGATGTGCATCTGGAGGTGCGGGCGGGAGAAGTCGTCGCGCTGGTCGGCCCGAGCGGTGCGGGCAAAACCACGCTCGCCAATCTGGTGCCACGCTTCTATGACGTAACCTCGGGCGCCGTGCGCATCGACGGGAGAGATGTCCGCGATCTGGCGCTCGCTTCGCTGCGGGAAAAGATCGGCATGGTGGCGCAGGAGACGTTCTTGTTCAACGACACCGTAGCGAACAACATCCGCTACGGCCGCCCCAAGGCCAAGAATGACGACGTCCGTCAAGCGGCTCGAAACGCGCTGGCCGACGAATTCATCGAGCGCATGCCCGAAGGCTACAACACCGTGATCGGAGAGCGCGGCGCGAAGCTGAGCGGCGGGCAGCGGCAGCGGCTGGCCATCGCGCGCGCGCTGCTGAAGAACGCCCCCATTCTGATTCTCGATGAAGCCACGTCACACCTCGACACCGAGTCGGAACTTTTGGTACAACAGGCTCTCCAGACTCTGATGAGCAACCGCACCGTAATCGTCATCGCGCACCGGCTGTCCACCATCCGCCGCGCCGACAAGATCGTGGTGATGAGCGCCGGGCGCATCTCCGAAGTCGGCACGCACGAAGAACTGGTCGGGCAGGGCGGCATCTACCAGCGTTTGCACGAGCTGCAATTTCTCGAAGCCGACCCTCTCATGAACTCATGAGCGTGCTGACCTCATGAGCGCCCCGATCCGCAGCATGACCGGCTTCGCCCGTGTCCGCAAAGCCACGCCGCGAGGAGAGGTAACGGTCAGTCTGAAGAGCGTGAATCATCGCGCTCTCGATCTTCATTTCCACCTGCCGGGCGAGCTTGATCCGTTCGAGCCGGCTATGCGCAACGCCATGAAGCGCTCGGTGCTGCGCGGCCACGTTGACATTCGCTGCACGTTAGTGAGATCGAACGATGGCGCATCGGCTGGGCTGAATACTCCGCTTTTTCGGGCCTACCTGGGGGCGCTGCGGAAGGCCGCGTCCGATGAAGGACTCGACTTTAAACCCGACCTGAATGTGATCTTCCAGCATCCGGGGATGTTCAGCGCGATGGAGGCGGAACCGGATCCGGACCTGGAACACGCCGTGGTCGCGGTGATCGAGGAAGCGATCGCGGAGCTGAATCAGTTTCGCGAACGCGAGGGAGCGGAATTGGCCGCATTTCTTACCGAGCAGAACGCGGCGATTCGCGCCGCCGCCGACGAGATGGAACAGATCCGCTCCCAGGCCATGCCGGCGTTTCACCAGCGCTTAGCCGAAAAGCTTCGGGGGCTGCTCGAGGATGCCTCCACGATCGATCCGCAAAGGCTGGTCCAGGAGGCCGCCCTGCTCGCCGAGCGGAGCGACATCGGAGAAGAGATCGCGCGCTTGAAGATCCACGCGGGCGAACTGGCTGAAATCATCGCGGCCGGGGGAGAGCTCGGCAAAAAGATCGACTTCCTGCTCCAGGAAATGAATCGCGAATCGAACACCATCCTCTCCAAGACCAGCGGCATCGGCGACCTGGGGCTTCGCATCACCAACCTGGCGCTTTCGGCGAAAGCCCGCATCGACAAGATCCGGGAGCAGGCCCTGAATCTCGAATGATCTCCGTCTTCATCATTTCCGCGCCCTCGGGCTCGGGTAAATCCACGCTCGTCCACCGGCTGCTTCAGACGGTGCCGAACATCTTGTTTTCCATCTCCTATACGACGCGGCCCCCGCGGGCCTCAGAAAAGGACGGCGTCGACTATAACTTCATCTCCCGCAAGGACTTCGAAGAGCGGCTCGGGCGCGGGGAGTTCCTGGAATATGCCGAAGTTTTTGGCAATTACTACGGGACCAACTGGCATACCTTCGAGCAGGCCCAACGTGCCGGGCACGACCTGGTGCTCGACATCGATGTCCAGGGTGCGAGACAATTGAAGGTAGCGATTCCGGAGGCCATCAGCGTCTTCGTCCTTCCGCCGTCCCGAGAAGTCCTGGAGCAGCGGCTCCGTGCCAGGTCGCAGGATAGCGAGGAAGTGATCGAGCGCCGCCTGAAAGGCGCGGCCGCGGAAGTCCGGAACTATTCGCAATACGATTTTGTGCTGATCAACCGGGACATCGAGGAGTCGGCCGCGCGGCTCGCTTCCATTGTGAAGGCCGAGCGGCTGCGCAAGGCCAGGATGGAAGAAGAGGTCGCGCCGATCCTGGAGAGCTTCGAAACCCGCTGAGCGGCGCGCCGGAATGAGAGGGCAGAATGGCAGAGAGACTCAGAAATAACGCGATGTACTCGATCCCCGACGACGGGGAGCAGAGCACCTATCGCTTCATCATCGTGGCGGCAAAACGCGCGCGGCAATTACAGAACGGCGCACGGCCGTTTCTTCCCACCACTTCAAAAAAGCCCACCGTGACGTCGATGGAAGAAGTGCGGCGCGGGCTGGTGAAGTACACCGATCTGGTGCAGCTGCAGCTGCAGCTCGCTCGGCAAGAGCAGGCCGAACCGCAAGAATAAGCATGAACGTCATCCTGGGCGTGGGCGGGGGCATCGCGGCCTACAAAGCCGCGGAGCTGGCCCGCGCGCTCATGGAGCGCGGCTTTCGCGTCCAGGTGGTTCTCACTCCCGCCGCCGAGAAATTCATCACGCCCCTGACATTCGCGGCGCTCACCGGCCGAAAAGTCATCACCGACCTGTTCGGTTCCGCAAGCGCGGAAGAAACTCTTTCGAGCGCGGTGGAACATATTGCCGTCGCGCAGGAAAACGATCTGATGGTGGTTGCTCCCGCGACCGCAGATCTGCTGGCGCGCCTGGCTCGCGGCCACGCCAACGATTTTCTCTCGACAACCTATCTGGCGTTCACTGGCCCCGTGGTCCTGGCTCCCGCAATGAACAGTAACATGTGGGCGCACCCGGCGACGCGGGAAAATGTCGAGATCCTGCGAGGGCGCGGCCACCTGATCATCGAACCCGAGCAAGGGCTGCTTGCGTGCGGCACAACCGGCCCCGGGCGCCTGGCCGAACCGGAGAAGATCGCCGAAGCCGTGGTGCGGCTGAGTGTGGATCGAGGGCCCGCCCGCTGCGACCTCGACGGAGAGACGGTCCTGATCACCGCGGGCCCGACGCAGGAGCCGCTCGATCCGGTGCGCTTCATCTCGAATCGCTCGAGCGGCAAGATGGGCTACTCGATCGCCCAAGCCGCGGCCGAGCGCGGGGCTCGCGTGATTCTGATTTCCGGCCCGGTGCAGATCGACCCCCCACACGGCGTCGAAGTCGTTCGCGTCCAGACTGCCGTCGAGATGCGCAATGCGGTGATGGAACACCTCGCCGAGTCCGCGATCATTATTAAGTCCGCGGCGGTGGCCGATTATCACGTCTCGCGCGTCCCGCAGCACAAAATGAAAAAGACGGCGATGCGGATGTCGCTCGAACTCGATCCCACTCCAGACATTCTGGCCGAGCTCGGCCAGAAGAAAGGCGATCGCTTGCTGATCGGCTTCGCGGCGGAGACTGAAGACCTGGTGGAGAGTGCGCGCAAAAAGCTCGAATCGAAGAATTGCGACATGGTGGTAGGGAACCTGGTAAATCAGGACGGCACCGGATTCGAGGCCGACGAGAACGAAGTGGTCCTGGTGTTGCGCACCGGCGAGACGATCCCGCTACGGCGCGCGCCCAAACGAGAGATCGCCGATCGCATCCTGGATCAGATTCTGAAACTGCGCCTCGCGCTCCACGCCGCCCAATGACGCCGGATGATCTCCGCAAGCGTCTCGAATTCTACCAGGACCTGGGCGTAAAGACGCTGTATCGAAGACCGCGGCGCGCTGCGCAGTCCGAGCCTGAGGCGGAAACCGCTCCTGATCCGGCCCCGCATTTAGAGGAATCAGCCGCGCCGGCTGCACTGCCCTCCCTTGCGCCCACTGGTGACACGCTCCCGAAGATTCTCGAAGACATCGGCGATTGCAAACGGTGCCGCTTGCACGAAGGCCGTAATCGTCTGGTTTTCGGCACCGGCGACGAGCGCGCCAAGCTGGTTTTCGTCGGCGAGGGCCCGGGCGCGGACGAAGACGCACAAGGCCTTCCATTCGTGGGCCGCGCCGGGCAACTGCTGACTCAGATGATCGAAGGCACCGCCCGCAAGGAAGGCATCCCGCTGACACGCCCCGACGTCTATATCTGCAACGTCGTCAAATGCCGCCCGCCCGAGAATCGCACACCGCAGCCTGACGAAATGGAAATCTGCGGCCAGTTTCTATTTCGGCAACTTCTTGCCATCCAGCCGAAGGCGATTTGTGCGCTGGGTTCAACAGCGGCCAAGGCGATTCTAGGCACGAAGGAAGGGGTCACGCGCCTGCGCGGAAAATGGCAACAGTGGCGCGATATTCCGGTGATGGTGACCTATCATCCTTCCTACTTGCTGCGCCCCTATAACCAAAACGCCAAAAAAGAGGCTTGGGAGGACCTGAAGAAGGTCCTGCACTTCGTTTACGACTGAGTGCCCGGCGCGGCGATGGCATTAACTTTTTGAATGTCGTCAATACGGTCGAGCTCCACCAGCAGCTCGCCTTTCGAGTCGACGCGGAATGCCGGGATGAATTTCGCGCCCCACACCACTTCGTCGTGCCGGTATGAATATCGTGAGTGGACCACCTGGCTGAAGGTATCGTCGAACCCTTGCAACAGAATCAGGAACTCGGCAGACACGCGCGAAAGATCTTCGGCGGTTCTGCCGCGCAGCGGGCTACTCTCGTCGATCGGGTGCACGATGGTCCAGGTCAGCGGGAAGAAGTAGACCCGGCGACGTTCCAGCGAAAGATCGATGAAGTCGCGCTTCAGTTGTCCATTTACTTTATCCACCGTCATCAGGAGCACTCTGGCTTCCAGATCCATGAGAACGTTGCTGCGCGCGTTCGCGATCCGGAATTGCAGGCTGGTACCGTCCTGGTAGGGCGCGATGAGCGCGTTTTCACTGAATACGATCCGCGCCGATGGCCTCGAAAAGCGACCATAAAGAAGCCCGGTTGCGATGGCAAAAACCATGAGGCCCGTGGCGGCTTCGAGCGCCGCAATAGAGTTGGTAGCGGTGCCGACGGGATATACGTTCCCGTACCCGACCGTGGTCAACGTATGCACGCTGAAGAAGAACGCGTTGGCGAATTCGCCTAGCTCCACCTCCGTCCCGTGCAGATGCTCCATCCCCAGCGCGAGATAAACGCACGCAAAGATCATATTGATGGCGAAGAATCCAAGGAGCACGAACACCAGGAAGCGCGGCCACGTTGTATCAATCAGCTTCAAATACAGATTCGTGTCGCGCCAGCTCACGCCTTTCCGCCGGACGTTGAAACTGCCATTTTTGTTGATCGTGCGGCGCAGGTCGCCGCTGTACTGATTGGTTAAGCCGGGATCGAAAGACTCTTTGCGCATGGGAATGTCCCCAGCATAACGCAGCGGCTGCTCGCGCAAGGGAGCGACATTTCCCGATTGAGAGCCGGCCTTTATCGCGCCGGTTGTCCAAAGGAGATCGTTCATGAAGGTGTACGGCAGTGGTGTGTTCGCGCTCCTCGCGCTGATAGCGTGTGTCGCGCTTTTCTCAACTCGAAGTGGACGCGCTGAAAACCAGCGCGCTTCGGAGTATCGTGTAAGCGGTCCTTACAATCACGAGAACCTCTCGATTTTCCTCATCCATGGCGCCAATCGGGCGTCCTCGAAACTCCTGACGCTGGAGGAGGCCGTGGCGCAGCACAAGGTAGTGGTCTATGAAACCCGGAACGTCAACGAACTGACGATCGAGAACGTCTCGAGCGAAGACGTCTTCATCGAGTCGGGCGATATCGTCAAGGGCGGCGCCCAGGACCGCACGCTCAAGGACGATTTCATTCTGCCGACCAAGTCCGGCAAAGTGAACATCAACGCGTTTTGCGTGGAGCACGGGCGCTGGACGCAGCGTGGCGGCGAGCCGGTCGGCACATTCGATTCTGCGACCGAATCGGTGGCCAGCAAGGATTTGAAGATGGCGGTCCGGGTGAAGAGCGATCAGCGATCCGTGTGGGATTCGGTGGCGGCTGTGCAAGCCGGCATTGCCAGCGCTCTGAGGTCCGAAGTACGTGCCGCGCCGTCTCCCACCAGCCTGCCCATGACGATGCAGACACCGATCGTGCAGAAGTCGATCGACGGCTATCTGCGGGATCTGAAGAGCGTGATCGACGGCCAGCCGGATGTCATCGGATATGCCTTCGCGATCAACGGCGAAGTGAATAGCGCCGACGTGTACGGTTCGCACGAACTTTTCGCGAAACTATGGCCGAAGTTGCTGCGCGCCAGCTCCGTGGAAGCGGTATCGAAGTACGACGCGGGCAAGAAGTTCACGCCGCCCGCTACCGGCGCCGTGATGGCTGTATTGCACGATGCCGAATCAGGAAAAGACTCGACACGGCAAGTTACCGAGCGCGTGAGTCTGGTGACCAAAGAGACGCCTAAGAACGTGTTGTTCGAAACTCGCGATCACGCGCAGTCGGGCGCCTGGATCCATCGCAATTACTTATCCAAGTGAGTCTTAATCGGCCCGCCTGCGATTCTCCAGGATCTTGAGGAAGGAACGGCCGCGAAGTTCTTGGAGCGTAACGCCAGTACTGCAGGCCTCTTCTTCCGAAAAGGCCCCGCAGTTGATGCCGCGAAGAAAAAAGTTGAGCAGGCCTTGCCCGGTGGCGGCGTCATCAAAGACATCGCCGACGAGGGTGGCCTGCGCGGCTTTCTCGACAAAGTTACGGAGGCGCTCGGCGGCCGGCTCGAAGCTCTGCAGGAAGAAGGCGTAAACCGCGGCGAATCGCGTGGGAAGCTGGCCCGGATGGAGGTCCCAGCCCTGGTAGTAAGCATGGGCGAGCGAGCGCTGGACATGCTCGAAGTGGAGCCTTAACGCACGGTGGACCGCCTTCCGATTTTCCGCCGCCTGCTCCGCCGTGAGCGGCTTCCCCACCGATGCGCGATGGCGTGGAACCGGCATGATGTTTGTCGCGCCGTCAGACAACGTGACGCCGCGTCCGGCTGCGCTCACCTGCATCACGTGACGCGCGAAATCGCAGGCCGGATGGACGATGGACTGATATTCGGCTGTGATATTACAGCTCGCGGTGTAATCGTAAACGCCGAAATGCAGCCCTCGGCAGCGGCCATCGGACGCTTCGAGTAACTTTGGAATGGCACAGGCGCCAGAAGCGTCGAGAATAGACTGCGGAGTCTCGATCATGAGTTCGATAGAAATCGAGCCGCTGCGTAATCCGAGTTTCTGCTCGAGCGCCTGGAGTATTTTCCCGAATGAAGACACCTGCTGCGGCACCGTGATCTTCGGCAAAGTGATGACGAATGTCTCGGGCAGGCCGGTGGCGGCAGCAGCGAGCGTCGTCAGAAAGAGATCGAGAGTGCGGATGGCACGAGCACGGAGAATCTCTGTCAGCGGCTTAATGCGGATGCCCAGGAACGGCGGTGCGCCGGGCTGCAAAAGCATTTTCGCCACGCCCTGCGCACCTGCGACAGCGTGGCCGTCCTCTTCACTATCCGGGCGATTGCCGTAGCCGTCTTCAAAATCGATGCGGTAGTCTTCCACGGGCTCACGCTGGAGCTTCGCGGCCATACGTTCGTAGACTTCGGCGGCGCGGCCCGGCGCGAGTCCCACTGCGTGAGCGAACTCGTCGGCACTTGGCGCGTAGGTGTCAAGCATCTGGAGAGCGCGCGACCCGAGCACGTGCGCGGTGTCCGCCCCAAATAGCTGCGCGCCACCGTAAACCGTGTGCACGGGTTGGCGGGCCGCGGGATCCCCAGGGAACAATTTTTCGTACGATGCATTGGCTTTCGAGAGCGGCTCGAGAATCGGAGCGAGCGTTTCGGCGGAGAGCGTCGTGTTCATAGCTTCTCTGCTATGGTAGTCATGAACAGGGGAATGGTGGATCGCTTCATGACGAGAGCGATTGAGCTCTCGGTGGAAAATGTGCGTTCCGGCCGCGGAGGACCATTCGCGGCGGTAGTCGTACGCAACGGAGAAGTGCTCGCCGAGGGTACCAATCAGGTCACTCAGTCGCTCGATCCCACAGCGCATGCCGAGATTGTTGCGATCCGGGCGGCCTGCCGAGAGGTCGGTAATTTTCAACTAACCGACTGCGAACTGTACACGACCTGCGAGCCCTGCCCCATGTGCATGGGCGCGATTTACTGGGCGCGGCTGGCAAGGGTCTACTACGCCAACACGCGCGAGGACGCGGCGCGCATCGGTTTCGATGACTCGTTCATCTACGATCAACTGGCGCTTTCTCCGGCCTCGCGCAAGATCGAAATGGTGCCGATGATGCGCGACCAGGCGCTAGGCGCGTTTCGCGAGTGGGAAAACTCGCAAACCAAGATTCGCTACTAGAGCCTCCCCACGCAGCCCCGATCACCGGGTCAGCTTGCCTTCGATATAGCCGGATGGTTCGTCGATCGGCAAGAACACCTCGTTCGGATTGTCGAGGCCGAATGGCGCCAGATCGACCAGCAGTGCGTGCTTATTGGGCATGGTCAACTGAATCTCCTCGACCGGGAGGTACTTCGCCAGAACCTGTTTGCCGACTTCGTGCAGGGTGTGTTGCACGGAGAGGCTGTGATGCCCGGCAAACGTTTCGAGGATGGTCTGGCGCACGCCCTCCCAAAGCGCATTGAAATCGATCCGGCCTAGAGCGTAACGCCAGGTAGCACGCACGGCAGTGGCGAAAATGCGATCGTCCGTCTCCTTCAACGTGGTGTAGGGATCTTTGATGTAGCCCGAGAATCCAGAGCCAGAGCTCTTCAAGATCACGAGATCATCGATTCCCGCCTCGATGGTAACAGTCTGTCGTGTTCCGGCGACGATCGCTGTCCGCTTCTGGGCTTCACGCGAAAAGGCAGTGGGCGTAAGACGCGACCATAGGTGCTCGATCATTTCCACGCGCACGTCTGCCACCTGCGGGTTGTTCGCCAGAAAGTGCTCGATCAGGCGTTGGCCGAATTCCTCGATGGCAACGATGTCTTGCTGGCGCGCCAGAGCGTACACGGTGTTCTTGATCGTGTCGGTCGGAAGAATCTTGCTGTTGTCACCGGTTTCGTAGCAGCTGACGAAATCGCCACGGAAGAGAATCTGGAATGTAATCTCCTTGAGGTCGTGACACGCCTCCCGCCGCGAGACCTTCATCAGCCGGACGCGCGACTTCCCGTATGTATTCGCGATCAGTTTGGGCTCAACTGCCCCGGTAGGTTGTGTATCCATGACGAGTCAACAAGAGAGGTACGTGATAATGCTGGCTGGTATCCTGCACCAGGAACTGCACGCTGATTTGCGGATAGAAATGGTCGCGGCCGACGAAATAGTCGCCAATGAAAAACGTAAGTCGATAGGTCCCCTGCTGCAGTTGCACCCCTGGACTGAGCACCTTGGGTACACGGCCGTCGTCATTGGTCACCCCCTCGCCTGCCGGCGCCCAAGCATCCTTCGCCCAAAGTTCGAGCACTACCCGAATACCAGCGGCGGGTTGTCCGGATGCAATGTTGAGGACGTGTGTGCTGATTCCGTTCATAGAGAAACGAGTTTTCCTAAGCGGAGCAGTGTGATCTTGCTTTGTTCTTCCGCCGCAATGCGGAGTTCCTGGTCGGGCAGATTCGCCAGACGCGCCCGCAGGATGGTAAGCATTTCATCAGCCGGCTTACCGCTGGCGCAGACGATGAATATGAATCCGAACTTCGCCAGATAATCCCGGTTGGCCTGCGCCAATTCGGTTGTCACAGCGGCGGCGGCCCGGCTCATCCCCGACTGTTCCTGCGCCGACCAGCCTTGGGCCGGCCCGGCCTTGCTTTCGCCGATTTGGGGGTGGGCGGCGAACGCCTCCAGCCAGTCGGATTCGTGCAGGCGCCACCAGATCTCGCCGGCAGCTTTTGCCATGCGGTCGTGTGAGGCAAACGGACGGCGTCGCGCCATTGCGCGCGCCCAGGCCTTCGCGCCACAGCACTTCAGCAACTCCTCTTCGGCACGGTACTGCGGCATAGCGTTGAGTTCGGCCAAGGTCATCTAAAGAAGACTCTCCAGAAACTCCCCGAGCAGGTTCGTCGAAACAGCTACACGAAAGGACTCGGTGGAGCGGATATCGCTGATGGGCGCAATTTCAGCCGCGAGTGTCTTCTTTGCTTCCTCGATCACAACGCCCGAAATGCGCTGGCCCGCAATGACGCGCTCGGTTTGGAAGCACCGGACCGGCGCAGGCGCGACGCTGGCGAGCGCGATGCGAACTCTGTCGACGACATCGCCCGTCACTTTTGCGAAACCGGCCAGAGCCACCTTCGCGATCGCCTGAGCCCGGCGCGTCCCCACTTTTCGAAGATACTGCACAGAGCCGTCTGTGGTGCGCGGCAGGTGAATACCCGCGATGATCTCGTCGGGACCCAATAACGTGGTCTTATATCCTGTGTGGAACGTTGCGTACGGGACGCGACGAGCGCCACGAACGGAACGCAATTCGACCTCGGCGTCGTAGACCAGAAGTGCGGGAGGCGAATCGGCGGCCGGCGACGCGTTCGCGAGATTCCCCCCCAGCGTTCCCCGGTTCTGTGTGGCGACGGCGCCGGTCCAACTCGCCGCGCGGGCCAGCAACGGAAACTCAGTCTGGATCGTTCGCGAGCGCTGCAGCTCGGTGTAAGTCGCGAGCGCCCCGATGCGTATGTGAGAATCGCTTGCTTCGATCGCCTGTAGCTCTGCGAGCCCCCTCAAATTGATCAGCCTGCGGCGGGGCAGCTTCCCGGCTTCGAACAGAACCATTAAGTCCGTGCCGCCGGCGATCGGCGTCCATTGGCCGGGTTCCCGGCTCAACATCCGCAGAGTGGCGTCGAGTGAATCGGGAGTAACCAACTCGTAATCCGGCGCGTAGGCTCTCATAGATTGCCGGCTTCGTCGGATCCCGGCTGTCGGCCGCTCGCCTGCCTGACGGCATCAAAGATCTTTTGATAGCCGGTGCAGCGACACAAATTTCCCGCCAAGGCCTCGCGGATCTCTTCGTCCGCCGGCTTCGGGTTCCGGCGGAGAAGGTGGTACGAGGCCATGATCATGCCGGGCGTGCAAATGCCGCATTGCGCCCCTCCGCTAAGCGCGAAAGCTTCCTGAATCGGATCGAGGCGCCCGTCGCGCGCCAGGCCTTCGATCGTCGTGACTTCGCTGCCCGCCACTTGCAGAATCGGCACGAGACAGCTGTTCGCAAGCTCGCCGTCGATCAACACCGAACATGCCCCGCACTCGCCCTCGCCGCAGCCTTCCTTGGTGCCCGTCAGCCCGAGATGCACGCGCAGCACGTCGAGGAGCCGCTCCATGGGGTACGTCTCTACGTCCCGAATGGCTCCGTTGACCTGAATTGCGATTCGGACTTTAGCCAACCCGCATCTCCTCGAACAGCGCTTCGGGCAGGAGCGGAATCGAATTCACCGGCTTTCCGATCGCGTTCTCGATGGCATTCAGGATCGCGGGAGCCGGGCCGTCGATGGGCAATTCGCCGATGCCTTTCGCGCCCAAAGGCCCGTGAGCATACGGGATCTCCTCGAAGTAGACGCGGATGTTCGGCACGTCGACCGAAGTTGGCATGATGTAGTTGGTCATCTGTCCATTCGCCATGCGCCCGTCCTGCCAGACGACGTTCTCGTAAATAGCGTAGCCGATGCCCTGCGCAACGCCGCCTTCGATTTGTCCGGCGGCGAAAACGGGATGAATGACGCGGCCGACCTCCTGCAAGGCGACAAAATCGTTCACGCTGATCTCGAACGTCGCCGTGTCGACCGCAACCTCGGCCACGTAGACCGCCCAAGCGAAGGCTCCGTACGCGTCGCCGCGATAAGTGTCGTCGTCCCAGAAAATGCCCGGGGGCGCCTGATACTGGCTGAACGATTTCAGCGGACCGAACTGCGCCGTGTACTGCGCGCATGCCTCGCGGAAGGCCGTACGGTCGAAGGTGGCGCCGAGCAGCCCCGCGCGTACCAATGTCTCCTTGAGGCCGTACGCGGCCGACTCGACCAGTTTGCCGACAACCATGCAGGTCCGCGACGCGACGGTTGGTCCGCTGTTCGGCACTTCGCTGGTGTCCGGACGCACGACGTCCACGTCGTCACAATCAAGGCCCAGGGTTTCGGCGACTATCTGCGAAAGGATCGTGTTCGTACCCTGGCCGATCTCGGTGCTCGACACGAGAATCCGGACGCGGCCTTCCGCTGTGGCTTCGACGGCCGCAATGGACTGCAAGTAGCGCTCGCCGGAGCCGGTAAAACCTGCGCCGTGCAGGAAAGACGCAAAGCCGACGCCGCGCTTGATGCGCGAGGTCGGATTTTCGCGCGCGAAGAGCTTGGCTTTGGCATGATAATCGGCCAGGTCGAGTGCGCGGTCGAGGAGGTGCTCGAGATGAATTGGCTCGCGAATCTCCTGGCCGGTCGCAGTCGTTTCGCCCTGATGCAGGAAGTTGCGCCGCCGGAATTCTTCAGGAGCCAGGCCGACGGCGCGCGCGACTTTGTCCATGTGCCGCTCCAGCGCGAAAATACTTTGGGGCGCACCGAACCCTCGGAAAGCCCCGTGCGGCGGGGCGTTCGTGGCCACCGCCTGACTGCGTATCCGGACATTCGGCCAATAGTAGGGGCCTGCGGCGTGGATCGTCCCGCGCGACAGCACGACGGACGATAACGTTGCATACGCACCGCCGTCGATAGTGAATTCTATGTCCAGGCCAAGCAGCTTTCCGTCGGCTGTGACAGCGGTTTTGATGCGCGAGCGCGACGGGTGGCGCTTGGTGGTGGCGGCCATGTCCTCGGCACGGTCGTAGATCATTTTGACGGGCCGGCCGGATTTCCAGGCAAGCAACGCAGCATGACCGGCGAGTATGGACGGATATTCTTCCTTACCGCCAAACCCGCCTCCGGTCTCCATCTGGATGACGCGAATTTTCTCCGGGGGTAAAGGGAAGGCTTTCAGCAGGGCTTTCTGAACGTAGTACGGGCATTGCATCGAGCCCCAGATCGTCACACCGGCGTCGGGGCTCGCGGTGGCGATCACGCCGTTGGTCTCGATATAGAGCTGTTCTTGCGCGCCGGTTTCGTACTCGCCTTCGACGATGTGAGAGGCCTCGGCCCACACAGAGTCGATATCGCCCTTCTCGATTAAAAACGTCTTGAAGACGTTATCTGCACCCCAAATCACTTCCTTGCGCGCCAAGGATTCTTCCATGGTGAAGATGGCAGGGAGCGGCTCGATCTCCAGATGTACCGCCGAGCGCGCCTTTTCGGTCAGATATTTATCGGGGTGCGCGAGCAGGACCACCGGCTCCTCGGGATGACTGACGACATGCTCCGCGAGATAGGGTTGATCGTCCACGATCAGCGCGACGATGTTCTCGCCCGGAATGTCGCTGGCGGTCACGATGGTGAATTCGTCCCAAGGGAGATCGCCTGTGAATTGAATGCCGCGGACGCGCCCGCGCGGGACGGCGCTGCGCACGGTTACGCCATGAAGCATTCCCGGAAAGGTGAGGTCATCCACGTACTGCGCCTGACCAGTAACTTTCTCTCTGCCCTCCTTCCGCGGTACGGATCGGCCGACTGTTTGGAGCATTTGGTTACTCAACGATCCTGGCGAAGACGCGCAGCCTGCTCACGCCGCCGTCCGGATAGATATTCAAGCGGACGTGGGTAGCGCGCGCGTCCTTCTTCAATTCACGCTGGAAGACTCGGACGGAGTCAGCCTGAAGCTTGGCGGCGGGAAGGATCTCCATCCAGGGAACACGACCAGTCGCGAGGTCTTCAACGAGCGCGCCCTCCGCGTCGCAGGCATCGATCGAGCAGCCATCCGGATAATTGCCCTTGTAATGCTCCGTCTCGACGGCGATTTTCTGGACCACACCGGGGGCGCCGAGTTG
>Ga0070734_10003620_pt1 | contig 15863 bp, 15 predicted proteins | sample Coa_R1_8_FD_66444 | JGI IMG/M metagenome (GOLD analysis project Ga0070734, IMG submission 66444) | Surface soil microbial communities from Centralia Pennsylvania, which are recovering from an underground coalmine fire - Coalmine... | ecosystem: Environmental > Terrestrial > Soil > Unclassified ...
TTTCGGATGGCAGAAGCCCTGCTACCTGATGCAGGACGGTTACGCCGACACCTATCGGGAGCTGATCGATTCGACGGACTGGTCCAAGTACGGATATGAATCGGGGAATCCGAAGTGCGCGAATTGCATGCTGCACTCCGGGTACGAGGCTACCGCGGTGGACTACACGTTTACGCTGAAGGGCATGTTCGCGGCCGCGAAGGCGATGTTCTCGCCGCGCTACAAAGACGCTGCCGCACTGCGGGATCTCGAAGCGGAAATGCCTATGTCGCCGCTGGTGCAGATTGAGGGAATCACGGCCAAGCCGACGCTGCAGGGCGCCGAAGTCGCGCAATCCGCTGCAGGATTCGAGAACGGCATCGAGGAGGCCTTCGATTATCGCGGCGACGTGACGGTGACGCTGAAGAGCGGCGATCAGTTGGAAGGCTACATCTTCGATCGCGTGCGGAGGCCGGAGGCGGGTGCGTCGAAGATCCGGATCATGCTGAAGCAGGATCGCAAGAAAGTGGCGGTGAGCTACGCCGAGATCGAGCGGCTGAGCTTCTCGGGGCGCGACATGGCGGACGGCAAGAGCTGGGAAGCGTGGGTCAAGAAGTACGCGGAGAAAAAGGCCGCGGGCGAGCAGGGGATTGAGCTGACGCCCGAGGCAATGGATTAGCGTCGCTTTTCTGAGTTTTGCGTGCGCGGACTGGCGCGGATCTTGCAGCGCTGAGCTTTTTCAACATTTCTAAATTGCGCACCTCGTCGCCTTCCTGGTCGACCGGTGTTTCAAGGATAAACGCCTTCTCGCGCAGTTTAGGGTGTTGCAGGATGGCGCGGAAGCCTTCTTCCCCGATGCAACCTTGGCCGATGTGGTGATGGCGATCAATGCGCGAGTTGAACGCACCCTTGGAATCGTTGGCGTGGAAGACCGGGACGTTCTCGATCCCAAGAATACGCTCGATCTCGGCCACGGTCTTTGCGACGGCAGTTTTGGATGATACGTCGTAGCCGGATGCCATCAGATGGCAGGTATCAATGCAGTAGCCGATCTTGAGGTCGGTGAGCTCGGCGGCGAACTGCCGCATGACGGCGAGTTCTTCGAGGCGGCTGCCTAGCGCGGCACCCGAGCCGGCGGTGTTTTCCAGCAGCACGGTGAGCGGGGCGTGATCGAGCCCCTGCGCGGCCTCGGCGAGCGACCGGATCACAGAGTAGATGCCCTGTTCCACGGAGTGCCCGCGGGCATTGCCGGGATGCGCTACCAGGTATTCGGCGCCGATGGCAAGAGCGCGTTCGATCTCGCCGCGAAAGGCCGCGACCGACCGCGCGCGAAGCGTCTCGCTAACCGATGCCAGGTTGATCAGATAGTTGTCATGGATCACAAGCGGGTAAAGGTCGTAGCGCTCGCGGGCGCGCTTCAGAAGTTGAACAGCCGAGGGCGCGGGCGGTGAGGCTCGCCACATGCGCGGGCTGGCGGAGAAAATCTGAAACGTGTTGGCGCCGGCCTTGGCCGCGGTGAGAGCTGCGGCTTCCAGCGATTTGGCGATGGAAGTATGCAGGCCGAGTCGCAACGTTGCTCATCATACCAACCGACGCCGGGCAACCGACGCAGGCGTCAGTGGCCCAAATGGATCCAGCGCTTGATGTCGGGCGCGAACTCATGCAACACGTTAATGCCGGCATCCACCAGGATGGTGTCGGAGCCGGCCACGAAGATCGCCTTGCCGTTATGGAAGCGCTCGGGCCACCACAGGCGCGACATCGCGGCAGCGCCGTAATCGCCGAAGAATTCGCTGTACGCGGGCATCCGACCGCCGTCGTCGCTGTACCGCCAGACGGTCTGGAGCAGGGCGTCGCCGATGCGGCCCCGGTAGCTCGAACGTTTGGAGCGGAAGTAGCGTGTGTCCTCGTGGTCGATGGCCTGTACCGGGAACATGATGCTGCGCTGCACCATGTAGTACCCGATATGGGAGGCATAGCGCTCGCCGAACGGCCCCCAGCCTTGGCCCCACTCGGGGGGCCGGTCGCGCCACTGGTCGATGGAGGCGCCGATGCCCGCATACACCAGGTTGTCGATGTCAAACAGATGCCGACCGTCGTACTCCAGCTTTTCTTTGATGCTCATCGCCGTCCAGCCCGCAGGCTGCTTCCCTGCCGTCGTGCCGGGAGCAACGGGCGTCGCGCCAGCATGATCGGGAGACTGACCGTTTTGCTGGCCGAGGGCCAGTCCGACGCATAAAGCGGCGGCCAAAAGCGCACGCGCGACCATACGCTATGGACGATGAAGGGTGGCCGATTGGTTCAAAATGTTTTTCCGGATCGACTTTTTGGCCCAGAACGTTCGTCCATAATAAAAAGGTCTCGAATAAAAAGGTCTCGAATGACGCCAGAGAGCGTGGATCAACTTACGAAAGCTGAGCTGCGGGAGAGCCGCGCGGCCAGAACGATTCGGGAGATTTTCGAGTCGGGGCGGCCGGTGACTTACGTGCGGTCTACTGAAGAGCAGCGAGTTGCCGGGATCCTGGGCGAGGTCGCGCACGGCGTGCAGAACGCGAGCGTTTGGACCTGGAGCCTGACAGAGGGCCTGAGGCGGGGCGCCGAGCGCGGACCGGCAGGAACGGACACCGCGCGCGGCGTGCTGGATTTCATTGCATCGCACCTTCCGCCCCAGCGAAACGCCGCGATTTTTCATCTGAAGGATTTTCACCAGGCGCTCAGGGAATCGGCCGAAGTCAGGCGGCGGCTTCGCGATGTGTATGAAAGCTCGCTCGATCAGCGGAAGTTCGTGGTGATTTCGTCGCCGGTGCGAGACATTCCCGAAGAGCTCGAGCGCGAGGTGTTGTACTTGGAACTCCGGCCGCCGGACATGGTCGAATTGTCGGCGTTCGTTCGGGAAGAAGCTGCCCAGGACGATCTCGGCGATGAGCTGGTGCACTCGGTGGCGCGGGCGCTGCAAGGCCTGACGCTGGATGAAGCCCGATATGCGCTGCGCAGAGCGCTGGCCGGGCAGCGCAGGCTCGGGCCGGAGTCGCTTGCAGCGGTGCTCGAAGAGAAGCGGCTGCTGGTGAATCGCAGCGGCGTGATCGAATATGTGGCCACCGGGACCGAGCTCGGCGAAGTTGGCGGGTTGGAGGGGTTGAAGAAGTGGCTGCTCGAGCGGCGTCAGCTGTTCCAGATGCGCGACCAGGTGTCGGAAGAGATCGTACCGAAGGGCGTACTGCTGATGGGCATTCCCGGATGCGGAAAGAGCCTGGCCGTGAAGGCCATCGCCTCGAGCTTCGGTCTGCCGCTCTATCGCGTGGACATGATCGAGATTTTCTCGGGCCGGCACGGAAAGCCGGAGGGCGTGTTCGTGGCGGCGTGCAAGATGATGGAGGACATGGCGCCGGCCGTGCTATGGTTCGACGAGATTGAGATGGGCATAACGTCCACAGAAACCGGGGGTGAGCAGGGCCGTATCTTTGCGTTCTTCCTGACGTGGATGCAGGAAAAGGCGCGCGGGCTGTTCGTCGCGGCGACGGCGAATCGGATCGATCTGTTGCCGGCCGAGATGATCCGCAAGGGCCGCTTCGACGAGGTGTTCTTCGTCGACCTGCCGACCGAAGAAGAACAGCTCGAGATTTTCAAGATCCATCTGGCGAGGCGCGGCGTGGGCGCCGGTGGGTTCCCTCTCGAGGAGCTGTTGCAATTCACACCAGGCTGGACGGGCGCGGAGATCGAGCAGTGCGTGATCTCGGCGGTGACGAAGGCGCGGCTGGCCGAACGCGAGATGACGCAACAGGATCTGATCGGCGTGGCGGTAAAACTGGTGCCCCTGTCGCGCACCATGAAAGAGCAGATCAACCACATCCGCGGCTGGGCCTTTGAACGCGCCGTGAGGGCGACACCGCAGACCATCCGGCGATAACGCGGCTCGTGCGGCTGAGCTGTCGCGCATGGGCCGCGGCGCGCCGGCGATCTAAGGTCAATACCCGGTTCCAGGGAAGCGGGGCTTCGTGCCAACATAATTCCATGAGATTGTTTGCGGCGGGTGGCGTAGTGTGCGGCCTGTTATACCTGGGCGGGTGCGCCCGGGTGCGGGTGATGACCGCCATCCAGGCGGACGGGTCGGCCGTGCGAACGGTTGTATTGAGTGGCCAGGACAAGAAGGAAAACAGCATCGCGAGCCCGACGCTCGAGGACACGTTCGTCATCCCGAGCGGAGCGGAATGGAAGTCGAAAGAGGAGAAGAAGAACGGCGATCGCACCTTGACGCTGGAACGGACGTTTGCGCCCGGCGCGACCATCGCGGGCGATGTGACGCTCAAGGGCGAGCCGGGCAAGATCAAGCTGGTGAATCAAGCAAAGGTGACCCAGCTGGGCCCGCACCGCTTCGAATATCGCGAGACGCTGACTTGGAAGGGCGCCAAAGAAACACCGCTGGGCGAGTTGAAGCCTGAGGATCTGAACACCCTCAAGGCCTCGTTGCCCAAGCCGCTCGCAACCGACGCCAACGCCCGCGCGCTGGCGGATAAATTGGCGTCACTCGCGGTGCCGGCGCTGTTCGGGCCCGGCGATCCGCTGCTTGCAATCGGGATGTTGCACCCGGACTTGGCGGTGCGTCGCATGGGTCAGAAACTGGGCACGCTGCTGATTCAGGCGCTGCAGGATCAGTTCGGCGACCAGTTGACGGTCGAGCAGAGGCGGGACGTGGCTCGGCAGATGATTCAGGAGACCATGGCCAACACGAAAATTTCGCAGCCCGATCCGGCTGAGGCCTCTTCACCGGGACCTTCGTCCAAGTCGAACGGCCTGACACCGCTGATGTTCGTGGTCAAGACGCCGGGACACGTCGTGAGCTCGAACGGAGAGACGGACGACCTGACGGGCGAAGTATTCTGGGCCATGTTCGAGGAAGCGGCCATCGTCAAAGACGTGGTATTGACGGCCGTAGTGGAAGTACAATAATCTCGGCTCGCCGGAAGTTCCGTCCGGCGCGCGCGAGAATCCATGTACGTGCCCCTCACCCCGATCCGGTGCCTGCACCGCGCAGTCGACGTGTTTGGAAGCAACGTGGGTCTGAGGTGCGGCGAGCGCGAATTCACCTACGCCGAATTCGGTGAGCGTTGCGAACGCCTTGGTGATGCCCTGCGGCGCCACGGAGTTGCGCCGGGCGACCGAGTAGCGTACCTGAGCTTTAACACGCATAAGCTGCTGGAAGGCTACTTTGGCGTGCTGCACGCGGGCGCGATCGCCATGCCTCTGAACGTTCGTCTGTCGCCGGGCGAACTCATCAATATCCTGAACCACTCTGGCGCGCGAGTACTGCTGTTTGAGAACGACTTCGCGCCGCTGGCCGCAGCGCTGCGGGAATCCTGTTCCGCCCTCTGCCGTGTTGTCGCGCTGGACCAGAAATCGCCTGAAGCGGACCTGACCTACGACGAACTGCTCGATGCGGGGGTGGCCGGGCGTTTCGACATTACCACTGTCGACGAGAGCTCGCCGGCCGAGGTCTTCTATACCAGCGGAAGCACCGGGGCCCCCAAGGGGGTGACGCTTTCGCATCGTACGCTATACGTGCATGCCCTGTCGGTGGCGACCATCTTCGAGCGCGCCGAAAGCATGGTGGACTTGCACACCATCCCGCTTTTTCATGCCAACGGCTGGGGCCGGCCGCAGGCTTCCACCATGATGGGCATCAAGCAAGTGATGGTGCGGCGCTTCGACCCCACCTTGGTGCTCGAATTGATCGAGAAGCATCGGGCCACGGACATGTGCCTGGTGCCGACCATGGCGAACGCGCTGTTACATTCGCCGGACCTCGCCAGGCGCGATCTTTCGAGCCTGCGGTGCGTGATGATCGGCGGCGCGGCGGCATCGCCTGAGCTGGTTGCTCGCCTGGAACACGCCTTGCATTGCGACGTGTTTTGCGGCTACGGGCTGACGGAGACGTCGCCCGTGCTGACGACGTCGCGGCGGAAGCCTGGGCTCGTCTGTAAAGACGATGCCGACCGCCATCGCCGCTGCTCGGCGGCCGGGTGGCCGGTGCCCGGCGTGGAAGTGCGCGTGGTCGATCCGGAAATGCGCGATGTGCCGCGCGACATGCGGACCATCGGCGAAATCGTCGCGGCCGGCGATCACGTGATGGACGGCTATTTCCGTGAGCCCGAGGCGACCGCGGCGGTGATGAGCGGACGCTGGTTTCACACCGGCGACATGGCGGTGTGGGACGAAGAAAGTTTCATCTATATCGTCGACCGTAAAAAGGAAATCATCATCAGCGGCGGCGAAAATATTTCATCGCTCGAGGTGGAGAAAGCGATTTTCGCGCATCCGGAAGTGTTCGAGTGCGCTGTGGTAGCGGCGCCGGACGATCGCTGGGGTGAAGTGCCGGCGGCGATCGTGGTGCGGAAACCCGGGTCCACCCTCGATGCGGAAAGGCTGTTGAGCTTTCTGGCCGATCGGCTGGGGAAATTCAAGCTGCCACGCATCATTGAGTTTCAGGACGAGGGGCTTCCCAAGACGGGGACCGGAAAAATCCGGAAGCTGGCGCTGCGCGAGAAATACTGGATGGACAAAGAAAAACGGGTCCAGGGCTAGGGCCCTCGGGCGGCCGCGCATAGTTCTTTTCAGGTTATCTCGCGTGAATTCGAAGCCGGTAGTGTCCTTTTGGACGCTACCAAGTCGTGGTAGGTTGAGGGGGAGGAGCGCTGCTATGTACCCGCATCTCGTTCCCTTCCGTCTAAGGCTAGGATTGAAGCCAATCCTTCCACTTCTGATCGCATTTTCTCTGCATGCGCAGATCGGGTATCCGGGGCAGTACCCACCGGGCAGGTATCCCGGCCAGTACCCGCCCGGTCAATATCCTCCGGGACAGGGGCCGCAAGGGCGCGGAAGTTCCGGCAACTCAGGCGGCAATTCGAAGTCGCAGGGGCGCACTCAACGTAACGCCGATCGGCCGGTCGCGCAGACCTACAGCGGGATGATCCGCAAACTCGACGGCAACACGATGGAGCTGGAGCTCGAAGACACGCGGGTGCTCAAGGTCGATTTCGCAGGTGCGGATCCTAAGCCGTCCGAGATGAAGATCGGCGATGGCGTCGACGTGAGCGCTACCGAGAATCATGAGGGGCCGTTCCGGGCCGAAAGCATCAAGCCGAACGCTGCCATCGGGAAGGTGATCGCCGAGAACGATCATCTCGATGAGCCGGAAGAGCAGCAACAGCAATTGCCCCCGGACCAGATCGGGCCGCCTCCCACCATCATGTCGCGTCCGGGTAACGTGACGGACGAGGCAGACGCCCCGCCAAAATTGAAGCGAGGAATGCCGCAGCGTGTGTCGGCCAGCCAGCGGGAAGACGCGACGACACCTTCGGCGCCCGCGATGCGCGGCGATGCCACGCCGCCCTCGCACGAGATCCAGCCCGCGCCCCCTCCGCGCGTTCCGGCCGGGAATCCGCGAATGGCCTTTGTCGAAAAGGCGCGCGAGGTGGCGGCGAACTACCTCGACAATCTGCCTAACTTCGTCTGCCAGGAAGTGACGACGCGCTACGGAAGCGACACGCGCCCACCCAACTGGCAACCGCTGGACGTGCTGACCGCGGACGTGGTGTACGAGAGCGGCAAGGAGAGCTACCGGAACCTGACATCGAACGGCAAGCCGCTCAAGAAGTCTCCGGAGGAATCGGGCGCCTGGTCGACGGGCGAGTTTGGGACCATCCTGGCCGAAATCTTCGCTCCTTTCACCAAGGCGCAGTTCCGCTTTTCGCAGGACGACACCGTCGCCCACCGGCCGTCGTCGATCTATGACTTCTCGGTGGAACGGCTGCGTTCGGCCTGGAAGGTGGAAGTGCCGGACCAGTACGTAATGCCTCCCTACAAGGGTTCCGTGTGGCTGGATAAAGAGAGCGGGCACACGCTGCGGATCGAGATGCAGGCCAAGGAGATTCCGGCGGAGTTCCCGCGCGTTGCCGTGGAAACGGCGGTGGACTACGACTACATCTCTCTCGGCACGCCGGAGAAGTTTCTACTGCCGGTGCGCGCCGAGGTCTTAAGCTGCTCGCGCGGCTCGAACGACTGCGATCGTAACGTGATCGAGTTCCGGAATTACCACAAATTCTCCGGCGAATCGATCATTAAGTTCGATCAGCAGTAACGGGATCAATTCCGAATAAGGCGAAGTATTTTTGGGGCAGCTTTACGGGCCGCATGTCGGGCCCGAGGAAGATGTGCTTGGTCTGTCCCGTGGCGAGCTTGCGACCGTCGGAAACTTCGCGAATGGTGTAGTGAAACTCGACCAGCCGCCGGTGGGCTCGCGCGACCGTCGTTTCGACGGTGATCTCCTGATCGTAACGGGCCGGGAAAAGATAGCGGCAGTGCGCCTCGGTGACTGCCAGCAGAACGCCGTCTTCGCGCTCCATGGTCTCGTAGCGGAAACCCGCCGCGCGGCAAAATTCGACGCGGCCGAGTTCCATCCAGATGAAGTAATTGGCGTAGTAAACCACTCCCATCTGGTCGGTTTCGGCGTAGCGGACGCGGAAGCGGGTCTCGTGAGCGATCACGAGAGGTATTGTAGCGGGAAGGCCGAGTTATCGCCCGGCCGGAGATGCTGCGCGTGCGCCCATCTGATTGGCAAGATAGCCGACCACCTGCGCCATTTCCTCGAGCGCGCGGCGGCCCTTGGTGCGCAAGACCGTGCGCGTCACGGCAAAATATGCCTTGAGAAGCTGGAAATTCAGCATCACCATGCGCTGTTCGATGCGCACGCGAAAAGCCTGCAACGCCGGACCGTGGCGCAGCAGGTAGCTGAGCATGCGGTAATCCTGTTCCAGTTTCTTTGCCAGGGAAGCGAGCTGCGATGCGGGTGGCGTGGCCATCAGCGCGCGCTGGACTTCCAGGAACTCAAGCTGGTTCGCTCTGGCGACGTCTGCCGTATAGTCGCGCCGCGCGGACCTCCGCGCCACCCGGCAGGTGTAACGAAACCACCAGGCCGCTAATGTCGCCGCCGCGCCGATCGCGATTTCGCCCAAGGTCCCCATAGCCGTAGTCTCGTGTACCGTCTGGCCGGTACGCGAGAGCAGAATAGCATTGGGAGAAAAGAGCTACAAGAGTTTGTGACTAACCACGGTGATTTTTCCGGGCTCTTCTCAGGTGTTTGTCTGTGAAGAGCATGTCCTTGGGGGCGATCCGGCGCTCGCGACAGTAAGCCAGATAGAGATAACCGTAGCTGCGGGTGATGTAGTCGGAAGGGGAAAACCCGAGGAGGCGGGCCGTGCGGTCGATCCAGCGCGGGCTGCCTTCGATTTCCAGAAAGTTCCCGATCGGTGTTTCGTCCAGCAGAACCTTGCCCGGCTGGCGCACCTTGGCGTATTCGGTGCGAAACTTCTCGTAGCGGAAGACCGGCCGATAACCCAAATGCGCCAGGATTTCGTCGACCCCCCGGCCATCGTTGAGCTGGATCTCAATTTCGTGGCGCTTCTTATACCGGCTGCGCTGTTCCGACGGCCCTTTGTAGGTGAGCACACGATGCGCACCGACGTCGCGGAGTCGTATCAGCTTGCCGTGGCGGCGCAGCGCAAGCTTCGAGTTGTCGAACAGTGTGTTCGATTCGCGGGTACGGTGCTTCCAGACGAGAAAGCCGCTCTCGTGCAGCCGGTGACGAATCTTGGCAAGTTTATCCGGCAGGCGGAGCTTGATTTCGATTTCGAACTTCAACGGGGATGGGCCTCGCTCAGACCGTCAATCGTCGCTATGCCGGGCGGGGGAACTTCGGCGCGCAGTGATCAATCTATCAAGAATAGGCCGTGACGGGCAAGCCGCCGGTCGATCCGCGCATCGATAACTAGCTCATCCATAGAGCAGCCCGAAGGCCCCGGGCCTTTCGATGTGAATACAGCATCGTCATATTGTCAAGACAGAATTTGTGATATAAAGACATTCGCAGAAAGGATTTCCATGGTAAACCGACGATCGTTCGCGAAACAGATTGCGGCATCCGTGCCCGTGGCGGCGTCGCTGGCGTCGTTTGCAGCGCGGTCCCAGGCCCAGCCGCCTGGAACGCCCGGACAGGGACGGGGGCAGCAACCGCCCGACCAGATGGGAGGCAGCCCGCTTGGTGATCCTCTGCCCGGCCAGAAATGGCGGGTCCATGACCGCACGCGGCCGCAAGCGCGACGAATCATGCCGGGCCAGCCGATTCCCACACCCTCGGCGCCCTCCGACGCCATCGTTCTCTTTGACGGCAAGGACCTGTCGAAATGGAACGGGGCAGGTCGCGGCGGCGCGGTCAGCGAACCTCGTTGGAAGGTGGAAAACGGCTACATGGAACTGGTTCCCGGCGCCGGCAGCCTGGTTACCAAAGAGAGCTTTGGCGACGTCCAGCTGCACCTGGAATGGATGACGCCGACGGGGGCAGATCCCTCCAAAGTGGGCCAGCAGCGCGGCAATAGCGGCGTGATTTTCATGGGTCGCTATGAAATGCAGGTCCTTTCGAGCTATAACAATCCCACTTACCCCGATGGCGCCGCCGGCGCGATTTACGGCCTTTATCCTCCGATGGTGAACCCTTGTCTGCCCGAGGGTGAGTGGAACAGCTACGATCTCGTTTTCGAAGCCCCCAGGTTCGACGGCGAGAAGCTGACCAAGCCGGCATTCATGACGCTTCTGTTCAACGGCGTCCTGGTTCAGCACCGCGTGGAACTGCTCGGAACCACGTCGCACGAGCCGATCGCAACCTACACTCCCCACGCTGCCGAGCTCCCACTTTCCCTGCAGGGGCATGCAGGGCCGGCGCGCTTCCGGAACATCTGGATCCGCCGTTTGCTGGGCTACGACGTCTAGGGCCGGCTTTTCACCCGCGCCGACTCCTGAGCATACATCTGCTCGAATGGCCGCCGGCTGATACAGTGGAATTATGGCGAGTTTAGTGCACCTGGATCCTGCCGTCGTTTTTGACGACGCCGCACTGGCCGCCAAAGAACGCAAGCTCTTGGGCGACCTGGCGGTGCTCGGACGCGTGCTGGTGGCCTACTCGGGCGGGACCGACTCGGCGTACCTGGCCTGGGCCGCGCATCGATCGCTGGGCGCGAACGCGGTGGCCGTAACCGCTGATTCGGCTTCGATCCCCGAGTCGCACAAGCGTGCGGCGGAAGAATTCGCGCGCGAGTGCGGATTCCGGCACGAATACATCGAGACGCGCGAGTTCCAAAATCCCGATTACGTCAAGAACGCGCCCGATCGTTGCTTCCACTGCAAGGATGAGCTGTTCGTGCGCATGGAGGAGCTGGCGCGCGAGCGCGGTTTCGAGCACATCGTGTACGGCGTCAACGCCGACGATTTGGGCGACTACCGGCCTGGTCAGGGCGCCGCCAAATTGCACCAGGTCAAAGCGCCGCTCGTGGATGCCGGGCTCACCAAGGCGGAGATCCGCGAACTATCCCGGCGCGCCGGTCTGTCGAGCTGGGATCGGCCGGCGTCGGCCTGCCTGAGCTCGCGCATTCCCTATGGCACTCCGGTGACGCCCGAAACGGTGAAGACGGTGGAGCAAGGCGAAGAAGCCATCCGCGCGCTCGGGTTCCGGCAGTTCCGCGTGCGGTTCCATGGCGAGCTGGTGCGGATCGAAGTCGCCCCCGATGAACTCGCGCGTGCGTTGACACCGGAGATGGCGCGGGCCTTCGTCCAGATTTTTAAGCCGCTCGGTTTCCTCTACGTGACCGTCGACCTGGAAGGCTACCGGCAAGGATCGCTAAACGCGGTGCTCGCGAAGCAATAGGCGGACGCCCGCCCGCCGTTCAGTTCTTGGTCCCGATCGTTTCCGTGCGGCCCGCCAGCGGCTTGACGTTCGGTCCGCCGCACACACCCACGCCCGTGTTCAACAGCGCGTTCAGCAGGTGTCCGAGTACCATGTAAACCGTCTGCTCGCTTACCGGTTGACGTCCGGGGAGCCGGAACGACGGCGGCAGCTCCTTTGCAATCTGCATGCGGATCGCATGCGGCAGCATATGGCCGCTCCGGTCTTTCTGATTCGCAAGCGCAATGGGCGTCTGGAGCACGGCGCCGGACTTGCCGTCCACGTAGAACTGGCAGCGCGAGAACCAGCCGAGGTTCCCAGGATCGGCGGCGTCGAACAGGAGCAAGGGCGCTTGCCGGCCGGCGGCGTCGAGCTCGATGGTGACGCGCCGGCTGCTGTCCTCGATGCGGTACTCGAAGCCGGCTTGCTCGGCGATCTGGCCGATGAGATCGGGATCGAGCTCAAGCAGAAGCAGCTTGTGGTCGCCCGCCGACAGGACCTGCATAAGCTTCTATCTTAGCTCCGGCGCTTTTTCTTTACGGCTTTCCCGGCAACGCCAGCCCGCTTCCCCAAAACCGGACCGCGGTTTTGGCGCCGCGTTATAATCAAAAGGGAGTCAATCCGTTGTCCATCCGTACCTTTTTGCGCTTAGCGGCGCACATCCAGATGCTTCCCGTGCTCGAAAGCGGCGAGGAGACTCTAGTGGGCGGCCAGGCTGTGATGGAGGGTGTCATGATGCGAGCCCCGCACAGCTATTGTGTGGCCGTGCGTAAGGCCGACGGGGAGATCATCACCCAGGAAAGCGAGCTGCCCCGGATCTCGGAAAAATATCCGATCTTCAAGCTGCCCGTGCTGCGCGGCCTCGGGACTCTCGGACACGCCATGTGGCTGGGTATTCAGGCGTTGCGGTTTTCGGTGAACGCATCGCTCGCCGACTTGAACGAGCAGGCTGTAAAAGAAGGCAAGGCAAAAATCGGCAAGGACGGCAAGCCGATGGAGATGTCCAGCGGCATGATGGCAATGCAGCTGGCCTTTTCGCTTGTGACTTTCCTGTTCCTCTACAAATTTGTGCCTCTGGTGTTGGCGACCAAAATCGGCGGGATGCTCCACACCGGCCATGAACGGCTGACGGTCAACCTGCTGGACGGCGTGATTCGCCTTGCCATCCTGCTCACGTTTCTTTACGGCGTGTCGCGGATGAAGGATATGCGGCGCATGTTCCAGTACCACGGTGCCGAGCACAAAGTCGTCTTCAATTTCGAATCGGGCCGGCCGGTTACGGTGGAGAATGCGCAGCAGTTCGTGACCTTCCATCCGCGCTGCGGCACCAGTTTTCTTCTGGTGGTCATGCTGATCGCGATCCCGGTGTATGCGCTGCTGCCGTTCGATGGTTTTCTCGCGAAATTCGCCGCGCGCATCGTGCTGCTGCCGTTCATCCTGGGCGCCAGCTACGAGCTGATCCGCTTTGCCGCGCGGCACCAGCAGGGCTTAATGGCCGTGATGACGCGGCCGGGATTGTGGCTGCAGCGTGTCACCACGAAGCCGCCGACGGACGAGCAGGCTGCCGTGGCGATTCATGCTCTCGAAGGTGCGATGCAGCTGGAAAAGGCGCAGGGCGGGGAGCTGGTCATCGCTTGAAAGAGGCTTAACGGGGCCCATCAGCGCGACGAGCCGGGGAGCTCGTCGGGAGCGCGCACGCCATGCAATATTCTCAACGACTCGACGATATCGAACGCCGCTTTGAAGAGCTGACCGCTCAGATGGCGGACCCGTCCATCATCAGCGACGCCGAGGTTTATCGCAAGACGGCCAAGGCGCGCTCGGAGTTCGAGGAAGTGGTCGCCAAGTATCGTGAGTACAAGCAGGTGAAACGCAACCTCGACGAAGGGCGTTTGATGCTCGAGGACTCGGACCCCGAGCTCCGCCAGATGGCGCAGGACGAGGTCGCGCGGCTTGAGCCGGGCATCGCGGCCATTGAGGAAGAGCTGAAGATCCTGTTGGTGCCCAAGGACCCGCTCGATGAGAAGAACGTGGTGCTCGAAATCCGCGCGGGCACTGGCGGCGACGAGGCGACCCTGTTTGCCGCCGAGGTGTTCCGCATGTACAGCCGCTACGCCGAATCGCAGCGCTGGCGAGTGGAAGTGACGTCGGTGAGCGAGTCAGCCGTGGGCGGGCTCAAGGAAGTGATTGCGCTCATCAGCGGCAATCGCGTCTACAGCCAGTTGAAGTACGAGAGCGGCGTCCATCGCGTGCAGCGCGTTCCGGCCACCGAGCAGCAGGGCCGCGTCCACACTTCCGCCATCACGGTGGCGGTGCTGCCGGAAGCGGACGACGTCGAAATCAAGATCGATCCCAAGGATGTGCGCATCGATACGTTCTGCTCGTCGGGGCCGGGCGGCCAGTCGGTGAATACGACCTATTCGGCCGTGCGGCTCACCCACATCCCGACCGGTCTGGTGGTCTCCTGCCAGGATGAAAAATCGCAGATCAAGAACCGTGCCAAGGCGGAGCGCGTGCTTCGGTCGCGGCTCTATGAGATCGAACTCGAGAAGCAGCGCGAGCAGATCGGCGCCGAGCGTCGGAGCATGGTGGGATCGGGCGACCGCAGCGAGAAGATCCGCACTTACAATTTCCCCCAAAACCGCGTCACCGATCATCGCATCGGCCTGACGCTGCACCAGCTCGACCTGATCATGGAAGGGCGCCTCGATCCGCTGATGACGGCCCTGACCACCTACTATCAAACCGAGAAGTTGAAGGATCAGGGCGAAGCGGCCTAGCCGGCCTCGCGCTTCGATGACCATCCAGACCGCGCTCCTCCAGGGCACCAAACTCCTGGAAGAAGGCGCTATCGCCGCTCCCCGGCTCACTGCCGAAGTTCTGCTGGCGCACGCCACCCGCCGCGACCGCGCTTATCTCTATGCTCACTCAGACGAAGAGCTGCGCGAGGTCTCCTGGATCCACTATGGCCGTTACCTGCACGAACGCCTGAAGGGCAAACCGACGCAATACATCACGGGCATCCAGGAATTTTACGGGCGCGAGTTCCGCGTGACACCGGACGTTTTGATTCCGCGGCCGGAGACGGAACACTTGATCGAGGCGGCGTTGCGGCACGCCGCGCCGGGGGCGGTGGTGCTGGATATCGGGACGGGATCGGGCGCCATCGCCGCGACGCTGGCACTCGAGTTGTCTGACCCGCGGGTGTTTGCGATCGATGTGTCCGAGCGAGCCTTGCGCGTGGCGGCGGGGAATGCGGCGCGGTTGGGCGCTCGAGTGGCATTCGTCGAGGGCGACCTGGCGTCGGGCATTCGCGATCGCTCGATCGACATTCTGGCCTCGAACCCGCCTTATGTACCCGCCGCGGATCGCGACGGCCTGCAGCGCGAGGTTCGCGACTACGAGCCCCACCTTGCTTTGTTCGCCGGACCGACAGGTCTTGAGATCTACGAACGGTTGATTGGCGAAGCCCGGTGCGTGCTGCGTCCGGGCGGTTGGCTGCTGGTGGAACTCGGCTACAATTCCCTTGAGCCGGTGCGCGCGATGCTGGGATCGGGCTGGACGGAGGTTGCCGCGCAGGACGATCTGGCGGGCCTGCCGCGGGTGCTGGCAGCGCGGTTGCTGATGTGACGCCATGCGGACCTACTTCCACGTCGACATGGACGCCTTCTTCGTCTCCGTGGAAGAACTGTTCGATCCTTCGCTCAAGGGCAAACCCGTGGTCGTCGGCGGACAGGCCAATCAGCGCGGTGTGGTCTCGGCCGCTTCCTATGCGGCGCGAAAATTCGGCGTCCATTCCGCCATGCCGCTCCGCAACGCCGCGCGCCTCTGCCCGCACGCCATCTTCGTCGACGGCCATCCCGACCGTTACCGTGACTACTCCGGCCGAATCTACGACATCCTGAAAACATTCTCGCCTCAGGTCGACATGGCGTCGGTCGACGAAGCCTATATGGATCTCACCGGCACCGAGCGGCTCCACGGCCCGCCGCTCGCCGCCGCTAATCGCCTGCACGACACCGTGAAGCGCGAAACCAACCTCAACTGCTCCATCGGCATCGCCGCCGCGCGCATGGTCGCTAAGGTCGCTTCCGACCAGGCCAAGCCGAACGGCGTC
>Ga0070734_10003621_pt1 | contig 15848 bp, 16 predicted proteins | sample Coa_R1_8_FD_66444 | JGI IMG/M metagenome (GOLD analysis project Ga0070734, IMG submission 66444) | Surface soil microbial communities from Centralia Pennsylvania, which are recovering from an underground coalmine fire - Coalmine... | ecosystem: Environmental > Terrestrial > Soil > Unclassified ...
CGGCAGCATCGCCAGACTCCGAACCGCCCAGTCTCCTCACTGCGGTTCAGGAACAACTTGGGTTAAAGCTGGAATCAAAGAAGGGTCCGCAAGACCTGATCGTGATTGACCATGCGGAAAAGACGCCTGTCGAGAACTAGTGATGGTAGTATAACCATCCATAATTTTCTAGAGGAGTGCACAAAGTCCCTGCATAAATTCCTCAGGTCTCTGCAGTACCCGCTAGGTGATATAGCCTAGGCGGACAACTTGGAATAGGACCACAGGTGCTGCGGGGCAAACCAACGTTGCGACCAGTGGCATTCCGAGTCGAGGCCGATCTCGACAAAATACCCCAGCCCTTCGTCTCGCGTGCAGGATTCAACCACGCCTTTTAATTCCCTTGTCTTGCATCGGATGACAACCTTCGTGCCCAGCGCAACCCTATTCTCGGTGAGCACCAAGGCGCTTGATTCGCCAATCTCTTCCAAGTTGCCGGTCACGGTCACGCGCCATCCGTTTTCGAGCCGGCATATGACAGAAACGAGATCTGAACACCAATGGCGGCCCTGAGTTTTATAGTCAGCCATGACTTTTCGATTGCAAGTACTATTCCATTTGTGGAGCGCTTACTTACCCCCGGCCAAACGCGGCGTGAGCATCCACTTTAGTACTCCACGCGGAGGGCCATCTTTTTCTTCAATATCGATGCGCAGCAGCGCGCCCTTCTTTAGGTCCACGGCGACGGGAGCTTCGAGGAGGAATCCAGCCAAGCGGCTGAGTTGTGGCTCGTGGCCGGCCACCATGACTTCCTTGGCTTTCGTCAGCGCGCGGATCTCGCGCAATACTTGAGCGGGTGCAACATCCGGGAGCAGCGTACGCGTTTCCACCACGCGCTCGCAGTGAAGCGCTTTGCCAGCCATTCTTGCGGTTTCGAGCGCCCGGGCCCAGGGGCTGGTCAGGATCGTCTCCGGCGACACGCCTGCCGCGCTGGCCTGCTGGAGGACTGCTCGCAGCTCCTTTTTTCCTTCGGCTGTAAGCTGCCGTTGAGCGTCGGGACCAAGCCCGCGAATCTCCGCCGTGGCGTGCCGCAAGATGTAGACTCTCAAGCCTGACTCCGTTTCTTCCTTAGACTGCGGAACGCTGCCAGCCTCTTGTTGAGCAGACGCTTCAGGGCAGCGGCGTTGTGAGCGTGTTCCTTAAGCATGGCGGTGGTGGTCACGCAATCGTTGACCGCTCCCAGCAATTCCTGCACCTCCCGAATCCGCTCAATCTTCTGTTCCCAATCCGGCCCGGAAAAGGTGCCGAATATTTCGAGCGAATACCGAAGGTGTTTCGCCGCCAGACGCAGCTTATGCAGCTTTGCGAGATCGGTTGTCGCAGCCCGGCGATACTCTCGTTCGAGCTTCCGGAGGACCTGACGCGCCCGAGTTTCCGGCATCTGGTTCTTGCCCGATTTCGCCTGCAGCCAACTCTTCCAGCGAAAATCCCAATCTTTCAGTCGCTCCGCGAGCTCGGCCTCCGATTGCGCCCTTAGCTTCGTCAAGTGGGCCTTCAGCGCCCGGCTGGCTGGAGCGCCGGCAGCTTCGAGGACCTCGACCGCGATATCGCAGTTCCGCACGGCGCCGCATAGCTCCATCAATTTTCCAAGCCTGTGCCGCATCTTTCGGTAATGCGCGTGGTTCCACAGGTCTTTGAAGATTCGCAACGATTGATTGAATCTGCGAATCGAAACCCGCAAATCATGAATGGGATCCGCCTCGCCTGGGTGCTTGGCGACCAGCCGGACGTTGGCCGCGAACGTCTTCCAGTGCTCCCCAGCCTTGGCCTCGGCAAACTTCGACAGAGGGTTGGTTTTGGCCTTCATCGCTTCGCGCGGATCAGCAGATGCCGCCCGTAGACTTGATGAAACACTTCAGCCACTTGCCCGGCATGCCATTGCTCGATATCCGTATCGTTGGTGGAGACCAGACGAAGCTCCACAACCTTGTCCTGAGCTGTGCGGTCTTGTATCGATGCCTCCACGTTTTCCACCTTTTGTTCCTGGCTTTGATCCAGGGCGACGGCGATGCGCAGCAGCGGCGTCAGGAACACCACCGCGTCTCGCGTCTCCACATCCAGCGCCTGGAAATCAGGATGCGTCGGCTGGGGCATGGACTTGCGGTGATAGCGGCACAAGTTCGCAATTCCCATGCGCTCGGTGTCTGTGAATCCAGGCAGGTCCGAATTCATTACCAGGTAGAGCGAGTGTTTGTGATGCCGTGAGTCGTTCACGAAGTGGCCGATGTTGTACAGATACGCTGATGCCTGGAGCATCCGGCCATACGCGGGAGCAAGACGGTGCAGAGGATGGAGCGCGTCGAACAGCTTCGCCGCAAGCTGGGCGACTTTACGAGCGTGCGCCGGCGAAGTTCCATAGCGGCGGCCAATGGCTCGCACGACGCGGCGCTGATCGGCATCGAGCTGATCGGGCGCGCTGCCGACGCGGCGATGCGCTAAATCCGCAATGATGCCGTCGCGTACGCCGGCCATGGAGTAATACATCCGCTGCAGGCCGAAAGTACGCATCACCTCATGCAGCACACCCACGCCTGCCACGATGATCTCCGCGCGTTTGGGCCCGATGCCGGTGATGCTGGCCCGAGACCCCAAGTCCAACCGAGCCACATCGCTGTAAAGTTTATGGATCTGCGCGACGGTGGCGAGGAAGCGATCCGCCATTTCCCTCTTCGAACGGCGCACGCTGTTCACCGCGCACACGGCCGCCGCGGCGGTAGCGGATGTGGCGACCATGCGATCGATGTGCGCCGGACCGATGCGCGCCGCAGCGCCCGCAATCCGCTCCTGAATGTGTTTCTCCATGCGGGCGAGTTCCCGCGGATCGGGGGGATCGCTTTTTAGAAATAGTTCGGTCAGCCGGACAGCGCCCAGAGGTTTCGAAAACCCTTCCACCAGGCGGCCGTTTTCACTGAGAATAATTTCGGCACTGCCTCCGCCCACGTCTGTGATCAGCACGCGCCGTTGCGGCTGCGGCCAGCGCGCTTGCACGCCCAGATGAATCAGCCTTGCTTCCTCCAGCCCGGAGATCACTTCTACGGGCGTCTGCAGAATCTGCGTGGCTCGCGCCAGAAATTCTGCACGATTCGAAGCGTCGCGCAATGCCGCCGTGCCGACCGCGCGAACTGCCAGAACATCCAGCCGGCGATACTCCTCCGCCATCTGGCCCAGCACTTCGCAGGCCAGGTCCATCGCCGTCGGACTCAGCCGGCCTTCGCGATACACATTTTCGCCCAGCCGTACCACGCGTCGCGAGGAAATCAAGGGCCGGAACGGCTGATCGGGATTAACCTCGGCGGCCAGCATGCGGATGGAGTTGCTTCCGATGTCGATAGCGGCATAGCGCGGCATAGAAGGGTCAATCGTTATGATAGAGAAGTTCATGCCCCTATTTCTTCCTCAACGATTTCCCGGCAGGCTGATCGTGGTGGAAGGGATCGACGGATCGGGCAAATCGACACAAATCTCCTTGCTTTCGCAGTGGCTGCGGCGCCGCGGATTCGCCGTAGCCTTTAGCGAATGGAACTCTTCCCCGTTGGTGCGCGAGACCACGCGCCGCGGCAAGAAGAAAGAAATGTTCACGCCCACCACGTTCAGCCTGATTCACGCGACCGATTTCGCGGACCGGCTGGAGCGTTACATCCTGCCGCTGCTCAAGGCGGGAGCGGTGGTGTGCGCGGACCGCTACGCTTATACTGCGTTTGCCCGCGACGCCGTGCGCGGCGTCGATCCGGCCTGGGTCCGAAACTTATACCGGTTCGCCGTGCAACCCAACCTCGCTTTCTATTTCAAGGTCCCGCTGGAAGTGGCGCTGGGCCGCATTTTGGGAGGGCGCAACGCGCTGAAGTATTACGAAGCGGGCATGGACGTGGGCCTGAGCCGCAATATCGAGGAGAGCTTCCGTCTTTTTCAGGGCCGCATTCTCGTGGAATACGAGACCATGATCGAGGAGATGGGCTTCCACGTGATTGATGCGACCAAGTCCATCGAGTCGCAGCAACGCGAAATGCGGCGCATCGTCCTGCGCGAATTCGGCCGCACCAGACCGCCGGAAGTTTTGGCAAGCCAGGGGGTCATGACGAATGCCGCTGGGTAAACCGCTCTCCTTTTACAGCACGCCGCTTCCAGGCGTGGATACTTCGGAACTTCAGGGCAAGCTGATCGTAATTGAAGGACCCGACGCCGTGGGGCGCAGTTCACAAATTCAACGGCTGCGGCCGTGGCTCGAAGAACTCGGCCATGCGGTTCTCGATACGGGTATGGCGCGCTCCGCGCTCGCGGGCAAAGGCATCCGGCGCGCCAAGGAAGGCAATACGCTGGGTCCGATCACCATGACCCTGTATTACTTGACCGACTTCGCCGATCGTTTGGAGAATGAAATCATTCCCGCGCTGCGGGCGGGTTTTGTCGTGCTGACCGACCGATATATTTTCTCCATCATGGCCCGCTCCATGGCGCGGGGAGAGCATCGAGCATGGATTGAGCGCAGCGCTGGTTTTGCCCTGGTGCCGCACCTCGTCCTGTACTTGCGTGCGGACGTGAAGGATTTGATTTCGCGAGTGGTGGTGGGCCGCGGAGCGTTCGACTATTGGGAAAGCGGTTTGGATTCCCGCTTTGGCCGGGACATGTACGATAGCTTCGTGAGTTATCAGGCGCGGCTGATTCGAGTGTTCGACCGGCTGGCGAAGCCGTACAACTTCGAGGTGGTAGACGCAGGCCGATCCCCTGAAGCAGTTTTCGAAACCGTACAGAATTCGATTTCTCGTGTCTTCAGCGCGCGGCCTGCAGGTCAGGCGCTGTCTCGCCGACATGCCCTCATCCGTTCACGAACTACGCCGGCTTGACACGCGCCGGTTATAATTGCATGCAGTCGAACTGCTTGTGAAAAAGAGCACCTAGGAATTGTCTCCCTCCGGATCCGTCACCGCGCCCGAGCCGAAGTTCCAGACCTCCGGCATAATCCGGCTCACGCGTCCTCAGCTGCTGGGGACCATGGCGGGCTTGCTGCTCTCCGTGTTGCTGGCCTCGCTCGATCAGACTATCGTCGGCACCGCGGAACCCAGAATTATCGCGTCCCTTTCCGGGTTCAATCGCTATCCTTGGGTCGCCACGGCGTACCTGCTGTCGTCTACGATCGCCGTACCGATTTTCGCCAAGCTGTCGGACATGTATGGACGGAAGTGGTTCTTCCTGGGAGGAGCCGGCGGCTTTGTTTTGACGTCTGCCCTTTGCGGAGCCTCGGGCAAGCTGCCTTTGCCGGGACTCGACGGCATGAACCAGTTGATTCTGTTTCGGACGATGCAGGGTCTCTGCGGTGGCGTCATGATGGGCCTGGCGTTTACGATCATCGGCGATGTTTTTTCTCCCGCTGAGCGCGGCAAATACCAGGGCTTCTTCGCGGCGACTTACGGACTGGCGTCCATCTTCGGACCCACGCTGGGCGGATGGCTGACGGATCAGGTTTCCTGGCGCGCGACTTTTTACGTAAACCTGCCGGTGGGCGTGATCGCCATTTTCGCGATGTATCACTACTTCCCGTACTGGCACCCGGAGGGCGTGCATCGCCGCATCGACTGGGCGGGCGTCTTTTCTCTCATCTTTTGCATGGTGCCGCTGCTACTCGCGTTCACTTGGGTGACCGAGTACGGCTGGTCCGCGCCACGCGTCGATATTCTGCTGACGCTGGCTGCCGTGATGCTGGCCACGTTTCTCTATTCGGAGACACGGGCGCTCGAACCGCTTATCCCGCTATCGCTGTTTCGCGATCCCGTGGTCAGCATGTCGTCGATGGCGGTCTTCATCCTCGGCATGGGAATGTTCGGCGTCATCATTTACCTTCCGCTTTTCATGCAAGGCGTGTTGGGCGTTTCGGCGACCCAGAGCGGCAATCTGCTGACGCCTCTGCTGCTGGGTTCCGTGGCGGGAAGCATCACCACGGGCCAGGCGAATCTACGGCTGCGGACTTACAAGCCTTCCGCGATTGTCGGATCAGTCATGATTGCCGCGGGCATGACTTTATTCGCCAGGATGGACTTGCTCACCACGCATGCCCAGGTTCTTCGCGCGATGATCATCGCCGGTTTTGGGATGGGACTCCTGATGCCGGTCTACACCGTCGCAGTCCAGAATGTCGCGCCTCGCAAACACATGGGCGCGGCCACGGCTTCCACCACGTTCTTTCGCCAGATCGGGAGCACCGTGGGCGTAGCTATTTTCGGGAGCTTGTTGCTGCGGAACTATCATCAGGATTTTGACAAGGGTGTTCCCGCTGGCATTCCCGCGGACGCGCTCCAGCCTTTTTCGAATCCGCTGCTATTGGGGCAGATGCGGCCTCAACTGGAAGCGGCGTTCGGCCGGCTGGAGAACGGCGCCAGTTTGCTGCAAATGTTATTTGCGAACGTCAGGACCGCGTTGCTGCATGGCATTCAATTGGTGTTCTTGTCCAGCGCCATTGTGATGGCGGTCGCGATTGTCTTGAACCTGCTGCTGAAGAACGTTCCTCTGAAGCATAGCCACACTCCCGAGCCTCCGAAACTCGATTAGGAAGGCGGCTCGGCATTGGTGGACCAAAAGGCGTCCACGACCTTCTCGGGCATATCGGCAGGCATCGGTATCCGCGCGAAATGGCGATGCATGACCGGTCCGAAGAGCAGGTCCATGGCGAGATCCAGATCGATGCCGGAGCGAAGTTTCCCCTGGTCGGCGGCTTGTTGCAGAATCGAAGTCAGCTGAGCGCGCCGTGGCGCATCGAACTGTGCCCGCAAGGCTCGGGCAAAGGCGAAGTTGCCGATGGCGTGCGCCATAATGCGCGGCCAGATCTTCACCAGGCCGCGCTTTCTCAGCAGCTTGGCCTGCCCGATGTACCGCACCAGCTCGATCAGATCGGAACGAGGGTCACCCGTTTCAAAGGCCGGCAAGCTCCCGCTGACTTGGCTGATCGCTTCGAGGCACAAGGACTCCTTGGTTCGCCAATGTTTGTAGATGGTTGCCTTGCTGACGCCGGACAGCTCCGCGATCGCATCCACGCTCGTGACGTCGATTCCCTTTTCCGCGATCAGTTTCAGAGTTGCTGCGATGACGGCTTCGTGCGCGCGTTCACTGCGGGGTCTCGCCATGTGTCTCCCAAGAATGCCCCAAACTGTTATCCAACTGCAACAGAGAAAGGCAGGGAGAGCGGCTTTGCACTACTTTCGGCGGAAGACGGAGTCGTCTTTCAGAAGCTTCTCATAGCGCTCCATGTCCGCGTTGTTCTCCGCGCACTCGTATTCGCGGAGCCGGGTGCCGTTGCGCAGCATGATGGTGTTGTGCGTGTTCCAAGGCTTGGTCAGGACGTTCGGGTCTTCCATGGTGACGTCATAGTTGATGGTGTTGTAGTCCACGCGGGTGTACCGTTCCGTCACGTGTAAGGCTTCGGAGTGAAACGTCCCGATGGGACCGAGCCAGGTCTTGTCATTGAAGCCGGTCACATCCACAACCAGGGCGTCTCCCTCCCAGTGGCCCACCGAGTCTCCCATGTAGCTAGGCTCCAGGTCGTCGGGATGCTTGGCGTTTATCGGGATGATGCGGAAGACGTGGAACACTTCGAACAGCATGACCACCGTCTTCGGCGTTTGCACGATTTGCATGGGGAACAGTCCGATGGTGGTGATGCGCGGAACTCCGGGCGCGGCGCAGGAGGCCTCCGGGTCGTCGATGCCGCGGCGATTGAAAAATTCCAAGACTTTCTTCGCGGCCCAGGGCTGATACGGCGCGGGCTCGCGCGCAGGGACGTTAGCAGGAGTTGGCGAGGGCTTGGCCGTTCCTGTTCCTCCTACGCCGGTTCCATCATTGGCCTCTTCCCACGATCCCACGCGGTTGCTGCCGCCCTGCCACACGCCCGTGAGATCCGGCTTTCCCTCCGCGGTTCGCGGCATGGGCGGATACTTGGTCTGCGCGGAAAGTGGGATCGCCGCTAAGAGAAATGCAATGGAGATGAATTTCACGGAAGCTCCACCACAGGCGTATTGCCCCCATCGCCCGTTCCGGCCGGGGGACCGAAGAACAGCTTCTTGCCGTCCCTGAAGGTGACTTCCCTCGAATGCGCCCAGTCCGTGCCATCGCGCGCGCGCCAGCCGAACACCGTAATCGTGTCGCCTTCCTTGATCGTAACCTCGCGTTTCCATCCCGTGCGGTAGAGCACGTTCGGCGGATAGCCCTCGAATTTCCAATTGGCGACTTTGCCGTCTTTATCCTTGACGTCGAGGTAGAAATAGCTGTGGGGGTTGGTCCATTCGATTTTGGTAATCACGCCTGTCAGAGTGATCGGCTTGTTCGCGTCGAACTCCGCTCCAAAAGAATGGTGTGCCAGAACCGGCAGTGCCGCTGCCAGGAGGAAACCAAGGAATCTCATCCGCCGTTCTCCTATTGATCCACTAGTGCGCGAGCGCAGCCTGCCAAGACACGTTGATGTACCGGCCGGCGAATGTCAGGAACGTCGGCCAGTTCGGAGCATCGGTGTGCCCGCCGCTGTGCTGGCGGAAAGCCACGTCGCCGTCGATCAGCGCCGTCTCGATGGGCGGAAACTCCGTCGTCCCCATGTCTTTCTTACCCAGCAGCTTGTAGACAGGCCCCGCTCCCGCGCCCGCCAGGAACATACCCTTCGCGTCCACCCAGCCATCGCCCATGGTCGCGCCGCCGCTGATGAAAACGGGTCGGGGCGCGCACATCGCCACGAGCTCATGCGAATCCACCGGCAAATCATTCCAGTTCAACGGACCCGCGTACTTGAGAAAATTACCCGCCATCCAGTGATATTCGTTGGCCGCGGCCACGTTCTCGACGAGTTCGCCCCAATTCCGGCGATTCATTTTGACGCCGCCTTCGCCGGAGGAGCTGACATACGCAATCGCGAAACGTGGATCGTAAGCCATCGCGACGATAGTCGCTTTGCCGTAGCGTGAGTGACCTTCCAGGCCGACCTGCTTGGCGTCTACTGCGTTGTCCGTCTCAAAATAGTCGAGCGCGCGGCTGGCGCCCCAGGCCCAGGCACGCAACGCGCCCCAGTCATCCGGTTTGCGCCGCTGGCCCTTGTTGACCAGACCGATGATGCCTTGCGTCAAGCCCGCGCCGTTGTCGGTCTGAATGGTGCTGGTCGCGAGCGTCGCGTAGCCCCAACCCTTCGCCAGAACTTGCTGCTGCCAGGTGGGTCCGGTTGGCCCTCGTCCCGGAACCGGTGCGCGTCCCGGGCCACCAACGGGCCCTCCGCCAAATTGCATGATGACCGGCACTTTGCCTTTGGCATTCGCCGGGGTGGTCAGGGAGACCTGGATGTTCACCGTGACTTGCGGGTAGGAGGAATTATCGACCTGCCCCACCAGCGCTTTGGTGACAATCGGGACGTCTCCATTCAATCCGTTGGTGGTGCTGGTCACTTCCCACTTCACGTTGGGCACGTTCTTGGGGACGCGGCCGTAGATCTCACGGTCGAAATCCTCGACGATCTCCGGCCGGCGTTTGCTCCACCAGTCGGAGGCCTTTTTGACCGGCTTTCCGTTCTTCAGTTTGAGAGGATCCGGCGCATTGGGATAGGGGTTGGCCTTGGATTCGTCGTAATTGGCGTAGTTTGGGGCCTGCGGATCGTTGCCGTTCGCGCCTTGCCGGAGCGAATTGATGTGCAGGAGATCCAGCATGGCCTGGCGATCTTCTTGCGCCGCGAGTTGCGCCGGCGTCGGTCGAGACTGGGGGGCTTGAAACGCCCGGCTGCCCGTAACGCCGCACACAATCGTCAACAATGCGAAACCATGAGGCAATCGCAACAACCGCGGTAGGGACATGAAAACTTCCTCGGCCTCCATCCTAGTTGATTTATGCTGGGGATTCCACCATGCGTGAAGTGCGCCGCAAGACTCCAGACGAACTGTTGCGTGAGGTCCAGGCTGAAGAGGCCGCAATCGGTAAGGGCCACCTTAAGGTCGTGCTGGGGTATGCGTCCGGTGTGGGGAAGTCGTTTCGCATGATCGACGAAGCCCGCCGCCGCCGGGAGCGAGGCCAGGACGTTGTCATTGGCGCGGTTCAACCCACCGAACCTCCGGAGGTCGAAGCGCTCCTCCGCAAGTTGGAGGTGATCCCGCTCAAGAACGTGAAAGATGGCACCGGAATCGACGTAGACGCGATCCTTCAGCGGCATCCCGCGGTTTGCTTTATTGATGGGCTCGCGTACGACAATCCGCCTGGTTTTCGAAACCCCACGCGCTGGCAAGATGTTCAGACCCTGTTGGACGCCGGCATCAAGGTGGTCGCATCCATCAACGTGCAGTACATCGCGGAGCTCCGGGAGCAAGTGCAGGCGATCACTGGCAAATTCCCTACGCAGACTGTTCCGATTGCTTTCATCAAGAGCGCCAGCGAAATCGAGATTGTGGATGCCACACCCGATGAGCCCGTTGATCCCACCCCCGCCGAGCAGATGGACGCCGTGCATCGCCAGCAGAGGCTTTCGAAATTGCGGGAGCTGGCCCTGGTGCTGGCCGCAGACGTGGTCGATCAGCAACTCACCGACTATTTAGACCAGCACGGCATCCAGCAGCAGCTCGGCGCGCATGAGCGAATCCTGGTCTGCATTACTCCGCGGTCGAATGTGACGGAGATGATCGACACCGCCCGCATGATCGCGGAGCGATTTCATGCCGAGCTCATCGCCGCGTACGTCGCGCAGGCCGGGATCTCTCCAGAGGACCAGGCAGCGCTCGATGAAAGATTGGCGATCGCTCGGGCTGCCGGAGCCCGCATTGTGATCCTGGACGGCGAGAGCCTGGTGGAGACCCTGCTGACGTTTGCCAAGTCGCAGGGGATTACTCAAATCTTCATCGGCCATAGCCAGCGATCCGGAGTCGCGTCCAAGCTGTTTGGCAGCCCGGTGGATGTGTTGATTCGCCGCTCGCGAGGCATGGATATCCGGGTCTTTCCGCAATGACCGCCCCCAACACATCACTGCACAATGGGCGGCCGAGAGGCAAACTCAAGATTTTCATGGGCTACGCCGCAGGTGTAGGCAAGACGTACAAGATGCTGGAGGAAGGCCAGGAGCTTAAAGAGCGGGGCGTGGACGTGGTGATCGGGTACTTCGAACCGCACGCGCGCAAGGATACCATCGCGAAGACGGAAGGCCTCGAAATGATCCCGCGGCAGAGGATCGATTATCGCGGATCGGTTTTCGAAGAGATGGATACGGACGCGATTCTCGCCCGGCACCCACAAGTCTGCCTGGTGGATGAATTTCCACACAGCAATGTAGGCACAGAGCGATCGAAACGTTGGGAGGACGTACAGGTTCTGCTCGACGCCGGCATCGATGTCCTGACCACCATGAACATCCAGCATCTGGAGAGCCTGAACGACCAGATCATGCACATCACGGGAATCCAGGTTCGCGAAACCATCCCGGACTGGGTGGTGCAGCAGGCGGACGAAGTCGTGATGACGGATGTCACGCCGCGTGCCCTTTTGCATCGCCTGCGGCGCGGGGTGGTGTACGGGAAAGAGAAATCCGAACTCGCGCTACAGAATTTCTTTCGGGAGCAAACGCTGGTGGCTCTGCGAGAACTTGCCCTTCGCCAAGCCGCGCACGAAGTGGAGCATCGAAGTGACGTCGCTCCGAGTAAGCACAACAAGATTCTGGTCCTGGCGACCGCCGACCCGCCAACAGCGATGCTGATTCGCCGCGCCAAACGCGTGAGCGATTTCCTCAGCGCCGAGTGCTTCGCCGTCGCTGTCCAGCCGACTGGTGATCTGAGTGAGCTCTCTCCCACAGACCGCGAAGCACTCGAGCGGCACTTGAACTTCGCCCGGAATCTGCACATTGAGACGCGCATTCTGGAAGGGACGGACGTGGCTTCCACCCTCGTCGATTTCGCGCGCCGGAATCAAATCACTCAAATCTTTCTCGCTCAGCCGCGCGAAGGGATGTGGATTCCGCTGCTCTCGAGAGATCTGGTGCAACGCATCGTCCGTCTGGCTAAAGACATGCAGATTGTGATCGTTTCGAATCGTGAAACCGCCGCGCGCTAAACTCGCTCTGTTCTATACCGGCGGCTTGGCGCTGGTTGCGCTGCTGTACGTCACTTCCCAGGCAATCGATACGCTGGCACGTCTGGATGTCGTCGAGCGGGAGCGCGACCGATGGCAGCGGCCGTCGGAAATCATTCAGGCGCTCGATCTAAAGCCAGGTGCTGTGGTGCTGGATCTGGGCTCCGGCGCCGGATACTTTGCGCTGAAGCTTGCGCCGATTGCGGGAAAGGTCTGGGCGGTGGATCTTCGCAAAGAATCCCTCGCGTTTCTCTGGATCAGAGCCCACCTGCGGGGGCGCCGCAACGTGACCATCATCGTTGGCGGAGAGGAGGACCCCCACTTGCCGGGCGTCGCCGACGCGGTATTAATCGTCAATACTTATCACGAGCTGACGCAACGCCGCGCGATCCTCGAGCATGTGCGGGAGTCGATGGTGTCGGGCGGCCGGCTGGTCATCGCCGACCGTGGGCCGGAAATGGAGAATTCGCATCATGGTCTGCCGCTAGCTTCGGTGGTTGAGGAGATCGTCCGTGCGGGCTTTGCGATTGTGCGGACCGAGGATCGATTCCTCGATCAGCCTGGCGAGGGGCCCTGGTGGCTGATCGTTGCCCGGAAGTGACCCCGGAAAATTACAGAGGCTCGAGGGTTCCGTTGAATCTGTATCCGACCCACGGCTCCGTGGTGATGTACTCGGGACTCTCCGGGTTCTTCTCGATCTTCTTCCTCAGGTTCTTAATGAACACACGCAGGTAGTCGACCTGATCGCCGTAGTCAGGTCCCCAAACGGCCTGGAGCAGCTCGCGGTGGGAGACGGCTTCATTCGCGTGCAGCGTCAGATAACGGAGAAGGTCTAACTCCTTGGGCGTGAGGTGCACATTCGCGCCCCGATTCGTGACGGAGCGGGCGGCAAAGTCTATGGTCAATGTCCCCACGCGAAGTCTTTCGGGCGAGGAGGATGGCGTCGTCACTCGGCGCAGCGCGGCCCTAATCCGAGCAAGAAGCTCCGGAGTGCTGAAGGGCTTGGTCACAAAATCGTCGGCGCCGGCGTCCAAGGCCTCGATCTTGTCCGCCTCAGCATTGCGAACGGTCAGCATGATGATGGCCACGTTCGTGTCCGCGCGGATGGCTTTGCATGTCTCAACACCTCCCATTCCGGGCATGTTGATGTCCAGCAACACCAAATCCGGACGGAAATCCCGGACCTTGACGAGCCCCTCCTCGCCCGTTTTGGCATCGTCGATTTCATAGCCCGCCCCGGTCAGCGTGGTCCGCATGATCCGCCGGATTTGCGGTTCGTCATCGATGACAAGAATGCGGCCGGCGCTCACGCTGCTCCTTTACTACCCGTGGGAAGGGTCATTCGAAACGTTGTCCCGTCCGAATTGCTGGTCACCGTCAGATCTCCATTGTGCGCCCGCGCAATGCGGTAGGCGATGCTCAGGCCCAGGCCGGAACCAGGGATCTGATGCACCGACGGGCTGCGGTAAAAGCGCTCAAAAATCCGCCCTTGCTCGGTCGCGGGAATCGTTTCGCCGTGATTGGTGACGTCCAGCGCGACGCTGCCATTTACGGGTTTCATTTCGATCGTAACGGGCGAACCGGCGGGAGAGTATTTCAAGGCGTTGTCGAGGAGCTGCTTCATGGCGAGCTTCACCAAGCGCCGGTCGAACGCGGCCGGGGGCAATGGCTCCTTCGAGGACACCTCCACCGGACGGCCGTCGATCTTGGTGTGCATGGAAGCGACCACTTCCTTGGCAGTTTCCGTGAGATCCGAATCTTCGAGCGCCACGTCGATATGCGTCATATCCAGGCGTGCCATATCCACCGAATTATCGATCAGCTCCTTCAAGTGATCGGCTTCTTCGTCTGCAACGGTCAGGAGTTCGGAGCGAGTCTGAGAAGGCTGGTCCGGGTTGGCCAGCAAGGATGTAGTGACAGCCTTAATCGAGGTCAGCGGCGTTTTAAACTCGTGGGCCATCGCGTCGATGAGGGTAGTCCGCAACTGCTCGCTCTGGCGCGCGACTTCAATCTGACGCGTAAGATCCTGCGCCTTGGCCCGCTCGAGGCCGATGGCCACCAGATTCGCGATACCTTGCAACACGGAATCGGGCATCTGCACACCTTGGAGCGCGAGACTGGCGATCGGCTCAGAGCCGAGCCGGACAGCGGCGATGACACGATTCCGTGACGGGTCGGCGAAAGAGGTGCCGTTCAAAGCAGCCTCGCGAAGCTGATCTTCCATGCCGTCGAAATCGGATGGCCCAGCCAGGTACATCTCGTCGGCGCGGCGGTCGAACAGCACCACTGCGCTCAATCCGAAGATCTCCGCGAGCTTTTGCGCCAGCTCTTTTGGAAATGTTCGGGTGCCTTCAATCAGCAGAATCGCGCGGCTGAAAGTGTAGAGGCGCTCCAGGTCCCGTTGCCGCGCCACGGCGTCCATGGCCCGGTGTTTCGCCTGATCCGAAAGCCGGCTGGCGATGAGCGATGTAGCCAGAAAAGTGAACAGGGCCACCCAATTCTGGGGGTCGGCGATGGTGAACTGTCCTACTGGAGGAAGAAAGAAGAAGTTGTAGGTAAGCGTCGCCAGAATCGAAGCGAAGGACGCCTCTACGAAGCCCCAGGTGCTCGCGACGATCAGGACGAAGAGCAGGTAGGCGAATCCGACGGTTGTGGTGTTGCCCGGAATCAAATGGTGCGCGACGAGAGTGACGATCGCCACGCCGCCTGCTGAAATCAGTAACCGAACTGCAAGCTTCCCCAATTGTTACGCTGCCTGCCTCATTGTCATTACTACGTGATTGTACCCTGCCATTTGGCACACTGCGGTGCTTGCAACCCCCAGAATATAATGAATATAGGCCCTCAAGAAGACCCCGATGTGGATTGTCCGGATTGCCCTCAACCGTCCCTATACGTTTATCGTTTTGGCGCTGGTAATCCTTTTGCTCAGTCCAATCGTTATCTCGCGGACTCCTACCGACATCTTCCCTAACATCGACATCCCGGTGGTGGCTCCCATTTTCAGCTACACCGGCCTTGATCCGGAGCAGATGGAGGAGCGCATCGTTTGGCCGTTTGAGCGTTCGGTGACCACCACGGTCAATGACATAGAGCATCTCGAATCGCAATCCGCCTCGGGACGCTCCATCGTCAAGATCTTCTTCCAGCCGGGCGCGAACATCGATTCGGCGACGGCGCAGGTGAGCGCGATCTCGCAGCCCATCGTCCACAATATGCCGCCGGGCACGAACCCTCCGTTTATCATCACGTATAACGCTTCGAGTGTGCCCATTGTTCAAGTCGCGCTTTCTTCGGACACGCTGACCGAACAGACCCTGTTCGACCTGGCGATCAACTTTATTCGCGTTCAAATGGTCACGATTCCCGGGGCCTTGGTTCCGTATCCGTATGGCGGGAAACAGAAGCAGGTCATGGTGGATCTGGACTCCTCAAGGTTGCAATCCAAGGGCCTTTCGGCCACCGACGTCGTGACCACCGTGGCGAACCAGAACCTGATTCTTCCCGCGGGAACGTCCAAGATCGGTTCTTTCGAATATGCCGTGGACTTGAACGGCAGCCCGGCCACAGTCGAGGAGATGAACGATTTTCCCGTGAAGGTGGTGAACAACTCCACCATCTATCTCCGCGACGTGGCGCATGTGCGTGACGGCTTTGCTCCGCAGACCAACGTGGTTCGGCAGGAAGGACGACGCGGTGTGCTGATCTCGATTCTGAAATCGGGAAAAGCCTCCACGCTGAGCGTACTC
>Ga0070734_10003622_pt1 | contig 15840 bp, 19 predicted proteins | sample Coa_R1_8_FD_66444 | JGI IMG/M metagenome (GOLD analysis project Ga0070734, IMG submission 66444) | Surface soil microbial communities from Centralia Pennsylvania, which are recovering from an underground coalmine fire - Coalmine... | ecosystem: Environmental > Terrestrial > Soil > Unclassified ...
TGCAAGCGGCTCCGGTGATCGAAGACCAGCGCCGCGGTTGGAAACGCGTCAAGGCAGGCCATGACGGTCTGGTGGAGCGACAGAGTATGATGCAGGCCGACCGACCTCCGAAGGTGTGGCATCAAACTTTCCAGCAGTTTTGCCTCGTTTTCAGTGAATCGTCCAGCGGTACGCCCTCGCATGAAACTGAGGAGCGACAATAACGAGTCTTCCCGCGCAACGCAGCCACCAACGATGTGGAACCAATAATCTTGAGGGCGGAGGAACTCGTTGTAATACTCGGTTGCGATTACCTCCTGATCCGAGGCCAACTGGTGTGACGTGAGCACGCGTCCCGGTGTCAGCAGAGGGCGAGCCCGTTTTACATGAAGATTCATCGCCTCGTAACGCTCGTTGTACAGTCGAATAAAAGCAGGGTCCATTCCGTGCGCAACCATCATGCTGCTCCGGGAATGATTCAGATCTTCGATCGTGAACACGGTGCAGACAGCGCTAATCGCCGCGGCAATCCGGTTAAGAACTTCGGGCCAAAGCGCTGGATCCTCGGCTGCGTTGTAGATCAGCGGAATGAGGAGCGCAACATCGGATTGAGCGGGCACAACGGCTTGTCCCCTTCAGATGAATTACTCTGGCGAAGCCCGATGCAACGAAGCAGCGGGTTGTCAGATGCGCACGGTATCTTGGTGAGAGATTATACACCTAAATGTGAATGGTGTGCCGATTTCTATCGTGGCGTCTGCTTAGTACTGCAGGCGCTTCAGGTTGTGCTGGCGCGCGCCGTGCACCGTAATCCGGTCCAACATAGCGAGTCACAAAGAGGCTGGGCGAGTCTTCTATTGTGACTCGTTTTCTACCCCCTCGGCAAATGCCTCGACCGCAAGGAATTGATTCGCAAAGCTAATTAAACGTACGGATTTCGTTCGAGTTTACCTTTAATTCGGTTGTAAGAACCTGATTCCGCGCGTTATAACAAATCAGTTGTGAACCAATGCATCAACTGCGGGAAACCCATGCGCCGGATTCATCGGAGTTTCCTGGAACGCCTTCGATACGACGCGGTTTTCGAATGCGCCGGCTGTGGACTTCGGGAATACGCTCCCCGGCCCTACCGGTTTCATCTCGGTCCCAATGTCCTCTGCCCCCGCTGCGGCACGCCGCGGGTGAAACGACGGCGGAAGCGCGACTACATCGACCCGATGCACTGGACTCTTCTCACCTTCCTCGAAGCCGTATTCAGCGGCGGTAAACTGTTTCATTGCGAGTTTTGCCGGGTCCAATTCTATGACCGGCGCCGTCTCGCGCCGGAGACCTCCAAGGCAGACTGAGAGCCGTGCGGTTGACAACCGAAGCAGGCGATGCCGGAAAACGCCTCGACCTGGTGATCCACGAGCGCCTGTCTCGATTCAGCCGCTCCCGTATCCAGGAGTGGATTCGCGAGGGCCGCGTCCAGGTGAACGGCGCGGCGCGGCGCGCCTCTTATCTGCTGCGCTCCGGCGATTCCATCGAGGTCGAGCCCTCCCAGCCGCCTCCGCTGCGCGCCCAACCCGAGCCGATCCCCCTGCACATCCTCTACGAAGACAACGACCTGGTGGCAATCGACAAGCCCGCCGGCATGGTGGTGCATGCCGGTGCCGGCGTCCACTCCGGAACCCTCGTCAATGCTTTATTGCATCGCTTTGAGAATCTGTCCGGCGCCGGCGGACCTCTGCGCCCCGGTATTGTCCACCGCCTCGATCGTTTTACGAGTGGCGTCCTGTTGGCCGCGAAAAATGACTTCGCCCATCAGGCCCTGGCCGCCCAGTTCGCCGGCCGCCGGGTGGAAAAAATCTATATTGCGCTGGTGCATGGAAAACTCAAAGCCGAATCCGGCCGCATCGAACAGCCGATCGCTCGCGACCCCGTGCGCCGCATCCGCATGACCGCGCGGTTGGCGCAGGGCCGCGCCGCCCGCACCGAGTTTCGCGTCCTGCGCCGCTTCGCGCGATTCACGCTGCTGGAGGTTCGCATCGGCACCGGCCGCACGCACCAGATCCGCGTCCATCTTTCCAGCCTCAGGCACCCGGTCGTGGGCGACACGCTCTATGGCGCGCCCGCGAAAATCGACGGCCGGCCGCCGCTCGGACGCTACTTCCTGCATGCGCGCCGCATCCGCTTCCATCAACCCTCCACCGGTGAAGAGATCGCGGTCGAGGCGCCCTTGCCCGCCCAACTGGAATCGTGGATGGCCGGACTCGAAGGATAGACGATCCCCCTGGGCTATAATTGGTCATATGAAATTGTGGGGCGCCGCCACGGCCTTGAGTGTGTTCGCGATTGTCCTCGGCGCCGCCGATCAGAATCCCACTCCCGCCGCGCAATCGATCGCGCCCAATCCGAACGAGGAAACCACCCGCATCCTGGTTGACGTCACCCGCGTCAACATTCTGTTTACCGTCACCGACAAAAAAGGGCGCTTCATCACCGATCTCAACAAAGACGACTTCGATGTGATCGAGGGCAAAAAGCCGCAGGTCATCCAGGAGTTCACGGCTGAGACTGACCTCCCGTTGCGCATCGGCATCCTCGTCGATACCTCGAGCAGCATTCGCGACCGGTTCAAATTCGAACAGGAAGCAGCAGTCCAGTTCCTCAATAGCGTGGTCCACCCCGGCGTCGACAAGGCCATGGTCGTAAGTTTCGACACCTCGGCCGAGCTGGTGGCCGACCTGATCGATGACCCGCTCAAGCTCGACAATGCGATCCGCAGTCTCCGGCCGGGTGGCGGAACCTCGCTCTACGATGCCATCTTTTTCGCCTGCCGGGACAAGCTGCTGCAGGACCAGCCGCGGCATAAATTCCGGCGCGCCATCGTTCTGGTTTCCGACGGCGAGGACAACCAGAGCCGTTACACGCGGGACCAGGCGCTCGAAATGGCCCAGAAGGCCGATGTCGTAATCTACGCCATCTCTACAAACATTACCCGCATCGAAAGCGACGGAGATAAGGTCCTGAAGTACCTGACCCAGGAAACCGGCGGCCGCGCCTTCTTCCCTTTCAAAGTGGAAGACCTCGACCAGTCGTTCGAGAACATCGCCAATGAGTTGCGGCACCAGTACAACATCTTTTACCGGCCGGAGCCGTTAAAGACGGATGGTCTGTACCACACGGTCGACCTTCGGGTAAAAGGCCGCAAAGACCTGGTCGTGCGCGCCCGCAAAGGCTATTACGCTCCCAAAATGTAACTTCCCGCTGAACGTGCGGCGCGGCGAACGCCGCGACCTGGAAGCGATCGCCACCATTCAGGCAGCCAGCCCGCAAGCGGCGCAGTGGCCGCCGGCAGACTATCTGCAATATGACGTATGGGTCGCCACCGCAGGCAGCGCTTTGCTCGGCTTTTTGGTCACCCGTACACTCGCGCCGGGTGAATCCGAAATCCTGAACCTGGCAGTAGCGCCCGAATGGCGCCGCCGCGGAGTCGCCCGCGCCTTAGTCGGGGCATGGATGCAAACGGTGCAGGGCGATATTTTTCTTGAAGTTCGGGCGTCCAACGAAGCTGCTCAAAAGTTCTACACCTCCCTCGGTTTTCGGGAATTGCTCGCACGGCCGGAGTACTACCACTCACCACCGGAAACAGGTATTGTCATGAACTTTCATTCATGTTAAGGTGCGGTTAGACGGTGAATACTGTCAACTCAGAAGAGCAAGAGATTACCCACCGAGCCTTGATTCGGATCCACCCGACTCGGCGTGGCAACCTCTCAGGAGGATTTGCCTACAATGAACGCACAGGATGAATTGAAAGCGCATCTGATGCAGACGAACGAAGAGTTTCGCCGGCTCGCGACCCAGCACTCCGAACTAAAGACGAAGCTGGACGGCCTCCGCGCGGTGCCCCACCTGACGTACGAAGAGCAGGTGGAGGAAACGCAACTGAAGAAGTTGAAACTCCGCTTGAAAGATCAGATGGAAGCGATCCTGAGCCAATATCGGGCGCAGAGAGTCGCTTAACGTCAGGTGCGCGCAGTTCGCAACGCCAAATGGGCCCGGCTAGCTTCGGCTAGCCGGGCTTTTTGATTTTCCGGCCTCATGGATTCGGAACCCGTTCGTATTCCCATTACCGACACTTTCGACCTGCACAGTGTGCCGCCCGGGGACGTAAAGGCGGTGGTCGAGGAATATCTGCTGGAAGCAAACCGGCTGGGCCTGAAGGCTCTGCGAATCATTCACGGCCGGGGCATCGGGGTGCAGCGCGCCATCGTGCGGGCGGTGCTGGCGCGAACCCCGTTCGTGACCGAGTTCCGGGATGCCCCGGGCGAGGCCGGCGGCTGGGGCGCCACCATCGTCACCCTGCGGTAAGCGCCGTTCGGGGCTGGCACCGCGATTCCCAAAAACGAACACCCGGAACTTCAGTTCCTATTTAATCGTCTTAAACTTCATAATGATACACGGGATAGGAATTGGCAGCCCTCGTGCCGATTCCTGGCGAGGATCTCATGGATAAACCACGTACCGGCGTGCGCCGGCGAAAAATCATCCGGGGGGTCATCATCGGGCTGGTGCTGGCAGCAGCGATCCCGGCGGTGACAATCGCGCTCTCCCGGCTCAAACCCGCGGCCCCGAGCGTGGAGATGTCGACTCTGTGGCCCGGAACTGTGAAGCGCGGCGAGATGCTGCGCGAGGTGCGCGGCCTGGGGACGCTCGTTCCCGAGGAAACCATGCTGGTCCCAGCCACCACCGACGCGAGGGTGGAGCGCATCCTGATTCGCCCGGGCAGTGCGGTGAGGAAGGATTCCGTGATTATGACGCTCACCAGCCAGGAGCTGGACACGGCCCTGCTGAACGCGGAGTACTCGTTGAAAGCGGCCGAAGCCGACTACGAAAACCTCAAGGTGACGCTGGAGAAAGCCAAGCTCGACATGCAGGCCGTAATGGCCCAGGTGAGCGCCGACTACAATACGGCGAAATTGAAAGCCGATCGCGACGCGGCCCTTTCCAAGGAAGGGCTGTACTCGGAAGTGGACGCGAAGATCTCCGGCGTTGCCGCCGAGCAGCTCAGCGGACGTTACCAGCTCGAGCAGAAGCGCCTCACGATTAACACCGAGGCCGAGGAAGCGCAGCTAGCGGCGCAAAAAGTAAAAGTGGAACAACTGCGCGCCGAATACAATTTGAAGAAGAGCCAAGTGGATCAGCTGAAAGTGCGCGCCGGCGTGGATGGGATGCTGCAGCAGCTCCCGGCTCCGGTGGAAGAAGGGCAGAAGGTGATGGCGGGCACGCCGCTCGCGAAAATCTCGCAGCCCTCGAAGCTGAAGGCCGAGCTGAAGATCGCCGAGACGCAGGTCAAGGACATCACGCTCGGGCTGCCGGCGACGGTGGATACGCGCAATGGCTTGATTGAGGGCAAGGTTTCGCGCATCGATCCTTCGGTTTTGAACGGAACCGTGACGGTCGATGTCTCGCTCAAAGGGCCGCTGCCGCCTGCGGCGCGGCCCGATCTCAGCGTGGACGGCACGATACAGCTCGAGAAGCTGAATGACGTAGTGTACGTGGAGCGGCCGGTATTCGGGCAGCAGGATGCGACGGTGCAGCTCTTCAAGGTCGAACCGGACGGCAAGTATGCCAACAAGATCAAGGTGGCGTTCGGACGCAGCTCGGTGAACACGATCGAAGTAAAGGATGGATTGACGGTAGGCGACAAGGTCATTCTCTCGGATATGTCGGCCTACGACAGTTACGACCGGATCCGGTTGAATTAGCGACGGAGCCGCGGCCGGAGGGCCGGGCAAGAAGGGAAAGGTCCATGGAAAACGGCGGAGAGTCACTGATCCGACTCGAAAACGTCAGCAAGGTTTTCGTGACCGACGAGGTGGAGACGCACGCGCTTTCGGGCATCCACTTCGAGGTGCGGAAGGGAGAGTACCTGGCGATTGCAGGCCCGTCGGGCTGCGGAAAATCGACGCTGCTGGCGATCCTGGGCCTTCTGGACACGCCGAGCGACGGCAGCTATTACCTGAACGGCAAGCCGGTGACGGGGCTGAAGATGTCGGAGCGCGCGCGAATCCGCAACCGGGAAATCGGTTTCATTTTTCAGGCGTTCAACCTGATCGGCGACCTGACCGTGTACGAAAATGTGGAGCTGCCGCTGACGTATCGCGGGATGCCGTCTTCGGAGCGGAAGCGGAGAGTGCAGGAGGCGTTGGAGCGTGTCGGCATGTCGCACCGCATGAAGCACTATCCGTCGCAGCTTTCGGGAGGCCAGCAGCAGCGCGTCGCGGTGGCGCGCGCGCTCGGCGGCGACCCGCTGATCCTGCTGGCGGACGAGCCGACGGGAAACCTCGATTCCGGCAATGGCGAAGCGGTGATGGGCCTGCTGCGCGAATTGCATCAGGCCGGATCGACGGTCTGCATGGTGACGCACGATCCGCGCTACGCCGAGTTTGCCGACCGAACCATCCGGTTGTTCGACGGCCGCATTGTGGAAGAGAAACTGGAAGCGGCAAACCGGAATTGATTTATGAAATTCCTCACGCGGTTCCTGTTATTGATTTGCCTGGCGCTGGCGGCGAGCAATGGCCTGCAAGCCGACAATTTTCCGAACCGGGAGCAATTCCGGCGCAATTACGCCCTGTCTCCGCATGGGCGGATTCGCATTGAAAACCGCTACGGCGATGTGTGCATTACCGGCTGGGACCGCGATGAGGTCCGCATCGAAGCGATTAAGAGCGCCAACGATGCGGGGCGGCTGAGCGATGCCAGCATCGTTGTGGATGCGACTTCGGAGCGGCTGGTAGTGCGCACGCAATACGCCTCGGAATCGGAGGAGCCCGCCAGCGTGGAGTACCGGATCACGGTCCCGCGAACGGCGAGCCTCGACGATATCCGGTTGACCAACGGCGCCCTTTCGATCAGCGGACTGGCCGGCGCGGTGAAGGCGAGTTCGGTCAACGGCAGCATCAAAGCGGAGCAACTCGAGGGCAGAGCCGACCTGGCCACGGTGAACGGACAAGTGGAAGCCGGCTTCAACCGTGTGCGCGCCTCGCAGCCGATTTCGCTGCGGTCGGTGAACGGCAGGATCGTGCTTTCGATTCCCTCGGGATCGGGCGCACAGCTGATCGCGCAGAACCGCAGTGGAGAGATCGAGACCGATTTCGACGGTCCGGCGCCGCAATTGACGGGGCATCACCTGCAAACGGTGTTGGGAAACGGCGGACCGCAGATCCTGCTGCACAATGTGACGGGCGGAATCTCGATACATTCCACGTGGAGCCGGCGGCCGGCGCGGCCTGAGCTGTAATCCTTTCATGATTATCCTCAGGAACGTAGAAAAGTTTTACGAAGGCGGATACGGCCGCACGTACGTGTTGCGCCGCATCAATGCCGAGATCCGCGAAGGCGAGTTCGTGACCATCATGGGGCCTTCGGGCGCGGGGAAATCGACGCTGCTGAGCATCCTGGGAATGCTGGACGGGGCCTGGACCGGCGAATTCGAATTCGTGGGTCACCAGGTGCACCGCATGAAGCCCAAGGAGCGCGTCGAGCTGAACAAGAAATATATCGGCTTCGTGTTCCAGAGCTATCACCTGATCGATAACCTGACGGTTTACGAAAACCTGGATATTCCGCTCTCCTACCGGAACGTAAAATCATCGGAGCGCGCGGCGATGGTGTGCGACGCGCTCGACCGATTCCACATCGTCGGCAAGCGCGATCTTTATCCCAACCAGTTGTCGGGCGGCCAGCAGCAACTGGTCGCGGTGGCACGCGCGGTGATCGCGAATCCCAAGCTGATCCTGGCGGACGAGCCGACCGGCAACCTGCATTCGAGCCAGGGCAAGGAGATCATGGAGCTCTTCAAGAAGCTGAACAGCGAAGGCACCACGATCATCCAGGTGACGCACTCGGAAGCCAACGCCGCCTTCTCGGACCGCGTAATCAACCTGGCCGACGGCTGGATCGTAAACGCGGAATCGCAGAGAGCCTGACGGCAAGCCAACTCTTTCGCCCTCTCTGGAAGCGTACGTTCCGGAATTCGCGCAAGATTCATTGCAACGAAAGCAGTTGGCAGGGTACTTCCGCTTGGTACAAAGCGAAGTGTTTCGCTCCGGTTTGCAGGCGCGCCCGCACCGCGACTGATTTGTAGCGCCCGATTTGATTTAAGATTTCCACGGTCTATCCTCATTATCTCGCGCGGGTCCTTCGAGACGTGGGTTCGGAGCGCGGCGTTTCGGCCGTAAGTCACGGGTTCAGCGAAGGATGAGCGAAATTTGCGAGACTTGTGAACGGCCCGCCCCCGCGCGCCGATGGGTTACAATCGAGCGACACGCATGTCTCTTTCCCCTGGGACTCAACTGGGCCCGTACGAGATCCTGGGCGGGATCGGGGCCGGCGGAATGGGCGAGGTCTATCGCGGCCGCGACACGCGTCTGGGCCGCGAGGTAGCATGTGGAAGTTTCAGCCGAACGCGGATCGACCACCGGCAGCCGGCCGCTAGCAGTTATGCGTGCCGTGTTTATACAACTGCTGGCGATCGGTAAGGTCGATGCCATACCCGGCACGCGCCGCATTCATGCCGGAGGCCTCGTCGTGTCTCCCGGTTTCATCGACCCGCACACACACTCCCGCCGCAGTATCTTCGACGATCCGTTCGCCGAGAACTATGGGCCGGGGAACGCTTCGGCGCCCTGAATGGTGACTGGACAGCCGCTTTGCGCCGCCGTGCTCGGAAAGATCGACGAGCAGTTGGAGCGCACAGCTCACTTGATGGGCCGCGTGCCGCCCGAAAGGCTGGATTGGACGCCGCCGGCAGCGGGCTCGTGGCCGATCGCCGTGGTGCTAGGGCATCTGCTGGAATGCGCGGCGGGGTTTTGCGCCGTGTTAGCGGCCGTCGAACCGGAGCGGCTCGCGCATTTTCGCCGATTGCGCGAGCTGCCCGTGAACGAGGCCTGCGCTCCGGCGGTGGCGCTCGTGCAGTTGGCCACTTATCGCGAACACATCGACGAGGGTTTCGGGGCGTTGGACGACACGCGCCTGGCCGAGCTGGTCGCCACGGTCTTTGTCAAGCAGGGCGAGCCGCTGCTGACGCTGCTGCTGGGAAATCTCGAACATCTCATCAATCACAAGCACCAGTTGTATACGTATTTGAAGCTCATGGGAGTGGATGTGGACACCCGCGATTTGTACCGATTCCGCGGCGACTGAACGCTCCGGGCTTCGACTACTGCGGGGTTCGGATTGGATCCTGCTGGCGCATATGCACTGAGTCTTTTTCGTTTTCGAGGCAGTAGTAATCGATTAGTTCGCTGTCGAGCACCAGAGGCTGGTTCAGCTTCACGGTCCACGGCGCGGTGTACGCCTTGGGATCGTTGATGGTCATCTCAACCTCGAGATTGCCGTACGTGGGCCGACGGATCCTTTCGATCATTTTCCCCTGGTCGGTAAGCGGATCGCCGCTGGCGTCCAACCAAAGATCGTCGCGGAACCCGCTGGTCTCCACTACCAGCGTGTCCGCTTCCCAATGGGCGGTCGAGTACCCGTTCCAAGTCGGATTCGGGTCCTTCGGCAGGGACCTTCGATCGGTGAAGATCTGGCGGTACTGCATGTTGCGCTCGGTCAGGATGATCATGCGGCCCGGGACCATGAAAATGCGCTTGTAGTAATCGTCGGTCCAAATGCGCGGCGCGCCGCGCGGCATGCAATGAACGTTGGGATCGAGTCCCTGCTCGACTCTTCGTTTCTTGACGAGGTCGGCGGCCCAGGGCTGGTAAGGCAGAGGGTTCTTGAGGGTGGCGGCAATGTTGATGAACTCGCGGGAGATCTGCGTGTCGGTGCATTCCGCGCCGCACCAGGTTCCGATGTTGATCCACCCGTACATTCCCGAGAAATCGGGTTTTCCGTCGGCGGTGCGGGGAGCGGGCGCGGCCAAGTTGGGCTTTCCGTCCGGAGTGCGCGGCACGTCGGGAGTGGGATAGCCGAGCCACTGGGCGAAAAGTGCCGCCGGGGTCAGGGCCAAAAGCAGGACTGGCGCGTAGCGTAAGCTCGAGGGCTTGGGCATGATTCTCCTCATGATACCCGGTTTGGTTACGGCAGCATCGGACGGCGCGCGGGACAGACGGCAAAAGACGATCGCCTGTCCCACTGCACCACAATTGGAGTCTCAGGCCGCCAGGTCGAAGCGATCGAGGTTCATCACCTTGTTCCAGGCGGCAACGAAGTCCTTCACGAACCGGGCCTTTGCGTCATTGGAAGCATAGACTTCGGCCAGCGCGCGAAGCTGCGAGTTGGAACCGAACACGAGATCGACGCGCGTGCCGGTCCACTTCAGTTTGCCGGTCGCGCGGTCGCGGCCCTCGTACAAGCCATCGGCCGAGGGCTGCCACTGAGTGTTCATGTCGAGCAAGTTGACGAAGAAATCGTTGGTCAACGTTTCCGGGCGGTCGGTAAAGACGCCGTGTTTGGTTTGCCCGTAGTTCGTGTTCAGGGCGCGCATGCCGCCGATCAGTACGGTCATTTCGGGGGCCGTCAGCCTCAGCAACTGCGCGCGGTCGAGCAACAGTTCTTCGGCTTCCATCGGTTGTCCTTTTCGCAGGTAGTTGCGGAAGCCGTCCGCCTTCGGTTCCATGACGGCGAATGATTCCACATCGGTTTGCTTCTGCGAAGCATCGGTGCGGCCGGGAGAGAATGGAACGGTCACGTTCTGCCCCGCTTTTTTAGCGGCGGCTTCGACAGCGGCGCAGCCCCCCAAAACAACCAGATCGGCGAGCGACACCTTTTTCCTGCCTTTCTGTGCGCCGTTGAACTCCTTCTGAATCGCTTCCAGCTTCTTGATGACTTTTGCCAGCGCTGCCGGCTGGTTGACTTCCCAGTCTTTCTGGGGAGCGAGGCGAATGCGGGCCCCGTTGGCGCCGCCGCGTTTATCGGAGCCCCGGAAGGAAGATGCCGACGCCCAGGCGGTGGCGACCAGTTCCGAGATCGACAGGCCGGATGCCAGGATCCTGGCCTTCAAGGCCGCGATGTCTTTGTCCCCGATGAGTTGATGATCGACGGCGGGAACAGGATCTTGCCAGACGAGCTGCTCCTTGGGAACCAGCGGGCCCAGGTAGCGCGCAATCGGCCCCATATCGCGGTGCGTCAGCTTGAACCACGCTCTGGCGAAGGCATCTGCGAACTCCTTGGGACGCTCCAGGAACCGCTTTGAGATCGGGCCATAAATGGGGTCCATGCGGAGCGAGAGGTCGGTGGTGAGCATGGTCGGAGCGTGCCGCTTGGACGGATCGTGGGCATCGGGAACCGTGCCGGCACCCGCCCCATTTTTCGGAGCCCACTGGTTGGCGCCGGCGGGACTTTTCACGAGCTCCCACTCATACTTGTAGAGATTTTCCAGGTAGTTGTTGCTCCACTTGACGGGAGTCGTGGTCCAGGTCACTTCCAATCCGCTGCCGATGGCGGCGACGCCGTGGCCGTTGCCGAAGCTGTTCTTCCAGCCCAACCCTTGCTGCTCGAGGGGAGCGGCCTCGGGTTCAGGACCGACATATTTGAGCGGGTCGGCAGCACCATGGGTCTTGCCGAAGGTGTGCCCGCCGGCAATCAGGGCCACGGTTTCCTCATCATTCATCGCCATACGTTTGAACGTTTCGCGGATATCGCGGGCCGCGGCGATGGGGTCCGGCTTTCCATTGGGTCCTTCCGGATTCACGTAAATCAGGCCCATCTGGACGGCGGCGAGGGGATTGTCGAGCTGGCGGTCGCCGCGGTAGCGCTCGTCGGCGAGCCACTTGCCCTCGGGCCCCCAGAAGATATCGTCGGGCGGCTCCCAGACGTCCTCGCGCCCGCCGCCGAAGCCGAAGGTCTTGAAGCCCATCGACTCCAAAGCAACATTGCCGGCGAGGATCATGAGGTCGGCCCACGAGATTTTCCGGCCATACTTCTGTTTAATCGGCCAGAGCAGGCGGCGCGCCTTGTCGAGGTTCACATTATCGGGCCAGCTATTGAGGGGGGCAAAGCGCTGCGTGCCGGCCCCGGCGCCGCCGCGGCCGTCGCCAATGCGGTAGGTGCCTGCGCTGTGCCATGCCATGCGAATGAAAAGGGGGCCGTAGTGGCCAAAGTCGGCCGGCCACCAGGGCTGCGAATTCGTCATCAAGGCATGGAGATCCTTGACGACGGCATCCAGATTGAGGCTCTTGAATTCTTTCGCGTAGTTGAACCCTTTATCCATTGGGTTGCACACAGAGGAATTCTGATGCAAGATCTTCAGGTTCAGCTGATTCGGCCACCAGCTCGCATTGGTCGTGGCCGCTGCCACCGTATGTCTTACGGGGCACTTGGTTTCGGTTGCCAAAGTTCTACTCCTCCTTCGAATCAGTCGATCAAATGCAGGCGAGCGGCGAACCGCCGTTGTTCGGACTCCGCACCCCCGGCGGGCTCAGCTTACTCGCGCGCGTCATTTCGTATCCACGCCGGCGCACTCTCAACGGGATGCGCGCCGCGGCGCACACTTCGTACACAGGCCTCGAAAAATGAGTTCGCATTCGCGAAGAACCCGCTTGCCCAGGGAGCGCGCAGCAGGTCTGGGCACGTCGTACCACTCGAGATCCTCCACCCCGCCGCAGCGGTCGCAAATGAAGTGATGATGCCGCACGCCCCTGGCATCGAAGCGCGCGGCGCGGCCTTCGACGGCCACCTCGCGCACCAGGCCGGCCTGCACCAAATCCCGCAGATTGTTATAGGTGGTGGCCTTGGAGGAACGCGGATCAACACGATTCACGGCTTCGAAAATTTCCGCAGCCGTGGGATGACTGTTATGTTCCATCAGGAATGCCATCAAAGCGTAGCGCTGCGGAGTGCACCGCAACCCCTTCCCCTGCAGGGAGCGCTTCACCGCTTCGGCGTCCATGAATTTTTTAGATTATATCTAATGTGATGTTTTGTCAATACTCATACTTCTTGCTTGCTCGCCAAAGCGCGGAATCGCGAGTAGAATAAGACCCATGAATGCGAACAAGAAAATCTTCGCCGGCATGATCGCGCTGGGTGCGTGCGCGCGTCTGCTTCCGCATCCCTGGAACTTCACTCCGATCCTGGCCATTGGATTGTATTCCGGCGTGAAGGCGGAGAAAGTTCGAACCGGTGTGCTGGCAACATTTCTCGCGTTGCTGCTGAGCGATGCCGCGATGGGCTTTTACCGCGGCATGCTGTGGGTCTATGCGGCGTGGATGATCCCGGTGCTGGCGGGGCGGTTGGTGCGCCGCAAACCGAGCGTCACCACGATTGCCGCGGGAGCGCTGTTCTCCAGCCTGGCGTTTTTCGTAATCACGAATTTCGGAGTGTGGGCAGGCGGGCATCTCTATCCACAGACGCTAGCGGGACTGGAAGCGTGCTTTGCGGCGGCCGTACCGTTCTATCGCAACCAGTTTGCCGGCGACGCGTTTTACACCGTGGCTTTGTTCGGGGGGCACGCGCTTATCGAGCGCCGACTGGCCCTGGGGGCATTTCATCGCGCGCGGCGCGCGTAAGCATGCAGAGAGTCCTTTTATCCTGGAGCAGCGGCAAGGACAGCGCCTGGGCCCTGAAGCTGCTTTCGGAGCGCACCGATGTTCATGTTGCGGGCCTGCTGACCACCTTCAACCGCGCCGCCGACCGGGTGGCGATGCATGCGGTCCGGCGCTCGCTGGTAGAAGCGCAGGCGGAGCGGATCGGCGCGCCATTGTGGCGGGTCGAGCTACCGTGGCCCTGTTCCAACGCCGAGTACGAGGAAATCATGGGAGGCGCCTGCGGCCGGGCGCGGGCCGAAGGGATCGAGGCAGTGGCGTTCGGCGATTTGTTTCTTCAGGACATTCGCTCGTATCGCGAGAAACAACTGGCGGGGAGCGGACTCGATCTTTTGTTTCCAGTCTGGGATCTGCCCACGGACCAACTGGCGCGCGACATGATCAGCGGCGGCATCAAAGCGAAGGTCACGTGCGTCGACCCCCGAAAGCTCGACCGCTCGTTCGCCGGCCGCGACTTCGATCTCGCATTCCTGGAGCGGCTACCGCAATCCGTCGACCGCTGCGGCGAATACGGCGAATTCCACACCTTCGCCTACGACGCGCCCGGTTTCTCCCGTCCCATCGATGTAGAAACCGGGGAGATCGTGGAGCGGGACGGCTTCGTTTTCGCCGATGTGCTTCCGACGGCGAGCGAGGTTTCGGCCGGCGGCGACGGGTCGCGAGCCTGACAGCGGCAAGTCCCGTGTGCGCTGCCGCACTGCGGTTCCGGCCGCCGGGAGGTATCCTGGCGGAGATGCGACAAGCGCCCGTCGAGGAGCCGGAACCGGAGCCGAAGCCGATCGAGGAGCCCGATTTCCCGGACGACCCGGGACCGGCTGAAGATCCGGAAAAGCAGCCCGCGCGGGAGGAGGATCAATCGGTCGAGGTATCTTCCTGCCTGGCAAAGTAAAGCGATACGGCATGATCGATGTTGGGTTTCGTCATGCGCGGGGGCCGGCCTTCATATTCGCTGATGGCTTTGACCAGCTTGAAAATATCCATGGGGTAGCACGCGCGCAGAAACTTCGCGCCGGCGTCGAAACAACGCTGCCGCAGGTACTCCGCGCAACCGGGCTCGGCCGGGCACTCGGCCTTTTGGACGACGCGCTGAAAGATCTCGTCGAACACGTCGGGGCTCACGTTTTCGACCAGCACTTTTGTCTGTATGCGGCGCAGGAAGGCTTCATCGGCCAGATCGCGGGGATTCAGGTTGGTGGAGAAGACGACCATCAGCTCGAAAGGCACCTGGAACTTCATGCCCGAGGCGAGGGTGAGGTAATCGACGCGGCGGTCGAGCGGCACGATCCAGCGGTTCAGCAGCTCGCGGGGCGAAAGCACCTGGCGGCCAAAGTCGTCGATGATCAGGATTCCATTATTGGCCTTCATCTGGCAGGGAGAGATGAAGACCCGGGTAGAGTCATCCAATCTCAGTTCGAGCATTGAGGCATCCAATTCGCCACCCACGGTGATGCAGGGGCGTTCGCAGACGACCCAGCGCGCGTCCAGCTGATCGTCCATATTGGCAACCGCGCGATGCACGACGGGATCGAACAGGGAGATGATGTGGCCATCGACCTCGACGGCGTAGGGGACCACAACCGTGTCCTGATAGATCCGCAGGATGCGCTCGGCGATGCTGGTCTTGCCGTTTCCGGTACCGCCATAAAGGAACAGAGACTGATGCCCAATTAATGAGGGACCGAGCTGGTCGAGGAGCAAATCGGGCAGCACCAGATCCTGGAAGGCCGCGCGCAGGCTGTCGCGGCTGAGCTTTACCTGCGCGGACTGCGCCTTCACCACCTGGTGATATTCCTGAATGGAAACCGGCGCGGGCCCGACATACTGGCACACCTCATTGCGCGCGGTAGCCTGGATGCGCCCGGCGGCGGTCAGCGAGAACGAATAGTCGTTGCCGACCATGCCTTTGACTTCCAGGAGTTGCTGCTGCCGGAACTGGTGAAACAGCGTTTCCAGCACGGGAAACGACAGCTTCAACGTCTGGTGCAGCGAAGAGAGCGTGCCGGAGCCGTGGAGCCAAAGATAGCGCAGGATCAGATCACTGACCACGGCGCGCGAAATTCCGAGATCCTCGATTTTATCGGGAGTGACGGGCCGGGCGCGGGGCCGGAGGACCGGCGGCATCGGGGCGGTCGGAGTGCTAGTCGCATTGGCAGTTTGCATAGTGAGGGTGTGGGGCGATTCCGCCCGTGCTTCGCACGGGCAGCGGCTGGTTTGGACTATACAATATGACTCACGCGCCGACCAGTACGCCGATGGTTAACGCAGCGGCAGCCACTAACGTTCCTGTTAACCCTGGCGAAAAGGGGCAGGAGCGGGGCCG
>Ga0070734_10003623_pt1 | contig 15834 bp, 14 predicted proteins | sample Coa_R1_8_FD_66444 | JGI IMG/M metagenome (GOLD analysis project Ga0070734, IMG submission 66444) | Surface soil microbial communities from Centralia Pennsylvania, which are recovering from an underground coalmine fire - Coalmine... | ecosystem: Environmental > Terrestrial > Soil > Unclassified ...
CCTTTTGTGGAATCTTTCAAGGAATGTTTTTGGATTTCGGGAAAATCGGCGGACTGCCGGGCTACCGACTCCACATCGATGGGGATGAATCCCTCCGGAGGCCGGGGGTCCGATTCCTCTTCGTAGCCCAGGAAGGCCGTTTCGTCGCGCACGCCGGGCAGGGGGCTTTCCAGAATCTTTCCCTTGGCGTCGAATTTTTTCAGGAACTTCTCCGGGGACATGCCCATGAAGGCCTTGAATTCGTTGATGAGGTGGGCCTGGTCGAAATAGCCGTAGTCCGCCACCAGGTCCGACCAATCCTTGAAATCCCGGTTGAGCATGCGCAGGATCAGCATCCGGCAGCGCAGCACCCTCTGGTATTCCTTGGGCGTGAGGCCCAGCCCGTCCTCGAACTTGCGCTCCACCTGCCGGTCCGTGTAGCCCAGCCGGTAGGAAAGTTCTTCCAATGTCATCTTCCCGTCGGCTTGTTTCATCAGGTCCACCGCCTTGGCCGCGTAGGGGTCAGGCGCCTTGAACTTCGCGCGGTGGCGGATGAGCCCTTCCTCGAAGACCTGGATCCGGGTGGGGGTGTCGGGCGCTTCCTTGAGCCGTTTTTCCCAGGCCTTCCCTTCCGCCCCCCAAAGCTTGTCCAGGTAGATCACCTTGTTCTTCACCTTGTGGGCCGGAATGCCAAACATGGCCTGGAAGGCCCCGGGCTTGAGGCGCATCAGCAGGACCTGGTGCGGGGTCACCATGACGCGCATGAGTTTGGACATGGCCCCGGCCACGAGGAGGAAGGACATCCCCGCGGGGCCCTTTTCCTCTTTCGACCAGGTGAGGATGGGGAAAGTGATGCAGACGTCGCCCAGGGGGACCACGTCGTAATTAAAGGAGGAATCGGGGGTTTTCGTGTCCTCCAGGACCGTGGTGAACCAGACGTAGTCCTTCAAGGCCTCGTGGGGGTCCTGGATGATGGAGAATTTCAGCATGGAATGCCCTTTGGGTGCCTCCGGGATGGCGGACGGCAATGCGGCATTTTCACAAGGGGCTGAAAAGTTATCGTGTAAATTTGCGACATGCAGGCGCCCAAGCTAAGGCGGGGCTTGGCGGGGATATTGGAAATTTACGACATGGGGATTAGAAACAGGCCAGGGGAAATGAAAGTCTTAAGAAACCTTGGCCCGGAACCAATCCTCGGGCGACCGGTTGGAGAAAAGGAGGACTTCCGTTTGGGGCGTCCCCGGCATGGGGATTCCCCTCTTCCTGTAATCTTCCACGAAGGCATTGGGCGACTGTCCGATTAATTTTTGGAAGTCCTGGAAAAAATGCGACTTGTCGAAATAGCCGAAATCGACGGCCAGGCGCGTCCAATCCTGCTTTTCTCTTCCCAAATCAATCGCGCTGAACAACCGCTTGAACCGGGAGATCCGGGCGAACTCCTTGGGCCCGAAGCCCATGCTCTCGTTGAACTTCCGCTCGACCTGGCGCCTGGAATAACCCGTGCGGTTGAAAAACGGGTTCAAATTGTTCCAGTCCCAGCGGTTCTCAATCATTTCGGCCGCCAGCAGCACGAACCGGTCCTGGCGCGGCAGGCCGAGGACCCTTTGGAGGAGACCCTCTTCCAGGACGCGCAGGCGCTCTTCCAGGTTCCGCCCCAACACGATCCGCTCCAACAAATCGCCGGCTGGCCGCCCCCAAAAGTGGTCCAAGGACAGGATTTGGTCGGTCAATTCGCTGGCGGGAACACCCAAAAGGTCCCGGATTCCCCCGGCCTTGACGGTCACGACGATGAATTCGCTTCCCTGCCCCGGAACATCCTGGAGGGTTTTCATCGGGCCCATGACCACCAGTTCAAATCGCCTCCAGCCGCCCGACGGGTTGGCGGACAAACCCGGGTAATTCACCCGGAATAGAATCCGGGCGCTGCCGTTGGGGATTTGTTTATAAAGATGAAAAGGCCAATCAGTCGGGGCGTCACCGGTGGAAGTGTAAAGGGTCACATATTGGACATAGGGGGCTAAAAGGGGCGGGGGCGGCTTGAGATGGATCTTGGCGTTTTCCATTCATTCTCCTTGCCGCGGGGTTCCCTATAGTACCGCCAATCCCGGTCGAATGTTTCTCCCTACTCGAAACTGATGATGTTCTTAATCCCACCCGGATCGCCTAAAAGCAAGTCTTTATGCTTTTCCGGCGCGAAGCGGCCGGTGATGAGGGCCTTGACCGCGTTGGGCCAGCGGGCCTTGAAGGTGGCCAGGTCCTCGATGGCCTTCACATAGGCGTTCTTCCCCGCGTTGACCGAGCCCACCACCACCTGGTTTTTCAGGACGATATCGCGCATCAAAAGGTCCGTGTCCACCTCGATGGGCGCCTTGCGGCCCGGCACGCCCGTGAAGACGAAAACTCCGTTGGTGCCCAGGTACTTGAGCATCTCGAAGGCCAGGCGCGAGGCGCCGGTGGCCTCGTAAACCAGGTCTACGTTGCCGATGGTCTTGGCCATCTGGTCCAGGGGGGTCGTCGAGCCGGAGATGTAAGTGGCCCCGATCTGCTGGGTGAGGTTGGCCTTGTCGCTTCCCAGGGGTTCCTTGGAATAAACGAAGGTCTTGAAGCCGTTGGCGCAGAGCAGCATGGCCCCCAAAAGCCCCACCGGTCCAGCGCCCAGGACCACCGCGTTGTGGGGATAGCCGATCTCGGCCGCGGGGATCTTCTCGCCCTTGCGGTGGGGGTGCTGGTCGTGGCGGCAGGCCCAGGGCAGCCGGGCCTGGATATCCCAGACCTGGAAGAGGGACTTTTCGGCGATGGTCAGGGGCTCCGTCAGGACGCCGATATCCCTGAGGTCCGCCGGCACCGGGTTCATGTATTTCTCGTCGTCCACCACCGTTTCGGTCATGAAGCCGTGCAGGCCGTTGATGCCCCGCTCCTTGAACCCGCCGGTCACGCAGAAATCCTGCCGCATCACGCTGCAAGGCACGCAACTGGGGTCGCCGCAGGGCCGACGGACGATGGTGACCACCAGGTCGCCGGGCTTGAGGGTCTTCACGCCGGCGCCGGCTTCGACCACCCGGCCCAGGGATTCGTGGCCCAGGATGAGGTAGTCGGACCCGGCAGGCGGGTTGCCGTATTCAAAGGAACAGATTTCCTTGTCCGTGCCGCAGACGCCGATATCCAGCATCTTGAGTTTGACGTCGGTGGGGCTCTTCAGGGCGGGTTCGGGGGCGTCAATGAGATTGACCTGCTTTTGGGACGGGAATACGGCGATGGCTTTCATGGAATCTCCTTCGCTTTTTAAATACACCTTATTTTGCCCGATATCCGGAAGGCCTCAAGGTTACTTCTATGAAACTCTAATCATAAGGGTGTCATTGTTTTTTGGGGAAGGTTGTTTTAGCTTACCCTTCGTTGAAAATAACCGCCCTTGAAGGAGACCCCTAAATGCCCGAACCGAATATCGCCCATAAATTCCCGGCCAAGGTGGAGCTGGAAGCCGGAAAAACCTATGCCTGGTGCGCCTGTGGTCATTCCCAAAACCAGCCCTTCTGCGACGGTTCCCACAAGGCCCACCCGCCCTTTTCGCCGATCGTCTTCAAGGCCGAGGAATCCAAGACGGCCTTCCTTTGCCAGTGCAAGCATTCGAAGAACAAGCCCTACTGCGACGGCACGCACAAAACGCTCTAACGTCAGTTGGCAGCTGGCGGTTCACAGTTCACAGCAAAGGCTTAAAATCACAACATCCAATCCTTGCTGCCAACTGTGAGCTGTTTTATCGAGCCCTTGCGTACTGGTTCGGCCACTTCACCTCCACGCCCAACTCCTTGGCGGCGTGGAGCGGGAAGTAGGGGTCGCGGAGCATCTGCCGGGCCAGGAAAACCAGGTCGGCCTGCCCTTTTTGGAGGATCTCTTCGGCCTGGGCCGCGCCCGTAATAGCCCCCACCGCCGCCGTGGGAATCCCCGCTTCCTTTTTTACCTTCTCCGCCAAAGGCACCTGGTAGCCGGGCACAACGTTGATTTTGACGCCTGGCACATTGCCCCCACTGGAACAGTCGATCAGGTCGACCCCCTCCTTTTTTAATATCTTGGCCAGTTCCACCGAATCCTCGACGGTCCAGCCGCCCTCTTTCCATTCCGTCGCGGAGAAGCGGCAGAAAAGGGGATATTGCCCGGGCCATTCCACCCGCACCGCCTTCACCACTTCCCTCAAAAGCCGGATGCGGTTCTCAAAGGAACCCCCATATTCATCCTGCCGTTGGTTGGAAAAAGGCGAAAGGAACTCGTTGATCAAATAGCCGTGGGCCGCGTGGATCTCCACCACCTGGAAGCCCGCTTCTTTGGCCCTCTTGGCCGCCGCCTGGAAGGATTTCACTACCCGGGCGATGCCGCCCTTGTCCAAGGCCTCCGGCATGGGATAGCCTTCGGCGAAGGGAACGGCGCTGGGAGCCGTAGGTTTCCACCCACCCTCCTTCTCCCCCAACGGTTTCTCGGTGATCCAGGGTACGCCCGTGGAAGCCTTGCGGCCCGCGTGGGCCAGTTGGATGGCCGGAACCGCGCCCATGGAGGCCACGAACCGGGTCACCCGGGAAAGGGGCTCGATATGGCCGTCCTTCCAGATCCCCAAGTCGCCGGGGCTGATACGGCCCTTTTCCTCGACCGCCGTTGCCTCGGCGAAAACCACCCCTGCCCCGCCCGCCGCCCGGCTGCCCAGGTGCACCAGCTGCCAGTCGTTGGAAAAACCGTCCTCGTAGGAATATTGGCACATGGGGGAAACGCCGATCCGGTTCCGGAAAGTAATGTCCCGCAGCTTGAAGGTTTCGAAGAGCATCTCCATCTCCTGTCTTGTGAATGGCCTTCGTTTTTGGAAGATAACTGACGGAATCTTACGGGTTCTGACACCTTCCTAAAAACAAAACCTCAAAATCTTTAAACCCCTAAAAACAACCGGCTAAAACCAACAATAAAAATTGCAACTAAGACCTTTTGGAGCGGAAGGCCTCTGGTTTAACTCGCTTCTTTAACGTTATCCGGAAAAGCTTTGTGGCATTTTTTTTGCATTTAATTTGACCCGAATTTAATCCCGCTGCGTGGAGTGCCACATGAAAAAGAGCATTCTCCGTAAAAACAAGTGGATGTTTCTGGACTCGGTGGAGGATTTCGAGAAGTTCCTCGACGACCTTGATTCGGACTGGGAAACCAAGGGCGGCACCAAGGAAAACACCTTCAACGACTGGGTGAACCATTATTACCAGCACCTGTTGAAGGACCTGGGCCCCTCCAACGGCGCCTTGTTTTCTTAAAACAGCCAAAATTTCACCGCCAAGGCGCCAAGTTCGCCAAGAACACCTGAACAAAATCTAGAAATCCAAGACTTCGGTTTGCCTTTCCTTCCTTGGCGGTCTTAGCGTCTTGGCGGTGAAAACAGTCTTTTTTTAATGACTATCCCTCAAATTTAACCCACTCCCCCAGCCTTTTGAAATAACCCCTCACCTTTTCCTGCGTCATCGTGATGCGTTCCAGTAACTGGTCCGCATCCGGCTTGGCGTGGCCAAGGCCCATGCGCCAGGCGAGCCGCACCAGCCGGTCCGGGTCGGTCGGAAGTTCGTCATCGGCTGTTTCCCGTACCATGCGGTGCCGGGCCTCAATGAGCCGGAAGAACCGGTAGGCCTCCAAGAGGTCCTTCACCACCTCCCCTGGGAGGATGCCGTCTTCCTTGAAATACCCCATGAGGGTGGGCAGGTGGGGCATGCGCAAAAGGGGGCGGTCCTTGCCGTAGGACAGTTGGAGGGTCTGGACCAGGAATTCAATGTCCACAATGCCCCCCGGCGACACTTTCAGTTCCAGCCCCTTGGCCTTCTTGGCCTTCTCCTCCATTTGTCCCCGGATATCCAGGATGGAATCGAAGTCCGCATGGTTCACTCCCCGGCCATAAACGTAGTTTTCGATGACTTCCTTGATCTTCAATCCCACTTCCCGGTCACCCGCCATGAAAACCGCGCGGGTATAGGCCAGCCGCTCGGCGGCCTGGCCGTAGGTGGTGAAGTACTTCCGGTAGGCTTCGATGGAATGGACCAGCATGGCCTCCCGGCCCATGGGCCTCAAACGGGCGTCCACCTTGTAGGCCATTCCATGGGTGGTAGGCGAGGCCAGGGCCTGGGTGAAGGCCTCGGCCAGCTTCACGTAGTTCTCGAAACCCACATCCTTGCCTTCTTCGTCCCCATAGATAAAGAGAAGGTCCAGGTCCGAACCGTAGTTCATTTCCCTGCCGCCCAGCTTGCCCATGGCGTATAGGCAGAAACCCTTCGGCAGGACGGGACGGCTGCCGGTGGCGGAAAGCTTTAATTCTTCCGTCGCCACGCCCAGGGCCGCCCGGGAGAGGGCCTGGGCCAGGCGGGAGAGTTCGGCGAAGCTTTCGAAAAGGTCCCGCTTGCCCAGGAGGTCCTGCAGGCCCACCCGCAGGATCTCGCTGTTGCGCGTGTCCCTGAGGCGGTTGAGCCTCTCCTCCCAGTCGCGGGACTCGGCCAAAAGGTCTTCCAAGGGGTCCAGGTAGTCCTGCAGGGAGGTCGGTGAGGCTTCGGAGAGCGCCTTGACCACGATGTCGAAGTTGCCGGGCTGGAGGATGAGGATCTGGGATAGGAAGAGGCTGTTGGAAAAAAGTTCGAGCAACAGGTTGAGCAAGGAAGGTTTTTCCATCAAGTATCGCGCGTAGAAGTCGGGCAAGGAGGTGGCCCTCAGGAAACTTTCCATCTGGTTCAAGGCCCGGTCCGGGTGGGGCATTTTTTGGAGCCCCTTCAGGAGCACGGGCCCGAAAGCCGCCCAAAGCCTTTCGCCCCGGTCCCCCGCCGCGCGCTTCAAGCGCCCGCCCAGGGCCTTGAGGTTGACCGCCGCCTGGTGCGGTTCGAAAAAGAAGCCTTCCCCGAGCCGTTTCTCCAGCCCCTCGTCGTCCCCCGAAAGGGTGTCCTCGACGATCCGGGAAAAAGCGTCCGGGCGGCCCTTGATCTTGAAAACCTCCTCGTACAGGGCCCGCACCCGGCGGGTGAGGCCGCCGTAGTAAGCCCTGAATTTCCGCGCCGCCGAAACCGCACCGTCGCCTTGGAACCCCAGGGACCGGGCGAAACGCTCCAACTCCGCGGCCTTTTCAGGCAGGGTGTGGGTCTGGAGCCCGTGCACCATTTGGAGGTGGTGCTCGGCGTTGCGCAGGAACCGGTAGGCCTCGGCCAGGAATTGGGCGTCAGCCTTGAAGAGGATGCCTTCGGCGCCCAGGATTTGCAGGGCCTCCAGCGTATTGGCGTTCCGGACCTGGGGCCGCCTTCCCCCTTCCACCAGTTGCAGGAACTGCACGATGAACTCGATCTCGCGGATGCCGCCCCGGCCCAGCTTGACGTGGGTCTTGACCCGCCCCTTGGACTCCATCTTCCGCTTGATGAGCCCCATGATCTCGCGGATTTCCTTCAGGTAAACCGCGTCGTAGTTCTTGCGGAAGATGAAGGGTTCCACTTCCTTGAGGAATTGGCTCCCCAATTCCACGTCTCCCGCGCAGGGGCGGGCCTTGAGGAGGGCCTGCAATTCCCAGGGCTGGCCCCGGGTTTCGTAATGCTCCAGGTAAAGGTCCAGGGACTTGGCCATGTCCCCCAGCCCCTCGGGCCGAAGGCGCATATCCACCCGGTAGAGGTTCCCCAAGGGGGTCGCCTGGGTCAGGGTCTGGATCATCCATTCGGCCAGTTCGTTGAAATACCGCCTTATCTTTTCGCGGCCTTCATCCCCGCACCGGGGGCATTCATAAACGAACAAAAGGTCGATGTCCGAGCTGTAGTTGAGTTCCTGCCCCCCCAGCTTGCCCATGCCCAAGACGGTGAAGGTCCCGCCGGGTGGATTCCCGAATCTTGCTTTCCCGATTTCCAAGACCTCCTCCAGGATCAGGTCGGCCGTCCCGGAAAGCTCGAAGGTGAGGTCCTTCACGTCACACAGGCCCAAGAGGTCCCGCCCCCCCAAGCGCAGCATCTGGCGGCGTTTGAAGCGGCGCAGGGCGTTGAGTTCGCCCTCCTCACCGGCCGCCGCAGCCTTATCCTTCGTCAGGGTGTTTTTGAGCCGGTCACGCTTATAGGCGCTGTAAAGGCCGTCTTCGTCGAAAAGCCAGTAAAGCAACCCCGGCTCCCGGCAGAGCGTGGAGGAAAGGTCGGGGGAGAGGCCCATGACCTGGGCCAAAAGCCGCCTGGCTTCCGGCTTCCCCTGCAGGTATTGGAAGAGCTGGGACGCGTCGAAGGCGGCTTCGACGAAAGTGGCGAAATGGTTGGCCGCCATGTCGTGGTCGGGCGCCTTGGAGAATTCGGTGAGGATGGAGGGAAGCAGCGCGGCCCAGGAAGGCCGGTCGATGGGGTCCTTGCCGAAGCCCGAAAAAGCCTTCCAAACCTTCGCCGGATTGTGGAAGCCGAAAGGCTTCAAAAGCCGGTTGAGTTCGGCCTTGGGCGGCGGTTCGGGACTGAGGAAAAGGTCGGCAAGGGGGGAATCCATTTGGAAACCTCAGGAAGAAGTGTTGGGTTCTGAGTGCTGAATTTTGAGTTAAGGAAAGTCGTTTTGAAGGGGCGTTAAAACGACTTTTTCAACAACTCATAATTCAAAACCCAAAACTCATAACTGTTTTTATCGGACAGCGCTTTCGCCCTTGTCATTGGTGCGGATGCGCAGCGCATCCAGGATGGGGGAAACGAAGATCTTGCCGTCGCCGATCTTGCCGGTCTTCGCGGCCCGGGCGATGGCGTCCAGGGTCCTGTCCTTTTGCTCGTCAGGGCAGACGATTTCGATTTTTAGTTTGGGGAGGAATTCGATGGTGAGGGTATCGGCCGCCACGTCCTCGTGGCCCTTCTGCTTGCCGAAACCGCGCACTTCGGAGACCGTCATGCCGGCCACCCCGGCCTTGACCAGGGCCTCTTTCACGGCGTCCAGCTTGTGGGGTTTGATAACCGCCTCGATCTTGACCATGGCGCCACTCCTTCAAGTCGAATGGCTTTCAGGATACACCCGCGCCTTGGCCGGGAACAACGAGGGCTTAAACGAACGGAGAATTAGGACTGGTAGCCGGGGATGCCGCTGGAGGGATAGAAGGAAAGGCCGAAGAAGTTTTCCTTGGCCCAGACGATTTTGCCGAAGGCTTCCACCCTCTGGTCCTTTTCCAGCTCGAAGCGCAGCTTGAGGAAGGAGCCTGCCTTGAGCACCGGGTTGGCCTTGAAGGCGATCCCGCCGCCGCTGATGTCCTGGGAATGGCCCGAAAGGGGCAGGTCGGAAAACTCTTCTGAATAGGAAGGGAACACGGGAAAGATTTCCAAGTCCCGCTTGAAGGATACCCTCTCGAACTTTCGCTTTTCAGCAACAGTCCCCACGACGACCGCCTTTGCATCAGGAAGGATGCAACATCATAAGTTAAATTCCGGTTTTGTCCGAAAAAAGTTACCGGTTTTTGTCCGAATGGGTCACGGCGCGAAAAGCATGGGCGAAAATTTTGAAGCGTGAAACTTCCGGTTGCAAGAACTATTGGGATAACGACCGGTTAGGTCGGCTTACTCCACCTCGTGCCCCAGGAAAGGCACGTTGGGCAGGGGGATGTTTTGGTAAGCCTTTGGCAGGGCGGGTTCAATGAAGTTTTGGATGACATTTTGATGAAATATTCCTAACAAGATCACTAAAAGCGCCAAAAGGAACATCGGAGCCTTGGCTGAAAACGGTATCGGGGCCTGGAAGGATTCGGTTTTTCGATGCTCGAACAAAAGCCAGAGGAACCGCGCTGCAGGCCAAAGGTTGAAAAGAAGGGTCGCGACCAGGGGCGCCAATAAAAACCAGTCCTTTTTCTCCCAAAGCCCCTGCAAGAGGTAGTACTTGCCGAAACATCCGCCGGTGGGCGGGACCCCTGCGATGGAAAAGGCGAAAACGATCAGGGCCAGCGCCATGCCGAAGTCCTGCCGCCCCAAGCCGGCCAGCTTGGAAAAAGGGTGGGAACCGGAAGGTTTCAGGCTGAGGACTCCCACCGCCAGGAAGAGCCCCATCACCGTGACCATCTGGCTCAAAAGCTCCATCAGGGATCCGGTGAGGGCGCTCTTGTTCCCCGCCTCGAATCCGATGAACAGGAAGGCCAGTTGGGCCACGCTGAGGGTGGCCACCGAATGAAGGAAGTCTTTCTGACGGGCCGCCATGAAAAAATCAAAAAGGAACACCAGGGTCAGGAGATAGGCTGATCCCGTCAGCCACGAAGGCTGGGCCAGGCCCGGAACGTCCAATACGAAAAAGAGGAAAAGGAACAAAACATAGGCCGCGACCCGGACCATCACGGAGGAAAGAAGCCCCAAGAGGAAGGGCGGCGCCAGGTTGAGCAGCCGGCTGAAGAAATAAGGCGAGGGAAAACTGAAAAGGAACCCCATGCCCCCCACCAGCAGTATCCCGGCCGTAAGGGCCATGGGGAAGTTTTTGGCGATGAAAAGCTGGGCCAGCAGGTCGTCCAAGTGCAGGGTCCCCGTCACCGAATAAAGGAAAAGAATCCCCGCCAGGAAGAGGGAGGCTCCCAGGCTGCCTCCTAAAAGGAAGTGGAAGCCGTCCGGCCAGCCCTGGCGGATGGTGCAAACCAACAGTCCAGTGGCCGCGACGACGGCGATTTGGAGGAACAAATAAAGGGTAAACCCGTCCCTTACCCAAAGCAGGGCCAAAAAGGCCGAAGTCCCGGCCAGCAAAAGGGCGCCGCCGAGGGATTCACGGCTTTTCAAAAGGCCCGCGACCAGGCTGAAGGACCCCAGGGTGGACAAGGCCGCCAGGGCCATGAGCAGGAGGAAGCAGGCCAGGAAGGCGGAAAAGGGGGTGATCACCAGTTCGATGCCCCAAGGCGGCGCCCAGCCGCCCAGGAAGTAATGCCACGGACCCTCTTTTAAAACCTGGGGGATGGAAGTGGCGGTCCCATAAAAAGTGAGAAGCAGCGCCAGGAAGGCGGTGAGCCGCGATAACCGATGGGAAAGAAAACCCAGTAGGAAGCTGAGCCAGGCTCCGGCCAGGGGCAGGATGAGGAGCAGGGCGGGCAGGTGGTTTTTCACCGGGAACCCCGCTTGGAAGTTTTCCCGCCTTCGGAAAACTTGGGCCGGCCGCCCCATTTCACGCAGAAGAGGGCCAACAGGATTCCCAGGGCGGCGGTCACCGCCAGGACCAACCAGGCCAGGGCCAGTGGAAGGGGATTGGAGGGGGAGGCCAATTGCAGGAGAAATACCGCCAGTCCCAGTTGGAAGGAGCACCAGGCGCCCGTTTTTCCCCAGGGCGAGGCGTGGAACAGGACGCCGTGGAAACCGATGAGGCAAAGAAGGAACGGAATGAAATAGTGAAAGGCATTGCCAAGGTCAACGCCCACCGGAACCTCCCGGGGTGCGCAGACACCGCACCACGATCAATAAAAACCCGCCCAGGGTGGCCAAGGCCCCGCCCAAGAGGGCCCAGGCGCCCTCGGGCCGGGCCCTCCAGGGTCCGGTCCAGGACGCCAGGCCTTCGTAATCCAGGAAATTGCTTCCGTTTGCTGCGCAGAAACTGCCCGTTCCAAGGGCCAACAACAAGCCCAGGAGGACCAGCAGCAGGGCGGGAGCAGGGTCCAAGGCGCGGGGCGGGTGGCTGAAAAACAACAGGACGCAGAGGGCCGCGGTAAAAAGAAGGGCGGCGGCCGAAAGCAGGTCCATGGAGCGGTAGTCCACCGCGACCGCCCCGGCTTTGGAATGGATGCCCGTTTCCGCTTCGGAGCGCTGCTGGTAGCGGCTGGCCACGTGGAGGGACAGGAGCCCATCCCTTGCCGGGGCCTGGGCGAAGGCGTAAAGCAGGAGCCCGGCCAGCAGGAGGCTCAAAAGCCAGGAAGCGGTTTTCAAGAACGGATCCTTAAGGTGAATTTCGGCTTATCCTAACAGGTTGATCTTTCCCGTTCATCTTGGAAATGGGCACCGCTTCCCGGCTTTGAAGTATGATAACCGGGCAGGTGAGACGGCCCGCGAGGTTGCATTGCCCCATTCTCCTTCCACCCGACATCCCTCTTTTCCCTGGAGGGTTCTTTTATTGTCCGTCTCCGGGCAGTTTTTCCTCGCCCAAGCGGGCCAAGCCTGGACCCTTTTCCCGGGCCTTCTCTTGTTTGCCGGCGCCCTGGCGCTTTGGAATCCCTCCCTGGCTAAGTCCGAAATAACAAAAGGTTCCAAGCCCCTTCCCTTCCAGTGGGAGCTTTCCCTGTTTCTCTTGGTCCTCTTGCTGGCGGGATTCTTCCGGGCTTATGCGATCGATTCCCTTCCGGCTGGGATGCATACCGACCAGGGCCTGACCGGCCTTTGCGCCCTGCGCATCCTGCACGAGGGCTGGCGGCCCTTCGGCGAGGTCTTCGACTACCAGGTGCCCGAACTCCTGCTTTTCTACCAGTTGGCGGCCTGGTTCGGGCTCGTCGGGTCCTCCTATTTCACCTTCCACCTTTTTTTCATCCTGCTTTCCCTGGCGGCCTTTCCACTTGTTTATTGGACGATCCGCCAATGGGCGGGGCCGCGCACGGCCCTCCTGGCCCTCTTCATCCTGGCCGTCATGCGCTGGAACTGGATCGAGACCCGCAACGGCTATCCCAGCATCCAGGTGCCTTTTTATCTTTTCGGAGCCCTGGCCTTTTGGACCTATTGGGTCCAAAGCCGGAAGAAATGGGCCCTGCTTCTTTCAGCCTTATTCGTCGGGGTCGGGTTCTATACCTATCAAGCCTTCAAGATCGTTCCCTTGCTCATGGCCGCTATCGCCCATTTTGAGTACTGGAGTGAAAAAAAGAAGAACCGTTCCCTCAAACCTTACCTGGCTTACTTTGCGGTGGTCCTTCTTTTGATATTGCCGCTCTTAACGGTCATGGCCCAAAGGGGGATCCTGGGCCACCGGGAAGCCGATTTGTTCATTGGGACGAAGATCGTCCAGGAACATAGCCTAAAACCCCTGTGGGACGTCTGGACTGGGACCCTGCTCATGTTCAACCGCTCCGGGGACCCCAATCCCCGGCATAACATCCCCGATCATCGGATGCTGGACGATGGGACGGCGGTCTTTTTCATTCTTGGGCTTTTCCTGGCTTGGCGAAAACGCAAGGAACCGGCGGGATTGGTCCCGTTCCTGGGCTTCGGGGTGATGCTCTTGACCGGCCTTTTATCCACCGACCCCGCCCATTCCAACCGGCTGGTATCCCTCACGCCTTTCGTGGCTTATTTCGCGGCAACCGCCTTTGCTTTTTTCTGGGACCAAGCCCAAGCTTCCTTCAAGAAGTCCCTTATCCCCGCGATGATCGGGATCTTGGTATTGGCGGCGATGGCGGCCCAGAATGCCTACGCCTATTTCGTTATCCAAGCCCGAGACCCCCAGTGCCATGAAGCCTTTGGTTTGGAAGAAAACCATATCGGACGCAATATTGAAGTCTATGAGAAATCACTTCCCCCGCTTCAACATTACTTCATTGACCCTTCTTATTTTGGGGAACATACCATCGCGTTCCTTTCCTATCCCGATCGCCAGGATGTTTTACCGATGAATATTCAAGATTGGGTTCAAAATAGGGTTTCGAAAGATAAGCTCGCATTTGTCTTCTTGAATCCGCAAAAGTCAGGCTGGGTGGATTTTTTAAATTCTCTTTTTCCAGAAATGAAGGTTGTCAAAGATGAAAAATTGGGCGTTTGGGATTACGAATGCATTATTCAAAAAAAATGGCTGTTGGAAGCCAAGCCATGGCGCAGGGGGCTTGACGGCATTTATATAAGTTCATCGAACTGGGATTCCAAACCCGTCATCATCCAATCAGATCCTGTCTTAAACTTCACCTCGAAGTTCGACTTCCCCTTTACCCAGCCGCCGCCTTTCCGCATCCGCTGGACGGGGACCCTTGACATTCCGAAAACGGGTGATTATCAGTTCCAGGTCCTGACAACCGATCTGGTCCAATTGAAGCTGGATAGAAAAGAGGTGGCGTGGGAGAAGCCCCTGCGCCTGGCGGCGGGACCGCACCAACTCAAGTTGGATTTCGAAAAAGACTCGGGCGACACCCTCGCCCTGAGCCTGATCTGGAAAAAAACCGGGGCGGATAACTGGGAAGTCGTGCCGGCCACGGCCTTCGGCCCCCTCCCCCTCAAACCGGCCTTGCCTTAATCCGGTTTTGGATTCTCAAGGCCGTCAGGGAAGGTATTTGACGATCTGGTGGTTGGTCGTATCGACCACATAAATATTCCCCGAGGAATCCACCGCCACGCCCGCCGGTTGGGCCGTGTTGAACTGGCCGTTGCCGAACTGCGCGACCGCCGAGAAGCTGGAATTCACCTTTTGGACGTAGCTGCCCGGGAAAATGTTGACCGGGATGAGGAAATTACCCGATCCGTCGGGTTTCACGTCCTCCGCGGTGGAACCGGAAGCGACGTTGAACTGGCTGCCCGCCGCCCCCGCCTTGGTGTACCAGGTGACATAGCCCAGGTCCGTGGAAATATAGACGTTGGTGGAATCCAGGGCGATGCCCGTCAGGTCATAGGTGAGGGCCGCATTGAGGTTGAACTCGGTGGAGATGGACGTGCTGCCCACATTGAAGACCACCACTTGGTCATGGTTCGTCCCCCCGGTGTTCTCACAGAGGGCGTAAAGCTTCCCCGCCGAGGAATCCAGGGCCACGTCGATACCGATGGGGTTTCCGGTCAGGGACTCCAGCCCGGTCTGCCGCACACCCGCCGCCGTGTAATATTCGACATAGGAAGCGGTTCCCGACGCTTCCTCCATCACGTAGAGGGTCGTGCCGGCGCTGTTGGCGGCGATTCCCTGGGGAAGGTGGAGGGTGGAAAAGGAGGTGATCAGGGCCCCCGTACCGCCGTTCAAGACGACCACCTTGTTCAGGGTAGTATCCGTCACGAACAAGCTTACCGGGCTGGAACCGACGGCCACGATGTGGAGGGGGCTGCTAAGGCTGGCGCTTCCAAAGCTCGTGGAATAGGCGATCGTGGCTGTGGGCGTGGAAGTGATGGTCGGGGTGGCGGTATTCGTGGCCGTGCGGGTGGCCGTGGAGGTCGTCGTCGAGGTGGCCGTGGACGTGGGGGTGGAAGTCGGGAAGGTATTGGTGGGGGTCGCGCTCACCGTAAGGGTCGGGCTATTGGTGGCCGTGCGGGTGGCCGTTGAGGGAAAGGTGGCCGTGAACGTGGAAGTCGCCGTGAAAGTCGGGGAAGAGGTGCTGGTAGAACTGGCGGTAAGCGTCGGACTGGACGTGGGAGTGCCGGTGGAAGTCGGGGTCCCCGTATGGGTGGGGGTGCCGGTGGCGGTGGCTGTGGCGGTGGACGTGGCCGTGGGCAGCGTCCCCGTCACGGTGGGAGTGGAGGTGTCGGTGGCCGTGGAACCGCCCCCCGACGAAGTGGGGGAATTCTTGCCGGGACAACCGAGGGAACCGGCCATCAACAGGATGAGAATCGGGATAAATCGCAGGTTGTTCTTCATGGAATCCCCTTTAGAGGTTTGGATAAAAACCTGGGAGAATCCTACACTAACTAATGGTTTGGTTGTAACCCCCCAAATCCTGCGCCCTCGGGGCCGATAATGCGCGGAATCCCGCCCACCAAGGCCTTCGGGATGGCCCCCGGGAGGCCCATCGATAGCATCCTCAGGCTTCCCAGCCTTCGGCGCCGATCAGGGGCACGAACCGGACCGGAAAAAGTTCCTTCTCCTGCAAATGCCCTCCCGGATTTTTTACGATGCGAAGGAGTTTCTGCTCCTCGCGTTTTCCCAAGGGGATCATCAGGACGCCCCCGGGTTTGAGTTGCCTTAACAGCGCCTCGGGGACCCGCGGACTCCCGGCGGTCACCAGGATCGCGTCGAAGGGAGCCGCCTCCG
>Ga0070734_10003624_pt1 | contig 15834 bp, 13 predicted proteins | sample Coa_R1_8_FD_66444 | JGI IMG/M metagenome (GOLD analysis project Ga0070734, IMG submission 66444) | Surface soil microbial communities from Centralia Pennsylvania, which are recovering from an underground coalmine fire - Coalmine... | ecosystem: Environmental > Terrestrial > Soil > Unclassified ...
CGCGAGACCTTGCGAAACCCCGTCCGCGAGACCTTGCGAAACCCCGTCCGCGAGACCGCTGCCCATGTTATGCAACAACAGATCGGAATAGAGATTGGCGGCCTGCTGATGAAGACCAGCGACGTCGCTATTGTCGGTTTGCAGGCTCGGAGTATGGCACAAGCTGCACCCGGCATCGATAAAATAGCCGCGTCCTCGAGTGGTGGAATCCGTAGCCGGCGCCGGAGTGGGCGGCGCCAGAAATCGGCTGAACGTTGCGAAATGCTGCATGCCGCTAGTCCCGCCGCCGTTTGGCATGTCGGAGTCATAAACCACGTGATCTTCCGGTTGGGTGTTGAAGTTGCAATCGGCGGTCATGTTTCGCTCGGTCTGAAACAGATCGTTGGTTACGCCCATTTCGACGTTGTACGCTTCGCCGGAAAACATGGTCAGTGACTTGTTTTGCGCTTTCCATCCGAACCGCGTGATGGTTCCGTCATTCCCATTGCGATTCTCGTGTCCCGCGATGCCTGCGGCGAGTTTCTGCGTTTGATTCGCGCCCTTGTTCGCCAGGATTGTCGCGTCCGCGATATTTTCAATCAGTCCGGCGCCGAACGTTGGGGTTGGAATACGAAAGATGACATTGTTGGCCGCCAGATTGCCGGCGAAATCCGGCTGCGCGATGGAAGTACACCCTGGCGCGTCCACACGGCCTTTGATGGTGAACAGATTGTGCACGGAACCGTCAGGCGATCCGTCGGCATTGCGGACGAATCTTGCTTCGCGAACTGGGCCGTTCACAGTGATGAAAGCGGGAATCGTGTTTACCGCGCCGTCCAATGTGGCTTGCGCAAATTTGTGGATTCACGGGTCCGCTGCTGCCTCCGATTGCAGGATGAGCATGACACGATCCACAACTGTTGGCGTTGTAGCCCGGCCCGAGGCCATTGCCGCTTTCCCCGTCCAGCGTACCTGCGACAGAATGCAACTGAGTGAATTCGGAAATCAAAAAAGTGAAGAGCGCGCCGTTCGCGCCGATCCCCTTGACCCGTCCACCCGCTGCCGCTGCGCCTCCGCGAATCCCTGGATCTCTCGCACCTTGCGCGGCCAGCATGGGCGCACACACTACTCCTATCGCTACTCCACGCTTCATTACACGCTCCTTTGATTTTTGAGGAAATCCCCGGCCACGTTAGTGTGGCGCAATCCTCAAATTGTCGTTTTACAGTAGCGCATCATTCAAAGTACTGCCATCGATAGTTGATGATGCTCGTGGGTGTTCTTGTTGCGACTGCGAACCGCGCGAGTGCGATTTTAGCTCAGCTCGCGCACGATTTCACAGGCGCGCTCGTACATCATGCCGGTTTCGTTGCTGCATCCCAGGAACCGCATGCCGCGCTCGCGCCAGAATTTGGCTTGCGGTACCGATCGCGTTTGCGTTCCCGGCGCCACGCCATGCGCGATGCAGCTATCCCGGATTTTTTCCATCGCTTCCACCATCAGCGGATGCTGGAACTCGCCGCCTACGCCGAGTGATACCGAAAGATCCGCCGGTCCCACCATCACGGCATCGATTCCCGGCACCGAGAGCAGTTCGTCGCGAATTTCCACGGCTTTCTTGGTCTCGATTTGCAGCACCACCATGATGTTCGCGTTCATATGCTCGATGATCTGCGGAATGGTCACTTTCTCGTGATCCACCTGCAAAGGCGTCAATCCGAAACCGCGCACGCCGATCGGCGGGTACTTGATCCAACTAATGGCTTTCGCCAGCAGTTCGGGTGATTCCACGCGCGGAAAGATAATTCCTTGCGCGCCCACGTCCAAAGCTCGCGTCACCAGCGAATATTGCAATTCGGCCACGCGCACGATCGGGCAGAAGTTCACTAGCGGGGAAATGCGGCAGATCTCCTGCACAGTTTCGAGATCGAAACCACCGTGCTCTGTATCGACGAACGCCCACTGAAATCCTGCGTCCGCCAAAATCCGCACTACATCTTGCGAGCGGAGCTGTCCAAATCCACAGCCGAGCTGCACCTTGCCCTCGGCGAGGGCCTTCTTTACCTGATTGATTCGCATGAGATGAATTTCGAGCGTAGCACGGGCGGCGCTCTTAATTCATTGCGAGTATCGTGTGATCCGGACAATCCAGGCGGACGTTTTCATACAGCGTGTCCATCAATCCCAATCCGTAGCGGGCGGCGAACGGCAAGATGGAATAGAAACGTTCCTGCAGATGCTTTTCCGGGAAGATCAGGTTCGACATGTAGCGCGCATCGGCGGCAGCGCGCTGATCCCGGTTCAATGTTTCGCGTCCGGTCTTGCCTTGCAATTTGGAAAGCTGATACAGAATCTTCGCGCGGCTTTTTGCGGCGGATGCAGCCAAGGTCGGGTCGAAAGACTGTAAAGTGGCGATCAATTCATCCAACGATTTCGTGGTCGACTCTTGTACTCTTTCGAACTCCTGGGTAACCGCGGACGGGATTAGTTTCGCGGCGATCCGGGCGCGCAACTCGTCTTCGCCATGCAAAAGGTTCGGCAGCGTCAGCCCAAATTTGCCCATGAGCTTGGCGGTCCTCGCGTCCAGCAACGTGAATCCGGAACGCGCCGCCATCACCGGCATTCGATCCAACAAATCCTCGTAAAGTGTCTGGGACTGCGCCATGTAGGCCAATTCCGCGGGACCGCCCACGTAGGCCACTGTCGGCAGCACGTAATCCTGCACCACCGGACGCAGCAGAGCGTTGGGAGAAAGGTGCTCGGCGAGATCCATCAACTCTTCCGTGGAATAGCTGCGGTCTTTCGACGCGTATCCGCCGTTTTGCCTGCGAAGCGTGATACGGCGGTCGCCTTCCAGCAGGAACACCAGTGAAGTTTTCGCTTCCACATGAACCTGGGCGTGATAGCCGGCGGCCTCCAACTCCCGGTTTCGGTCCTGCAATTTGGCATGCAGATTCGCACCGTCGCGCAGAGCCTCTCGGAGCAGCGGCGCCGCCATCCGCCGAATGCTCGCATCCAGGGGATCGATGAATAACAATCCGCGCCCGGCGAGCAACCGTTCGAGCAATGCTTGGAACGCCGCCCCGAGCGTGACGCCCGGTTGATAGGACCCGGCCACCAACTCCGCAACTTCTTCCCCGTACGGAAATCGAGCCAGCGCCTCTCGCAATCGGTCCAACGGCGGATCCGTCAACGGAATCGTTCCAACGGGCCGCTCCGTTCCTTGTTGGCCGTTGACGCTCAACTTCACCACCCGATGATCGGAATCGAAAACGTACGTGTGATTGACTTCGGCGAAATCGTGGTCTTCCGTGGCGAGCCAGAAAATCGGGACGGCTGGAATACCTTGTTCGTTTAACTGCTCGGCGATCCGCGCCGCAGTCAGGGCTTTATAAATGCTGTAAGCGGGTCCTGAAAACAGCCCCACCTGCTGCCCGGTGACGATTGCGACGGTTTTCGGGCGCGCCAGAAGTTCGAGCGCTGGGCTGTCGCCGTTTCGCGCGCGCAAAGCAGCAACCAATTCCGCGCGGCGTTCCGGCGGATAATTCAACTTCTTTGTGGCTTCTGCGTAAGCGTTGGGATCTCCAGGAGGGTAAGCGTAAAATCGGGAAACGCGGTCGAAATGGTACTGAAAGTCGGAAAACAGCTTGCTGGTGTGCGGGATTTCAGTGTGGCGTAAACAAGCTGCTTCCATCATGAGTGCCGGTCCAAGATTAGCAGATGCATCAAGCTGGGCTAAAGTCGCTAAATCCTTCATAACAGTCGCCGGCGGTTTATCCACCGCTTTTCCGCTAGAATTAAAGTTCAACCGCCAATCTATGGACGACCAGGAGTTCAAAAAGCTAGCAGACGAATCGCTGACTTCGCTCTACAAAAAGCTGGCTGCCGCCTCCGATGACGCCGAATTCGACGTGGACTTCAATTCCGGAGCCCTCGCCATTGAATTTGAAGATCCCCCGGGCAAGTTTGTCATCAGCCCAAACGCCCCCGTTTACCAGATCTGGGTGTCGGCGCACTCTAAAAGCTACAAATTGGATTGGGACCACGGGAGACAAGCATTTGTTCTGCCGGGTAGCGGCCAATCCCTGACTGAACTGATCCGAGAAGCGATCGAGAAGCAGTTGGGCGAAGAAGTCTCTTTGTAGATGCCCGGCGTTTACATTTCGTATCCGTTTTGCGCGCAAAAATGTACGTACTGTAACTTTGCGTCGGGTGTTTTTCCGGCTCGGTTGGAACAGGAGTATGTGAGCGCGCTGGTGTCCGAAATCGGCGCGTTCGATTTCGCCTGGCAGCCGGAGACCGTTTATCTCGGTGGCGGAACGCCCAGCCGACTGCACGCGCCGGAACTGCGGCGCATCTTGGACGCAATTCCAGGCCGGCCTTGGCGCGAGGCAACAATGGAAGCCGCGCCCGGTTGCATCACTCGCGAGCTCGCCGACGCATGGGCGTCAGCCGGTTTAAATCGCGTGAGCTTGGGTGCGCAATCCTTCATTCCGCGCGAGTTGGCCCGCACCGGACGCAAGCACACGGCGGAAATTGTCGCTGGTGAAATCGATCTGCTGCGTGGCGCCGGCATCGCAAATATCAATGTCGACCTGATTGCCGGGCTTCCGGGACAAACGGCGGAAAGCTGGCGCGAATCTTTGGCCTGGATCGAAAAGCTCAATCCTCCACACGTGTCCGTCTACATGCTGGAAGTGGATGAAGACAGCCGTCTCGGCAACGAAGTCTTGCTCAATGGGAAACGCTACGGTGCGCCGGATGTTCCGGCCGATGATTTGATCGCGGAACTTTATGAAACGGCCGTTACAGAGCTCGCGCGAATGGGAATCCATCGCTACGAGATTTCGAACTTCGCCCGCCCGGGTTTTGAATCGCTGCACAATTTGAAATATTGGCGGCTGGAACCGTACGTGGGCTTCGGCGCCGATGCGCATTCATTTGACGGCCAGCAGCGGTTCCAAAACGTAGAATCGGCCGCCGGATACGTCGCTGCAAAATCGCCGAGACTCACTTCGCAACCGGCCAATTCCGCCGAAGAGCGATTCTTTGTTGGACTCCGGCTCACGACCGGCATCCAGCCCGATCCGGCTGAATGGTCGCGCTACCACGCGCCTATCCAACGATTCCTGTCCGAAGGTCTTTTGGAAAAGGCCGGCGAAAATTTGCGCCTCACAAATCGCGGCGTGCTTTTTTCCAACGAAGTTTTCGCCGAATTCATCACATCATGATCGATCTCCGAAGCGACACAGTCACCCGTCCCACCGCAGCCATGCGCCGCGCCATGGCCGAAGCCGAAGTTGGCGACGATGTTTACGGCGAAGACCCCACGGTCAATCGTTTGGAACAACGAGCCGCCGAAATTTTGGGCAAAGAGGCCGGACTCTTTGTGCCCACGGGCACCATGGGTAACGTGATCGCGATCAAGATTCACACCGAGCATGGCCAGGAGGTGGTGTGCGAATCGCGCTCGCACATTTTGGATTGGGAACTCGCCATGGCGGCGTGGTTCGCCGGATGTTTGATCCGGCCGGCCTATTCCGACGATGGAATCCTGACCTGGGACAAACTCAAAGACGCGCTGCGATTCCCCAGCGCCCACTGCGCGCCCACGGGGCTCATCGAAATCGAAAACTCGCACAACATGGCCGGCGGAACCGTTTATCCCCTGGACACGCTGTGCGAAATCTACGGAAATGCGCGCGAGGCCGGCATTCCCGTTCACATGGACGGCGCGCGGATTTTCAACGCGGCCTGTCATCTCAATCTGCCAGTGCGCGACGTAGCAGCGTATGCCGACACCGTGATGTTCTGCCTTTCCAAAGGCCTCGGTGCTCCGGTGGGATCGATGCTGGTTGGATCGAAAGAAGCGATGGATCGCGGCCGGCTTTACCGGAAAAGGCTGGGTGGCGCGATGCGCCAGGTTGGCGTGCTCGCTGCCGCGGGATTAATCGCGCTGGAAGAAATGCCGCAGCGCCTGGGTGAGGATCATGCCAACGCGCGATTTTTAGCAGGCGAACTTGCGAAACTGCCGGGCTTGAAACTTCACTTGGATCGCGTCCAGACCAACATCATCGTCTTCGACGTCAGCGGCCTTGGGCTCAATGCCGAGCAATTTAACGCGCGGCTCCAGACTCTCGGTGTACTGATGAACGATGCATCTACGCCGCGTGAAGTGCGCTGCCTCACGCACTTCGATGTCACTCGAGAAGATTGCGCGAAGGCCGCCCAAGTGGTGGCCGAACTAGTTAAGCAAATTTCGGAACCACAAAAGGCTTCCGGTACTCGCGCGTGAACATGGCGTTCGCTTCCGCGTCACCCGTGCAACTGTAGCTCTCTGCGTCGAAATTCAGCGTACGGCCCAGGCGATAAGAAATATTCGCCAAGTGGATCAACGTGGTCGATACAGCACCCACGCCGATTTCCGCGTTCAGATCCTCGCGCTTCCGGCTGCGCACAGCGTCAATAAAATTCTGGAAGTGATGCTCGTCGGAATTCCGGGTTGGTCCGGGTTCCTGCTCCTTGCCAAGCCAAGTCCGATACGTTCCGTAGCCGTCGATTGCGAGATATCCTTTCGCACCGTAGAACAGATTGCCGATCGTATTCGGATCGAACTTCCCGCCCTTGTTATGCTCACCGATTCCGCCTTCGTGATTGCTCATCCAGTGGCGGACTTCGAACTCCATCATCTTTTTCTTGCCGCCGTCGTTGAATTCGTAGAGAGCGGTAATCGTATTGGGCGTTTCCTGATCGTCGTCGAACATGAAATGGCCGCCCATTGCGGTGACTCTGGTCGGATAGGTCACGCCGAGGCCCCAGCGCGCGATATCCAGCTCATGGATGCCCTGGTTGCCGAGATCGCCATTGCCGTAATCCCACATCCAGTGCCAGTTGTAATGGAAACGATTCTTGCTGAACGCGTGCTCCGGCGCCGGACCCAGCCACAGATCGTAATGCACGCCTTCCGGAACCGGTTCCACCGGCGTGCGGCCGATGGTGTTGCGCCACTTGAAGCACAGCCCGCGCGCCATGTAGACATCGCCGATCAATCCGTCGCGCATGCTTTGCACGGCTTCCTGAATCGCTGGAGACGAACGGCTTTGGCTGCCTTGCTGGACCAAACGATTGTATTTCCGCGCCGCCGCGACAATCTGCTTCGCTTCAAACATATTGTGCGAGCAGGGCTTCTCCACGTAAACATCCTTGCCCGCTTGCACGCCCCAGATGGTCTGCAGCGTGTGTGAATGATTCGGCGTGGCGATGGAAATCGCATCGATGGATTTGTCGTCGAGCAGTTTGCGCAGATCGGTAAACGTCGCGGGACGCTTGGCAAATCCGCTCGCGGCTTTGTTCAGCACCGATTCATCCACATCGCAGAGCGCCACCACGTCCACGTTCTTGATGCCAGCCCACTCTTTCAAATGGTCCTTGCCGCGTCCGTGCAATCCCACCACGGCAACTCGAACGGTGTCGCTCGGGGTAGACGTCGCGCGCCTCGCGGCTGCCAAGACTCCGGCGGAACTCATGATGAAATGTCTGCGATTCATAGGCTTTTGTCCTGACCGCCAGTATAGCGCCGCGCACCGCGTTATGTGCATACTGGTCGGGAGATGCCGAAGTGCCCGGAATGTGCAACCGAGATTTCCGCGGATAGCGGGTTCTGCATCACCTGCGGTTCGGTGACCCGAACTTCCGCAACGCGAACATCCGCGTCTACCATGGCAATCGTTTCGAGTTCAGCCGCCGTTGATTTCGACGAAGGCCGCTTTGTACCGGGCACGCTATTAGCCGAACGCTACCGGATTCTCGGCCGCCTGGGCAAAGGCGGAATGGGCGAGGTCTACCGCGCGAACGATCTTCGCCTGGGACAGACAGTGGCGCTCAAATTCCTGCCTGAGACCACGGCCAAGGACCCAGGCATGCTGGCGCGCTTCTACAACGAAGTACGGATTGCGCGCCAGGTAACGCATCCCAACGTCTGCCGCGTGTTCGATATCGGCGACGTCGAAGGTCAGCCATTCATTTCCATGCAATTCGTGGACGGCGAGAATCTAGCGTCGCTGCTGCTTCGAATCGGTCGGCTTCCGGCGGACAAGGCCGTAGAAATTTCGCGGCGCTTGTGCGCGGGACTCGCCGCAGCCCATTCGCAGGGCGTTCTGCATCGTGATCTGAAACCGGCCAATATCATGATCGATGGGCGCGGCCAGGTGCTGATCACCGATTTCGGCTTGGCGGGCCTCGAAGAAGAAATACGCGGAGCCGACATTCACAGCGGAACCCCGGCTTACATGGCGCCCGAACAACTCGCGGGCAAGGAAGTCACAAGCAGAAGCGACATCTACGCGCTGGGCCTGGTGATGTATGAAATGTTCACCGGCAAGCGTGCATTTGAAGCTGAGACTTTGGCGGATTTGGTTCGCATGCGCTCTGAAACACGGCCGAGCGAAATGTCGAGCAGCGTGCGCGATGTGGATCCGTCCGTGGAGCGGATCATTCTCAAATGCCTGGATCCCGATCCCGCCAAACGGCCCTCCGGCGCACTGGCCGTTTCCGCCGCGCTTCCTGGCGGCGATCCACTGGCAGCGGCGCTGGCGGCCGGTGAAACTCCGTCGCCCGAAATGGTGGCGGCGGCCGGAGCGCAGGAAGGTCTGAAGCCCCTCATCGCGATTGCTTGCCTGGCTGCGATTCTGATTTCACTAGCCGCTATCGTGTATTTCGATTGCCGCCAGGAGCTCGCGGGCATGGTGAACTTCGAGCTGCCTCCGGAAGCGCTGGCCGTACAGGCGCGCAAAACCATTCAGCAGTTCGGTTATACGGCGCCAATCGCCGATCGCGCGTTCACTTTCGACTATTCCGGCGCCTATCTCTATTACCTGAAGCAGCAGTCCAAGCAAGCACTGGATTGGCCGAAAATTGCCTTGAGTCAGCCGCCCGTTATCTATTTTTCCTATCGCGAGAGTCCGCTGCCGCTCGAGCCGCACAATTTCGACATCTTGGGCCGCGTCTCCGTGGACGATCCGCCACCGTCGGTTGCCGGAATGGCGCGCATCACGCTTGACCTCACCGGCCAAATGCGCAGTTTCTCCGCCGTTCCTCCTCAGGTGGATCCTTCGCCGCCGCTCGCTCAGCAGCCGGACGCAACGCCGCTGTTCACAGCAGCCGGCCTGGATCTCAAATCGTTCCAGCCGACCGATCCGCATTGGACGCCGCTTGCTTCGGTGGATGCTCGCGCCGCCTGGACCGGTACGTTTCCCAACGTCTCCACAAGACCGATCCGCGTGGAAGCGGCTTGGTGGCGTGGCAAGCCGGTGTATTTCCAAATCGTCGGACCCTGGACGCAGCCGGACCGCATGCCAGCCGCTCCGCGCCGGAACGACTATACGTGGATCATTGTCGAGGGCAGCGGAAGCATCCTGGCCGCATTCATGACGTGGCGGAATCTGCGTCTGGGACGCGGTGACCGGCAAGGCGCCATCCGGTTGGCGGCTTTCGCCTTTTGCGTCGCGCTTGCCGAGATCCTGCTGCGCGCGCATTTCGCGACGCTTGCATCGACCTTTCGTTTGTGGAACGAGGCCATTTCTCAAGCGCTCTGGACCGGTGGCCTGCTGTGGCTGGCTTACATTGCATTGGAGCCCGCGGTGCGGCGTCTATGGCCGCGCAGCCTGATCACCTGGACACGGCTTCTCTCCGGCCGCTGGCAGGATGCGCTGGTCGGCCGCGACCTTTTGATCGGGCTTCTGGTAGGCATGGGTTACGATCTGGTGTTCGCCGCCGACAACGAATACTCACTCTTCATGGGCGGAATACCGAGTACTGCGCCAAGGTTGGACGCGTTGCTCGGGATCTCGCGGGCGACTGGTGTTATTCTGGATCGCATACTAAATGGGCTGCTAGGTTCGTTTCTTTTTTTTCTGCTGTTCTTCTTCCTTCGCGCGATTCTGCGCAAGGAGTGGCTGGCCGGAGCAGCCTTCGTAGCATTGTTCGTTGGACTGCGCCTCTTTAGCTCCAACAACAATTACCCGATTGTAGACGTTCCGGCCATGATCATTGTTTACGGCGTCATCGTGGTGATGATCTTACGCTGCGGCCTGCTGGCTCTGGTCACCACAATCTTTGTCACCGATCTGATCGGCGAGCTCGTCTTCACTACCAATTTCTCGGCCTGGTACGGCAGTGGATCGCTGCTTCTGATTATTTTTGTGAGCGCACTCGCGATCTTCGCGTTCCGCAAATCGCTCGGCGGACATCGGCTCTCGGCCGCGCTCCTGGATCAGTAGATCTACTCGACGCGCAAGGACCGCATCGGGTCCACACGCACGGCCCGGCGCGCCGGAACGTAACTGGCGGCGAGCGCGATCAGAACCAGGAGAGATGAGACCGCCGAGAACGTGACCGGATCGGTGGGGCTTACGCCGAAGATCAAGCTTTCCATCCAGCGGGTCAGCGCAAATGCCGTGCCGCCGCCTACCACGACACCGGCCAATGAGAGTAGCAGTCCCTGGCGCAATACCAATCCGGCAACACTTCGCGCCGAGGCTCCAAGCGCGATTCGAATCCCGATCTCGCGCATTCTTTGGGTCACGGTGTATGCGAGAACGCCGTAAATTCCGACGCTCGCGAGCAACAAAGCGAGTCCGGCGAAAATCCCGAACAGCAGCATGTTGAATTTGCGCTGCGCCAGGCCTTCGCCCATGCGTTGCTCCATACTGTAAACATCCGCGACCGGCTGATTCGCATCAATGGCCCAAACCTGGCTTTGCACGGCATTGGTCAGCCTGAGTGGATCGTCCGCCGTCCGCACCACCAGAGCGATGGAATGGAAGGTACGCGCCGGCAAAAACAGTTCTGGCCGGACTTCCGTATCCAGACCCATCTGGTGCGTGTCAGCCTTCACTCCAACGACGGTGACACGCTGCGCATTTGGACCGCCGCCCAACAACAGCACCTTGCCAACGGCATCGCCGCGAGGAGAGATCCGCCGCGCGAGCGCTTCGTTCACCACCACGACCGTAGTCATGGACTGCTCCGTATCCTGCCGCGTGAAGGATCGGCCGCGCAAAATCGGCATTCCCAGCGTTTCGAAATATCCATCGCCTACAGGCGTGTTATCGGCCAGCGACATCGTTCCGTTCGCAGGCGCCGGTTCGCCTTCCACCTGGAACGGCGTCGCTGCGATACGATCCAGCATCGGAAATCCGGATCCAATGGCCACCGATTGCACACCCGGGACGCGCGCGACACGTTCCTGCAGCTCGTCGCCGAACGCCTTTACGCGCTTGTCGTCGTCATACTTCGGCGCGGTAAGATTCACGTGCATGGTGAGCAGATGGTCGGTGCGAAATCCGGGCGAGATGGAGAGCAGGGAAGTCATGCTTCGGATCATCAGTCCGGCGCCGGCCAGCAGCACCAGCGCGAGCGCGACTTCGGAAACCACCAGGACGTTGCGCATGCGTCCGGAAACGCCGCTGCCGCCTCCCCGTCCGCCTTTGACCAGCGATTCATTCACATTTTGCCGCGCGGTCTGAATCGCGGGGGCCAGGCCAAAAACCAATCCCGTGAGCAGCGCGGCGCCTAAAGTAAATAGCAGCACCTTAGCGTCAAGCGTCAACTGATGCAGGTGATAATTGTCCACGGGCGCGAATTTCCGAATGGCCTGAATCCCGGCGAACGCCAGCGCCACTCCGGCCGCTCCGGAAACCACACTCAGCAACAAACTTTCGGCGAGCATTTGACGCGCCAGCCGCCAGCGTCCGGCTCCCAGTGCAATGCGGATGGCGATCTCTTTTTCACGCCCCGCCGCGCGCGCCAGCAGCAGATTCGCCACGTTCGCGCAGGCGATGAGCAGCACGAACGCGACCGCGAACTGTAGCACCACGATGGTGCGGCGCATCACGGCGCCCACATCTTCCACGAACAGCGGAAATACGTTGACGCCGAACGTGGTGTTGAGCTTCGGATAAAGCTGGATCAAGCGCTGATCGATGGAACCCATCTCGGCGCGGAACTGCTCTAGCGTAACGTTCGGTTTTAAGCGTCCGAACACGAAATTCTGCCGGGCGTCGAGTTCGGCTTCGGACATCCCAGCCGGGCTCATGGTCAGCCAGACATCTGGCTTCTTCTGATCGAAACCTTCCCACATCGCCGGGAGGTGAAACTCTCGCGGCAACACGCCAATGATGGTGTAGGGCGCTTCGTCGACATGAATGGTCTTGCCGATCGCACCCGGATCTTTGGCGAATTTCTTTTCGAACATCGCGTAACTGATGATCGCGACCGATCCTCGCTTGGCCGGAGCATCGGAAGCCGTGAATCCGCGGCCGAGCGCCGTTTGTACTCCAAGCAAGTCCAGGAAATTGGTGGATGTGGTCACGCTTTCCACCTGCTCCGGCTTGTCCAGGCCGGTCAAGTTGACGTTCGCCACTTGCAGGTAAGCAAGATCGTCCAAAAGGTGGCTTTGCCGCTTCCACTCAAGCACGTCCTGGAGAGCCGCCGGAAGCCGCTGCGCGAGGAATCCGCCGACCAGCGGATTCGATTCCCAAATCATCACCAGCCGCGATGGGTCTTTATAGGGGAGTTGCCGCAGCAGCACGGCGTCCAGCGCGCTGAACATGGCGGTGTTGGCGCCGATCCCGAGCGCGAGCGCCAGGATCGCCACCACCACGAATCCAGGAGCTTTCAGATAGGAGCGAAATGCAAACCGGACATCTTGGAGCATGAACTATTTACGCACGCAGCCGGCGTTTAGTTCCCGCCCCGAATCCTAATCCCCAATCCCTAAGCCCGCCGCAGCGCCGGCGCACCGGCGCAAGGCAACGAAAATTGTGCCGCCCTAGCGTCGTCGTAGAACATCCGGACCGTGTCCAGTGAATATGCGTCCAAATCGCGGCCCAGCAGCGGGAGTTTCTTGAGCAGATCGTGCGTGACCGTGATGATATGGCAGCCGATTTTGTCAGCTTGCACGATGTTCAGCAGTTCGCGGGGACTGGCCCAGATCAGCTCGATTTGCGGATGGTTGCGCATCCGAACCAGCGCCGAGCACAGCATGGGAAGCGGATCGATCCCGGCGTCCGCCACGCGTCCGGCGAAGATCGAGATGCAGGCCGGCGTCCCATGGCGCAGGCTGGGAATCACCGCGTCTACTTGATCGAGAGTCATGATCGCGGTGACGTTCACTTTCACGCCTTGGCGCGACAGCCGGTCGATCAGCGGCGCCGAACTCATCCGCCGCGTATTCGTGATGGGGATCTTCACATATACGTTCTCGCCCCAACTCGCGATTTGCAGCGCCTGTTGTTCCATTTCTTCGAAATCGTCCGAAAGAACTTCGAAGGAGAAGGGGCGTTCCGGAATGGCGTGGGTCAATTGGCGGCCGAAAGATTCGTAATCGGTAATTCCCGCCTTCCGCATCAGCGTGGGATTCGTGGTGAAGCCGGCGATCCGCGGATTCTTGGCCAGTTCCAGAATCGAGGGCAGATCCGCGCCATCGGCGAAGATTTTTACCTGCAGATCCGCCGTGTGCGGCTGCGAAATGCTTTGAGCGAGGCTTAAGAGCGAATCAGGCATGACGCCGCCATTCCCGAAGCGCTTGGCCGGCGATCCAGTTTGCCGCTTCGCGCAAAGAGCGAACTTTCAAATATGGACCGTCGGGCTGCCGTTCCCGATAGCCATGATCGACAAAAACCGCCTGGCAGCCGGCCCGGTGTCCGGCTTCAACATCACGCCAGCGATCTCCAACCACGTAGCTGTTTCGCAAATCGATATTCCAGCGCTGGGCGGCATCCAGCAGCAGACCTGGGCGAGGTTTGCGGCAGGCACAGCGAGCATCGTCGTCATGCGGACAAACCCGGATGTCGTCCAGCTCCAAATAGCGTTGCAGCCGCGTGTTGATCTCGGAGACCTGGGCAGCGCTGGTGGCGCCGCGCGCGATGTCCGGCTGATTCGTAATCAGGATGAGAGCAAACCCGGCGTCGCGCAATTTGCGGCAAGCTTCGCGGACACCGGCCAGGACCCGTAGTTCGGCCAGCGTCGCCGGCGGATGGGGCTTTCCTTCCCGCAGCACGGCGCGATTCAGGACGCCGTCGCGATCGAGAAACACCGCCCGCCGCATCGCGTCACATCCTCCCGGACCGAACATCTTCGAGCATTGCGTTCATGGAAACGCACAACGCTTGTTCGGAGGTTTTGCCGCATTTCCAACCGATGCTTTGAATGCGATCGGTATTTAGCCGAACCACCGGGACATCGCCCTTCCAGCCGCGATCGCCGCCCGTGTATTCCAGCCGGACCTCTTCGTCCGAAAGCCCGGATACCGACATCGCGAGCCGCGCGATCTGCGTCACGGTGATGTAATCGCCGGTGGCGACATTGAACACTTCGAAGTTCTTCGAGCTTTTCTCGTGCGCCAGAAGAACCGCCGAGACGACATCTTCGACGTATATATAAGACTTGCTTTGCCTGCCATCGCCCAGCACTTGTAGACGATCCGGCTGCTGCCGTAGCCGCCGCACAAAATCGAAACCAACGCCGTGCGTTTGCCGGCGTCCCACTACGTTGCCAAAACGAAATGCGCAGGCCGTGATGCCGAACATCGCGCAGTAAGAAGCGATCAAAGATTCGCCGGCGAGCTTGCTCGCTCCATACGTCGAGACCGGCACCAGTGGGCCGTAATCCTCGCTAGCTTCGATCTCGCCCAAATCGCCATAAACTCCGCTGCCCGACGCATACAGTAATCGAGCAGTGCTGGTGCGGCGCATGGCCTCCAGAATCTGCTGAGTGAGAAACGTGCCTTCGCGAAAATCGATATCGGGCTCGGTGACGGCGCGCGCGATATCCGGATTCGACGCCAGATGAATCACCACGTCGTGGCCGGACATGTTGCGCTCAAGCGCGGGAAGATCCTTCACATCGCCATGCACAACGCGCAGCCGGGGATCGTTCTGGTGGTGTCCGTAGTGCCATTCCCGGCCGGAGGAAAAGTTGTCGTACAACGTGACCGTTTTCACTTCGCGATTCGCGAGCAGCCGATCGGTAAAATGGCTGCCGATAAAGCCCGCTCCGCCCGCGATAAAGAAACGGCTACCCTTCATCGAATGGATTCCCACTTGGTGCCTTTGCGCTGCAGCACCGGATGGCTGACCAACAGATGCCAGATCACCGCGCAAAGACCTTCGGTATGCGGCGTAATACGATCGGCCGACACGGTTGGGATCACCACGCAGCTTTCCGAAACCTGATGCGTAAAACCACCGTCGCGGCCCACGATGCCGAATACGTGCGCGCCCGCCGAGACAGCCGTTTCGAGCGCCTTCACAATGTTGACCGAGACATTTTTCTCCACGCTGCCGCCGCCCACGGAAAATACCAGCACCGCGTCCTTGGAATTAATCCGCGAACCTTCCAACCAACCCGAAAAGCAGCTTTCCCAGCCTTCGTCGTTGGCGCGTGCCGTCAGTTCCGCGACGTTATCGGTTGGGGCATACGCTTCGAATCCGCACAATTTGCGGAAATCGTTCACCGCATGTCCGGCATGTCCCGCCGATCCGCCCACGCCCAGGATGAACAGGCGTCCCCCGCTCTGACGCACTTGCGCCAAGCCCCACGCCATGTGCTCAATTTCACCCGTATCCACCTGTTCGAGGATGGCGATGCTCTCGGCCAAAAACAAGGCCGAAAAACTGCTTACCGCAACCTCCGCGGGCGCTGGGACCGACTCCGCGATTACGCCCTGCAAAAGGTCATTCAAACTTGTCACGCAGTTCTCCTGCTATACAATTCGGATGGCCCGAATGTTTTCAGTAGGTGGCTAAGGCAAACAAACCGGGGGAATAGAAAAAGACCTGAGTAACCAAATCCTCA
>Ga0070734_10003625_pt1 | contig 15834 bp, 11 predicted proteins | sample Coa_R1_8_FD_66444 | JGI IMG/M metagenome (GOLD analysis project Ga0070734, IMG submission 66444) | Surface soil microbial communities from Centralia Pennsylvania, which are recovering from an underground coalmine fire - Coalmine... | ecosystem: Environmental > Terrestrial > Soil > Unclassified ...
CACGGCGCGCCACTGGATAAATCTGGCTGCCGGGACTTCCGTCCGCGCATCTTTGGCCAGGTCAATGCGCGCCCACGGACTCCAGTTGCGATCAGGATTATCAACGTTGCCGCTGCGCGCAAACAGTTCAAAGTTGCCGCGCCCGCGGACTTCAGCGCGCCCCCAGCGCGAAAAGATCTGCGCGTCCTTTACGTCGCTTTCAAACGTGCCTTCCGGTTCCGTGCCGTTGCTCATCAGAAAGATCTTACCCAGATTGCTGGTGGAGCAATAAAGGCCGCCGTTCGGGGCTTTGCTGAATGCGCTTACCTGGTTGGCCGTGGCCCGCAGCAGATCAATATAGTCTCCGTTCTTTTCAATCGCGTACACACGGCCCTTGTTTCCCGTGCCTGCAATCAACCTGCCCGCTGAATCAAACGCGAGCGCATAGACAATGTCATCATGCGAAGACCATATCTTTTTTGGAGAACCGTCCGGCGCGATGCTGTACACGTCTGATCCGGAAAGGCTCACGTTGCCGCCAAGCGGGGCCGTTGCGGGCGGAGCGCCGGGCGCTGAAGGCGGCGCTACCGGGCCAGGCGCACTCTGTTGTCCCCCAGAGCGCTTCTCACCTGTTCCGGCGGCGTAAATGTTTCCGGCGGCGTCCACGGCCAGCGCCGTGATTTCTTTTTTCGCCGCGCTGTAGAGCACAAATCCTTCACCCGTTGGCGAGATGCGATAGACCAGGCCGCTGCCGTCAGAACCGGCAATCAGGTTTCCCTTGGGATCAAAAGCGAGCACGCGCATGTGCGCTTCGTCCGACTTAAAGAAGACCGCGCCCTGACCGTTTTTTTCAACGCGAAAAATTTCGCCATTGTCTCCTGTGGCGATGTACAAGCGGCCTTGCGCATCGAACTCCATGTCCCATATGTACTTGGTTTTGGGATCGAAGAAAGTTTCCGCCGCGAATTCCGGAGCAGCCGCCGCGCCGCCCGGTTTGCGCGTGATTCGATATACCTTGCCATCGGGCGATGTAGCCGCGTAAACAGAGCCATCCTGGCCCAGCGCAATCGATTGCACCTGCAATTCCTTGGGCTCAAAGATCACACTGGATTTGCCATCGGGCGTTACGCGATAAACCCTGGCTGGCGCACCCGTGGCGGCGTACACTACGCCGTCTTTGTCCGCGGCTATGCTCCAGATAAAAGATGAAGGGCTGGTGTAGATGGCCTTGAACGCCGGAGCCAGTTCAATTTGTCCGGTGCTGCGGATGGCGATGCCGCGGGCCGTGCCTTTTTCAAATTCGTCGTAGCCGGTTTCTTTCCATTGGCGCGTGCCCTCAGCAACCGCCAGACTAACAAGAGCAATAACAATGAATACAGGAAGAAGTTTTTTCATCACTAATTAGGTTAACAGCAGGGGAGTCCAGATGAAATGCCCCCACGCCAGCGCCTTCAATTGAAAACCTCCGGCCGGGAAGGTTATATCAGCTCGGAGTTATAAAAATTGAACTATAAGTATTAAGTATAAAAATAACAGGGCAGTCAGAATCCAAACCCCTTCCAAAGCAGGGGAATCATATCCGAGTCCTTTCATCCACCGATTAACGCGAGCTTTAAACCTTTAGGACAACCCGTTCTAGCAACGAAATTGGCAAGAAAACCTGTTGCCTTGGAGGGCGCTTTCGCCTTACACTTTCTGCCACACCCCTCAAGGTCAATCCGTCAGCATGATAGGACAGCCGCATGTCCGCGGTCGAACGATTGCCTCGTTTGGTAATGGGCCAAAAATTGTAGCAACACTGAGCAGTTTGATTTTTCCAGGTGAGCTACTCAAAAACATCTATTGAAAGGAGCCCCCAAAATGGGCTCACAACCTGCCCCTGGCACTCAAGCTGTTACTGGCACACCGTCTAATCGTCGTGGCTCGGTTGAAGAAAGAGGTCTGCGCGGTCTTCCTCCTTTTGTTGATGTCGTGTATGGAGCTGTTTTTGGCTATGGCGTCTTTGAGATTGCACGGGCAGTGGAGAAATTCCAACCGAAGCAAGCCGGCAACGCGACCCCTATGATTTTGTTGATTGCCGCAAGCGTTTATCTGCTGTTTGATTACGCTCAAGCACGAATGTTCACGGAGAGGCATCCATATCAAGGCCTGACGCGCTTCACCCTGGACGTAGCTATAGCAGTCGCTTTCACGTTCACGTACATCACTGCAGCAAAGCCCTCACCTAATTATTTGCTAACTCTTGGCGTGATTCTCACCCTTGGGGCTTGGTGGGTTGCGGCTGGCAAATCAGAATACCCCGAAGCCCTAAAGCGCAGCCGGTTCATAATCATATGCCATCTCGCTGCCGCATTTGTTCTGATCGTAATCTGGGGGTTAGGGCTCGTTCGCCAACCAGCATTTGCCGCCTTTTGGCATGCTTGGGTGAACAGGGCGGTAGGTTTGTTGTATCTGCTTTATTGTTTGCTTCTCACTATCGTTACCTCTGGAACGCGGGCAACCGAGGTTGAACGGAGTCTGTTGCCGATCATACCTCTTTATGGTCCTTGGCGACACTTTAAGGTTCGATTCAACCGTCTTTTCGATTTGTGATTGTCATACACGGATATGACCGCGACTAGTTCTAGTTTCGCGAGACGAAAGCGCACCCATGCTCACTATTCAGTCGCAAGGCCGCCACATTGAAGGAATTTTGGACAACGAGCCTCAACGCTGAACCGCTGCAGGACGGCTGCTATTTAATGCTGACGCTGATAATCTGCGCGCCACTCACCACGTAGCCGACTGGCGTTGAAGCTTCATTCACCGCCGACTCGTTAAATACCACCATCTCCTGCGTGGCCCGCATGCCTTCCATGACATTCATCACAGAAAGAGGCACGGCCGGCATGACCTTGTCTTCCACCGTGGCTTGCGGATTGGCTTCCAGCAGGGAAACATACAGGTGATCATTCAAGTGTTCTTTGTTGAGTATTTCGATGGTGGAATTCAGGTCCATCCGCCGGCCCATTGCTGGCGTCGACCGTCGCGCGCGATCCAGCGTTTCAGCGTCACTCACCAGAATGCGCAGTGAACCTTTGGGCGCCGAAGTCGGCACGCGAACAGGAATGCGCCGCACAATGCGGTCGCCACGATAGGGCCGCAGAACGGCCTCAATCGTGATCTCGTCGCCGGGACGCGCTTCCGTCACATCTGTGCGCGCACTTTCCAGCACGGCAGCGCGGCGTTCCGGTTCCAGGTCGAACTCAAGATTTACGCCGCTGACCGTAGGCGCTTCAAAAGGATTGTCATAGATGCGGCCAAAATGCTCGCCCAAAGACATGGCTACAGAATATGCCGTGGGATTTGCGTCCACGGGAGAGAACATGTTGGTCAGGCGCACATCGGAAAATCCATTTACGTGGATGCGGCCATTCATGCGGTAGGTCGTCTCTTCACCGTACTGGTTCATGCCCATCAAGGCGTTATAAACCGTGGTCATCATCATCACGGGCGTGAGCTTGGGATTGTTGAGGACCTCATAGTGATACTCGCGCGGGCCGCTGGGGCCGTGAATGCTCAGCGTTACCGGGATCATTTTTGGATCGCGATCAAAGCGGCCCAGAATTCCGGTGTGGCGGTCCTGCACAAATGCGCCCACAGCTTCAGTGGTGTTGATGATCTTGAAAGCGTTCAGCGGAGAAGAAAGAGTCGCCACCACATTGGCTTTTGTCATCGGCATATCCACCATGCCGAATTGCATGAGCGGATGGCCACACGCCAGCAGGTGATCTTTATCCATGTACGTGACGGTGCATGTTGCGGCCACGTCCATATCGCCGCGGACCATGATGGCGCTTACGGCAGAGCCGGGCACGAGCGGCTCCGGCTGCTTATCTTTGCTGGCGGAACCAACGCCCATCACAGGCGTAATGCCTACCGCCGACAAGGCCGGCGCAAATTGTCTGATGGCGGCTTCATTAAATCCATTGAAGACGAACGGAGCGTCGATGGGTGTCAGATACTGCGCGTAGCTCTGGATCGGATTGCCGTCATCTTTGCCGGGCGTGCTGGTCCTTGATGCGCCAGAAAGACGCGCTGAAGTCGCTGCGCCACCTTGCGGAATGCTCTGGTCGAACTCATTGATCTCCAGCATCTGCTCAATGGGAGTCACGCCGGCGATCGGCTCTTTGGAAAACTGGCCGATGCGGTAGGCAATTGCGCCCAGCAGCTTGCCGTCAATATAAACCGGGCTGCCGCTCATACCTGCCACCACGCCGGTGAACTCGGGCTTGTCGCCAACGAGCTTTACCAGCACCACGTCACTCTTGGGGCCGTTCAGGTTGCGAAGCACGCCAAGCACTTCCACTCCCATGGGTTCCGGCTTGGTCCCTTGGAAAACGGTGTAGCCAATGCCCTTCATGCCCGGACGCACGTCGTCCACCTTCATAATCTTTGTGGGGGCAGGGGCTTGCTGGGCGGGCAGGCTGGCGGCGCGTGTCTGGGCATGGCCCAGGCTCATAAAGACGAAGAAAACATTCAGCAATACAGCGGCTTTTTTCATACAACAAACCAGTGCTGCGAATACAATCTTACGAACCGGCCCTGCAGCGCGGGGAAAAATGGCTTCTAAAAAGCTGAGTTCGTGCATCTATACTAATGTACAAACTCATAAAAAGGCACCTGTCAAATGCGCTTAATACAATCATTTTGCTCCTCTCTGATTTCTAAGGTGAACGCCTGCTTGCGCGTCCCTGCGGTACTTATTCTGGTGGCCGGCTTGTGGCTGGCCAGCCCTGTAGCGCAGGCCCAAAACGGGCAGGAACAGGCCAGTCCCACCCCCACACCCAAAGCCAACGCACCGGCAGACGCAGGAGGCCCGCAGGGCGACATTGGCCCAATCGCGGTGCCCAAAAAGAAGGAAGAGCCGCCGCCAAAAGACGATGCTCCCAAGACCCCCAAGAAAGTTGAGGGGCTGGATAACTTCTCCATGCGCGTTGCTTCCCAACTCGTCACCCTGGACGTGGGAGTTTTATCCAAAGAAGGCGCTTTTATCCCCGGCCTGAAGAAGGAATATTTCCGGGTGCTGGAAGATAACGTTCCGCAGACCATTACCAGCTTCACCCAGATACAGGCCCCGATCACGGCCGTGATGCTGGTGGAATTTTCCAACAACCAGTACTTCTATAGCTTCCAGATTGATTCCATAAAATCGGCATATGTCTTTGCCCAGACGCTCAAAAAAGACGACTGGATCGCCATGATCTCCTACGATCTTAAGGCGCATATCCTTGAAGACTTCACGCAGGACAAGCGGGCGATCCTGGGAGCGGTGAGCAGCTTGCAGCCCGGCATGGCCATGAGCCAGGAGACAAACCTTTTTGATTCGCTCTATGACACGATTGACCGGCTGGAGAATGTGGAAGGACGCAAGTACATCATTCTTATCAGCAGCGGGCGTGACAGCTTCAGCAAGCACACGCTGGACCAGACGCTGAAGAAAGTCCAGGCTTCAAAGGACATTGCCATCTATACCGTAAGCACCGGTAAGGCCTTGCTGAATTATGCCGAAACGCACGGCCTGATGAGATACCTTTGCCCCATCACCGAATTCAGCTGCAACATGACGTTTCTCCAGGCCGACAACCAGATGAAGACGTTTTCCAAGATGACTGGCGGTAAATGGTATGAGCCGGTTTTCGATGGGCAGTTGCGTGAAATCTTTGGCGACATCGGCCAGACGATCCGGAACCAGTATGCGATTTCTTACCATCCCACCAATCACGCGCAGGATGGATCTTTCCGCAAAATCAAGGTGGAACTGGTGGACGAAACCGGTCATCCATTGAAGATGAAAGACGAGAAAGGCAAGGACGTTAAATACCAGATCGTCGCGCGTGAGGGCTACAAGGCGAAGCAGCAGGTGGAATAGTTTTTTACATCCCGACCCTGAGCGAAGCGAACGGGGAGGGAACGCTACCCGTTCAAAAAAATATTGCGCCGCGAATGAACACGAAGTACGCGAATCATTTGTAATGCAGTCTTGATTCGCGTCTGTTGCGTGAATTCGCGGCTTATTTTTCGTGCTGATAGGGATCCCTCGCTTCGCTCGGGATTTCAGAAACTAGTGGAAGTAATGCCGCAACATTACCAGAAGACCCACTCCCAGAAAGACGACCAGGGCAGTCCGGATTCCCGGGTCTTTGTTCACTTCAGGGATCAGGTCAGAAGCCGCAACGTAAAACGTAACGCCGGCGGCAAGAGGCAATCCCGCGGTGAGCGTGCGGCTAAAAATGGTCATGGTGAGCACGCCCGCGACTGTCGCCAGACCTAAAATTCCAGAAGCTGCCCAGGCCACGGCCTTGCTGCGACCACTGGCCAGCATGATCGACGAAGCCGTGAATCCTTCCGGAACTTTATGCAGGATGACGGCTAGAAAGATGATCCAGCCCAGCCAGCCGGAGATCAAAAAACCGGATGCAATGGCGATGCCGTCAAAAAATGTGTGGATCACTAATCCGAAAAGCACTGAATAGCTACGCCGCCGCTCGGCAAATTCTTCCGCGTGCGTTTCTTCGCCGAAATGGAAATGGCCGGTAACGGTGTGTTCAAAGAAATGGACCAGAAAATATCCCACCAGCATGAGCAGTGGCGCTTTTGGTCCGGCGATGGAGATACTTTCCGGCAGCATTTCCAGAAAGGCGGTGCCCAGCATGAAGCCCGCGCCGAGCGCCACAAAGTAGCGCAGATAGCGGCGTTCCCAGTCTTTTTGGACGATGACCGCACCGCCCAGGCCATTGGCCAGAGCAGCAGTCAGGCCCAGCAGGATGCTAGTAGTGATTGGGTTCATGGAAGAGCCAATGAGAATAGCAGAATCATCCGCTGTGGCGGATATGCATCACGTCGCCATCCTGAACGATGTACTCTTTGCCTTCCAGCCGAAGCTGGCCTTTGGCGCGAGCATTGGCCTCTGAGCCCGCTTCCAGCAACGTGTCCCAGTGAATGGTTTCCGCGCGGATGAAATGCTTTTCCAGATCAGAATGGATTGCGCCTGCGGCGTTCTGCGCGCGCGATCCGCGCGGTACGGTCCACGCGCGGCACTCGTCTTCACCGATGGTGAAGAATGAAATCACGCCCAGCAATTCATAGGTCTTGCGGATCAGACGCGTCAGGCCGCTTTCTTTGAGTCCGTAGCTGGAAAGAAATTCCTGCGCTTCCTCGTCGCTCATGTCGGCAAGTTCGGCTTCAACTTTGCCGCAAATGGCAGTGGCGCCGGCGTTTTTGCGCGATGAGATTTCCTTCAAGCTAAACTTGTCCACGGCTTTTTCCAGATCGTCGCCCAGGGTCTGCGATTCATTCACGTTCAGCACGTAGAGAATCGGTTTCTGGCTCAGGAACATGAAGCCGCGAATGCGCTTCTCGTCGTCGGCGGTGATTTCCATTTCGCGCAGCGGCAGCTCTTTTTCCAAATGGGCCTTGGCGCGCAGGATCAAATCATTCTCCCGCTCCAACTCCGCGTTCTTCATCTTCTTTAAATCTTTTTCCAGCCGCTCCAGACGTTTTTCCACCTGGCCCAGATCGCTCACGATCAGGTCAAAGTCCACAGTCTTGGCATCGCGCAACGGGTTGATGTCGCCAACGTGAGGGATGGAAGGATCGTCAAAGGCGCGCAGAACGTGGGCCAGCGCGTCCACAGTGCGCAGGGCCGTAAGAAAGGCGGTTTCCTTCAATGCTTCCTGGCCGATGGCGGCCACGTCAGCGTATTCCACCACGGCGTGCGTCAGCTTCTTGGGGTTGTACTGGGCGGCCAGACGGTCGAGACGGTCGTCAGGGACCTTGGCGATGCCGAGATGCGCTTCGCGAGGATTGGAGTGCCCGCGGCTCGATACGTCCACTTTGGTCAGAATTTTGAACAGAGATGTCTTGCCCACCTGCGGCAGGCCGATAATACCTGTTTTCATGGGGTGCTGTAGCCTTTAAGTTGAGCAATTAGCAATTGGCAGTTAGCAATTAGCCTGAGTATTGAAGCCCTGATTGATTGTACCAAGTGAAATGCCTGGGGCTGAAACCCCATCAATGACTCCTGGACCGCCGAAGGAATGCTTATAAGCTTGGAGCGAAAGAGCATGAAATTAAAATCGATGCAATTGGTGATCTTTGGAAATCTCTTGCTGGGCAATGTTTTGTGTGGCGCAGAGAACCTGAGTTGCAGCCAGGTTTCGGCGATTTCAAACATGGCCGCCTCGAAATCAACTCCCTCATTAGCTAAATGGCAAAAAAAGGCCGGCGATGGCTACATTGCTCATCTGGTCTATTCATTTCGAGCGTTCGAATTGAACCCGGCGAACCAACAGGTTGCTGCGAGACTTCTTTCTCTGGTGCCCCCAAGCAAGGAAGATGAGCCCCTGTGGCATACGTTAGATGGATTCATTTGTGAGGAAGAAAGAATTGAGGACATCAAGATACTCGCCGAACTTCAAGCGCGAATTCCGCACGATCTCGCACGAGCTGTGGTGCTTGCTCCCAAGAAGATGCGCGACTATGTTTCATATGCCTACACTTCCATCCAAGATCCTCACAGCGACTATGCAGTTCAAATGCGTTCGGCTTGTCGGACACTACATAAGGCCTTTGTTGCTGCTGTGAATAGTCTAGCTTCCGAAGATAGGCAGTGGTTTGTGAAGAAGATTTTTAATCCTGATGAATGTCGTGCGATCGCTGTGCCCGAGGCTGACGGGTCGTTACTTTGACGGAAAGATCTTTTTTGAACATTTCTGAAACGGCTTTGTTGGCCTGCTCCAGTAATTTTCTTCGCTTTCCGCTGCGTATCCGCCTAGCACGTCGCCGGGCCCACCATAGCTAATTGCTGTTTCCGAACCGCCGCGCAGTCAAAATGGCGACGCCAAGACCGAGGAACAGCACGCCGCCTTCAAGGCGCGTGGACCAGGCATGCAAGCGATCGAATTCATCGCGTCCTGACGATGACTCCATGAGCGAAGGGCTTGATCGCAGCTCACGCATTCTCGGCGTGATGCCGAATTGAGAAATCATGGTGAAGGCCAGCATCAGCACAACAAAGACATGACTCACCATGAACGGCCTGAGTTGAACGTGCTTCTGCCAGTTATAGAGCAGGGAAGCGATCAGGAAAACCACGCCGGAAACCAACCCCATCCAGTGCAGCTTGGTCAGCGTCGCGTTCACAACGTCGCCAGCGAGTTTGGTTGTTGGCAGAACGCCAAACAGGGTCGGCGCCAGCACGAACGCGAAGAAAATTATTCCACCGATCCAGACGATCAGCGCCAGCAGCATGAGAAATCGGAGAAAAGACATTGTTGGGAAAGTATAGCTGCTGTTCTGAAATCCCGAACGCAGTGAGGGACCCCTATTCCCTTATATGCTTGTGGAGCGCAGCCGCCCTCGGCTGCGAGTTCAGTATGTTTGCCTCAAGGCTCTGGTAGCAATAGGGATTCCTCGCTGTGCTCGGAACTTCGGAAAAGGCGAAAGGGCTCCCTCACCCGCTACGCGGGATTCGGGATTTCAGAAAGAGCTAAACCGGAACAGGCACGGACTGAACAATGTCGCGGAGAATATTGTCGCCCTGGTCGGATTTCTTCAGGGTCGAGGAATAGCGGGCGTTGACCACCACGCGATGCGAGAAGACCGGCACGACGAGCTGCTTGAAGTCGGCTGGCGTGGCAAAGCGACGGCCTTCAAGATACGCCATGGCCTGTGCGGCGCGGTAGAGCATGAGCGAACCGCGGGGAGAGACGCCGAGAGAAAGCGTTTCAATCTCGCGGGTTTTCTTGACGATTTCAAGCGCGTAGTCCACCAGCGAATCGTCCACTTTCACCTGCGTAACTTCATCCTGCATGGCGATAATGTCTGCGCCGGTAGCGACAGGCTTTACGGAATCCAGACGGGCTGCGCCGGCTTCAGATCGGAGAATTTCGCGCTCATTGTCGCCCTGCGGGTAGCCCATGCGGACGCGCAGCAGAAAACGGTCAAGCTGCGATTCCGGCAGCGGATATGTGCCGTGGTGCTCAATGGGGTTCTGCGTGGCGATCACGAGAAAAGGCTGCGGCAATGGATGCGAATTGCCGTCCATGGTGACCTGGCCTTCATTCATCGCTTCAAGAAGGGCGGACTGCGTTTTGGGCGTGGTGCGATTGATTTCATCGGCCAGCAGTACATTGGTAAAAATCGGGCCGGCCTTGAATTCGAACTGGCTTTCTGACGCCGAGAAGACGGAGATGCCCAGCACGTCCGACGGCAACATATCACTGGTGAACTGGATCCGCTGAAAGCTGCAGTCGAGCGCCCGTGAAAGAGCGTGGGCCAGCGTGGTCTTGCCAACGCCAGGTACGCCTTCAATCAGCAGGTGGCCGCGGGCGAGCACCGAGACCAGAGCCAGGCGCAACACTTCATCATTGCCGCGGATGATGGTGCGCAGCGATTGCTCAATAGCCGCCGCCCGGGCGCTGGTGCTGGTGGTGGAAGACTTAATTTCGGTGGAAGCCATCGACTTGGGTTCTATTGTATCGCTGTATCGCACGCTAAGGAGTCCGTTTCCTTACCACTATGCGGTGATTCTCCCGGTTGCTCAAGCAACGAAAGGGCTGATACTTATGCCCAAAGTAACCTGAGAGCGGTCCTAAGTAGATCGCACGAGCGCGGGAAAATTGCGCGGAAATGAAAATAGGATCTGATTTTTACCGCACAGGCCAAAACGAGATTTAGACATTCGGTCGTAATTTTTTGCTGGCCCAACTTCCATGACGGCGAGCACTGTGCGGCACCGGATTTTTTGCGCGCGCTTCGCTGCGTTGCGTCCCAGGAAGCCAAACCCCGTCTTCCTGGGAGCAGCTGCGCGCGAATCTCCACCCCGACGAACCAAAAGCGGGTTCGTTGGGGACCCCGAGCCTGCGGCGCAAGGAAGAATCTTTTTCAAGTGCTTTATGGCACGGCTGAAGCCGTGCCCTGACACTTGTGTCGTGGATCGAAGCGCGTGAGGAATAGTGAAGCGTTACCCGGCAATCAGGCGGGTATGGGATACAGCAAGTAATTTTTAATCCGCCACCAGAGCGATACCGAACCGTAGATGGGACGTGAATGCCGGTTTTCTTTGATTGATTTTCTCGCGTGTGTGAGCGTGAGACCGGTCCTCATCAAATACTTTGCAGCATCGCAGTTGGGCACATGCAGAATCCCCAGAAGCATGTGCTCGGTATCAATCCAGTAGTCTCGCAGTTCATCGGCTTCCACACGGGCCCAATTCAGGATTTGTTTGGATTCGGAAGTCAATTGCGGCAGCACGGTTGGTTTTGGGGCTTTTTCATACTTGCCTGGACATCCGTTGTAAAGAGGGAACCGATCACGAAGCTGAAAGATAGCCTGTACCCGTGAATCGCTGCCATAAAGCAAACTGCAAAGAAGATCAACGGAAGTGATCTCCGGGCGGTCTGACGTAAGTGCGAAAAAATGGGCAAAGTAAACGGCGCGCCTGGCGGACTCGGTGCAGCGTTCAAACATGGGGCGTATTTTAGTCTTTGGTGAGAGAGGTGTGACACCCTGATTCGGTTAGCGCGAAGGTGGCAGAATCGGAGTCACAGGTGGGCGGCTTTTATGAATCCCAGCGCTGTGGGTGCTCACAGGATTTTTGCGCGCGCTTCGCTGCGTTGCGTCCCAGGAAGCCAAACCCCGTCTTCCTGGGAGCAGCTGCGCGCGAGCCTGCGGCGCAAGGAGATGTTTTTTTGTGCCCTCCGCTCGCAGGGATGTACGCTAAGTCGAGCCCTGTTACGGGTAAATGATGGAGAGCAGCGTGCAAGATCGCGGCGTGTTGTTTACGCAATTGTCGAGGGAACACCTTGATGCGGCATGGTAGAGGATGGATTCTCGGGATCCTTCGGAGCTCCCTCGGCTACGCTCGGGATTTCGCCTGCGGGCTCAGACGCCCGCAAACCGGCTCAACTTCGACTCCCCCTCGGTCGTTCCTCTCCCTCGGAATCGCTCAGGAAGACAGGGGGTTGGGAGCTTGGACGGAATTGCTCAATGCAATTCGCTGCGATCACTCTAGCCTGGAGACCTGGGGCTTGGCCGTAGCCTAAGACGAATCTGGAAAAGGAAGCTCGGTGTTCCATCCTGCCCGCTTTTTGCGAACAGATGGAAATCCGAATTCAGCAATAAGCACTTAAAATTGAAAGTTAGATAATCGTGCGACTTGACAAGGTCTGATAACTTTTTATTTTTTCATCCACCTATTGACTCCGATTTTGCTTTTCGCTTAATATACGCACTGGTTCTCGCCGGGAGCGGCGCCGTCGAACCACGCTAAACAGGCAGTAAGAGCAAAGCTGGTTTAGTGATCCGGGTATCCCAGATGGAGGCGGGAAACCCAAAAAGGCCAGCAACCACGCGATCATAGCCGACCCATCGTTTGGGCCACAGATTGTGTAGAGACACCAAAACCAGCCATTAGCAGTTAGCACTTAGCCATTAGCCAGGGCGGGCATATTTCCGCTTGGGGAATGGGCAGGTGTGCTTCCTATTTGGCTCGGATCGAAACACTCCAACAATCTAAAGCACAGAGCAAAACACACAGGCAGGAGTGTCGATGGATCGCCGTGAAGCGCCGAAATTGCGCGTCATCGCCGTGATCTGAAAGGCAAAAATACGCAGGCGAGGGCGCCTGCGCTCCACAATCGATCACAGGCAGTAGTGCCTGTGCCACAAATTCAGGAGAAGACGCATGACGAAGCAGGAGATCATGGATGCAATCACGGGCTGTGCGCAAAAGCTGGGGCGCACGCCGAGCATATTGGAAGTAATGAAGATGGGACAGGTGTCTCGCCGGCAGATGCGAGCGGAGTTTGGCTCGTTCACACAGGCGCTGCGCGAATGCAACCTGGAACGCGAGATCAGCAGCGGACAGAAAGTTCCGCTGGAACAATTGTTTGTGGATTGGGCAGGCGTGGTGCGGAAGGTTGGCAAAGCGCCCAGCATGAGCGAGTACGAAGCGATGAGCAAGTTCAGTTGCAAACCGCTCGTCCGGTGCTTTGGAAGCTGGCGGCAGGTGGCGTATGGCTTGACGCAGTTTGCGGAGGGTCGCGGGCTGGCGGAACAGTGGAGGGCGGAACTGGAATTGGCGGCGGTGAAGGTCGGCGACCAGGATGCGCAATGGATGTTATCGCGGGAGGCACCGACCGCGAGAGCTAAAATGCTGGCGGCCCTGAAAGAGCGGGCGCTGACGGCAGGGCCAACCGCGGGGGCAACCTATGGGCCTCCGATGTGGCCGGGGCCGCTGGCTTACGCGCCGATGAACGAACTGGGCGTGGTGTTCTTATTTGGATGGATGGCGCCGCAGCTGGGATATGTAGTCCACAAGATACAGCCCGAGTTTCCTGACTGCGAAGCGATGCGCCTGGTGGGAGAAGACAGGTGCGAGCTGGTGAAAGCCGAGTTTGAATACGAGAGCCGCAACTTCCTAAAGCACATGCATGACGTAAAGGGATGCAACATGATTATCTGCTGGCGGCATAACTGGCCGGAATGTCCGCTGGAGGTGCTAGAACTGAAGAAAGCACTCAGCCTTCAGCAGTCAGCATTCAGTCAGAACCTTTTGCCGCAGATTTGCGCAGATGAACGCTGATAGGAAACCAAGAACTTAACCACAAAGGACACGAAGGAACACAAAGAGGAGATTGCCAGAATTGCCATGATTGCCAAAGATCGCCGAAATTGAAAGGCAAAAGCAAAAACTTACCACTAATGAACACGGATAACACTGATCAGGAAAAATCAAAACCTTTGAAACGCGGAGGAACGGAGGAAGCGGAGGAAAGCAAGATTTGCTGCAGATTTGCGTGGATAAACGCTGATGGGAAAACCTACCACGGAGGCACTGAGACACGGAGAAAACCAAAATCTTACCGCGGATTAACACGGATAAACGCGGATCAGGAAAAAACCAAAACCTTTGAAACGCGGAGGAGCGGAGGAAAGCAAGATTAGCTGCAGATTTGCGCGGATGAACGCTGATAGATCGGGGAATTGGGAAATCGCAACATCGGGAAATCGGAACAAAGGAAACACTTGAGCTTTTGTTTCTTCCGATGTCCCGATTACTGGATTATCCGATGACCCGATTCAATACTCCACGCTAACGAGAAACAGTCCGCTGGCGGGGGCGGTGGCTGCGGCTGCGGAGCGGTCACGGAGTTCAAGAATGCGCCGGACATCGGCGACCGTAAGGCTGCCTTTGCCGACCATGAGAAATGTCCCGACGAGATTGCGAACCATGTGGTGAAGAAATCCGTTGCCGCGGACGGTGTAGATCAATTCGTCGGCGTGGCGCTGCCACTGAGAGTGGAAGATTGTGCGGACGTTGTTGGGTTCAAGTCCGGCATTTGCCGCAAGAGTCTCTTGATCGGCGGCAAGAGTTTCTTTGCGCTTTTCCGGATCGACGGCGGCGAAGCTGGTGAAGTCATGCTCGCCTTCTACGAGGGCGGCAGCCTGGGTCATGAGGGATTCCGAGAGCGGATAAGGATGGTGGTAAACATAGCGCGCCTGGAATGGAGAGCAAATTGCTCCACGATAGATGTGGTATCGGTAAGTTTTGGCGATAGCCGAGCGGCGCGCATGGAATTCAGGAGGCATTTCTTCCGCGGCAAGAACGCGTATGGAGCGGGGAAGAATGTCATTTAAAGCGCGAACCAGGTTGTCGACCGGAATGGGAGAGTTGGTGGTTACGGTGGCGATTTGAGCGAGCGCGTGGACGCCCGCATCGGTGCGGCCAGAGCCTTGCGGGAGAGTTTTTTCGCCCGTGAGGTGTTCGAAAGCGGACACCAGTGTCCCCTGAACGGACAGTCGGTCGGGCTGGACCTGCCATCCGGCGAAGTCGTGGCCATCGTAAGCGAGCGTGAGTTTGAGATTTCGCAAGCCGGCAACCTAGTTGTTTCAAAGCGGTCCGAAAGCGTGCTTCTTTCGTTCCGCCCAACACTTTTTAACGCCTAAAGCAGTACTGAGCCGATATACTAACGGGTTTCCGCAACACTGACAGTTTCAATCTGGAACCGCAAAGGGGGTTCCGGCGTATCTTGAGTGAGCAAAGGTGACGGAACCTGGAAATTACAGTCTCTATAAATTTACCAATCAGCCAGCTACATGAGATCTGGAGAAAAAGAATGTCAGTAGGATTTATCCGCAGTAATGCTGCTAGAAAAGTGATTTCAGTGGTGTGTTTATTGACGTTTCCGGCAGTCGCACAACAGGCGAATACCGGGCTGGCCATGCAGGCCACGCCGGTTGCGGGACAACAATCGTCCGCGCCGACTGCAGGCGCGAGCCAGGATTCGACAGCGCCGGCCACAAGCAGCCAGCAATCGGCCACGCCGAGTGAGGGGCAGCAGCCGTCGGCAACGCCAAATGCTCCTCAGCCAAAGAAGCTGCCGCAGCCTACGCATGTCGACTATTCCAAGCCGTCTCCGCTGTTTCCGAATCCATTTGCCCGCTATATCCCGCGCGATGTGCCGCCGCCGTCGTTTACGAACGCGCCGAAGATCGAACAGTTGATCCAAAACGGCAAGCTGATCCTGTCATTGAATGACGCGATCGCTATTGCGCTGGCGGACAACCTTGATATCGCCGTGCAGCGCTATAACCTGCCCATTGCCGATACTGACCTCTTGCGCACAAGAGCAGGGCAATCATTTCTGGGTATAAATTCAGGTGTCGTACAAAATACTCCAGGCGGAGGTGTGGGTGGCGTGGGGGCCGGGGTCACGGGCGCCGGCGCAGGCGGCACAACAGCAGGCGCTGGTGGGGCAGGCGTAGGAGCGGGAGGCTTTGTCGGAAGCACCAGCGGTGCCGGCCCGCAGC
>Ga0070734_10003627_pt1 | contig 15832 bp, 5 predicted proteins | sample Coa_R1_8_FD_66444 | JGI IMG/M metagenome (GOLD analysis project Ga0070734, IMG submission 66444) | Surface soil microbial communities from Centralia Pennsylvania, which are recovering from an underground coalmine fire - Coalmine... | ecosystem: Environmental > Terrestrial > Soil > Unclassified ...
ATATTTGCTGCCACTGCATTTCTGCTTCATAGTCTTTTGCATTTTGCCTGTCCTTAAAATCATAAGCATAAGCATCCAACGGAAATATTTGTTTAAACGATTTTTCAATAGTTGCAAGGCTTGATGTTTCACTGCCGGGTTTTATTTTTATGTACACCGATCCGTAGCTATTACGCGGATCCATCGTAAATAATTGCGGTTCTATTTTTGAAGTCATGGCGCGAAAATGATAATCGCGCACAACGCCGACAACCGTGCGTTTTTCATTCGGCTCATAAAAAGCTACCTGTTGCCCGATTGGATTTTTCCAACCTGCTTGTTTTGCAAATTCTTCATTCACTAAAACAGAGTTGAAGGAATCTGCAGGAAAATCAGCAGAGAAATTTCTTCCTTGAACAATTGGAATTTTTAATACAGAAAAAAATGATGGGTCAATCGTTTCCAAAATCATATTTTCCGGTTGATCACCATTTACTTTCACTGTGTTTCCTGAAAACCCATTATTTTTTGGGGCAACATCAATAATATTTGGGTTCTTCAATAATGAAAGTTTGAACAATGCAAAGTCATTTCTTGATATATTATATTTATCAACCACAACAAGATTGGAATCATCATATCCTAATTTCTGAGTTGTCAAAAATTTCAACTGAGAATAAATTGTCAGAGTGGCAATGATCATGAATGAAGCCAGTGTGAATTGGAAAACCACCAATGATTTCTGAAGATAATTTTTTCCAGCAAGATTAAACCGGTTATATAAAGTCTCTACAGGATTATAACCAGATAAAACAAACGCAGGATACAATCCGGCAAGTAGACCTGTCAGTAAAAAAAGAAATACATAAGCGCTTACTAATTTTACATCCAGCAAATAAGAAAGAGAAAGCATTTTGTTGGAGAGCTGATTGAACAACGGTAACATCATTTGCACAAACACAATCGCAGTTACAAATGCGATCAAACAAAGAACAAATGATTCGCCAAGAAATTGCAACATCAACTGCGTGCGGCCGCCACCAATTACTTTGCGTATGCCAATTTCTTTTCCACGTTTTACTGAACGTGCAACAGTAAGATTGATAAAATTGATACACGCAATGACTAAAATAAAAACGGCTATGCCTGAAAGCACAAAAGAAAAAACAGGATTGCTTGCCCCATAGAGTGGAGTTTGCGCTGGTGCATCTTTGCTTAAATGAATATCAGAAACGGGTTGCAGATAAAAAGAAAGACCGGGATCCTTCAATCCATATTTTTCTTTGATCATTTTTATCGCTTCATCCGCTTCCGATAAATACACTTTCTGTATTTTATCGTCAATTTTTTTCACATTAACATTTGGATTCACCACCACAAATGTGTTCAAAAAAGAGTTGAACCAATTGTCAGCTTTGCCCATATCTTCTTTCGAGGCAATAAGCGCCATCAATATATCAAATTGAATGGAAGAATTTTGGGGACAATTTTTTGCAACTGCGGTAATCTTATACGGAGAAAAATTATCTCCATCTCTTAACAGCATTAATTTTCCAATCGCATCCGTTGTGCCAAATTGTTTTTTTGCCATCTCTTCTGTGACCACCACCGAACGGGGATCGCTCAATGCTGTTTTCGCATCACCACTCAGCAACGGAAAATTAAACACAGAAAAAAAGTTAGTGTCAGCAAGAAATATTTGTTGCGAATGGATATCCGATCCGTTCTTCAGATCTCTTACAATTTGTTGATACCGCACAAAAGTTTCTATTTCCGGAACATTCGCTGCAAACCGTGGTCCTTGCAGATAACCGGTATATCCGCTTTTATCAATATTTCCGTTCGGTCTTGTCAATTGCCTGTTCACGCGATAAAGCTGTTGTGCATTTTTATGAAATCTGTCAAAGCTCACTTCATCTTTTACGTACAACATGATCAGCATGGCACAAGCAAGCCCAAGACTCAATCCGGCAACATTAATAAACGAATACACCTTATTCCTTGCAAGATTTCTGAAAGCGGTTTTGAAATAATTTCTTAACATAAAAGTGATTTACGAATTACGGTTTTGGATGTACGATTTCTTTAATTCCATCATTCGCTTTCTAATTTATTATTCCTTATTTTTTATTTCTCATTTTCTGAACTATGATTAAAATGATTTTTTTAATTCTGTGATTTTTCATTTTTAATTCACTATTGACCATTCACTATTCACTCCGCAGGCTCTTAACCGGATTTGCCATTGCAGCTTTCACTGCCTGAACACTTACTGTGATAAGCGCAATCAAAACAGCGATCAGTGCGGCTATTGCAAACAGCCACCAATGGATGGGCACACGATAGGCAAATCCCTGCAACCATTTTTGCATCATAAAATATCCCACCGGAACTGCGATGATGGTCCCGAGCAAAACAGGCTTCAATAAATCTTTTGATAACAATATCACGATGTTTTCTACTGATGAGCCGAGCACTTTTCTTACGCCGATTTCTTTGGTTCTTTTGAGAGCAGTGTAAGATGCAAGACCAAACAATCCAAGACAGGCAATGCAAATGGCAATCACTGAAAATATGCTCAACAAGGATTCCTGTTTTATTTCAGATTTATAGAGATCATCAAACTGCTCATCTAAAAATGAGTATTCGAAAGGATAATCAGAAGCATTGCTTGCATATATTTTTTTAATCCGCTCAATGGATTGCTGAACATTGGCCGTTTTTAATTTTATCAGCGCAAGGCGCCTGTCATCTTTTTTTGTCGAAATAACAAGCTGCCCGATCGGTTCCTTAAGCGAAGCATAATGATAATCTTCTATGACACCTACGATTTTTCTCGGCAAGCTATCTGCTGCAATATTTCTCACCCATTTTCCGATTGCTTGCTGCGGGGTATACCCAAGTTTATTAGCAGCGCTGCGATTGATGATAACTGCTTCCAAAGAGTCCGTGGGAAATGAAGGTGAAAAATCTCTCCCTGCAATTATTTTTAATTGCAAAGTTTTTACATAATCAAAATCTGCGAATTCAGTATTGAATATCATCTTTTCGCCAGGCTTTGCTTCTGTTTCAAAACCATAACCATCGTGAAAACCACCCGGCTCACCGGACATCAATGACACGCTCGATACTGATGGGTCTGACAGCAATTCGTTTTTGAATTGTATTTTTTTATCCCAGATAGAACCATTATCGAGCCTCACGATCATAGATTGTTCTTTGTCGAAACCGAGATCTGTATTCCTTACATAATGCATTTGATTCATCACAACGGTTACGCTTGTGATTAATAGCACTGAGATGCCGAATTGAAAAACGACCAATGCTTTTCTGAAAAAAGCACCATTTTTTCCAACTTTTAATCTTCCTTTCAATGATTCAATAGGAGAGAAGGATGAAAGCAGCAATGCGGGGTAACTACCTGCAAGCACACCAACAACAAGAATGACTCCGGCTACAAAAACATACAGCCATGGATTATTGAAATAAGGAGGCAGTTTGTATCCTAAAAAATTTGTATAAGCAGGCATTAATAATTGCAATAACAAAATCGCAAGAACTGCTGCAACAGTTGCAAATAAAAGAGATTCAAAAATAAATTGCCAGGCAAGCTGTTTTCTTACTGCGCCGAGCACTTTGCGAAGACCGACTTCTTTTGACCTGTCAGTGGCACGAGCAGTTGCCAGGTTCATGAAATTGATGCAAGCAATAATAAGAATAAGCGCTGCAATGCTCATGAATATATATACCATCTTTTTGTTTCCGTGCTTCACATGATCAAAGGGAGATTCTCCTTCAAAATAAATCCCGCTAAGCGGATTGATAGTAAGATCCATTTTAAAGCCGTTCTCTCTATAATACTTGCCCATGTATTTATCCATGAATGCCGGAAAAAGTTTTTTGAGATGGTTAGGATCAACGGCAGGATTTAATTGAACATATACAAAGAGACTATTGCTCGGCCATTGGTTCATCCAGTATTCATTTTTCCAGTTGGAGAGCGGTACAAGCATATCAAAATCCAGATGAGAATTCACAGGAGCATCTTCCGCAATGCCGGTAACCTTGAGTCGCATTTTTTTATTAAACTCAACCACTTTGCCAATCGGGTCTTCGTTGCCAAAATATTTTTTTGCAGCAGAGGCTGTCATCACAATGCTTAACGGGTCATTCAGCACTGTTGCAGGATTGCCTCTTAACAAATGAAAATCGAAGAATGTGAAAAAATTGCTGTCGGTCAGATAAATTTTCTTTTCATTGAACGCAATATTATTATAGGTGATCAGATCGTTATCAACATCCACTCTTACAGCTTTTTTTACAAAATCCGGATAATCATTCAATAAAGCTGTGGCGTAAGGTGGCGATAGATAAGGGATCTCTCTTCTCTCGCCATTTGCATTGCCGACGCGCATCACACGATAGATATCTTTTCCGTTTTTATGAAAATTATCATAGCTGAACTCATTCATGATGAATAAAAAAATCATCAGGCAGCAGGTGATACCGATTGTGAGCCCAAGAATATTAATGAGCGAAAACATTTTCTGTTTCCTGAAATTTTTAACCGCGAGTAATAAATAATTTTTTAACATTAGATAATATTTATGATTTCCGATTTTGTGATATTTGATTTCTTCAGTTCAACCTTTCCTTTCTAATTCCTTATTTCTCATTTCTTATTTTTCTGTGATGACATTCATAATTTACTACTGACCATTCACTATTCACTCCGCAAGCTCTTCACCGGGTTCGCTGTCGCTGCTTTTATTGTTTGAAAACAGACTGCAAGCAAAGTGACTACCAGCGCTGATAACACAGCAACTGCAAAAACCCACCAGCTGATTTGTGTGCGATAGGCAAAATCCTGCAGCCATTTATTCATCAAAATCCATGCAATAGGTGCAGCCACCAAAAATGCGATGATGATCAACCGTAAAAAATCTTTCGATAATATCAGCGATATGTCTTTCACGGAAGCACCAAGCACTTTTCGGATGCCGATTTCTTTTGTCTTTTGTTCAATCATAAATGAAAGCAAGCCGATTAGTCCAAGAACATTTATAATGATTGAAAGAAAAGTAAAGAGGCTGAATAGCTGTTGCGTCTTTTTTTCATCTTTATACATATTAGCAACCTGCTCATCCATGAAATGCGATTCAAATATTTGATTTGGATAAACTGATGTCCATACTTTTTCAATTGCAGCAAGTGTTGAGGCATTGTTGCCGCCGGATAATTTCATGCCAACATTGTAATAGAAAAAAGGAAATTCTACCATCAGCACAGAACTAACAGACTGATGGAATGATGCAATATTATAATCCTTCACAACACCTATAACCGGAGCTGTGATATCATTCATTCCAAACGTAACGTATTTACCAATCACATCTTGAGCAGAGGTAAATCCGAGAGATTTGACGGCAGTTTCATTTAGTACGAATGCATATTTGCGCAAAGAATCAGGAACGGTATTCGCGATTTTGCTTTCGTCTGTTTCATCGAACCATCTTCCCGCAACTAAACCTAATCCATAAGTTTTTAAATAATTTTTATCTGCAGCTTTTATTGCAACAGGCAATTGCTGAGAAGCATATTTTTCTTTTACATTAAATTCTGTGTTCACCTGATTGTTTCCAACCGGTGCGTCAAGCGATATGCTGAAACTATTGATGCCCGGAATTGTTGACAATTGATTGTATAATGTCCTCAATTGTTCAGGTTTGTTTTCCGGAAGCCCGATATTAATTACTTTTTCTTTATCAAACCCCAATGGCGTTGACTGCACATAATGCATTTGTTTGGCAACTACGATTGCGCCAATGATTAAAATTTGCGCAGTTAAAAACTGAAATGTCACTAATCCTTTTCTTAATAAAACCACTGATGTTTTTGGCGCAGACATTTTGCTTTTTAGGGCAGTAATGGCATTAAATCCTGATAAAATAAATGCTGGATATAATCCCGACAGCAATGAAACGCTTATCCATAGAGCGATCAGGAATGTTGCGCTTTTCAGATTGAACCAGTCAAGCGGAATATTTTTATCCAGAAAATTATTTAGTGCAGGAAGAAAAAAGCTTATTGAGAAAATAGCAACTATCATTACAATGGCTGACAATAAAAAAGTTTCTGATAAAAATTGTTTGATGAGATGGCTGCGCGTTGCGCCCATTGTTTTTCTTACTCCGACTTCTTTTGATTTTTTAATGGCAAGCGCTGTGGAAAGATTTGTGTAGTTGATGCAGGCGGCAAGCATGAGAAATAAACCGATAGCACCGATCAGATACAAATAACTATAGTTGATGGTGTAAGAAGGATTTTTTGACGCATACAATTGATTGTAATGAATGTCTTGCAATGGCTGCAGCGTCAATTCTGTTTTAACGCCGATATTACCTTGATGAATATATTTGTCAACGATGGAAGAAAGAATAGTTTCAGTATTTTTTACTTTATTAACGCCTTGCAAACCGATATAAGTAAACCCATTTGAATGAACGCCCCATTGGTCAACAGGTATGCCACCGAGAAATTCAGCCCTCATGCAACGATAAGATAACAGCATGTTATAAGGCAAATGTGTGTTAACAGGTGCATCGGCAACTACCGCTGCCACTTCCAGATCTACGAGGTTGGCGAGCTTAATGCGCTTCCCGATAGGATCTTCATTTTTAAAAAAACGTTCAGCAGTTTTTTCAGTGAGTATGGCGAAGCCCGGTTCTGCCAATGCTCTTTGTATGCTTCCTTTTTTCACCGTCAAAGGAAAAAGCTTAGGGAAAACTGAATCAGCGAAAATAATATTCTTCTCTTTGAATTTTTTATTGTCAAATGCGATCAGGTTTTCTCTCTCAAAATGAATTTGTGAGATCAGTTGCTGGTCTGGCATGGCAGCCCGCATAGCAGTCGCAAGCGGGTAAGCAGTCACAGGATTGAATGTTTTACCTGTTGCTGAAGTGCTGTTTTCATCTACGCGATAAATATGAATGTTGCTTTTTCCCGGTTTATCAAAACTTGTTTCATGCAGTATGATCAGCGCAATCAGTGTGCAAACAACCACACTGATATATAAGCCGACAAAATTCAGCAGAAAAAAACCTTTGTTCTTTTGGATGTTCCGCCACGCGATTTTGAAATAATTCTTCAACATAATGATGTGATTTACGAATTATGATTTGGGATTTACGATTTCTGAAATTTAATCTTTCACTTTATAATTTATTATTCCTTATTTCTCATTTCTTATTCCCTGAACTATGATTGAAATGATTTTTTGAAAATTATGATTCTCATAAAATAAATCATCCCAATTATTAATTCTTAATTACTAATTCACTATTCACTACTCACTTCTCAAACTCTTCACCGGGTTTGCCAACGCTGCTTTGATTGATTGAAAACTTACTGTTATCAGTGTTATCAGCAACGCACCAATTCCTGCTGCTGCAAAAACCCACCACGACAATTCCGTTCTGTATTGATAATTCTGCAGCCAGTTATGCATAAGATAATACGCAACCGGTGTTGCAATCAATAATGCTATCACAATAAGCAACACAAAATCTTTTGATAATAATTTCCAGAGATTAAAAACAGAAGCGCCTAATACTTTGCGCACACCGATTTCTTTTGTTCTTTGCTCTGCAACAAAAGAGGCAAGGCCAAATAAACCGAGACATGAAATGAAAATCGCTAATGCTGCGAAAACAGTAGCGAGATTTCCGATGCGTTCCTCGTCGCCAAATTTCTTTGCATAATCCTGATCTGCGAAGCGATATTCGAGTGGTTGTTTGGGGTCATATTTTTTAAAAACAGTTTCTATCCTGCTCAATGCATCGTGTGCGTTCATTGCAGGATTGATTTTTAAATTTACCATCCCACCATTATTACCTCTTACAATTCTAAATAAAGAAGGGCGCACCGCTTCATATGGAGATTCCATAATAAAATCTTTTACTACGCCTACAACAGTAAAAGCAACTCCATCATTAAATGAGATTTGCTGGCCAACCGGGTTTTTAAATCCCATATATTTCACCGCGCTTTCATTCAAAATAAATGCGGCGGAATCGGAAGGGAAAGTTCTTGCGAAATCTCTTCCTTCAATAATATTCCATCCAATCACTTTACCATAGTCAACAGAAACAGCAGTCATTGGAAAATCATTAGACGAGCCAGCAGGTTTTCCTTTCCATGACATGCCTCCGTTTGAGCTCCATACTTCTGTTAGCGGGCCGCTTGATTCTGCCATCTCTTCAATGGCACCTGTATTTTTCAGGTCAGCTCTTATTGCTTCAAAATGATTATGGAGATCATACATATGCATCGAAAAAGTTACTATCCCATTCCTGTTATAACCGACAGGGCGGTTTTTTGCAAATTGTATCTGGCGATAAATCACCACCGTTCCGACTATCAAAATGACGGATACTGTGAATTGCAGCACTACAAGAACTTTGCGCGGAAGCGATGAAAACCTTCCGGTTGAAAAAATTCCTTTTAATACCTTAACCGGTTTAAATGATGATAAATAAAAAGCCGGATAACTTCCTGCAATAATTCCTGTGAAAAATGTGAAACACAATGATAGAAGCCAGAAGTATGGATTGCTTAATGGCAGTGTTATGTTTTTGTCAGCAATATTGTTGAACGGTGCTAATGATAATTGAACGATAAGAATAGAAATGATAAATGCTAATAATCCTACAATAATTGATTCGCTCAAAAATTGCCCGATCAATTGCGAGCGCAATGAACCAACTGCTTTTCTTATGCCCACTTCTTTTGCACGTTTCTCGCTTCGGGCAGTTGATAAATTCATAAAGTTGATGCAAGCGAGCAATAGAACGAATGCGCCAATAATGCCAAACCACCAAACAAATTGAATTCGCCCTCCTGTATTCACGCCGTTTTTAAATTCGCTATACAAATGCCATTGGCTCATCGGTTGCAAAAAAAGTTGTGCCCTTGCAATCCGCTCTCCTTCACGAACATTTTTTAATTTCTCATCTTTTATTTTAGAGGATATAGTTTTTAAGTCTGCATGATCAGCTAACTGAACTACTATTTGGAAATAATTATGTCCCCACGGATCATCCATTGTTTTGAGATATGGATTCACGTTAAGTTTCAATTGCCAAGTTGCAATAAATTTCCTGTCTGGAAAAGAGGAATTCGCGGGCATGTCTTTATATACACCAGTAACTTTTGCAGGAATATTTTCAATAGTGATCGTTTTATTGATTGGATCTTCATTTCCAAAAATGGCATTGGCAGAAGATGCGGAGAGAAAAATTGCATCAGGCTCTTTCAGCGCATTCAATGACCCTTTTATCATTTTCAGATCGAACATTGCCGGCGCTTGCGGTTCAACATACAAGCCTTGTTGCGAAAGCGGTTTTTCTTTGTATGCCAAAACTGAATTCACCCAGTTAACAATGCTGACAGCTTTAAAATCATTTTTAAAATTTATGCGAAGATCTTCAGCCAACGGATAAGGCAATCCACCCCATGTGTCAATCTTTCCGTTCTGATTTAAATTTTGCATTACTGATGCAATGCGATCATAATTTTTATTATCCTTATCAAAAGAGATCTCATCCCAAATCCATAATCCAATCAATAATGCAACGGCCATACCAACAGCAAGCCCGCTAATGTTGATGAATGAAGAAGTTCTGTTCTTCAATAAATTTCTCCAGGCGATTTTTAAATAATTTATTAGCATAAGAAAGAAATTTTTTGATTTCTGATTTTGTGATGTATGATTTCTTCAAGCCAACATTTTATTATTAATTATCAATTATTATTTTTTTGTCACCAGCATCATGCATTGATCGAGCATCCTTCCGCCGTCGCCGGACTTTTCTACTGTAAATATTCTATTCATCTTCAGTTTCACAACTGGCAAAAATGTTCAATATCTATTCTCCTTCATCCGCTTTCTTATTCCTTATTTTCATTTCTTACTTTATATTTTCTTTTTCTCCGGCCCTCAGGCCGGAGCTAGTCGAAAGATTCTTGGATGTCATTATTCACCAATTCGCACATCCACACATTTTGACATTGAGTAATTTTCAAATTTGCTAATTATTCACTTCTCAAACTTTTCACTGGATTTGCCGTTGCTGCTTTAATCGCCTGAAAACTTACAGTTGCGAGCGCAATGATGATTGCCCCTAATCCCGCAGCAACAAACATCCACCATTTCATATTTATTCTATAAGAGAAATTATCGAGCCATTTATTCATCGCCAACCACGCAATTGGAAACGCAACGATTAAAGAAATCGCTACAAGCTTTATAAAGTCTTTTGAAAGCAATGCGACAATACCTGCTTCACCAGCACCCAATACTTTGCGCACGCCAATTTCTTTAATGCGTTTTTGGGTGGCGAACGTTGCAAGACCAAACAAGCCAAGGCATGAAATCACAATCGACAACACAGAAAATATATTGAACAGGCTTCCCATTCTTTGTTCTGTGATATACATTTTTGCAAGATCATCATTTACAAAACCATAAGAAAAAGGATAATCACCATACACGTTTCCAAAAGTTTTTTGCAGCGTCGTGATTACTTTTTGGATATTCGTTGGCGTTGTTCTCATTACCACATAGCCGCCACCAAAATTTGTTTCCATCACAAGCGGTTCGATAGGTTGTTGCACCTTTTTGAAATTGAAATCTTTTACTACACCCACAATAGGAGCCCATCTGTCTTCTAACGAAATGGAAATGATTTTGCCGATTGCATTGTTGACATTTAATCCCATTACTTTTAATGCAGTTTCGTTAACGACATAACCAGTGTCACTGGATTTGAATTCTTTTGAAAAAAATCTTCCTGTGACCATTTGCATGCCTAACGTTTTCACGAAATTTTCATCAACTCTTAATCTATATGCTTCCACCTGTGTTTTCGGATCCATACCACGCCATGAGAGCAGCGATGCGCCTTCTGTAAGGTTCGTTGGCAACATATCAGTGAAAGTGTAGTTGCTGATATCGGGATACTTTGCAAGCGTAGCAATCATCGCGTCTTTATTATTTTTCAAATCGCCAACCATTGGCATCTGCATATACAAAAGATTCTCTTTATCATAACCGATATTTCTTTTTTGTATATACTGAAGCTGGTTATAAATCACCAATGTGCTGATAATAAGAATAACAGAAATCGCAAATTGAATAACCACCAATCCATTTCGCAAAAATGATTTTTGGCTGTGCAACAATTTCGTTCCCTTCAATGCTTTGATGGGATTGAATGACGAAAGAAAAAAAGCAGGATAGGATCCGGAAATCAATCCTGTAAAAGTTGCGATCCCTAAAAGACTTAAAATGATTTTTATATTCAGCAGATCAAAAGATATGGATTTATTCGCCAACTGGTTGAAGAGCGGCAACATGAGGAAAACAATCATCAATGCAATCAACAATGAAATAAAAGAAAGCAATAACGACTCGCCAATAAATTGGGCTATCAATTGCGGACGCAATGCACCAACTGTTTTTCTCAAACCAACTTCTTTTGCCCTCTGACCTGAAACTGCAGTGGCAAGATTCATGAAATTAATGCACGCAATCACGATGATAAAAATTGCTACCAGCGAAAATATTTTTACATACTGAATGTTTCCTTGTCCTTCCACATCGCCCATGAAATGCGAATGCAGATGGATATCTTTTAGCGACTGCGTAAATAACGTCACTTTAAAATCCGGATTATTTTTCATCAATATTTCAGTCGATTGCTTTTCAATATTGCGCATAACATCTGCGGTGGGCTTCACAGCATCTTGCAATTGAAAATAATCATACACAACAAAATTTGTCCAGCCCCATTCCGGTCTGTTTGTTCTGTCAAACAACGCCGATGACAAAAGCATATCAAACTGAAGATGGGAATTGGCTGGAATATTTTTTAGGATACCCGACACCGTTAGGTTTGTGCCTTTAATATCATTATCGATATAAATTATTTTCCCAATCGCATCATTGATGTTACCGAAATATTTTATTGCCATGTCTTCGGTAATGGCAACGTTTTCTGCTGAAGAAAGCACAGTCTTCACATTGCCTTTTAGCAACGGATAATTGAACATCTGCAGAAAATTGCTGTCTGCATAAAATATTTTTTTTTCATCAAATTTTTTTGTGCCGATCGTAATCATGCGATGCTCTGGCGCAATCCTCGTTACAATTTTTATTGTAGGTATTTGTGATTTGACGGCATTAGATAATGCTGGCGGCACTGTCACCCATTCTTGTTCGCCGCCTTTCTCGGTAAATCTAAAAATGCGATCCGCATTGAGATTGAATTTGTCATAGCTCGTTTCATCTTTCACCCACAAAAAAATCAGAATGCTACAAGCCATTCCTGTTGCCAGACCAAATATATTCAGCCCTGAAAACAATTTGTGGCGAAGAAGATTGCGGAGTGCGATTTTGAAATAATTAGTTAACATACTCAAATATTTAATGATTTATGATAAGCTTTCAGCTAAAGCCGTGAGCTATCAGCAGAACAGCTCGTAGCTAAAACGCTAACAAACTTGCCTCACTCGCTCCTCAAACTCTTCACCGGATTTGCAACCGCTGCTTTTATTGCCTGGAAACTCACCGTAATTAATGTTATCATCAATGCACCAACACCTGATGCAATAAATATCCATATTGATATTGATGTTCTGTACTCATAATGTTGCAGCCAGCTATTTAAATAATACCATGCTATCGGAATAGCAATGAAGCATGATATTATAACAAGCAATGCAAATTCTTTGGAAAGCATTTTCCATAAAGCATATGTTGATGCACCTAATACTTTGCGCATACCGATTTCTTTTCTGCGTTGCTCTGCAACAAACGATGCAAGACCGAATAAACCAAGGCAGGAAATGAAAATGGCAAGTATGGTGAAGAAGCTCGCGAGTTTTCCAATACGCTCTTCATCTGCAAATTTCTTTGCATATTCTTCATCATTAAACGTGTAGTTGAAAGGCAGGGTAGGATTATATTTTTTAAATGCCTTTTCTATTTTAGCCAATGCGTCTTTTACAGGCACGCCTGTTTTTATGGCAACGGTTACACAACCTATCCATTCTTTACTGCTCAAATAAACCATCGGCGTTACCGGGCTGTATGGCGATTCCTGTATGATGTCCTTCACTACGCCTATCACACGATAATTTTTACCATCGTACTGTATAATCTGTCCAACAATATCTTTCTTCATGCCTATTTGCTTCACGGCTGATTCATTCAATATCATGGCTAAACTATCTGTGGCAAAATCCCTGGAGAAATCCCTTCCTTCTTTTAACTGCCATCCGATTGTTTTGCCAAAATCTTCTGTCATTAACATAAAGCCAAAGCTTGGCAATGTGTTTGGGTTTTTGCCTTCCCAGTTAAAACCCGTGCGCCATGCACCAAGGTTTGTAGTGGCGTCTGACGCGCCAGCCATATCATCTACCACCCCGGTAGCCAGCAGGTCATTTCTTACTGCATCATAAAATTTGGGCAAGCCCTGTGTCACTCCACCAACGGTTATCAATCCTTCTTTCCTGTAATTAATGGGCCTGTTTTTCGCAAACTGAATTTGCTTGAAAACAATGATTGTCCCAACAATTAATGCAATAGAAAAACTGAATTGCAGTACCACCAAAACTTTGCGTGGCAACGATGCATATTTACCCACACGAAAAGTCCCTTTCAAAACTTTGATGGGTTCAAACTTTGATAAATACAATGCAGGATAACTGCCGGCAAGCAAGCCTGTGATGAATGTAAATGCCAGCGCACAAATCCAGAATGCAGGGCTAAGCAAAGGCATTTGAATATTTTTTGCAGCAAGCGAATTGAAGAACGGCAACAATAAAGTAACCAGCACAATAGAAAATACAAATGACACGAAAGCTACCAGCACACTTTCGCTTAAAAACTGTTTAATGAGCTGTGTGCGTAATGACCCAACCGTTTTGCGGATGCCTACTTCTTTTGCACGCTTCTCGCTGCGTGCTGTGCTAAGGTTCATAAAATTGATGCATGCGAGCAACAGCACAAATACACCGATGATAGAAAACAACCATACAAATTGCAGCCGGGTGCCTACAGGTTTGCCATTTTTAAAATCGCTGTACAAATGCCATTTATCCATTGGATAGAGGTAAGCACTTTCAACGCCATCTGTCTTTGCGTTTTTATGTGCCATCACCACGTTTTTGATTTTCTCTGTTTCCTTATCCATATCAATATTGTCAGCCAACTGCACAAAGCATTGCCAAGAACGGTTTTGCCAATCGTTGACAGCATCTTTCACCCATTGTTCTGTGGTAACATATTTTTTCCAGGGCAGAAAATAGTTTGCATCGTGCAAGGTTGGCATAGAAGACGCAGTTACTGTCGTATTATTCGGAAAACCTTGGAACACGCCGGCAACTTTATAATTGTCTTTGCTGTCAACCCTGATTGTTTTTCCTACAGCATCAACATCGCCAAATAATGTTTTTGCCATTGAAGCACTAATAATAATGGAAGAAGGGTCGGTTAATGCGTCAATGTTTCCTTTCAACATATCCAATGAAAGCATTGTTGGAAATTTGTCTTCAACCCACAAGCCAGCACTTGAAATTGTTTTATCACCTACTGTGAACGCACTCATGTTCCATCTTGACAAGGAGACGTTTTTAAAGTCGCCTCCATACTTGTTTCGCAGCTCTTCAGCAATAGGCTGGCATACAGTGTATGAGGTGTATAATCCCCCATCATCGCCAACAGTAGTAGTCATTACCTCTGCGAGCTGTTTATGGTTGGCAAACGATTTATCGAATGAAATTTCATCCCATATCCATAAAGCAATCAGCATAGCCACAGTCATGCCCGCTGCAAGACCAAGCACATTAATAACTGAATAAACTTTGCTTTTAACAAGATTTCTCCACGCGATTTTGAAATAGTTTTGTAACATAGTCATTCCATTTTTAACGCTATCAATGAATGTTTTTTCAGGTTGCCATTTATCATCGAATGCATTCCTTCGGTTTATTTCATGTTGTTCACCCGCTTTGATCTGTGCCATTAGTTTTGCAAAGTTGCGATCGATTTCCTCTTTCAGCATCTGTTCCTCGCTTGTCCATTTCGTGAAGAACAACTGTAACGCTGCCATTACATCCGGGTCTTTAGTCAAAAGATCATCCAGTTCCCTTGATTCTTCAAGAGTGGCTTCATTGGATAATTCTTTAACCAGCAGTTCCCATATCCGATCGTTACGTTTCATAATTATAAACAGCGGTAATGCATTATATTGAAATGATTTTTTGAAAACTATAATTCATATAAAATCAATCATCTCAATTATTAATTACTAATTCACAATCCACCATCGACAATTCTCTATTCACTTCTCAAACTTTTCACCGGATTTGCCATTGCTGCTCGTATCGCCTGAAAACTCACCGTGAACAATGCAATAAAAACAACCAATAATGCGGCGCCTATAAACATCCAAGAGTTTATAGCAATACGATACGGAAAATTTTGCAGCCATTTGCCCGCAGCTAAGTATGCAAGCGGTGTTGCGATTATCAAAGCGACCAATACCAGCTTTATGAAATCGGTTGAAAGGCTTGCCACAATGCTCTTTACCGAAGCACCAAGCACTTTTCGAATGCCGATTTCTTTTGTTCTTTTTTCTGCAGATAAAACAGATAATCCAAACAAACCAATGCAGGAAATGAATATGGTGAGCAGCGCACCAAACAACATGATTTGTTTCCATTTTTCAACATCAGCATATTGCTTTCTGTTTTCATCGTTCTTGAATATATAAGAATAAGGATCTGCCGG
>Ga0070734_10003628_pt1 | contig 15824 bp, 16 predicted proteins | sample Coa_R1_8_FD_66444 | JGI IMG/M metagenome (GOLD analysis project Ga0070734, IMG submission 66444) | Surface soil microbial communities from Centralia Pennsylvania, which are recovering from an underground coalmine fire - Coalmine... | ecosystem: Environmental > Terrestrial > Soil > Unclassified ...
TCTCCTTACGATGGAGAGGGGGTAGGGGGTGAGGTCTCTGCCCCTCTTCCCTTACTTGAACACGGGCGAAGCTTCCGCAGCCTCTGCCGCTTCGCCTGCCACAACCGCTTGCCGGGACGTGTCGCCGCGGAAGAGCAGCGGGAAGATGATGGCGCAGAGGATGGTCAGCCCGCAGGGGATCAGGAACACCGAATGCCAGTCGGTCACCTGGGAGGTTTTCCCGGCCAGGGTCACGGTGGTCGTGTAGCGGTTCTGGATCCAGCCGGCGAACAGGCTGCCGAAGTAGAGGCCCAGCCCCAGAATGTTCAAGGCGACCAACCCCTGCGCGGAGGCGCGAATGTCTTTGGGCGCGACCTCGTCCACATAAATGAACCCGACGACGAAGAAGAAGACATAGCAGAAGCCATGCAGGGTGAGCGCCGCGATGACCAGTCCCTTGATGGGCAGGAACGCGAAGATGGCGTAGCGCAGCGGCCAGGCCAATATGCCCACCACCAGCGCCTTGCGTACGCCCCATTTGGGCAACAGGAACGGCAGCGACAGCATCACGACCGCCTCGGCGACCTGTGCGATGCTCATCACTGCCGGCAGGCTGATGGCCGAAATGCCGATGCCGTGCTGAGAGATCGGCGCGCTCAGGAACGAGGAGGTGGAGATGTAGTAGAACTCCAGCTCCGTGCCGACCACGAATGCGATGATCATAAAGATCAGGAAGTCTCGGTTGCGGAGCAGCTTCAGCGCCTCCAGGAAGGCGAGCGGGTTCGTTCCCTCCCGCGCCGGCGGCGTTTTGGGGAGCATAAAAGAGAAGACGCCCAAGACGAGGGAGAGGATGCCGGCCAGCATGAACAGATCGCCGGTGACCGGATGCCCCGCCGCCGTGCGCCAGGCGGCCAGCAGCCAGCCCGCCAGGACCCAGCCGATGGTGCCGCCCACCCGGATGCCTCCGAAGTCCCGCTCTGCGCTGGTGAGGTGGTGGAAGGTCAGGGAGTTGACCAGGGACATGGTGGGCGCGTAGAGCAGCGAGTAGATGAACAGCAGGACCACCATGGACGGATACTGCGTCTGCCGGGCCAGCAAAAACATCACCACGCCGCCCAGCAGATGCAGCACGCCCAGAAACTGCTCCGTGTTGACCATGCGATCGGCGATCTGCCCGGCGATAAAGGGAGAGATGATCGTGGCGAGCGGCAGCAGGCTGAAAAGGACGCCCTGCTGGTTGCCGTCGAAGCCCAGACTCCCCAGATACGCTCCCAGCACGGCGAACCAGGCGCCCCAGACGCCGAACTCCAGCACCATCATCAGCGTAAGCCGCCAGCGCAGGTTAAAACTCATCGGAGCGTCCTCCTTGTGAAGGGGCGCATCCGGCCCGCTTCTTGTTGCTCGGCCAATTCGACGCGCTTGCGATGGGTTCCTTCCCTGCAGAAAAAAGGGCAAGAAGAGTCGAAAAAACCTTACTCTTCGCTATAACGCTGTCCCCACCTCCAGCCGACAATCTGTAAGGCGCCCTGGCGCCGGGTTCCCCGCCGAACTCTTCTTATCCCCTGTCCCTCGCTCGGGCGCCGGGTCCCGGAGGATCCTGGTAAGCGCATCTCCATACTGCCGTGCCGCATCCGGCACGAAACCCAGGAGGCATGTTCATGGGCGAAGTCCCCGTCACCACACTCTGGCGGCAATTCAAAGAGCGCGGCTGCCAGGAGGCCCGGGAGCTGCTGATCCAGCGATACGCGCATCTGGTCTCCATCACCGCCGGCAGGCTCTTCGGACCCTTGCCCGGCGGCATCGAGAAAGAGGACCTGGTGGGCGCGGGCGTGGTCGGGCTGGTCAAGGCGGTGGATCAGTTCGATCCCTTGCGGGGCATCAAGTTCGAGACCTATGCCATCACCCTGATACGAGGCGCTATTCTGGAGATGCTCAGAGGCGATGACTGGGTGCCCCGATTGGTAAGGGACCAGCAGAAGCAGATCAAGCAAGCCTACATGCGTCTGGAAGCCAGGCTGGGTAGACCTGCCTCCGAAGAGGAGATCGCCGAGGAGATGGGCATATCCGTCGAATCGCTGGACAAGATGCTGACTACGATCGGGCGGGCGAACCTGCTCTCCCTGGACGACCTGCGCCTGGGATCGAAGAATGGCGCCGGCGAGGGGCAGGAACGCGTCGGAGATGGAATCTCTTCCGAGGACCTGGGACCGCTGGACTGCGTGACCATTCGGGAGCGCCAGCGCGCCCTGGCGGCAGCCATTGACCGGCTGCCGGACCGGGAGCGCACGGTGGTCGCGCTCTACTACCATGAGGGGCTGACCTTTAAAGAGATCGGGGCGGTCCTCACCGTCTCCGAATCGAGGGCATATCAGTTGCATTCGCAGGCGGTCACGCGCCTGCGCGGCTATCTCGAGTCGAGCGTCGAGTTGTTCCCGGTGGGAAGGAAGTGAGTCAAAGCGTGGTGACGCCGGTGCGGATCGCAAACCGCACCAGCCCGGCGATATCATGAATGCGCAACCGGCGCATGATATGCGCGCGATGGGTGTCCACCGTCTTGACGCTGATCTGGAGCCTCTCAGCGATGTGGGAGGCCGGGTAACCTTCCCCGATGAGTTGCAGAATCTCCCGCTGGCGACGGGTCAGGCGCTCGATCGCGCTGAAACCCACTTCCTGGCAGGCGCCCATTTTCTGGCCGGCCAGCTCGCGCGCGGTGGACGCGACGTATATACCACCCCCGGCGACGGTGCGGATCGCCGCTTCGAGTTCCTGGGGCGAGCCGCCTTTGATGACGTAACCAGCTGCGCCGGCATGCATCGCAGCCCAGACAGAATCTTCGCCTCCATGCATAGATAGGATCACGACCTTCACCTGCGGGAACTCCTGCAGGATGCGCTGCGTGGTCTCCAGGCCGTTCATGCCCGGCATGGCGATATCCAGCAGCGCCAGATCGGGGCGCAGATGCCGCAGCAGCCGCAACGCCTCCCGGCCGCTGCCGGCTTCGGCCAGAACGGCGATGCCGGGCATCTGCTTGATAAGCGCCACGATCCCGGCGCGCACAAGCGTGTGGTCGTCTACGATGAGCACCTGTATGGTTTCCATGCGTTCGTCTTTCCGATGCAGGGGCTCGTTCCCTGAGCGCCTGCCATGCCCTCATGTCCAGCGGTGCAGGATGCACAGGCCAGAACGATTCGGCTCCCTATGTAACTATAGCCTTCAGGCTTGAAAAAAATACGATCCTGTCCGGGTTATTCCGCTTCTGCCGGTCCAGGGCAGCGCCGCGTTTACGCGCAGCGGGCCAGAGCCTGGATTTCCAGGTCGCTCTCCTCCGTGACCAGTGTCTGGCTGTTCGTGAGGGCGAGCTGCTCCCAGGCGGGGAGCAGGGCGATGAAGCCCAGCGATTCGATGTAAGCCAGATCCAGCGGAGGCGGAATGCCGATCAAGCTTTCGGGGGTGGCGCTGCGCGTCAGGCCGTTGGCGATATGCACGGCCGTTACCGCGCCAAAACCCTGCCGGCCGCTATCAGCGGGGTTGTGATGATATGCCAGCGCCTCGACGATGGAATCCGGCAGTCCCCACAGGCCCATCAGGTAGGCGCCGACTTCCGCATGCGAAGCGCCCAGCGCGATGCGCTCTGCCGTGGATAAGGGAATCTGCTTCCGGTGAGCACATGACTGAATCTCCTCATACGCCGGTCCGAGGTTGGCAGCAAGGGCCAGCTGTCCCACATCGTGCAGCAGCCCGGCGGTAAAGGCGGCGTCTATCAGTTGACGGTCTCGCGTCTGGGAAGTGGCGATCTTTTTCGCCAGCCTGCCTACCGCCAGGCTGTGAATCCACAGCGACTGAAGGAAGCAGACGTCCATGCGGGCTTTCGCGTCCCACTGCGAGAAGACATGCACCGAGAGCACGAGCGCGCGGATGGTGTCCATGCCCAGCAGGATGACGGCCTGGGTAGGACTGGAGACTCGCCGGGTCAGTCCGAAAAAGGCGGAGTTGACCAACTGCAGGATCTTGGCAGTCATCGCCACATCCTTGCCGATGATCTCGCCGACGGCGCGAATGGAAGCATCCGGGTTCTCGATGGCCTGAAGCATCTCCGCGTAGAGGGCGGGCAGGACCGGCAGCATCTCCAAACGCGTGACCAGTTTCTGCAGCGGCGGATCGGCCAGCAGGTCCCGCAGGGCGCACGCTCGCGCGATGGTGGATTTGAGAACATCGGGCTCGCAGGGCTTGGAAAGGAACTGATGGGTCGGTCCTACGCTTCGGAGCAGCGCCTCCTGGTCCGATTGCCCCGAAAGAATGATGCGGACCACATTCGGGTGCAGGCGCTTCACTTCCAGCAACAACTGCGCACCGTTCATGCCCGGCATGCGCATGTCGGTCACGATGACGTGAAAAGGCTCTCGCTGCAGCAGGTCCAGCGCCTCCTGGCCGCAGTTGACAAACTGCATCTCCCACTCATGGCGCTGGGCGTGGAGCATGCGCTGCAGGCCCTGCAAAACATTGATTTCATCGTCTACAAAGAGAACCCGCTTCTTACTCATAGCTCTATTATCGGTATCCGGTGCCGGAAGCACTATCAGGGTTTCCCGGTAATTTAGGACCGAAAATTACCGAAAATCCCTTATAGAGAGACCTGCTGCGCAAGCCAACAATGCAGAGGTAAAAACAATCGCGCCGCCTTCAGCCGGTTTATCGGAGGGAAGGCGCGCGCAGACCGGCCTCGTATAGGAGGCGATCCAGGAGCGAAACTGTTGCTTACCGAAGACCCTGTTGGGGACCTGGAGTTGACGATAGAGGAGGCTCTTAGCCTGCTGGACCTGATGCTGTTGTGTCCGGGTGACTGGACGGAGGCTCAGAGGACGGCGGTCCAGAAGCTGAGTGAGTTCTGCCGCCAGGGAATGCGGGACACGGAATGGGAGTCAGCTTGCCGTTGAGAGTTTGCGCTTTTGGCCCCTGGTGGCAGGAATTCTGGCAGAAGCAGAGCCCTCCCGGTAACGGTAGGGCTCTGCGTATTTTTCCGACAGCGTCTGCCGATTTGCATTAGACCTGTCCAGCCGGAAGCCGTATTCCTCGGCAGGGCATCCGGCGTTACCGGTTCTTGCAGACTGGCGATCAGTGGCCGCCGCGCACTTGCTGAATGGCCTCTGCGGTCGTCATGCCGCCCAGCCGGTCGCGCATGAAATCGAGCGCCTTGGCCAGTTGCACGTCGTCTTTGGTGTCCGTGGGACCCTGCCACTTCGGCGACTGCTTGATCTCCAGGTTGGGCAGCACGCCGCCGGTGCCGGGGAGCTTGTTGCCTTCGTCGTCTTCCTTGAAGTTGAGATCATAGTGGGACGGCGGGAAGTAGAGCGCCGTGGTCAGACGCAGGGCTGAATCGTCGTCCAGGGGGAACAAAGTCTGCACTTTGCCCTTGCCGAATGTGCGCTCACCGATCAGGGTGCCCACGCCATAGTCTTTGATGGCGGCGGAGACGATCTCGGAAGCGGAGGCGCTATTCTCATCCACGAGCACCACGAGCGGCACCCGCTTGTAGGGTGTGTCTTCTTCGCGCAGCGTCCTGGGCTGCTCCTTGCTCGGCCCTTCGTGGATGTAGACGACCACATTCTTGAGGTCCGGGTTCTGATCCTGGGGGATGAAGACGCTGGCGACGTCAATGGCCACGTCGAGCAGGCCGCCAGGATTGCCGCGCAGGTCGAAGATCAGGCCGCGCATGCCCTGGCGGTTCAGTTCCGAGAACGCATGGTTCATCTGGTCTATGCTTTTCTCGTTGAACTCCTTAAGGGCTACGTAGCCGATCTTATGCTGCGGATCCACCATGCTGTATTTGACCACGGGCGGCTCGACGCGGGCGCGGGTGATGGCGAACTCCAGGGTCTGCTTGCCGCGCAGGATGGTCAGATGCACGACAGTGCCATGCTTGCCTTTGATGAGATTGACCACGTCGTCAATATCTTTGCCGATGACCGACTTGCCGTCCACGCGGGTGATGATGTCTCCGGCTTTGATGCCCAGCTTCTCCGCCGGTCCGCCCTCGATGGGCTCTTCGACCTTGACCGGGCTGGTGGGGAAGAACCCCTGCGTCAGCATGGCGCCGATGCCTTCGTAATCGCCTTTGGTCATGGCCTGCATCTGGACCCATTGGGAGGGATCGAGGAAGCTGGTGAACTGGTCGTGCAGGCTGCCGAGCATGCCACGGATCGCCTCATAGGTCAACTGCCGGGTCTGTTTGGCATCGAGCGTCGCGCCGTAGTAGTTGTCTTTGAGGAGGGCCATCGTCGCTTTGTAGTTGGCGACCGGGTCTGTGGCCTGATCGGAGGCATCGCCGGCGTCCTGCCCTTGCGCTTCCGCGCGGGGCAGCGGCAGAGTCAGGGCGTAGTGAGACGCGCGCCGGTCGTGGTCCGGCCAGAGGTCGTTGCTGGCGTAGCCGACGATCACCGAGGTGAGGATCAGCGCGATCATGGTGGGAGCGACGCTCACACGCGACCAGAAGGAACCTTTGGAGTGCGAGACTTTCATCATGGCTTTTCCGGGTTTTAAGAGTTGAGCGCGGCCAGCGCGCGGTCGAGGGCGGGATCGCTGCCTTCGGCGCCAGGGGTCGCCGCGGCGATGTCCGGCTGGATGCCTTTGCTCAGGTCCACGCCACCGGCGGTGAGCAGGTGGGCATTGGTCATCTCGATGCCCCCGCCGTTCTTGAGGACGGCCAGCAACTGCAGCACGTCATCGCCGAAGGTGTGCGCGCCGACCACGTGGGCCTTGCCGGCATCGTGCAGCGCCGACGCGACCATCTCGGACAGGTTGGCCGTGCCCTGGTCTACCAGCACCACGAGCGGTACGTGAAGCCGGTTGGCAGCGGGCGTGATTCGCAGCGGCTCTTTGAGTGTGGGCTTGCGCTGCAGGGTCGCCACGTCGCCTCCAGGGGTGAGCAGGGCGATCAACTGCCGCGCGGATGTGTAGCCGTCCACGCCGGTCTTTGAGTCGGCGCGCACGCCGCCGGGGTTATCGCGCAGGTCCACGATCAGACCCTTGATGCCGGCAGCCTGCTGGCCGAGAGCTTCTTGAAACTCCTGGGTCGCCTTCGGGTTGAACTGGCGCACGCGCAGATAGCCGACGTGATCTCCCACGACGCGATAAGCGACCGGATCCACGTCGGTGATGGCGGTGGTCACCTCGGCCTTGATCGGTTCCGGCTGGCCGGTCCGCACGGCGGTGAGGGTGAGCGTCTTGCCTTCCCCGATGACGAGCTGGTTGAGGGCCTTGGTGAGCGTGGTGCCCTGCCGGAACTTATCGTTGATCTTTTCCATCTCCGCGGTCTTTTCCGCTTCCGTTTTGCCGGTCTCGTTGCTGATGCGGTCGTATTCGACCAGGAGCGGGTAATCAATGACCCAGTGGCCATCCAGGGTGGCGATCCGGTCGCCGGAACGCAGGCCGGCTTTTTCGGCAGGGCTGCCGGGCATCACGTCCACGAGGACCAGATCGTGATAGTCAATATTGCCTTTCTTGCTGGCGATGATGTCCACGATCGCGCCGATGCCCTGGAAACGGCCGTTCAGGGCGTCCTCGCGGGCATGCAGCAGGGCCGGCTCCAGATAGCTGGTTTTCGGGTCGTTGAGGGAAGCGAGCATACGGGAGAGCGCGCCATTGGTCAGGTGAGCGGTGTCGTCTCCACCGCCCAGGACGAACTCGTGCTCGACATGATCGAGGACATTCTCGTATATGTCCGCGGGCGGCACGCTCATACCGGCGTTCTGTTCTTCGTCGTCGCTGACGAGCGTGCCGTTGCCGGCGACCGGAAGCAGATCGGCCAGCGGGCGCAGATGCGCATGATGCGCCCGGCGCATGCCCGAACCCAGGACACGACCCCAGACGAAGCCTCCGTATAGAGAAGCGACCACGATCGCCAGAGCGAGCGGTCGCAAAACAGTCTTGATCACGATCTTCCTCCGAAATCCAGCAGCATCCTGGGCGCGGCGCGCTCCCGACCGGGGAAGCGCCCGATCCACAATGCCAGGCAGAGATGCTGCATTATACCAAAGCCCTTCCCAGGTGTCAAACCGTCAGGCGCGCCGAGAAACGTTCCGCTCCCGAAAGCGCCAACATGTTTCCAGGTTCGCAAGAACCGTCGGAACAGCGGCTATGGCTCTAACAGCTATATTATACGTAGGAACCGGCGGTTCTGCATCTAAAAAACACGGACCGGCTTATTTCTTTGCGCGGGTCTGGCGCACTTCGCGGGCATAGCTGCGCCGGGCGACTCGGCTGAGCAGGCCGGGGGAGAGCGCATTGAGAACGAAGAGGGCGCGAATTCCGGGAAAGGGCAGCACTTCGGTTTTAGGGCGCCGGGCCGCGGCGCAGCGCAGGATACTCTGGGCGACCAGTTCGGGAGTCAGGACGACGCCGGAGGGCTGGCTGCGCTCACCGCGCATGTTGTCGAAGAAGCGCGTCCGCACAGAGATGGGCAGGATCTCCGTGACGGCGATGCCGTGGACGGCGGCCTCGATGCGCAGAGCCTGGGTGAAGGCGTGAACGGCGCCTTTGGTGGCGGAGTAGGCGCTGATGGTCGGGCCGCCGAAGCGGGCCGCCGCCGAGGAGACGTTGATGATATGGCCGTGTCCCCGCGGCGCCATCGCGGCCAGCGCCTGCTGGCAGAGCGCGGCCAGCGCGAAAAAGTTGACCTCGAAGAGGAAGCGCATCTCCTGGAGGGAGGTGTCCAAGATTTCGGCGCCCATGCCGACGCCGGCGTTGTTGACCAGGATATCCAGCGGCCCGATCTGCTGCTCTACGCGGCAGAGCAGGCCCGCCACCTGGTCCGGGCAGGAAAGGTCCGCGACGAATGCCTTCGCCTGCCCGCCCTGCGCCTGAATGGAGTTCGCCACATTCTTCAACTCCGCTTCCCGCTCCGAGACGATAGCGATGCGTGCCCCGGCGGTAGCGAAGGTGCGGGCAGTGACCTCCCCGATGCCGGAAGAGGCCCCGGTGATCAGCACGCGGCGGCCCGAGAGAGCTCTCTTCACGCTGGCTGCCCTTTCGCCTCGCAGCGCCATGTCACCGTCTGGCGTGGCGGCAGGATGTCAACGTCTTCCGCCGGGCTTACCCAGACCGGCTTGCCGAGATGCAGAGGCTCTGAGAGCGCGAGGACCGGGCGGACCGGCGACGTTCCTCGATTTACTGCGGAAAAGAGGAGCGCCTGCCCATCTTCGCTCCGGCGAACGGCGGACAGAAAGAGCGCCTCCGGCTCGAAGCGGAAAAAGGCGTGGGCTTTCGGCAGCGGGCCGGCGTGCAGGCCGGTCCGTGTGGTGAGCAGGGGCTGACTGGCGCTTTCTGCATCTTGCTGCTCCCGCACGGCAGCCCACTCGCCTTCGGCCTCCAGGCGGGATTGGGCAGGGAGAACAGCGGGCGGGAAGGCGACCGGCTGCTCCGGCGTGAGGAAATAGGTCTGATAACCAAAGGCCGGGACGGCGGCGGGAAAGCGGACTGTCCATCTTACGGCCGCCGGATCGGCGGGATCCGGCTCTCGCGTGACCGTGCATGGGGCCGCGTCCGCCTGCGCGCCGCGAACAGCGATCGTGCCCGTCGGTGTCATGCCTGCCGGCAGCGAGAAGCTGAGCGCGGCCTCTTCCGTGCGCGGCCAGCCGAGCGGGTTGAAGACGAGCACGGTCAGAAGCGGGTCGGGAGCGAGAGGCTTGACAGGCCGGGCCGGGTCCGTGGTGGAGGGCGAGAGTGGGGCGGTGGTGTCTATCTGGTCGGCGATCGCGTCTAAGCTGTCCTGAGCGATCTGTCCGCACATTTCTAAAGCTTCGGAGGGCGCGTTCTGCAGCAGGCGTTGACGGAGCACGTCAAGAGCCGCTGCGGGATAGGGCTTGCCGAGCCGCCAGGCGAGGGCGGCAAAAAGCTCTGCGCGTTCCAGAATAGTCGGGACGGACGGAGGCATGGATGGGCGATTCTCCTTGGGCGCGGGTAGGGCAGGGGCTTTTTCGGCAATCCGGGGCCAGGTTCCTGCCGACAGCGATTTCTTCCCCAAATCCCGCGAAACGCAGTCGTGTGCGCATACGTAGATCAAGTGTTATAAGCGGGCTTTGTGCCCGTTCGTGGGATTGAGAGGAGGGAGCGTGCGATGAAACACTTTCTGATGCTGATCCTGGCGATCATCGTCGTGTGGATCGTGTGGCATATCGTGGTGGGCCTTGTCGCTGGTCTGTTAGTGCTGGCAATACGAGTAGCGCTGATAGCCGCGTTCTGCTACGTCGTGTATTTGGTCTACAAAGCACTGACGTCGGAAAAAGAGCGCGTTTAATTTTCCGGGACGAGGAGGACCGGGGCGGAGACGCTACCGGCCTCGTTCTCTGTCACTAACACGGGGGCGATCGGCACGGTGTCGAGCGCCGCGCAGTAGGCCAGATCGTCCCCCAAACCGCTGTCGGCCAGCTTGAGCGCGTGCCGGCATTCCATCCAGCCGCGCAGCAGGTTCGGCTCCGATTGCCAGAGCCGCCTTGCCGCTACCGCCGAGTCCGCCTGCTCCGGCATCTCCCAGGCGCCTGCCCGGGCGGCTATCGCCTCCACCAAAATCCCCGCCACCGTGGCGTCTTCCAGTGTGAACGCTTTCTCCGTGCCTGCACAGACGATGCAAATGTCCGACCCGGTCTCGCGAGCTGCTTCCCAGGCGGCCTGCGCGACCGCCAGCCGGTTGACCGCGGCGCCGATCAGCGCCTGCCGCGCGCCGGATACGACGGCCAGCGCCTTCGTGCCGTTGGTGGTGGAGAGGGTGACCGGCTTGCCGGTGAAATCCAGGGCGGCGAACTCGACGGGCGAGTTGCCGTGGTCGAAATCGGGGACCTTCAGGCCGCCGGTCTCGCCGCAGAGCAGAACCCCGCGCGCGCGGGCGAACTGGCGCGCCGCCTCATGGGAGGCGGCGACGTAGACGCGCGGGCAGCCGCGCGCAAACAGCGTCGCAATCACGGTCGTCGCCCGCAGCGCATCCACGACGATGCAGACCGCCTCCGACACCTCCCCGGCACATTCCGGCAGAAACGCGACCCGGATTTGCATGGCGATGGCCTCGCTGCGCTCGGCAGGGAAAAGGGAAGAGGGAACAGTAAAGACGGTTCCCTCATTGCCTATAGTCTCAGGTAGCGGGGGAGGGGGCTTGGGTCTCGCGGGGGGAGCCGGAGCGCTCCAGCCGCTTCATCTCACGGCGGAAGGCGTCCGTGTTGGCCGGCTGCCAGACCCATATCCGGACCGTCTGGATGGCGCCCCGGCTGGCGGTGATGGCCGAAAGCATGAGCTGGGCGGTAATGTCGGCGGTGGCCTTGCGCTGCTCCGGAGTGATCCAGGAAGGATGCGTCAGCAGGTTCTCGGTCATATCGGGAAAGACGACCGAGCGGGCTCCGCGCTCCTGCAAGAGTTGCAAGGCGCGCCGGACCGCCTGCCCGATCTGCTGCGGGCTTGTTCGCTTGACCTGATCGAAGATGACGGCCAGCGCCGTGAATTTGAATCGGTAGCGCGCCCCGGTCCCCACGAACGCCTCGCCGGGCGGCAGCGGCGCGACCGCGTTGGCTTCGTACTGGATCAGATCGGCGCCGTAGTCGCGGGCGATTTTAGCGACACCGAACACCATTTTCAGATCGGGCGCGACCGGCACGATGATCGCGTCAGCGCGCATGAAATAGGGAAATTTGCGCTCGGAAACCCACAGCTCGATGGTCAAGCCCGCTATCTTGACCGTCTCCACCGGCTTGATGAAGGGAAACATACGCCTCGAAGCATCCTCCCGAACGGTTCTGCTCTTTTGGGAACGATTGCAGTATGCAAAATTATAGCATATCGCCTCCGGAACCCTGAAACCGGTCGAGCCATCAAGCCGGTTTCGGCTCGAAACGCAGGTGGATTGTCTCCCCTTCAGGAGCCGGCGCGCAGGTGACCCGCACCTCATAGTCCTTGTTTTCTCCCCGATGGTGCAGGGGAAACGTTCCTTTCTGCGGTGTTTCCCGCGCGTCAACGTCCAGCGTCGTGCATAGGTCCTTGAAACGGGCCGCTAGCGGTTCTTGGAGCGACCTGGGAAGCCGTACGACCTGCTTCGGCAGGCCGTGGGCCTGGAAGCGGACGCTGACGCCTTCTCCATCCGCGACGAAAGAGACCTCCTTGGATTGCCGGAGCAGTGCCCAGATCATGATCGCTCGGGTGAGCTCGAAGATGGGGTGAGGGTCGCGGTAGCGCGCTTTCGGGTGGAATTGACGGATTTCCCTTTCGTGCAGATCGCCGGCAGCGAATTCGGCCAGCGCCTTCGCGATAGTTTCATTGACGCGCGCCAGAAACTCCGAATCTTTGGAGGGGCGGGCCTCCTGAAGATGATCCTTTACCATGTCAAGCATCCTTTCTTTCAGGCGGGTTCGGGAGGCGTACAGCCGGCTCTTGACGGTCGTCAAGGGGATTTCCAGGAAGGCTGCGATCTCCCGGTGCGAATAGGCGCCTAAGTAGAAGAGAAGGACGACTTCGCGCTCCGTTGCGGGCAGCGATGCGATGGCTTTCCACACCTCGGTCGCCATTGCCTGCTGTTGCGCGACCTCAGCGGGGTCCGGGACAGTAGAGGGCAGTTGTTCTGCGACTTCCAGAGGCATAAGGCGCGCCTGCTTGCCGCGCGTCTGCCGATCGCAGTGCTTAAACACGATCCGGCGAAACCATCCGACGAACGCCTCCGGCGCGCGCAGGGCTGTAATGTCCCGGTACGCTTCGACAAAGGCGTCTTGAGCGGCGTCCTGGGCTGAGTGATAATCGCCCAACAGCGACAGGCCGTAGCCCACGGCCATGTCCTGCAGTTGGCGGACGATCGTATCGAAGGCTTCCCAGTCGCCATTCTGAGCGCGGACGACATATTCGGTTAATCCTGACTTTTTCATGATCGCCGTTTCTTTCCACATCCCACTACTATGGCCCACTTTCCAGCAAAAAGGTTGGCGGCGCCGGATAGTCAAGGACGACGCAACGGCCCAACTTATCCCGACGTAGAAGGCGTATGCATTCACCAATTCGCTGGCTGCGCCCATTAATGGGCCAGGGTGAACGCATAGGATCCGTTTTTTGGAGTGCGGGAGCTTGCCACCGCCGTTCTTGAAAAGAGACGGCAAGCTGCTGATGAGCAGAAGGGGCAGCTTGCTGCCCTCCATGCAAAGCGGGAGCAAGCTCCCGCACTCCAAAGTGGCAAGCCACCGCACTCCAAAAGGAAACGGTATGGACTGTTATCAAGAAAGAGTGAAGAGAAGAGGAAGGCTGTAGATGGCTGTGCTGGCGACTGTCGCGGGAGTGCTGCTGCTCCTGATCGTGCTCTGGGACGCCTTCGAGACCATTGTGCTGCCGCGCACGGTCACGCGGCGATGGCGTTTGGCCCGGCTGTTTTTTGTATCTCTGGGCAAGTTCTGGAAGGCCATCGTCCGGCCGCTTGCCGGCGGGCGCTGGGAAGCGTTATTAGGCTGGTTCGGGCCGCTGTCGCTCCTGCTGCTCGTGGTTTTCTGGGCGTTCTGCCTGATCCTGAGCTTCGCGTTGATTCAGTGGGGGATCGGCGCGCTGCTTACGGCTCCGGAGCCGCATCCCGGCTTTGGCAGCTACTTCTACCTGAGCGGTACGACCTTCTTCACGCTCGGTTATGGAGATATTACGCCCCGAACGCCTCTGTCGCGCACGCTGGCGGTAGGGGAGGCGGGCGTCGGATTCGGCTTCCTGGCCATCATTGTCAGCTATCTGCCGGTGCTCTACCAATCGTTCTCCCGCCGGGAAGTGGGCATTTCCCTGTTGGATGCCCGCGCCAGCTCTCCCCCGACCGCCACGGAGCTGCTGCGCCGCCATGCCGAGGCAGGCTGCATGGAGGCGCTGACTCCCCTGCTCAACGAGTGGGAGCGCTGGGCTTCGGACCTTCTGGAAAGCCATCTTTCCTATCCGGTGCTGGCCTACTACCGCTCGCAGCACGACCGGGAATCCTGGCTGGCAGCGTTGACGACGATCCTGGATACCTGCGCACTTCTGAGCCTTGGGTTCGAGGGCGATCCTCCCTGGCAAAAGCCGCTCTTATGGCAGGCGCAGCTTACCTTTGCCATGGGCCGCCACGCCGTGGTTGATCTGGCGCTTATCATGTCTACCGACCCGAAGGCGCCGGAGGTGGATCGCCTCCCTATGGAGGATTTTGCGCTCGTGCGGCAAATCCTGCGGTCGGCGGGGATTCCTCTGGCCGATGGCGCGGGGGAGAAACGGCTGGCGAAGCTCAGGGGGCAGTACGAGCCTTATGTGAATGCGCTGTCAAGGACCCTCAAACTGGATCTCCCGCCGTGGATTCCCCCGACAACAACGGTGGATAACTGGCAGACGAGCGCCTGGGGACACTTCACGTAAAGAAATGGAAAACCCTTCGCGCCGGGACAGGCCCTCGCCTGCCGAGCCGGTCAGCCAGCTACGGTTTATCCCTGTCAGGGAGTGCGGCGAGCCGCTGGTGGACTTTTTGCAGCTCTGTCCAGGTTTGCTGCTGGATCGGCCCCGCTTTCGTTACCAGCGCGAGACGCTGCTGCGGCGAACCGTCGCGGAGAAGTTGTGCCGGGCGGAGCAGTCCCTGCCGAAAGCGTACCGGCTGGCGATCGTGGAGGGATGGCGCCCGCCCCATATCCAACGACGGATGTATCGCGCGCTCTGGAATCGCTTCCGGCAGGAGCATCCGGACTGGTCGGAAGTCCGGTTGAAGCGGGTCGTCAATCGCTTCAGCGCGCCGATGAACGACCGGGTCCCTCCGCCGCACACCACTGGTGGCGCCGTGGACCTCATGCTAGCCGATGCTGACGGTCAGGTCGTGGACCTCTCCAGTCCCTACGATCCCTTCGACGCGGGCAGCTATCCTTTCGACGCGCCGGGCCTGTCCGAGACCGCCCGCCGCCACCGCGAGATTTTGGCGCAGGCGCTGCTTTCCGTCGGTCTGACCAACTACCCCAGCGAGTTCTGGCACTGGAGCTATGGAGATCAAGGCTGGGCCTATCGGTCATCCAGTCCGAATGCCATCTATGGCGCTATCACGCCGCCTGGCTATCAGCCCGATCCTGCAGATGACATTGACGCCCCACTGGAATTTATACTCGCCGCATCGGAAAATGCCGACTTTTCGTGAAGTCAGCGTGGTGAAGTTTCGATGTGCGGGCAGTATATTCTCAAGCTGTGGCCGGCGGGCATGGTACGATAGGAGCAGACAACTATCCTCTGGCGTTGGCAAGATTGGCAAGACGGATTATTTTCACGTTATAAACTGTTGCATGAATTCGCCAGCGGTATCTCCTCGTGTAGAGGACAATCCCTTGTAGCCTGATATGATTCAACCTTTTCAATTCCTGGTGGGTCTAGGGAATAGATGCACTCTACAGAACAAGACGAGAATGCGCTGGCGGTCCGGGCGCGCGATGGCGACCGGGAGGCACTGGCATTGCTGGTCGAGCGGCTGCGGTTATGGTTGTTCGCTATCGCTTACGCAGAACTAGGTCACTATCAGGACGCGCAGGACGCGGTTGCTTCTGCGCTGGCGCGAACCTGCCTTCATATCGGTGATTTGCGCCAGCCGGAGCGCCTGCGCGCCTGGCTGCGCTCGGTGGCGCAAAATGAAGCGCGCCGGCTGCTTCGGAAACGCGCTCACACCGATATCCTGCTCGAAATCAACGACCTGCCGCAGGAACCTGTTTCCGAGGCAATCTCCCTTCTGAGATGGGACGTAGTACTACAGTTGTAGAAGCTAAGAACCGATCATAACCTCAACGGAGGTATGCTCATGTCCCAGCTAGCACTACAGCCACAACTCGATACGGTCCATTCCTGGCAGCAGGAGTTAGAGG
>Ga0070734_10003629_pt1 | contig 15819 bp, 14 predicted proteins | sample Coa_R1_8_FD_66444 | JGI IMG/M metagenome (GOLD analysis project Ga0070734, IMG submission 66444) | Surface soil microbial communities from Centralia Pennsylvania, which are recovering from an underground coalmine fire - Coalmine... | ecosystem: Environmental > Terrestrial > Soil > Unclassified ...
CGGCGCCCGCTATCGTAGATATCGATGTGGGGATAGGTCTGATAGCCGGCTATGACCGTGGCGTTCTCGACCATCGCCTGGGTGACGTTGGCGTGCATGTCGAGCGCGACCGCGATCGGCAGATCCGGCGCGATCGCCCGGATGCGGGCCAGCAGCGGTCCCTCGCCGTCCTCGAGGCTCTCAGTCACCATGGCGCCGTGCAGATGCAACATCGCGCCGTCGCAGCCCCGTTCCACCGCCTCGCAGATCGCGTCGGCCATGGTGCGATAGGCGGCATCCTCCACCGGACCGCTCGGCCACGCCATGGCCGCAAGGGGCGTGACGATCTCGGCCCCTTCGACCTCGGCCAGGTCGATAAAGGCGCCCATGGCGCTGCTCGAACCCTTGCTTTTCCGGTAGGCGTCGGCCCCGAAAACCGGGCCGGCGCCGGTGCCGAACCGCGACAGCGGCGTGGGGACCGGCGAGAACGTGTTGGTTTCATGCTGCATCATCGCGATCACGAACCGCATCGACCCTCTCCGCAATCGACATCCCGACCGGCTGCGTCGTCCCGCCATGGGATGGCTGGGGTCGATCATGAAGGCAGAGAGGTCTTGGGTCCAGGTGGCGCGGAGGGCCCGCCCGAGCCGCCCGGCGGCGAGAGCTTCAACTCCCTTGGCGGAGCCCGACTGCCCGTCGGGCGCCGACGGCGGACGGCGGGTCCGTCGGATTCGCCGCGGACCGATTGGCAACCCGGCGCCGGTAGGCCATGGTGGCGGGAAAGCGGGCAGGGTGAGGCGATGTCGACCGACGGGGATCACGGGAAGCGCAGGTATCTGAATTCGGAGGGGGCGGACCGGCCGCTGAAGAGCCCGATCCCGGCGGCGACACTGGAGGCCGCCCGCGCCTATCGGCTGGCGCGCCTGCGCCGGCAGCTTCTGCTCCATGACTGCGGCGCGGCCCTGCTCTACGACCCCGTCAACATCCGCTACGCCCTTGACGCGCCGAACATGCAGGTTTGGACCCTGCACAACGCGTATCGCTACGCGCTCGTCTTCGCCGATGGTCCCGCGGTGCTGTTCGAGTTCAAGGGGGCCGAACATCTCTCCCATGGGCTGGCCGGGGTGACGGAGGTGCGCCCGTCGACGTCCTGGATCTACATGGGCGCCGGCGAGAACATGGATCGGCGCGTCACGGCCTGGGCCGGCGAGATCGACGGGCTGATGCGCGCTCATGCCGGCGGCAATCGAAGGATCGCCATCGACAAGATCGAGCCGTTGGGGCTGAGGGCCCTCGAGGCGCTTGGCTATGTCTACGTGGAGGGCCAGCAGCTCGCGGAACAGGCGCGCGCGATCAAGAGCGACGACGAAATCGCGCTCATGAAATGGTCGATCCGCGTTTGCGAGGCCGGCCTGGCCCGCATGTACGAGAGTTCCATTCCCGGGAAGACCGAACAGGAAATCTGGGCCGAGCTTCATTTCGAGAACGCGCGGTCGGGAGGCGGATGGATCGAGACGCGGCTCCTGAAGGCCGGGCTCGGAAGCAATCCCTGGTACAGCGAATGCTCCGATCACGTCTGCCGGGAAGGCGAGATGATCTCCGTCGATACGGACATGATCGGGCCCTATGGCTATTGCGCCGATCTATCCCGGGCCTGGACCTGCGGACATGCCCGCATGACCGACCGGCAGCGACGGCTCTACGCCGCGGCCTTGAGCCAGATTCGCCATAACCTCGATCTGATCAGGGACGGAACGAGCTTTCGCGAGTTCAACGAGAAGTCATGGCGGATCCCGGAACCGTACCTGCCTTATCGCTACACGCTCGCGACCCACGGGGTCGGCATGGCCGACGAATGGCCCATCGTGCCGTTGCACCCGGATTTCGCGGGCGCCTACGAGGGCCATTTCCAAGCCGGCATGGTGGTCTGCGTCGAGAGCCTCATCGGCGAGTCCGGCAGCGAATGCATCAAGCTGGAGACGCAGGCGCTGGTGACGCCGAAGAATGCGGTTCGCCTGGATTCATATCCCTGGGAGGAGGTCTGAACCGCCGAGGCCCCCGCCGATGTGCGAGGCCGAGATCGGGATTCCGCTCGCGCGAGCGAGAGGACGCGGTCGGCGCGGTCGTCCTCTACAGCGCATTGTGGGGCCAGATCATGGCCCGCCACATATGCGCCACCGGCGAGCCATCGAAGCCCAGCCCTTCCTCCGGCTGCCGGAAATTGCGGCCGATCACGTCGGTGAACTCGGCCATGTCGACCGTCGTATCGGGTTCGAACGAATACAAGTCGTTCAGCGTAATCAGCCGGGCCGACATGTACCAGCGGTGAGCCCGCGCCGCCTTGTAGGCGTCCTGAATATACGGCGGCGGCACATAGTCGGGGCCGAAGAACTGCGCATAGGCGGCGGGGTAGCCATATCCCACGCTGTCGTCGGGGAAGAAGCGGACGGCCTGGTGGTGGCGCACGGCCCAGGCCACTTCCTCGTCCACATAGGGTTCGATCAGCTGCGCGCCCCAGTAGCCGTGGTCGCCGGCGATCAAGCCGCCGATGGCGATGTCGTGCACCAGGCACGCCATCACGATCTTCTCCGGGTGGCCGGCGCGGCGCGCCAAGGCGGCGCTTTGCAGCAGATGGTCGACCGCGGGCCTGGCAAGGCGGTGGCGGAAGAAGTCCAGGAGGCCGGGCCTTGCCGGCATTTTCGCCAGTCTCGGGTCATCGCCCATCATCAGGCGGCGGCCCTCGCCCAGGGTCTCGAAGACGCCGAACTTGGTATGATGACACGGCTCGCCCATCGTCACGAGCGATGGATCCATCACCAGGCGGATCTCGCCGCCCAGTTCGAGCTCGTAGTGCCCTTCGCGTGGCGCGTCGGTCATCGCAGGCTCGCTCCTCCGTAAACCCCGCATGTCATCCGGCGAATCTGCCGGGGGCGAGCTTGGCCATTTTGCGGCGCCATCGCAACCATCCTGGCGGGCCTCGACGACGTTGCCCGGCCGGAGGAGGCGCGCTCCTTCCGCCACACGCGCCGCCTCGCAGCGCATCCGTTTCGGCCGATCGTCCGCCGCTCGGGCGCGCCACGACTCCGTCATTGGCTTTCGCGCTGACCGGCTTCCTGGCTTCGCTGTCGGCTTGGGCCCCTATCGTCGCCCGGATCGCTGACGGATTTCGTCGCCCGCCGACAAACTGGCGCGCCCCAAGCCGTTGGTGCTCGTGGCATGGCGAAACCCGTCTCTAGGCTCGGATCCAAGCGGCAACCGGCCCCCAGGCGATCGGCATCATTGAGCGCGGCCAGGCCATCGATCTGCTGTTGACCGATGTGGTCATGCCCCGGGGCATGAATGGTCGCGAATTGGCGAATGAAGCGAGTCGCCGCCGCCCTGGCATCCGCGTGGTCTACACGTCCGGATACACGGCCAGCGCCTTCACGGAGGAAAATCGGCCTGACGAGGGGCCGGACCTGCCGCAAAAGCCCTGCGGCGGCAGGAAATCGCCCGTGCCGTTCGCGCCGCGCTGGATCGCGCGGAACCTCGGGGCTGAGGCATCGCCTCGGCCTCAGCCGGGTCGCTGGCGGGAACGCGCGGGCCTCGCCGGCGCTGGCGAGGGCTCGCTCTTGCAAATGCCCCCCTCGGACAGCACTCTCGGTTCGGGGAGCCGGCTTTCCGGTGGATGTCGGCTGGAACCCTGAGGGGGCTGGGGGCGACATGTGGTGGTTCGGCGACTTCCTCTTCGACTTCCTGACCATCTGGATCATCATCGATCCCATCACCGTGCTGCCGATATTCACCGCGGTGACGGCCGACTGCGACAGGCCGACACGCCGGAAAGTCGCCGGCTATACGGTGCTGATCGCGTTCGCGGTGCTCATGTTCTTCATCGCCGCCGGCCAGGTCATCATCAGCGCCATGGGCATCTCGCTGCCTGCCTTCGAGATTTCCGGCGGCCTGATCCTTCTGCTCTTCGCCATCGACCTGGTGATCGGCGTCGGCAAACCGGTTGCCGCGGAGGGGGCCGGCAAGGAAGGCGCGCTGCAGCGTGCCATCTATCCGCTGGCCATACCGACGCTCGCCGGTCCCGGCGCCATGCTGACCGTCATCCTGCGCACCGACAACTCGCGCATCAATCTTCTCGAGCAGATACACACCGAGGTGGCCGTGGGCCTCGTTCTCGCCATCACCTATCTGTTGTTGCTGTCGGCCGGTCCCATCACCCGGGTCGTCGGCACCGGCGGCGTCAACGTGGTCAAGCGGGTCATGGGCATGATCCTGTCCGCCTATGCCACCACGCTGATCCTGAAGGGGTTCGCCCAGTGGCTGCATCTGCCGCCGGTGTGAATCGGCACCGTTCCCGGCGCGCGGTGCCGCATCACTGTTCGTTGTCCCGGCCCTGATTGCTGCGTGGGGATGTCGGGACAGTCGGGGGTCGATCCGTCCGGATTGGAAGCTACGTCGTGTCTTGCCGGCGCATAGTCACGGCGTGACCATCAAACGCGGCTTACTTCGACCGGCGTGTCGTTGAAGCAGGCGCCTTCGGCGAGATCGGCCCTGAGGTCCGCGGAGACGAGAGCCGAGATCGTCTGTCCGGTCCGGCTCGTCGAAAGCCAGGCGCCCTTCTCGCTGGCGACGACGCCCACCGGCACGGCGTCGGTCACCTCGAACGGCAGGATGACTTCGCCCCGGTCGTTCCATACCCGCACTTCGGCGCAATGGGTGAGGCCGCGCTCGGCGGCGTCCTTGGGGTTCATCTTCAGCGCCGGCGCGGAGGTCGAGCCGGCGAGGTGGCCAAGGGTGGAGGAGATCCGCTTGTCCGAGGCCGGCGAGATGAGCATGAGGGAATTGGCGGCTTCCCGCTCGCGCCATTCCGCCATCAAGGCCGCGGCACCCCACCGCTTCGCCAGCGTCTCCGACTTCAGCTCGACCTTGCCCGACGGCGTCGCGGGAAACACGTTCTCGAACAGCACCATCGGCTTGCTGTCGGGCCCCGTCATCGCCAGCGCCTTGCGGGTCGAGATCCGGCTCGGCCGGACGCCCAGCAGGCGAGGGTCAGCCCCGTCGATCGCATCGTCCATCAGCTCGGCGTCGGTGGCCTTGAAGCAGGGCTCGGCGAAGCCGAACCGCGCCGCCAGACGGCGGAAGATCTCGGTGTTCGGCAGGGATTCGCCGAGCGGCGGGATCACGGCTTCCGCGCGCTGGAGCCAGTGGTGTCCATAGGAGGCGTAGAGATCGGGATATTCGAAGTGGGTCGCCGCCGGCAATACCACGTCGCAATGGGCCATGCTCTCGGTCATGGTCAGGTCGATGCCGACCGCGAAGACATCGTCGCGCGCCAGCCCGCGGCGCATCCGGTTCTGGTCGGGATGCACCACGATCGGGTTGTGGTTGTAGATGAAGAGCGCGCGCAGCGGTGGGTCGACGTCGTCCTCAACGAGATGCCGGCCGATATCATTGATATTGAGCGTCCGGGTCCCCGCTGGCGTCAGGTCCGGCCGCTGCAGCCTGGCCGGGGTCTTGGGAAAGGCGTTTCCGGCCCCGAGGACGATGCCGCTGCCCTTGCCCAGCCTGCCGAGCAGCGCCGGCAGCGCGATCGCGGCCCGGATGCCGCTGCCGCCGTTGCGGCCGCGCTCGAGCCCGTTGCCCGGCGCCAGGACGAGGGGATCGGCCTCGGCCAGCAGGCGCGCGAATTCGTGGATCTGGCTCTCGGGCAAGCCGCAGGCCGCGGCGGCCCTGGCGGCGGGCCACTGGCGCGCCCGCGCCATGAACTCCTCGAACCCCAGCACGTTCGCGGCGATGAAGGCGCGGTTCAGCGCCCCGGACCGCTCGAGCTCGGCGGCGAGGGACCAGGCAAGCAGCACGTCGGTGCCGGGCAGCAACGCCAGATGCAGGTCCGCCTGCTCGGCGATCTTGGTGCGCAGGGGATCGACGACCACCAGCCGGCCGCCGGCGCGCTTGGCGTGGCGGATGCTCCGGACGAGGTGGAGATTGGCGACGGTCGCGTTGTTGCCCCAGACGACGTTGAGCGCCGCATGCTCGGCGAGCTCCGGCGGGCATCCGGCGACCGCGCCATAGGTTCCCGCCCACGCCTCGCTGCGCACGCCGCCGCACAGCGCGCGCCGGTAGAGCTGACTGGCGCCCAGCTTGTTGAAGAACCGCGAGGACATGCTGTCGCCGGCGAGGAACCCGTGCGGGCCGGCGTAGTTCAGCGGCATCACCGCCTGCGCTCCCCAGCGGCCGATGACGGCGCTCACCCGGTCATGGATCGCATCCAGCGCCGCGTCCCACGAGATGCGCTCGAACCGGCCGGCGCCCTTCGGGCCGGTGCGGCGCAGCGGATGGAGCAGGCGCCGCGGCCCGTGCACGAAATCACCCATGTCCTGGGCCACCTTGTTGCAGATGACGCCGGCGGTGTAGGGGGCGGCCTCGGAGCCGCGCACCTTGACGATGTGGCCGTCATCGACGCTGACGGTGAGGCTGCATGTATCGGGACAATCGAAGGTGCAGACGCTCGGGCGTTCGTCCAGGTTCATGGGAAACTTCCTTCCTGCGTGCCGCGATGGCCGGGGGAAACCGCGGAGGGTTCATTGCGGCGCGGTAGGGAGATCTCCGCATCCGGGCCGGGCAGATGGCAGCCTAGCGCGTGAGCGGTCCGATGAGTAGGCCCAGTTGCCGCCGTCGCCTCGCAAGATCAAGCGGGAACGTAGGTCAATCTGACCGTGTCCTCGCCGATCAGATCGCTGGCAACGAGGCGGAGCGGCGGACGGGGACCGGCGAAGAACGGCCTGCCGCGACCGAGCACGTAGGGGCGGAGGTAGAGCCGATACTCGTCGATCAGGCCAAGGTCGGTCAGGCTCCGCGCCAGGTCCGGCCCGGCGACCTGGATCTCCCCGGCGAGCTCGGCCTTCAGCCGGCGCACCGCCGCCTCGACGTTGCGTTCCACCAGCGTGGCGTTGGGGCCGACCGACTTCAGCGAACGCGACACGACCCACTTCGGCTGGCTGCGCCACGCCGCCGCGAAGTCGCGGAACGCCGGGTCCCACTCGGGACGGTCTTCGTCCCAGACACGCATGACCTCGTAGGTGCGCCGGCCGTACAGGCTGCCGGTCAGGCCGCGCACCAGCTCTGTGAAGTGACGAAAGAGCAGGGGACCAGGGGCAAATTCCTGGTGGTCGACGTAGCCGTCCAGGGACTGGTTCAATGCGAAGACGAGCTTCGCCATGGCGCGAGATCTCCATCCCGGGTTTCTTCCAGAATACCTCGAGCCGCGGTCACGCGTAAGCGAGGCCGGGCACGGGAGGCAATTCGCCGCGTTCCGGCCCGGCGCCACCTGTGGCATACTCGCCTCATGGCAAAGATCAAATACCGCATTCTCGTCCGCAAGGACGGACAGACCTGCGACGTCGAAATGAGCCATGGCCACGACCAGCCGCGCATCGTGAACACGTTCAACAGCGAGGCCGAGGCGTGGGAATGGGTCAACGAGCAGAAGCAGATCAATAAATTCGCCTATCGCGAGACGGAAGAGGGCCACGGCAAGCGGCCCGACAAGCGCGACGGCAATTAGGCGCGCCAAGCGCCCCTGGTGTTCCTATCGCCCCGGCGCCGGTAGATTTCGGCGGGATTGGGATGTAATGCTGAGGCGTCCCAGCCGCCTCGGCTGAAATCGCCGCGCCATCGCAAAGGGGTACCGGGCATGTCCGTTGAAAAGGTCGAGACGCTGGTCATCGGTGGCGGCCAGGCCGGGCTGGCCATGAGCGAGCACCTGAGCAAGCGCGGCGTGCCGCATCTCATCGTCGAACGGCATCGGATTGCCGAGCGCTGGCGCTCGGAACGATGGGACTCGCTGGTGGCCAACGGCCCGGCCTGGCATGACCGGTTTCCGAGCCTGACCTTCGCCGACATCGACCCCGACAGCTTCGCCAGCAAAGACAGGATCGTGACGTATTTCGAGACCTTCGCGGCGCAGATCGCGGCACCCATCCGCTGCGGCGTCGAGGTCAAGGCGCTGCGCAGGAAGGCCGACGGCCCCGGCTTCGTGGCCGAGACCGCGCAGGGCAGGATCGAGGCCGCCCATGTGGTCGTCGCCACCGGGCCGTTCCAGCGCCCGATCATTCCCGCGGTCGTGCCGGCGACGGCGGGGATCTTGCAGGTTCATTCCGCCGCCTACCGCAATCCCGGGCAACTGCCCAAGGGGGCCGTGCTGGTGGTGGGCGCCGGGTCCTCGGGCGCCCAGATCGCCGACGAGCTTCGGCGCGCGGGCAGGCCCGTCTACCTGTCGATCGGTCCGCACGACAGGCCGCCCAGGCGCTACCGCGGCAAGGATTTCGTCTGGTGGCTGGGCGCGCTGGGCCAGTGGGATATCAAGGCCGTCGAGCCCGGCATGGAGCATGTCACGATCTCGGTCAGCGGCGCCTATGGCGGACAGACCGTCGACTTCCGGCGCCTTGCCGAGCGCGGGATCACGCTGGTGGGACGGACGCAGTCGTTCAAGGACGGGGTGATGCATTTCGCCCCCGACGTGGCGCGCAATATCGCCCTGGGGGATCAGAACTACCTTTCGGTTCTGGACGCGGCCGATGCCCATGTGGCGAAGAATGGCCTCGACCTTCCCGAGGAGCCCGAGGCGCGCAAGCTGGGCCCCGACCCGGACTGCGTGACCCATCCTCTGCTGGAGCTGGACGTGGCGAAGGCCGGCATCACCTCGATCGTCTGGGCGACGGGCTATGCCCTCGACTTCGGCTGGGTGAAAATCGACGCGTTCGACAAATCGGGCCGGCCGGTGCATGAGCGCGGCGTATCGAGCGTGCCAGGACTTTACTTCCTGGGGCTGGCCTGGCTGTCGCGCAGGGCGTCCCCGTTCATCTGGGGCGTCTGGCACGATGCCGAGTACCTGGCGGGCCAAATCGCCAAGCGGTGAGTTGCCTAAGGGCTCGGTCCGGGGCAAGAGGCGGAGTGAGCTATTCAAGCTCGCGGGTGGCGTCCAGCCTGTCGAGGATCGCCTTTCAGCCATCGCTTCGCGCCCGGGCTCCCAGGATTGGCCAAGCCTGCTACCAATCTGCAATCCTCAAGTCTCTCGTCCAAATTCGTCTCACGACGTAAAGTCCCGCGCTGCGCCATAAGTTTGTTCAGCGCCTGAAATCTCATGCCAGACGGAGCCTGATCCGCCGCCCGCGTCCCTTCAGCGAAAGGAAGGCATCATGATCCGATGGGTCCCTATCGGCACTCAAAGAGAAAGGCTTCCTCGACGAGCGCGCCGTCACCTCTCTCGCGGAGCGTCAGAGGCTGGCGGACAAGCCGGCGTTCGACCGCATGGAGGCCCGCTACGCGGCCCGTTGACCCGATGACGGCGAAGCGGCGCGGCGGCATCGACGTCGCCGTCCATGCCAATTGGGATTTCAACGCCGCCGCAAAGTATCTGACGCCGGGAGGGACCGGGGACTGGGGGCGGTTCCGCTTTCGAAGCGCTGGGGCAATATCGCATCCCGACTTCGCGCTGATCCTCAATTCACCGAGCGAGGACGTGGTGCCGATAACCCTTGCGCCGGAGCGGATCTGGTTCGCCGCCGGCGAGCCGCCGGAATTCAAGGCGTATCATGCGGGACAGGGACGCGGCACGGTGCTGGTGACCTGCGATGCCTCGCTGGCATCGAACCCGCCGGCTGGCCGCCAGGTCATCGTCGAGCCGCCGGTGCTGCGAACTTGGCATGTGCACAAGACGCTGGACGAATTGGCCGGCATTCGCGCCGTCGAAAAGACCAGGACACTCTCATGGGTCACGTCCAGCAAGAGCGGCCTTCCGGGGCACAAGCGGCGGCTGTGCTTTCTAGCTGCGATCCGGGACAAGCTGCCGCTCGATCTCTACGGCCGCGGATTCAAGGCCATCGAGGACAAATGGGACGGCGTCGCGCCCTATCGCTACGGCATCGCCTTCGAAAATGCCCGGTGGCCGCACTACTTCACCGAAAAGATCATGGATTGCTTCGTTTGCCTGACCCTGCCGCTTTACTATGGCTGTCCCGAGATCCACAAATACTTTCCCGCCAAGTCTTTCGTCGCGATCGAGCCCGGCGATCCCCGCTGCGTCGACAAGATCAGGGACATCATCGCCTCCGACCTGTGGCAGGAGCGCCAGGAGGCCTTGCAGGAGGCGAAGTGGCTTGTCCTTCACAAGTACAACATGTTCTCCCAGCTCGCGCGGCTGATGACGGAGCGGCTCGGGCCGGCGGGCGCGCCTGAGACGCTTCATGTCCGGCGCACCGAGTGCGACCATGGCTAGCGCTGCCGCCGTATCGTTCCCAGGCCGGGGTTCCGGCATCCCGCTCATCAGCGTCATCCTGCCGGTCTGCAACGGCGAGCCCTATCTGGCCGATGCCGTGGAAAGCATCCGAAGCCAGAGCTTCGCGGATTTCGAACTGCTGGCGATCGACGATCAATCGTCGGACGGCTCGGCCCGCTACCTGCAGCGGATGGCGGAGCGCGATCCCAGGATCCGGTTGCTGTCCAACCCGAGGAAGGGGCTGGTCGAGGCGCTCAATCTCGGCCTTGCATCGGCGCACGGCGCATTCATCGCCCGCATGGACGCCGATGACGTCTCGGCGCCCGACCGGTTCCAGCGCCAGGCGGATTTCCTGACGGCAAACCCGGCCATCGCGGTCGTCGGCAGCGCCATGACCTTGATCGACGGCGCGGGACAGGTGATCGGCGAAACCGACTACCCGACGGAGCCGGCGCGGATCCACCGGGCGCTCGAACGCATGAGTTGCGCCCTCGCGCATCCGACCGTGATGGCGCGAAGATCGGTGCTCGCGGGTTTGGGCGGATACCGAGAAGGACTGCGCTATGCCGAAGACTACGACCTGTGGCTGCGCGTCGCCGAGGGGCATCGCCTCGCCAACCTTCCCGAACGCCTCTTGCGCTACCGCCGCCATGACGGATCGGTCTCCCGGACGCACAGCTACAACCAGCAGCTGGCGACCCATGTCGCCTGGCTCTGCGCGCGGGCGCGGCGTTCGGGCCATGGGGATCCCATGGCGGGCTTCGATAGCCTCAGCATGGCCGACTTGCTGCGCTTCGATATCGCCGACGGCGAGCGCGTGCGGATCCTTCGCGCCCTCCTGGCGACGCTTCCGCGGCATGCCCAGGCCGGCCCGGCCTGACCGCGTTCCCGATCGCTGGCGGATTTCGCGGCCCGCCGGCAAACTGCCAGGCCTCGCGGCATTTCAGGCTCGCGGCGCGGCGAGCTCCGTTGCTGCATGTGGACCGGAATCGCGAAGGGGGAGGAAGGCAATGCGAAGTTCATTCATCATCACGCTTCTGTTCTCCGCCGTTTTGCTTCTGAGCGTCCCGCCTGCCGAAGCGCAGCAGAGCTTCACCTGCCAGTTCAACAGCGGCGCGCGCGCCGGCAGCACCGTCGACTATGCCGGGGTTCCGGGCGCGCTTCCCGGTGAGGTCGGAGGACCCTGCGACGACGGGCAGGGAAGCAGCGGACTTCTCCTCGCACCAGCCACGACGGCGGCGCCACCCCTGAACGCAGCCGTGGTGGAAACGGGATGGAGTGCCACCTGCAGGTTCACCGACGGCCCGAAGGCAGGGCAGATCATAAACGCCGATGGCGCTCCCGACGTCCGGTGGGGCCCCATCGGCAGGGCCTGCGGCGACGGCCAGGGGAGCACCGGCGTGGTCGTATCCGCCTCCACGCCGGGAGCCGTGCGCTGGAGCGGCGGCACGCAGCCGCCGTCTCTCGGCTTCACCTGCCAATTCGCCGGCGGGCCCCGGGCCGGTCAGTCCGCCAGTTTCAACGGCGTTCCCGGCGCGCAGCCGGGCCCCGTCGGCGCGCCCTGCGGCGACAGCGCGGGAAGCACCGGCGTAATCCGCCCTTGAGCTGCGAAGCGGCGTACGAAACTCGGGGCTTGGGCCAGAGACCCTACCGGCCATCCCTCACAGCTGGATGACGCCGCGGCGCGCCGCCTCGGCGACGGCCCCGGCCCGGCCGACGGCATCCAGCTTGTCGAGCAGCGAGCCGACGTGGAACTTGGCCGTGTGCACCGAGATGCCGAGGCGCCGGGCGATGGCCTTGTTGGAGGCGCCCTCCGCCAGCAGGGCCAGCACCTCCAGTTCCCGGGCGGTCAAGGTCGCTTCGCCTTCGATGGGGCCGGAGGCGGCCGGGGATTTCACCGCCGCGTCCGCCGGCTCCCCCGGGCCGGCAAGCGCGAGCCCTGGGATGCCGGCAAGCAGCGCCGCCAGCCGGTCCGCCAGGGCCTGGTCCTCGATGTCGAGCCTGAGGCGGATGGGCTCGCTGGCGTCGTCTTCGTTCAAGCGGGGGGCCTCTCGGCAATGGTCAGGGAAATCCGCCGGCTTTCGCCCGCCCGGCGCAAGCCAAGGGCGACCGTCCGCCCGACGCTGTCGGGCCCCAGGGCCTGGAGCAGGGTATGGAAACTGCGGATCGGCTCGTCGTTCCAGGCGGTGATGACGTCGCCCTGGCGGACCCCGGCCGCAGCGCCAGGTCCCTTCGGATCGACGCTCATCACCATCGCGCCCGACTCCTCGCCGCCGTCGACCGCGACCGGCTGAAGGCCGAGGCCGAGATAACCGCGCGCGATGCGCCCGTGGGTCTCGAGCCTGGCCGCGACGCGCTCGATGGTGGCCGAGGGGATGACCAGCACCCGCCGGCGCGGCCCGAATACCGCCATGCCGAAGGCCTGGCCGGCGGCGTCCAGCACCAGCCCGCCTTCGGCGCGCCTGCCGAGGGGCATGGCGAGCTCCAGCCGGCTGTCGATCTCGCCGCCGCGCATGCTGCGCCAGGGCCCGCCGGCGCGCGAGACGATGCCCAGGGCCGCCGTCGTGCCTTCTTCATCCGCGCCGACCGCCAGCGCCAGGGCGCCGACGGCAAGCCTGGGCGAAGCCAGCACCGCGGGCGCGGGGCCGGATGTCTCGATGCGGAGCAGCGCGATGTCGGTCGTCGCATCGCGGCCGAGGATTTTGGCTGCGACCGGCTCCGCGCCCGCGAAGCTGACGCTCACCTCGCCCTCCTCGGCCAGCGCCTCGTCCGCCGTCACGATCAGGCCGGGGCGCCAGACGAACCCGCTGGAGCGCGACCGGTGGGAACGGACCGAAACGACAGCAGGCGCGGCACCGGCCGCGAGCGCGACCAGCGCGTCGGAGATGCCTTGCAGCGGGGCGAGGGCGGCGCGGGCAGTATCGTGGGTCGTCATGGGACCTCCAGGGAATACCGGGTTTGCTTGGACCCAAGTATGGGAACGGCCGCGCGTCCCGCCTACTGGCCGGATGGGCAGGGGCATCCCCCGGCGATGACCGGGGCGTGAGCCGCAGCCTGCGAATGGAGCGCCATCGCGCCGACCTCCCCAAACCGACCGCGCGGCACTCCCCCGGTGTACGACCGGGGTGGTCTCAGCGGCTTGCCGCCTCCGGACGCGCTCGCTTCGATCTGACTTTCCGCCGCGTCAGGTTGGTGGCGCGGGCAATATCCGAGGGCGAGAGGCGAAGCGCGCGCCGCGCCTCCTTGAGCAATTCGCGATCGATCGGGCGTGGCTCCAGCGACACACCCTTGCCGAGCCGGTCTACGAGAATGCGAAGCGCCGCGATCCGGCCGTAGGGCTTGCTGTTCGTCGGAATCAAATACCAGGGCGCGCGTTTTGTCGTGGTTTTTTCCATCATGTCCTCGACCGCGCTCTCGTAGTCGGACCAGCGCGCGCGATTGCGGAAATCCTCATAGGATAGTTTCCAGCGCTTCACCGGGTCGACAAGCCGGTCATGGAAGCGGCGTATCTGCTCCCCAGGCGTTATGTGCAGGAACAGCTTGACGAGACGGATTCCCGAATCGAGCAGGGTGCGCTCGAACTCGTTGATCTCGCGATAGGCGCGTTGCCATTCCTCCTTGGTCGCCAGGCCTTCGACGCGCTCCACCAGCACGCGGCCATACCAGGAACGGTCGAACGCGACGATCTGCCCCTTGTGCGGCAGGCGGTCCCAGAAGCGCTGAAGATAATGCTGGGCACGCTCATGCTCGTCGGGCGCCGCGATCGGATGGACCTTGAAGCTGCGCGGATCGAGAGCCCAGCCAAGGCGGCGAATGAGCCCGCCCTTGCCCGAGGTGTCCCATCCCTCCAGCACGAGGAGAGCCCGCTCCGGGGTGCCGAGATAGGCCTGCTGGATGAGCTGAAGCTCCTCCTGCAGTGCGGTGAGGCGCCGCTCGTAGTCGGCGAAGTCCATCTTCGGGTGTTCGGTGATGTGAGCAAGCCGCGGCCGTCGGGCGACAAGGAAATTCCGAGACTTCATCGTGCGATAGGAGGACATGAGCAAACCATGGCTCGAGGAGCGTCGCGGCGCGGCCGGTCGCGCTTTATATCAAAAAGTGCCGCACAGGTGTAATGGCGCGGAGCGACCGGCTGCATCCCGCCGATGAGCCCGCGCCCCGATTGCCCGGCCCCCGCCATCCGCAGCCGGGCCATGCGTGGAATCGCCGAAATCGGCTTTTGACTGGGAAGCTCGATCGGTAGATAAGAACAGCCAGCCGCGCTGGCCGTCATCGCCAGTTCGGCAACGCCCTGAAGTTGGGTCGGGACAACCAGTTCTCTCCTCCCGGGACGGCGGTTGCCGCGCACGCCTCGCATTCGCGTCGCCGGCTTTCCAAGCGATGTTCGAAGCTGCTTCCGGTTCGAGGAACCTTTGGCCAAGCCAGGCGGAGACGGGGCTATCGCGCGCGGCGCGGGATCCGTGCCGGATCTATCGGTCGAGGGGATGGCGGCCGACGGGATGCCCGCTCGCCGCCCCGGACCGCGGGCGATGAATGTCAAGAAGGACACCCTGATCGCGTTCGCGATCTGCCATCTGCTTGCCTGCCTGGCGTTTATTCCCTGGTTCTTCAGCTGGACGGGAGTCGTCCTGCTGGTCGTCGGGATGTATGTGTTCGGCATTCTCGGCATCAATCTCGGCTTTCATCGCCTCATCGCCCATCGCGGCTTCAAGTGCCCGATCTGGCTGGAGCACATGTTCGCCCTGCTGGGTACCTGTTGCCTGCAGTTCTCCCCGGCGTTCTGGGTCGCCGTGCATCGGCGCCACCATCGCTATACCGACGAGGAGCGCGATCCCCATTCCCCGCGCAGGAGCTTCTTCTGGGCGCATTTCGGCTGGCTGCTGGCGCGTCGCCCGCCCGACATGAAGCCGGCCACGATGACCGAACAGTACGCCAGAGACGTCATGCGCGATCCGCTCTATGCCAGGCTCGAGCGCCGGAACAACTGGGCAAAGCTCGGGCTCCTCTCCTGGCTGGTCTTTTTCGCCGGTGGGTTCGCCGCCGCGATGCTCCGGGGCGCGGGCGCCGGTGAGGCGTTCCAATTCGGGGCGAGCCTCTTCGTCTGGGCCGGCGCGTTGCGAACGGTCCTCGTCTGGCACACGACCTGGTCGGTCAATTCGGTGACCCATGTCTGGGGCTATCGGAACTACGCGACGCCGGACGACAGCCGGAATCATCCGATCGTCGGCTTTCTCACCGGCGGCGAAGGCTGGCACAACAACCACCACGCCGCTCCCAGTTCGGCGCGCCACGGCCACAAATGGTGGGAATTCGACCTGGTGTGGCTGACGATCCGCCTGCTGATGCTGTTGGGCCTGGCCAGGCGGGTCGTGCTGCCGCCTGCGAAGCTGGGGGCAAGACAGGGCTGATCGCGGCGCTTCGGCCGGACCCGTTGCGGCTTGCCCGGCCCTCTTGCCGTGGTTCGAGGCCTTTCATCGCGCGTGCAATTCGCATAGGCGAAGCCGGGGCTGATCGCGCAAACTGAAGCGCATGATCGGGGGCGAATATTCCTATCGTCCGGGGTGGCTCTCGCCGGC
>Ga0070734_10003630_pt1 | contig 15802 bp, 19 predicted proteins | sample Coa_R1_8_FD_66444 | JGI IMG/M metagenome (GOLD analysis project Ga0070734, IMG submission 66444) | Surface soil microbial communities from Centralia Pennsylvania, which are recovering from an underground coalmine fire - Coalmine... | ecosystem: Environmental > Terrestrial > Soil > Unclassified ...
GATTGCTTTCTTGGCAAGTCGGTGGGCAAAGCAGCAGTCGGTTGCCGGGATGGCGTTGGTTCGATGTTCCATATATGCAAAATGTCGAGATACTGGAAAGGTCATTCCCCGGAAACAGAGACGTTTCAGGCAAACATCATCAGTGGGATCAGATTTTCATTCGCGTAGAACCGCCCGATGAATCAAACTTGCGCTAGAAGCAGGAAGGGCGTGCGTCTGTAGACCAGTTGCTAAAGGCTAATTGCTAATGGCTGAAAAAAACGTCATCTTAAAAATCAAACGTCAAGCAACTCCCACCTCCCAGCCTCATTGGGAGGAATTCTCCGTTCCCCACCGTCCGAACATGAACGTGATCTCGGCGCTGATGGATATTGCCGCCGATCCGGTCACGCGCGACGGCAAGGCCACGACTCCGATCACCTACGACTCAAACTGCCTGGAAGAAGTCTGCGGATCGTGCGCCATGCTGATCAATGGCAAGGCACGCATGGCCTGCTCGGCACTGATTGACCACCTCGAGCAGCCGATCCGGCTCGAGCCTTTCTCCAAGTTCCCGGTTGTCCGTGACCTCGCCACCGACCGCAGCGTTATCTTCGAGAACCTCAAAGTCGTCAAAGCATGGGTTCCGATCGATGGCACATACGATCTGGGCTCTGGCCCTCGCATGACGGCTGAAGACCAGGAATCCGCCTATCCTTTGTCGCGCTGCATCTCCTGTTGCTGCTGCATGGAAGCATGTCCACAATTCAACGAAGACACCGGATTTGTTGGTGCCGCCACCATTTCGCAGGTGCGGCTGTTCAATACGCACCCGACCGGAAAGGCACTTAAGCACGAGCGTCTAGCCGCCCTGATGGGCGACGGCGGCATCCAGGAATGCGGTTACGCCCAGAACTGCGTTGAGGTCTGCCCCAAGGATATTCCGCTGACAAAGTCCATCTCTGAAGTTGGCGGCCAGGTCATGAAACAGGCATTGGGTGACCTTTTACGGCGCTGATTTTTGTCATTCGGCTCCAACCGTTGTAGCCTGAAGCGCCATCTCACTCGCGCCAACTTACTGGTAGCTTGGCACATAATTCGGCATTCGGCACTCGGCCATAAACGGCCCGTAACTTGCCGATAGAACCATAGGGATCTTGCCTCGGCAAGCCTGGTAACCAAGCTGTTTGGGTACGGTCGTAATGGTCCAGCGGGCGTCTTCGATTGGGCCACTTGACAGCATCCTTTAGAATAGCCGCTACTCGCGGGGAAGCAGTGACACGAAATCTGCTTCCACACGGAACGATTCGTGAGACGAACTGGCCGACTTCAATTCGTAGCAGTCGTAATGCTGCTGGTTCTCTGCAGCGGATTCTCTGAGCGCGCTTTCGCCGTGCGTCATGCCGTACTGCAGAAATCGCATCGCCGGCATTTCCACTGGCTGCGCTGGCATCCAATGTTCCGCCCGTCCCACGAATCTCTTCTGCTTCAAAACGCTGAAGTCGATCGGATGAACCTGCCGCGCATTCAGGACGACACCGAACTTGAAGCCCTGAAGGCCGATGGTTCTTTGGTGGAGATCATTCCGAGCGAGGCTCTCCGCATTGAACCGTCACTCGATCCCTCTCGGCGCTATTGCCGTCCATGGACGCTCGATTTCGTAAATGACCTCAGCCAGGCCTATTACAACCGGTTCCATGCGCAGATTCAGCTGAACTCGGCCGTGCGTACCGTGAAGGTGCAAAAGAAACTGCGACGCCACAATCGCAACGCCGCGCCTTATGAAGGCGAAACCGCTTCGTCGCACCTGGCGGGGCTCACCGTTGACTTGCAGCGCCGCGGCTTGAGCAAAGAGCAGATTCGCTGGATGGAACACTACCTGTTCTACATGAAGTCCCTCGGACTGGTAGAACCGGAAGAGGAGCGCCGCCACTGGTGCTTCCACATCATGGTCAGCGGACTCTACTCCGACTGGCGTGAGACGCAGACAATTATTCCCATCGATCGCCCGGACCAGGAAAAGCCTTCGACTCCTTCGACTGAAGTCGCTTTAGGCAGCGGCACGAAGTAGCCCACCCTCCTTCACTTCCCTCTCCTCGCTCATTCCTTTACGATTCCCTTCTTATGATCGTTCTCATGGCGGGATTGCCGGGCACCGGTAAGACGACTCTTGCTCGTGCGTTGGCACAGAGTACAAACGGTCGGGTTCTGAGCAAAGACGAGTTTCGCCATTCGATCTTCCTGCCGGAGGAAATCGAGTATTCGTCACGCCAGGATGACTTCTGCCTGCAACTGATGATCGAGACCGCCGGATACCTCTTGTCTCAAGATCCCACAAGAATCGTCTTCCTCGACGGGCGCCCGTTCTCCCGCAGCTACCAGATCGAGAACGTGCTCACTGCGGCGGCTTCCATGCATCAGCCTTTGCGAATTCTGGAATGCGTCTGCTCCGAAGAGACTGCACGCCGCAGACTGGAAAGCGACGCCTCGGACGCGAAACATCCTGCCGGCAATCGCGACTTCCAGCTCTATCTGGCGGTGAAGACGCGGTTTGAAGCGATAACTTTACCGAAGATCGTCATCGATACCGACCAAGAGTTGGAAGTCTCGATTCGGCCCGCCTTGCAGGGCTTGCATCTCGCGGTCCCTTGAGACGTCAGTGACTGAAATGGAGACGTTACGCCAACGATCCCTCGATATAATCGCTTCGTTGCCGAAAAGCCTTGTCCTTCACCAGATTCGCCAAAGTCCTCGCCGGACATCCCTGAGCGTGCTGGCCATTAGTTTTGAGGTCATGTTGATCTTGACGCTGGTCGGGACCAGATATACAGAACTGGCCCGGGAAGTAAGGGTCTTCGAGGTGGTGGTATCGCTGCTACTGTTGGTTGGACTCCTTGTTAGCCTTGTCTGCGTGGTCCTTGCCAGGTATGCGGCGCTGTTGGAGAGGACGCGAGAGATTGGAATCTTTCGGTTCCTCGGTGCGTCTTCGGCATACATCTTCAATCTCCTGTTTCTGGAGTCCCTCATCATCGCCATCTCTGTGACCACAGTTGGAATTGCAATGGCGTACGGAATGAAGTGGTTCATGAACCACGCTCTTGCAGGCATTCTGGCCGGCATTCTGACTCAGGTCACCGTATACGAATGGTGGCCGATAGCCGGAGTGATTTCGGTGGTTAGCGATCTGCTAGGAGCAATCATTCCTTCAAGGAAAGCTGTTAATAATGTGATCAAAGCACTGTCGTATAAACAAACGGATACCAACTAGGATTCTGCAAGAATCCGCGTAGCTGTCTCGCGCCGAATACGAACTGCTGGAGCACAGAAAGATAAATGTCGCAAACAGCGATTTCACTCGGCTTCCCCGCGGTGATACCCGACAAGTCATCTTGATGCGCGGGAACATGCCGCAAGCGGAACGCTTCTCCTCAGTTCTCTTCCTGCAGCGCGTCCCATGAGCCTTCGAACCAGCGAGCCGTGACCGCGCCGAAGATGAAGCCTCCAACGTGCGCCAGGTATGCTACGCCGCCAGTTTGCACTTGCGCCACTTGCCCGGCGTGAATGAGCTGACTGAGAAACCAGAATCCAATCAGGAGCGCAGCCGGGATAAACGTCACCTTCACGAAGATGAAAATCAGCAGCAGCGACTTGATCCGGTCCCGCGGATAGGTGACGATGAATGCGCCCATTACCGCCGCGATGGCTCCGCTTGCTCCAAGGTTCGGAACGGTCGAATGCGGATTGGCCGCTACTTGAGCCAACATCGCCACCAGTCCACCCAGCAAGTAGAAAAACAGATATCGTCCGCGGCCCATGGCGTCTTCGATCTCTGGACCGAACGCCCACAGGAACACCATGTTGCCAACGATGTGCGACCAACTTCCGTGCATGAACATCGCGGTCAGAATCGTGATCAACCGATGGCCGGAGACAATCTGTTCGGGAATCGCCGACCACTGCATCACAAATGCGTCGCCGCGCGTCAACTCAAGCAGAAAGACGCAGACATTCACAAAAATGATGACGCCGGTGCAAAGTGGCACGCGCACAGGCCGGCGCGTCGCGTCACGTAAAGGAATCAAGCCGCCCATGTCATGTTCCGTAGCTCACATGAGTCGAAAAAAAACGCGCCGCGACCCCTTCTGAAGCGGCCAGAGCGCAAATGAAGCAGTCAAACCGAATGTTCTAAGCTGCCAGCGAAGTCGGCGGGTGCACGGCATCTACGGCCTTGTGCACCGCAAAAGACATCATCACGCGTGTGACGCCGCTGAAAATCATGCTCGCGCCCACCAACGTGCCGATGGCCCACGCCGAGCTCGACGGCCACTGCATGTAGATCATCAGCCCCAGTATCAGCGTAACGACACCGTCGAACAGGAACCAACTTGAGCGAAACAGCCGCCGCGCCTTGAAATACAGCACGATATTGAACACTCCCTCCACCAGAAACAACGACGCCAGCACCAGAGTGAGCGAGGCCACGCCCACAACTGGACGCGCTATCAGGTACGCACCGAAGCAGATGTAGGCGAGTCCCACCAACAATCTCCAGATCACGCTGCCCGCTTCACGAGAGTGAAGGGCAACGATCAAGTGGACCACGCCTGCGAAAACAATCAACCAAGCGACGAACGCGCTGACCGCAAGCGCCGCAACCATGGGCGATGCTACAGCCAATATGCCTAGGCCAATCAGCAATATTCCCCAAAGGGTGGATAGAGTTGAGACTTGCCGGACGACAACGGAGGGACCTTGCACCATAACGACCTCCTGCGAACGGATTGGCGGAGTCTATCCCAAAGGCATGGGGCACGCAATCGGGTGAAGAATGTGCCTGGCTCACAGAGGAGCACTGACGAAGACCGATTCATTGTTGACAGCAGATGCTGTGCCTATACAATCGACAATTTGCCCGCCAGATTCCCGGGCCATCAACTATGAGAATGTATCTGCTTGGCATTGCCCTGCTGGCTTGTACTTTGGCCGCAGCTCAGAACTCGTCAAACGAAGTCAGCGCGAAAGCACGCGCCATTCACGATTCCGCCCTGATCATCGACACCCATGCCGATACCCCGCAGCGATTTCTCGACGAGGGCTTCGACATCGGATCGACCGATCCGAACGATGCCGGACATATCAGCCTCGACAAGGCGCGCCGCGGCAATCTGGGCGCAGAATTCTTTTCGATCTGGGTCGATCCCCAAACCAACCAGGGCAACTTCGCCAAACACACCTTTGATCTGATCGACTCCGTCTATGAACAGGCAGCACGGCATCCCGATCGCATGATGATGGCATTTTCTCCTGCGGATATCGAACGCGCCCACCGCGAGCACAAACTGGCCGCGCTCATGGGCATCGAAGGTGGACATTCGATCGAAGCGGACATGCACCTGCTGCGCGATTATTACCGCCTCGGCGTTCGCTACATGACACTCTCGTGGTCGAACACCAACGAGTGGGCTGATTCGTCGGGAGACATCAACGACCCGAAAGTGCAGCATCACAATGGCCTGACCGATTTCGGCAAGCAAGTAGTGCTCGAAATGAACCGGCTGGGCATGATGGTCGACATCTCGCACGTTGCTGACAAGACTTTTTGGGATGCTATCGCCACCACCAAAGCTCCAGTGATTGCCTCGCACTCATCGGCACGAGCACTGGTAGACGCCCCGCGCAACATGACCGACGACATGCTGAAGGCGGTCGCGAAAAATGGCGGCGTTGTTCAGGTGAACTTCTTCAACGGCTTCATCGACGGAAACTTCCGCAAAGCCGCCGAGGCGCAATCGAAAGACCAGGCAGCCGCAGTACAGAAGTATCTGGACGAAATGAAGGCTCAGGGTAAGCCTGTCAACTACATCGAGGTCGATCGGATTGAGCGCGAGTGGTTGGCGAAGCTGCCGCGGCCACCGCTGAGCGCGCTAATCGACCACATCGATCACATCGCGAAGGTCGCCGGAATTGACCACGTCGGCCTCGGCTCCGACTTTGACGGAGTCAGCGGCGCGACTCCTACCGGAATAGATTCAGCCGCCGATCTGCCAAAGATCACGCAGGCGCTGCTCGATCGAGGCTATAGTGCCGAAGACATCAAGAAAATTCTTGGTGGAAATCTGATGCGTGTATTTCGCGAGGTTGAACGAGTGAGCCGAGAGATGCAGTCTTCGGCGAAGGAGCCTTCATAGTTGTCCTGAGCGAAGCGAAGGACCTATGTACTTGCCGGCAGCATCGGCGATGCCGGCAATTGCACAGGTCCTCCGGCGCAAAGAACGCGCCTCAGGATGACAAACGACACTGTCCCTGTCAGATCACACCTGACGGACGAGCTAAGCGCCAAACTCCATCACTGTCGTACAATGCAACGTTGCGATTTAGATCACGCGCACCGTTTCCAAGGAGCACCCATGCGTAGAGTAATCGTATTTCTGGCAATCGTGCTGGTGAGCGGCTTTGCTGAAGCACAGTCCACTTCTCAATCGGCGGCGAAGCCAAGCACCGCCGCGAAGCCCGCTACCTCAGCACCGTCTCAGCCAACCGCCATCATCGACACCACCGCCGGCAAGATGACCTGCACATTATTTCCTGACAAGGCCCCGATCGGAGTCGCCAACTTCATCGGCCTCGCATCGGGTACAAAGGATTGGAAAACGCCGACCGGGGCGACCAAACACGGCGTGCCTCTCTATGATGGGTTAATTTTCCATCGTGTGATCCCGGAGTTTATGATCCAGGGCGGAGATCCCGCGGGCACCGGTTCGGGCCCCGATCCCGTAAAGGTTTTCAAAAACGAAACCTCGCCTGATTTGCGGTTCGACCAGGCCGGTCGCCTGGCCTATGCGAACGCCGGCCCGGGTACCAACTCTTCGCAGTTCTTTATTACGGAAGTGCCGTTTACCGGGCAGCAAGCGGCAATGCTCAACGGCAACTACACGATATTCGGGCAATGCGACGAAGCATCGGTTGCGCTGGTCAAACAGATTGCAGCGATGAGCCGCGACTCCAACGATCGGCCGTATCGCCCGATCAAGATCAATCACATCACCATTCAGAAAGCGGGTGGTGCAGCGGCAAAGCCTGCCGGCACTGCCGTGAAGAAGCCGGCGACGGCAACCCCGAAGCCTTCAACGAATTCCAATCAGTAGCACCGGCGCGCTCCAGATTCGTCTTGAGGGGTTGGCCCTGGCGCTTGCAGTTTGCGAAGAATCTAATTTAATACCGGAAAGGACATCATGAGCCGTCAACCAGGACTCTACGCCACGTTTGAAACCAGCGAAGGAACAGTCGTCTGCCGCCTCTTCGAAAAGGACGCACCCAAGACAGTCGCCAATTTTGTGGAACTAGCCGAAGGCAAGCGCGAATGGACGCATCCGAATACTCGCAAGAAGTCGAAGGACCGTCTCTATGACGGAACGATTTTCCATCGCGTCATTCCTGACTTCATGCTCCAGGGCGGAGACCCTCAGGGCACCGGCATGGGCGGCCCCGGATATCAGTTTGAAGACGAGACCAAAGGCTCGCCCCACAAATTCGACAAGCCGGGCAAGCTGGCTATGGCGAATGCGGGGCCGAATACGAATGGCTCGCAATTCTTTATTACAACCGTGCCTACGACCTGGCTGACCGGCAAACACACGATCTTCGGCGAAGTGGTCGAAGGGCAAGATATCGTCGAGAAGATTACGCACGTGCCGCGCGGAAGGAATGATCGCCCGAACAAAGACGTGGTACTAAAGAAGGTAACGATCGAGACGGTGTGATAGCATCGCACAGGAACCGTGGTCGACTAGAAGCGGTAAACGATCCCAAGACTTACTGCGCACGTTACTGAGCGATGGGCACGCTGCGAGAGAGTCATCTGAAAGTTGCTTCGGTCGGTGACGGTCTGATGAGAGGTAAAGACGGCGACGCGTTCCTGGAAAAACAGGTGCCTGGTTTCGCGTGGGCTTGGGAGAGAAATTGAAATTTCCATCCCATGGCTGCCATCCTGCCAGTCGTTGCCAGCCGTGAACCAATTCCCTTCGAACCGCATTGAGAAATCGGGGCGGCACGTCGAACAGGGGCGCTGTATCAAGTCATATCCGCCACCAAATTGCGGGCGATTGCCGCCCTTAGTGTAGTTCGTCGTGGAATGTTGGCTCCATCTCCAGCCAACTCCGAAGAAGATTCCATCAGAGAACCGTCTATCCGGACGGAATCTATCTTGCCATCGAGGTAGCGATCATGACCCTTTGGGTTTGGCGGACCATTGTCGTTTGCGGCGCGCCCGTTGTCGTACGCTGCGCCACCACTCGCAACTAAATGACAGCTCTCCACATTCAGTCCACCCTCGGCCCGAATGGCCCCGATCGCATATCCAGCCGGCATAAGAGACGGAGCAACATACACGTAAGGACGTGGAGCCAGACTCGTCATCAGGTCGTCGGCCGCAGAAGTGGAACATCGCCTCCGATCTTTTTTCTGAGCAGCCGATGCAGAATGATCAGAGCCGGCACGCTCGGCGGTGGTTTGAGCGCTTAATGGCAGCAGCAACCCGAAGATCGCAAAGATAGAACAGCGAAACATAGATTTCTTCTATATCGGCGCTGTTACGGGGAAGCAGTTGGGCGCGACATGACAGCTTATCGCCCTCACAATGTGCTTGAGGAAGTTTGGTCTAAAAAGACGTGAAGTCCTTCCCGAAATGGGAATCGAAGGGCCGACTGATCCGAAGGAGCTTACGTCGTCTGGCGCGATCCTCGTCCGATAATCTTGTCATCCTGAACGGTGGCGAAGCCGGCGCGAAGGACCGTGCCGCCGACGACACCATCGATACAGGTAGCAGGATCGCATTCCCGCTTACCGCGAGGTATGCCCCCTCTACTTCATCAGTTTCGTCCACAGTCGTAAGGTCCCTCACCCGGCTTGGCGCCGGGTTCAGGATGACAACGCGTTCTCGACTAACAGGACACTGTGTTCTGTGGATCATCCGTCAACTCTCCAAAATAGATAGCAGAGTACAATCGCACGCATGTCTGCAGTTGTTTCGGCTGGCCTAGAGGATCCCCTTAAGCTGCTCCTCATTATTGTCTTTGGTGGAGGATTGCTGGCTCTCGGGCGATGGAGTTCGCGGCGTGGTGCATCGGCACGACAAGATTCATCCCTTGACGTCCCCACTCCTGATGTCACGGGATTGTTGCCCATCGGGGCGTCAGGCGCGAACGTTTGGCCGCCATCGGCCGAAGAAGTCGCCGCTTCCTTGCCGTATGATCCTGCGCTCGGCAATCTCCGCATCCGAAGGTTCTACTTCAATAAAGTCGACGCGATCCCCGGGCCGGATGATCCCGAAGTGTTTGCGGATGAACTCCATGTTGAACTCTATGACCCGGAATCCGGACACGCGTGGTGGCAGTCGTACTTCGTGGCCACGCCCCAAGGACTAGCGAAGCTCCTGCGGGAGAAGTCGTGGAGGTATCTGCACGCGCCGCAGATTCTCATTCTTCCCCGTTACAACCTGGAGGAGATTCGAAGGGCGGTCGTCAGCCGCATCGTCGCTGATCATGACTACTACAAAGGAAGGCAGCAGGAGGAAGAAGAATCGCTCTGAGGCCCGCCTCTTCCTTACAGGGACCTGATCTTTCTCCTCACGAAGCGATTACTCTCGTTCGAGAATGATTGACTTTTGCTTTGTCCCGTGGGATCGGGACGAATATACCAATGGCATGAGCCCTTTCCACCGATACATTCTGCCCGTCCTTCTTATGGCCGTTTTCCTTTCCGCAGCAGTGATCGGGCATGGGCAATCCGCCGCTGCCCCCTGGACAATCCTGGCAAATGGAACGGGAGTCATCGGAGTGCATACCACGAGAAAGGATTTGGTCCAAGCGTACGGTGCAGCCAACGTCGCGGATCAAGACGTCGACGTCGGTGAGGGTGAAATGGAGTCGGGAACCGTAGTCTTCCCCAAAGACCCGGAGCGCATCGTGGAAATACTCTGGAAGGATCCGGAGACGAAAACCGTTCCCGCCAGCGCGCGATTTTCGGGCCAGAAGAGCCACTGGAAGACCGCGCAGGGCATTTCGCTGGGAACGTCACTCAAGGAGTTGGAACACCTCAACCGCCGCCCCTTCAAGCTGGCCGGCTTTGGCTGGGACTATTCCGGAACAGTGTTGTCATGGGAGGATGGGGCGCTCACTGCCGATCTTACCGGTGGAGGAGGGCGCGTAATTGTCAGGCTAGACTCCCCGGTTCCAGAAGCGGAGGACAAAGATGTTGCTCAGGTTGAGGGTGACCGGGACTTCTCGTCGAGTCACCCGGTGATGCAAAAACTCAACCCGAAGGCATACCAAATTATCGTCGTGTTTCCGGCCCCAGCCAAGAATTAGCACGTTGGAATCATGAACTAAACTCCGATCACTCCGCACAGCTCCTTCACCGCCGCCGCGCTCTTATCAAGCCCGGCCTTCTCTTCAGCTGTCAGCTTTATCTCGATAATCTGCTCAATGCCTTTTGCACCCAGCTTTACCGGGACGCCAACGTACAGACCGTTGATCCCGTATTCACCCTGAAGATAAGCGGCACAAGGCAGAATCTTCTTCTTATCCTTCAGGATTGCCTCGACCATCTCCGTCGCTGCCGCTGAAGGAGCGTAGTAGGCCGACCCAGTCTTCAAATACTTCACGATCTCGGCGCCGCCATCACGCGTTCGCTGTACCAACGCGTCGAGACGAGATTTTTCGATCAATTCTGTGATTGGAATGCCCGCAACTGTCGAATAGCGCGGCAGGGGAACCATCGTGTCTCCATGTCCGCCTAGCACAAAGGCAGTCACGTTCTCCACGCTGACTTTCAATTCATCCGCGATGAACGCGCGGAACCGGGCGGAATCAAGGACGCCGGCCATGCCGATCACACGCTCGCGCGGGAACCCGCTCAGCTTGTAGGCGGCCTGCGCCATCGCATCCAGCGGGTTCGAGACCACGATCAGAGTGCAGTTCGGCGAATGCTTCACCACCTCGCCCACAACTGCCTTCATGATGTTGTAGTTCGTGTTAAGCAGATCGTCGCGGCTCATCCCCGGCTTGCGCGGAATACCGGCTGTGATCACCACGATGTCAGAGTTCGCGGTGTCGGCGTAGTTGTTCGTCCCGCTGACATGCGAGTCGCGCTTCTCAATCGGCATGGCCTCGAGCAGATCGAGCCCCTTGCCCTGAGGAACGCCCTCGATAATGTCGATCAATACAACGTCGCCGAGTTCCTTCGACGCAATCCAGTGAGCAGCGGTCGCGCCCACATTTCCGGAACCTACGATAGTGACTTTCTTGCGCATGAATAAGTCCTTTCAGAAAATCTCTAACCACAAAGGGCACTAAGGAACACGAAGGACCTCTCAGGCCGCCTTCCTTCGTGTTCCTTCGTGTCCTTCGTGGTTAATGCAGTTCTATACCAGAACTCCCGCGCCCATATTCTCGATCATGTAGCCGGCGAATTCGCTGGTCTTCACCTTGGTCGCTCCGGGCATGAGACGCTCGAAATCATACGTAACTTTCTTCTGCTCGATCGTACGCTCCATGCTTTGCTCGATCAGATTGGCGGCTTCGTTCCACCCGAGATGCCGGAACATCATCACGCCAGACAGAATCACCGAGCCCGGGTTGATCACGTCCTTGTCCGCATACTTCGGGGCTGTACCGTGCGTGGCTTCAAAGATCGCATAGCCATCGCCAATATTCGCTCCCGGTGCAATGCCCAACCCACCCACTTGGGCAGCACAGGCGTCCGAAATATAGTCTCCGTTCAGATTGGGGGTCGCTAGCACCGAATATTCGTCAGCGCGCGTCACCACCTGTTGGAAGATCGAGTCGGCGATGCGATCGTTGATCATGATCTTCTTCTTCCACGCACCGTTGCCGTGCGTGGAATAGATTGAGTCAAGCACGTCTTTCACTTCTTTTTCGACGGATTGTCGGAACGCCGGCGGAGCAAATTCCATCCCAGGCTCGATCATCTCCGCATTCTGCGCAATGCTGAGACTGGCGTTCTTATCTTTGTTATCGATAATCCAGCTCTCCCGTTCGGTCACGACGTTGTCGCGGAATTCGTCCGTCGCAATCTCGTATCCCCACTTGCGGAAGGCGCCCTCGGTGAATTTCTGAATGTTGCCCTTGTGTACCAGCGTGACGGTTTTCCGGCCGCTCTCGAGCGCATGCTGAATCGCCATGCGGACCAGACGCTTGGTTCCAGTTACCGAAATCGGCTTAATGCCAACGCCTGAATCGAGGCGGATCTGCTTTTTTCCGCCCTTCAGCATGTCTTTATTCAGAAACTCGATGAGACGCGCGCACTCGGCAGTTCCCTGCTCCCACTCCACACCGGCATACACATCTTCTGTGTTCTCGCGGAAGATGACCACATCCATACGCTCGGGATGCTTTACCGGCGAAGGAACACCCTGGTAATACTTCACCGGCCGCACGCAACTGTACAGATCCAGAATCTGCCGCAAGGCAACATTGAGTGAACGAATCCCGCCCCCGACGGGCGTCGTGAGCGGCCCCTTGATGGCGACGCGAAACTCGCGAATGGCGTCTACAGTTTCATCCGGCAGCCAGGTATCAAACTTTGCTTTCGCCTTTTCGCCGGCGAACACTTCGTACCATGCTACGCAGCGCTTGCCCTTGTAGGCCTTCTCGACCGCTGCATTGAATACCCGCAACGAGGCTTTCCAGATGTCGCGGCCCGTGCCGTCACCTTCAATAAATGGAATGATCGGATTGTCCGGAATGTCGTATTTACCATTCGCATAGCCGATCTTTTTCCCATCGGCTGGCACTGCCACCCCGTTATAAGAGCCTGCCATGCAAAACCTCCGCCGCTACAGGAACTCAGTGAAGTTGTTGGAAAACCCACAATTATAAAGAATTTGCCGAGAGACCTGTTGCGATTTTCCTCAGATGGACGTCTTTCTTTCATCCTGGGACCGCAAACATCCCGACCAAGTCCCGTTCCGCAACTTTATTCCGCGTCCCTCGAAGGGGTGCGTGATTAGGATCACTTCGAGACGTGATTCTCCCCACGTTGAGTTCTAAGGTGCCTTCCTTTTGTACCTTGTGGGATAATGCTCTACTGATTTTTCGAGGCATCCCCCGGTCATGGAGGATCGAATGAAGTTTCTGTCACTCCGATTCATGATCTGCCTTTTGAGTATGGCAGCGCTTTGTCTTCCAGCTTTTGCCGACGGCTCGCACGACCGAACGCAATTCGGGCACGACGTCTTCGTGGGCGCTGACGAGCAGGTCTCCGAAGTCACCTGTTTTGGCTGCAGTGTGCATGTCCGCGGCCACGTGGATGGCGACGTCACGACCTTTGGTGGAGCTATCGTAGTTGAGGAGTTCGGTGAAGTGGGCGGCGACTCCACCAGTTTCGGAGGCGACGTCCGCCTCGATAAAGGTGCAAAGGTGCAGGCCATCACCGTGTTCGGTGGCCGGGTACGCCGCGATCCCCAAGCTTCGGTGGAAGGCGACGTCACCGCATTCACGGGATCCTATTGGCTCTTCCTGATCTTCGGGTTGCCGTTCCTCATCCTGGGAGCCTTTATTGCCCTGATCGTGTGGCTCATTCGTCGGCTTACGCGGCCGCCAATGCCCGTCGCGGCGTAGTGACCAGTCCGACAAGTCACCACCGTCGAGTGCCCCAGGTCTTGCGGACCCCCACGGTAAAGAATCGTCCCCAAGGCCCGTTTGTTCCCAGGTCGGCTGGGCCAAGGTTCTTGTCGCGCGCGCCCAGGCGATCGAACAGAAAGTGCTGTGTAATGCGGAATTCGAATCCTTTGTTCAGATAGATTCCGGCTCCCCACGAGTGCTCTACTCCGATCGCGTCCGGTGACCACGTATAGAGCGTCTTCGGTACCGTCTTACCAAACAGGAAGGCTGGCGCTCCATAAACCATAAAACGCCGTAGTACTCCTCGCCCAAACGGACGAACCTCCAGAGTTCCCCACAGCATGTAGCGCGCGAATAAATTGCAGGGCGCATTCGCTCCCCCATAGATATAGGAGTTCCCGGCGCACTGATTGGGATCGATTTCATTGTGTGGAGGAGCCAAGTCGAGCTGTGCCCATCCCCAGAACATGTCTTTGGGAAAGAACATGCGGTCATTCGGTCCCGCTTCGTGCCAAGTACCTTGCGAGCTGCTTTCATCGCTCTGTTGCACGTTCAGAGTTCCGTTCGTCTGCGCTGCCGTTAGAGTGCTTAAAACCAAGAGCGTCACAACTAACGCCCATTTCTTCATTTTTCCTCCCCCGAAATTCTGGTCAACCAGGCACACGAGCGGCGCAGATCCGCGTGGACCAAAGCCTCGTCGCTCGAAAGCAGATCGTATGCTTGTTACGAAGAGCGCAACATTGTAACGCGGACGGGGCCAACCAAAATGAAGTGGAATCTTGCTCGGTCGCAAGGAGGCTTTTTGATTCTTCCAGAATTCATATTCCAGCACAAATTTCTTCCATTCATAGTACGTTCATGTTAGGAAAACCTGCGCTAAACCGCATGAAACCATAGACCTAGGGTTTGGTGGACAGATTGCACTATACGGACGTACAGGAAAACCCAGGAACCCTATGCCTCAAGAGATTTCCGTCTCGTATCAAGCGATCAAGAGTAAGGTCTATCGACTCATCGACGCGCTGGTCGTTGGAGAAAAAAGCGAAGCGGAGGTGCAGGAATCCGTTCGTCGGTGGTGGGCTCTCATTCATCCTGCCGACAGGCCGGTCGCTCAGAAGTACCTTCTGATGGTTCTGGGCCGCTCCAACTCGGCTCTGGATGCTATGGGCACCGAACTTCTTTCGGTCAGTGGTTGCGAGCCAACTCCTGCGCGGATGTCGGAACCTGTTCCCTCGAAGAGAATGCGTCTCATGGAGCGCACGCTGAAAGAGACCACGGTTCGAACGGCGTTCTAGACTGTCGCCTGGAACCTTCTGAAATTAACAATCCTCTGGTTGCATTTTCCCGTCGGTATACGTATCTTCGGAACCACCCCTGCGTAGCGCAATTCCTAAACTGGAGCAGAAAATGAAAGTATTTCTCCACAAGGCTGTGGTGAGGTCTGTTCTCTTCGGAGCACTGCTGACTATGACGACAACTCTTATCGCGGGATCAGGGCTTTACGGTTTCACTCTCAATTCGATCGACGGCAAGCCGGCGCCGCTGTCCGATTACAAGGGAAAAGTCGTGCTGATCGTGAATGTCGCCAGCAAATGCGGCTTTACTCCTCAATACAGCGCGTTGGAATCCATCTACGAAAAGTACAAAGATCAGGGATTCGTCATCCTTGGCTTCCCTGCCAACAACTTCGGTGCCCAGGAACCCGGCACAAACGAGGAAATTAAAACCTTCTGCACGCGAAAGTACAATGTGAGCTTTCCGATGTATGCCAAGATTTCAGTGAAAGGTGCAGATCAAGCGCCTCTCTATACATACCTGACCCAGCAAACGGGAGCGGGCATGACCGGCGACATCAAGTGGAATTTCACGAAGTTCCTGGTGGATCGTAACGGCACCGTGATCCAGCGCTTTGAGCCCGAGGTTACGCCTGATTCGAAGGAAGTGACGGAAGCAATCGAAAAGCAACTGAAGTAAAGCCTCTTCGGAAAAATACCCCACCTTCGAAGTCAAGGGGTGGGGTTCTCATTTTCTCTGACTACTGTTGCGACTCGCAAAGCTTCGGCAAATCTGGAACTTTATCGTTCGGCAGTTGCTTTCCCTTGCTCCGGTAGGCGGCACATAAACTCTGGAACAGCGCTGCATCCCGGCCCTGCTTCTGCGGATCGGCCACGCTTTCCCGCGCA
>Ga0070734_10003631_pt1 | contig 15802 bp, 10 predicted proteins | sample Coa_R1_8_FD_66444 | JGI IMG/M metagenome (GOLD analysis project Ga0070734, IMG submission 66444) | Surface soil microbial communities from Centralia Pennsylvania, which are recovering from an underground coalmine fire - Coalmine... | ecosystem: Environmental > Terrestrial > Soil > Unclassified ...
CCGCAGCCTGTGCCAGCAATGCAGTTAAAGATTTCTTTCTGAATAAACTCATACAGTTGATTATTGGTTATTGAGTTGGTTAAAATATAGCTCGTAAAATAAGCAAATAATCAATACGCGGCTTATTTCTTTTTGAGGTGAATGGTCGATGGTGAATAGTGAATAGATGCTGAAATAATGCGGCTTGCAACTGATAGCAAATTCATGATCTCATTACTTACCACAGGACTTTCACTATTCACCATTGACCATTCACTAACAAAGTTTTGCCAAGTCAATATTTTTCGATTGTTTGCACTATCATTCACTTAACTGCTCATGAAAAAAATCGGCCTCACCGGATGGATCTTGATTGCAATGGCTGCAGGCATTATCGTTGGCCTCATTATCCATTTCAATGCTTCCAAAGAATGGATTGAAAGTTTTTCGGCAGGAATCTCTTTAGTCACGGAAATTTTTCTGCGGTTAATAAAGATGATCATCGCGCCACTTGTTTTTTCAACGCTTGTAGTGGGCATTGCAAAACTCGGCGACATCAAAGCAGTGGGAAGAATCGGAGGGAAGACATTGCTATGGTTTCTCAGCATGTCATTAATATCGTTATTGTTTGGATTGGTAGTAATGAATATTCTGAACCTCGGCGAGAAGCTTAATCTTCCTGTCCCTGAAACAACTGTAAAAGCAACGCTTGAACAAACTTCCATCTCATTCAAAAATTTCATAGAGCATGTTGTTCCTGAAAGCATCATTCAGGCAATGGCGACTAATCAAATATTACAGATAGTTGTATTTTCCGTGCTTTTTGGCATTGCAACTGCGGCAATCGGAGAGCAGGGGAAAATTATTATTAAAGGGCTCGATGCTGTTGCGCATGTTGTCTTAAAAATGACCGGTTATGTGATGAAGCTTGCGCCATTAGCAGCGTTCTCAGCCATCACAGCTATTCTTGCAATCAAAGGCCCGGAAATCTTATACACCTACGGAAAGTTTATCGTCAGTTTTTACGCAAGCATTCTTTGCCTCTGGGTTTTTCTGATATTGATAGCATCTTTATTCATTGGGAAACGAGCGCTTCAATTAGTAGGCCGCGTAAAAGATGCGGTGCTGCTGGCTTTCAGCACGGCAAGCTCTGAATCTGCATTCCCGCAACTGCTTTCGGAGCTGGAAGAATTTGGCTGCCCGAATAAAATTGTGAGCTTCGTCCTCCCATTAGGATATTCTTTTAATTTGGACGGAAGCATGCTGTATATGACTTTTGCTTCTTTATTTATTGCGCAGGCTTATGGCATTCACATGCCGCTCGCACAACAAATTTCGATGTTATTAGTTTTAATGCTCACCAGCAAGGGCATTGCGGGTGTGCCGAGAGCGTCACTGGTGGTGATAGCAGGAACGCTTTCTATGTTCAATATCCCGCAACAAGGTTTATTATTGCTGTTGGGGATCGACCAGATTTTAGATATGGCGAGAAGTGCTACGAACGTTGTCGGGAATAGCCTGGCAACGGCAGTCGTGAGCAAAATGGAAAATGCATTGGGAGATCATAACATAAATACATAAAATGAGCAAAGGATTTATACAACAGTTCATCGAATGGATCATTCATAACGGCGGATTATACATGCTGCTGTTTGTGATTTTTGCGGAGACGGGATTATTTGTGGGCTTCTTTCTTCCCGGCGACAGCCTGCTTTTTGCCGCAGGTATTTATATTAATGATCTTGCCAAAGAATTTTTCAATATCCATTACATCTTTATCATCATTCTCGTGATTATTGCTTCTATCATTGGTAATATGGTTGGATTTTGGTTTGGGAATAAAACCGGTCCGCTGTTATATCAAAGAAAAGATTCGTTGCTGTTCAAAAAGAAACATCTTCAGCGTGCGCATGATTTTTACGAGCAGTATGGAAAAGGAACAATTTTCCTTGCTAAATTTTTGCCTATTATCAGAACCTTTGCACCAATCGTTGCCGGCATCGTGAAGATGGATAAAAAGACTTTTCATTTTTATAATATTATTGGTAGCATTGTGTGGGTGAGCTCGATGATGCTTGGAGGTCATTTTTTACAAAGGATTGTTGAAAAAAAATTCGGTTATAGCCTTAAAGATCATATTGAAGTTATTACAATAGTTATTATTTTAATTACAACCTTGCCTGTGCTTTATAAATTATTTTTTGGGAAGAAAAAACAGACTCCCGATCAAAATCCTTCTTAATAAATTCCAGGTTGCATGGAACAAAAAAAACTGCCTCTTTTTAATCTCGCCGTGATTGTAGGCGCACTGGGTTATTTTGTTGATATATATGATTTGTTGCTTTTCAGCATTATCCGTGTGCCATCATTAAAATCATTTGGTCTCGATAATGATGCTATTGCGAAAGAAGGATTGCGCATTCTGAATATCCAGATGATCGGTCTTTTGATTGGCGGAATTATCTGGGGTGTTTTGGGAGATAAAAAAGGGAGGCTGAAAGTTTTGTTTGCGTCTATCATTTTATATTCACTTGGCAATATTGCTAATGGTTTTGTTCATACTGTGGAGCAATATGCTTTGGTCCGTTTTATAACAGGTCTTGGGCTTGCGGGTGAACTTGGAGCCGGCATCACATTAGTGAGCGAACTGATGCCAAAAGAAAAAAGAGGAATTGCTACATCGTTGGTTGCAGGTATCGGATTAAGCGGTGCAGTTTTCGCATATTTCATACGCCAGCAATTCGTCGGTCCCGATGGCAATGGCTGGCGCACTTGTTATTTTATTGGAGGAGGTTTGGGCTTCTTATTATTATTCCTTCGCGTCGGAGTGCTCGAATCGGGAATGTTCAAGACAATTTCACAAAGCGAAAATGTTCAGAAAGGAAATTTCTTCATGCTATTTACGAATGGCAAACGTTTAAAAAAATACCTCACTGCTATTTTGATTGCATTGCCTAATTGGTTTGTAATAGGCATACTCATTTCTTTTTCAGATAAGTTTGCTTCCAACATGAATGTGCAAGGAAAGGTTGATCCGGGCAAAGCAGTCATGGTTGCGTATGCAGCTATTTCTATTGGAGATGTTCTCATTGGGTTCATTAGTCAGGCTTTCAAGAGCAGAAAAAAATCTTTATATCTATTTCATGCAATCACTGTGATTGCCGTAATTTGGTATTTCAATCTTCAGGGGCAAACAGCTAATATGGTTTATGTGGTCTGTGCGCTTCTGGGATTTGGGACAGGTTTCTGGGCGATGTTTGTGACAATGGCTGCAGAACAATTCGGCACCAATATCCGCGCAACTGTGGCAACAACTGCTCCTAATATGGCACGAGGCTCATTGAATCTCGTTTCGCTTCTATTTGTAACCCTTCAGCCTTCTCATGGCTATTTAAAAAGCGGATGGATCACCGGCATCGTCGTTTTTGTGATTGCATTCATTGCACTTGCATTAACAGAAGAAACATTTGGAAAAGACCTGAACTATATTGAGCGGTAGAAAATCAATTGTTAATACTCACTACTGAATTGCCAGACCAAGAAATGATAATTATTTTTAGGATCTATTCGTGATTTTAAAAATAACCTCTGTTTTATGAGAAAAATTTTTCTGTTCATTTTATTAGCCCAAACTGTTTTTCTTAATTGTTATTCTCAGGATGTTAAAGACAAAGGATATGTTTCTTTGTCGATTGGGCCTTCCATTCCATTAGGAAATTTTGCCAGTACAAGCCTTTCTGACGACAAAGCAGGTTTCGCCGCATTCGGGGGAAATCTGAATTTATCTTATGCAAAACTTTTAGGAAAAAATTTCGGAATTGCTACAGAATTGACAGGACAAATAAATCCGTTGAACATAAAAGCAATGGAAAAAAGTTTTGCTCAGCATCAATTTGATGCGTTCTTGACCTTGGGGACTATAACAGGGGGAGGGCAGGCTCAACCGCCCTCAAACCCTCAATATGTAAGTTATCAGGATTGGCATTTTAATAAAAAGTCCTGGTTCTCCGGTTCATTCCTTGTAGGCGGATATGGTCAGTTTCCACTGAATCATTCCGGCAACATTTCTTTGACAACAAAAGCAATGATAGGCATAATGTATCTGTCATCGCCGCAACTAAGCGGTCAGGGTTATACTGATTCTTCAACAATTAAAATAACGCAAAGCGGAGCAACTGCATTTGGTTTTGCATATTCATTCGGTGCGGGATTGAAATATGATTTTAATAAGAAGATTTCTTTCTTATTGAATCTTGAATATTTAGGAACCGCTACTATCAATTTCAAAAATGTTACTTCGACTGTTGTCGAAGCAAATGGTATCATTGTCCCTGGTCTTCGTGATAATTTCGGAAATTATTCCAGTATTTCAAATTCGTCAGTTACAGGAAATGTCCAACAAAAGTTATCTGCTTTTAATATCAATGTTGGTGTAGGCTTGAAATTATAATAGCTTCTGCAAATACAAAGTATAATCAGAAAAATTAAATGCTTTGCTCAAAGTGAATGAATTTAATTCATTCAAATTTGCGTAATTCGTGTCATGAAGTTTCTCGTCATCCGTTTTTCATCCATTGGCGATATTGTATTAACAACACCTGTTGTTCGTTGCTTAAAAAAACAAATAGCAACTGCAGAGGTGCATTACCTCACTAAAGAATCTTTCAAAAATATATTAGCTGCAAACCCCTACATTGATAAAATCTACACTTTAAAAGATAGTCTGGAAACAGTTATAGAAGAATTAAAAAAAGAAGATTATGATTATGTCATTGACTTGCATCACAATCTGCGTACATTAAAAGTGAAGCGGGCATTAAAGAAGAAAACATTTTCTTTTAATAAGTTGAATATCGAAAAATGGCTGCTCACTGCATTCAAAATAAACAAGCTGCCATCTACGCATATTGTTGACCGTTACTTACAAACTCTGGAGCAATTTGGTGTAAAAAATGATGGAGCCGGTCTTGATTATTTCATTCCTGAAAATGAATTGGTGAATGAAAACGATATCCCTGCCTCTCATCATGCAGGTTATATCGGGGTTGTGATCGGTGCTGCATATTTCACGAAGAAATTCCCTCTGCACAAACTAACAGAGCTTTGTTCTTCTATACAACATCCGATTATTTTATTAGGCGGCCCGGAAGACAGAGAAGATGGCGAAATGATTGCTGCTTCCGATAATGTGAAAATTTATAATGCCTGCGGCAAATTCAGTTTAAATGAATCTGCAGATCTTGTCCGACGAGCAAAACTGATCATAACAAACGATACAGGTCTCATGCACATCGCCTCTGCTTTCACGCGACCGATTATTTCTTTATGGGGAAATACGATCCCGGAGTTTGGCATGTACCCTTATTATGGCGAAAATTTTATCAGTGCCACGGTTCAAAACCGCGGCACTGATGCGAAGCCTTATGATATTATTGAAGTTGAAAACTTATCCTGCCGCCCTTGTTCAAAAATCGGATATAAAAAATGCCCCAAAGGACATTTTAAATGTATGGAGCAAATAAGTGTAAGCGAGCTTGAGAAAAAAATTTATGAACGAATTAATTTGAAGAAGAATCCTTCTTGACCCTTGTCTCTTGTTTCTTTCTCCTTCTTATTTAATATGCTGACCTGTCCACTCTCCATCGCTTGAAAATAAATTATATCCTTCATTAGAATCAGGGCATAAAAATCTTCCTGTCCATTTGCCATCAAGCGAAAATTCATTGAATGTTTCGCTATAGGAACTCCTCACAAAATAATTTGTCCAATCGCCGCTTGCATTAAATGATAAGAGCACATATTGATTTGCGATTGAGATAAATCCGATAAGCTTGTCATCTTTATCAAATAAAAAATCTCCTCTCCATGTTGAGTTTTTTGGATGAAGTGCATTCGTGAACATCGGGTTCAGCGACTGGCAAATTGAAGGATTGAAAACCTGAGTTGAGACAGGATTGATTGCCGGATTTTTCGTAGGGTTCAATGCATCGTTGTGGATTGGGTTCATGTTCCAGTTATATTTTGGATTGATCAGTGAATTCAATATCGGATTAATCTTGTCGTTGTGTGAAGGACTAAGGTTGAAATCAAGCAATGGGTTGTGCTTTTGAAGCCCTGTTTGGCAAAATGAGGTTGTGCCAATTAAAATAAAAGGCAAAAAAAGTAAAGCTAACTTTTTCATTTTTTGTGATTTAAATTTCTAAAAGTTAGTTTAAAGGGCAAACAGAAAATGATAGGAGATAATAGACTTTAAGAAGTATTCTCTGATAAGGATGGGAAAACTGTGACTTTAAAGATAATATGGTTTTTTTAAATTACAAAGAAGCTTATTCAATGGCCTAAAAAGCGAAAGTCAGCTGAGCGCATAGTCTCGGCTGACTTTCAAGTTTCCCTGATTTTTTATTATAAAGTTTTCAATACATCATTCATGTTTCTGACAGCATCTGCACTTTTATTAAAGAGCGCCTGTTCTTCAGCATTCAGTTTGAAATCAATGATTTTTTCCCAACCGCTTCTTCCCAGCACAACAGGCACAACTAATGAAATATCTTTTTGGCCGTATTCGCCTTCCAGATAAACCCCTGAAGAAATTAATTTCTTTTCATCACGCAAAATACTTTCAACCATTGCAGCAACGCCTGCGCCAGGCGCATACCAGGCACTTGTTCCGATTAGCTTTGTAAGCGTAGCACCACCAACCATTGTATCAGCGACAACTTTATCTTGTTGCTCCTGCGTTAAAAAACTGGTAACAGGAGTGCTGTTCCATGTCGCATGTTTAATTAAAGGGATCATAGTTGTGTCGCCGTGTCCCCCAATAACAATCGCATTCAAATCGGCAGGAGAAGCGCCCAGCGCCTGGCTTAAGTAATATTTAAAGCGGGCAGAATCCAAAGCGCCGCCCATTCCTAAAATTTTATTTTTTGGCAAACCCGATGTTTTCAATGTTAAATAATTCATGGTGTCCATCGGGTTTGATACAACAATGATGATTGTATCAGGAGAGTACTTTAAAATATTTTCCGTAACACTTTTTACAATGCCTGCATTTACGCCAATCAATTCTTCACGTGTCATGCCGGGTTTGCGTGGCAAGCCTGAAGTAATAACAACAACATCGCTGTCTTTTGTTGCAGCATAATCGTTGGTAACACCTTTCACTCTTGTATCGAAACCTAACAGCGCCGCGGTTTGCATAATATCAATTGATTTGCCTTCTGCGACACCTTCTTTAATGTCTAATAAAATTAAATCTGCTGCCAGTTCTTTGCGGGCAATATTATCTGCACAAGTTGCGCCAACGGCGCCTGCGCCTACAACAGTTACTTTCATCGGAAAAATATTTAGAATGAAAAAATTATTTGCGCAGCAAAAGTAGTAGAAGAGCAACTGCTTTCCAAAGGTAAAAATTAGTTAATGGTTAATAGTTCATAGTGATATTCTATGGTTAGCGATATTGGTCAACAAAATCTGCTTTGTAGTTGTTATCAGATTGATTTAGTCTGGGAGCTGACTGTGAACTCCAGACTATTAACTCTGAACTCCACGCTGTATCTTTGCAAATAAATTTTTTAGAAATGTTAGATACCATTGAAAGTGCGATTGAAGACATAAAGAATGGCAAATTAGTAATCGTTGTTGATGATGAAGACCGCGAGAATGAAGGTGATTTTATTACTGCTGCTCAAAACGTAACTCCTGAAGTGATCAATTTCATGAGCAAACATGGGCGTGGCTTGATTTGTGCGCCAATGGTTGAAGAACGCTGCGATGAGTTGGGGCTTGAACTAATGGTCAATAATAATACGGCTTTGCACGAAACAGCTTTCACTGTTTCAGTTGATCTGCTTGGCCATGGCTGCACAACTGGCATTTCTGCTCACGACCGAGCAAAAACAATTCAGTCTTTTATCAATAAAAGAACAAAGCCTGAAGATCTGGGAAGACCAGGGCATATTTTCCCTTTAAGAGCTAAGGCAGGCGGAGTTTTGAGAAGAGCAGGACATACTGAAGCAACTATAGATTTAGCGAGATTGGCAGGCTTTGATCCTGTCGGTGTGCTCGTTGAAATTATGAATGAAGATGGCAGCATGGCGCGGCTTCCGCAACTGCGCGAGATTGCAAAGCGTTTCGATTTTAAGCTGATATCAATAAAAGATTTGATTGAATACAGGTTGAAGACTGATTCATTGATTGAAGAAATTGTGCGTGTGGATATGCCGACAAAATATGGCCATTTCAAATTGGTAGCATTTAAAGAAAAAAATACGAGCAACGAACACCTCGCATTGATAAAAGGCGAATGGAAAAAAGATGATCCTGTTTTGGTCCGCGTTCATTCATCATGTTTTACAGGAGACATCCTTGGTTCTTTCCGTTGCGATTGCGGCGAGCAGCTACACAAAGCCATGCAAATGGTGGAAGCCAATGGCACCGGTGTGATTTTATATATGAACCAGGAGGGAAGAGGAATTGGTTTGGTGAATAAACTGAAAGCATATCATTTGCAGGAGAAAGGAATGGATACCGTCGAGGCTAATCTTCATCTCGGTTTTCCGATGGATAAGAGAGATTATGGAGTAGGAGCGCAGATACTACGCTATCTTGGAATAACAAAACTCAAATTAATAAGCAATAATCCAAGAAAGAGAACGGGCTTATCAGGATATGGGCTTGAGATTGTTGATTCAGTTCCCATCGAGATTGAGCCAAACCCACATAATGAAAAATATCTTACAACAAAAAGAGATAAGCTTGGTCATGAGATTTTAAAATAAGAAAGCTGTTTTTCTTCACGTTCTAATTTTTCTATTCCTTATTTCTCATTTCTGATTTTATTGCAGCGCACTGCCATTACTTGAAGTTGCTGGAGGAATTTCTTTAGATTTTTCTTTCTTCTTCTTTTTAAACAGTTCATCAATTCTGTCAAAGTTTCTGCGATAGGAAATGCTGGTTCCCGAACGATTGGTTGTTCTGTTCGCAGTTGAAAGATAGTTATATGAATCACGATAAAATACGCTTACTGCTAATCTTCCATCTTGTGTGATTTTATATTCCATATTAATATCAGGCAGGAACTGGAATGAAGATGCCTGGTATTGCTCAGTAGAAAGTCCGAAATCAAGCGAGCTCCCGAAAGTAAATGTGAGTCTTTCATTGAGGAAACTTTGTGCTATTGAAAGGTTGACACTCGTGCGGTCAAAGATTACTTTTTCATCAACGACTCCGGTAACATTTGTACCACTATAAAAATTTGTATTAAGATTGAGCCTCAGATTTGGGTTTTTAAGTGCCCTTTGAAATATCCCTGAAAATTGCTGGCTGATTTGATTGGAGAGCACTCCTGTGATACTATTTGCAAAACCAGAAACATAAGTTCCCACACCAAAAGCAGTGTTACTGTTTGACATTGGCCCAAAGCTGTTGAAAACTATCAGGAAAGAAACCTGCTTGTTCAATTCATTCTGGTCATTCTGTATGGTCTGCAATAAAAATGCAGCATCCTGATCATTTCTCAACGCGCTGTTTTGCGGAAGCTCGATCTGGAATTTAATGTCGGGATGAGTGAGCTTATTGGTAAGATCAGCAATTACTAATACCGGCCCTCGATATTGCTGCACAGCAGAGCCTTTGCTGATAGCAGCTCCTATTGATGTGGAGCTATAAGCCAGATCGCTGAAGCGGATGTTTTCTGCTTCATAAATGGCTTCAACGTTAATATATGCATCATAAGGATTGCCTGTCCATTGAATATAATTATCAGCACCATCACGGAATATAAATGGCTTGCGGATGAAAGACTGGAAAGTGAAATTGTAACTCCCTTTGTCAATTTCATATCTGCCTGCAATGCTCAGGTCTTCGGTTGTGCCAACACGCATCTGGATATTTCCATGACCATTTGCTTTCATGATATCACCCGTTAGCGGATCCACAATCACGTACACGTTGGCGTAATTATTTGCAGTTATATCAAGCTTGACTGTAAGGTTTGTTGCCTTGTGATCATATTGCGGCTGCATCTCTTTACCATATACTTTCCAAACTAAAAAATCTGCATCCGCACTTTCTCGTGATGTGTTCAAAGGAAGAAAAAGATTTGAACTATCAGTAGGCTCTCCTTTTATTTCCATCAACATATTATCATTAGGGCCTTTAAACGTCATGTTTGCCCGGCCAACAACTTTTCCATAGAACTGATTATTATCAGATGCTTTTGTATTTAATAATAATAATTTATTTGAATTGATAGCGAAATCATAAGCAAGATCATTGAAAGAGTGATGCATCAATTTGCCATGCGCCACTTCGCCAACGTGGCCGAAAGTATCTTTGATCTGAAAGCTGCCGAAATCAATATATCCATCTCTTAGTGCTACCGTTGCTGAAGAAATAAAATAAGTGCATTGCGTGTAGTTCACTCTTAACTTTCCATCTCTCAATTTGATATCACCAATATATTTTAACTGATCTCCTTTGCCAACAATCTGAAGCTGCCCTGTAGCGAAACCTTTCACATTGCTGAAAACAGTGTTGAGGTATTTTTCAAGAAGATCAACTTTTGTATCAACAAAATTGGTAGTGATATTAATAGGTTGTGTCGTTGCACTTGTGCTGTCAACGGTGTTGAAAATTCCTTTGAGGTCAAAATGATAATTTTTATTGTCAGAGTTCACATGTGCATCAACAAGCCCCGTACTTTTATTATAACCAGCAACAATGTCAAGTTTTCCGACTGAATCATTATCAAGCCTGAATTGTTCTGCAAGTCCGTTAAAACCGAAATCGGTTTCTTTTCTCAATGGATTTTTTATTTCTCCGGAACCTGTCAGCAATCCTTCAATCCTGTCGCTCTTTACAACATAAGGAGTGAAATCGCCGATGTTTATTTTTTTCAGATCAATATGAACATCATTCCATTTTCCGGTTGGCGAAGGGTGAGTGGTGACAAGTATTTGCTGATCTCCGCTTGAAATTTTTAATGAGTTTGCAGTAACAATATTATTATCAATCGCAAGCTCACCATCTTTTTGTATCGTCCACGGTTTGCTGTTGATATCTAATGTTGATGGATTAAATTTAATGTGAACACCTGTCTGTGATGTTTTAATCTGTGCATCGATATTTGCGGAGTTCAATGTTTGATTGGCGCTTGTTGTGATGCGCACGTCTGACAAATCATTTGCAGAGCGAAGACGGATATGTGTGTTAGGGAAATGTAGACTGTCGTTTACATATACTTCACCAATATTTGTTTCCAACGAAAGGCTGTCAAGTGTTCCTGTTCCCTTCACATTAGAATTTAAAAAAGAAAAATTCTTATAACTGAATTGAGGAACATCAGCGTTCATATCAAGCAAATTGTTTTTTGTGTTGATACGCCCGCTGACTGTAGTATTATTGAAGCCGTTTAAATTTTTGTCGATAAAGCTTATGTAATCATCCACTTTTTTTGTAGTGATCACGAAACTGAAATTTTGTTCAGCAAGTTTTCCTTTCACAGGTTTGATATATGCCGGATAATATTTATTCAGGAAGGTTTGAAAAGCATCCGGAAGATCATGTATCGAAAATTCACCAACAATCGCTCCATCAAATTCATTGCTCACAATAGTGATGGATTTGCTTTTATCTGCAACGCTCGATTCAATAGCAAGTGAATCAAAAGAAATGCGCTGCCCGTTTTTGAAAATAGATGCATCATACACTTTGGCAGTTCCAATAAAATTATCAACATTGCTACCTGTGAAATTGAACCGCAGTTTGCCGCTGAATTCAACACTGTCTTTCATCAGGTGAAGCTTTTTCAGATCAGTTCTTCCGACTTCTGCATTAAAATCAAATCTCGGCTGATCGCCACTGAAATCAATCAGCCCGTTCATTTTCGCATTCAGGTTGGAATCTTTTGAAATCAGCTCACCATTAAATTTCTTTTTAGCAATCGCTCCATTTACAGTAATATGCTGATAGTTGTAATTATTGAATTCAATGCTTTTCACTACGCCATCGAGTGTTGCGTTCAATGTATTTGATGCGAGGCCTTTGCCAATCACTTTTCCAGTGAAGGCAACTTTTCCAAGATTATCATTATCTAAAAATTTACCGATATCAAAATTGTCGGTGCTGATATTTCCTGAATATATTGTCGGACTGTTGTCTGGGAATTTCATATTTACGTCAGTGACAACAGTTCCAAGATTTGTTTCGATAGTTCCGTTTGTTACGAAATCTTTAATAAATCCTGTGAATGATCCACGGAAACGTAGCTGTTCAACTCTATCGAGCCGTGGAGAATGAATTTCTTTTAGCTGAGGTATTAATGTAGATGCATCGGCATAAGTCGTCCTGAAATCATTGGATCGAAATTCGATAAATGTTTTATCGATATCAGGCAATCCTTTCAAATGAATATCTCCATTCAGCAATGTGTTCTTTCCTGCTTCGATGATCACTTTTGTGCCGCGCAGGTTTTCAACAGGTCCTTTAATGATCCCCGTGATTTTAATTTTTTTGTTCCAGTTTTTTAATTCAGGAGCAAAAAAGCCAATGTCATCACTATCAACATAAGCATCAGCAAAATCTGCTTCCATAAAAATGCTGCTTGCATATTCGCTCATGTCGTCGAATGTGTTGAAGCGCATGGCATAATAATTCCTTAGCCGGCTTTTGGGTGTTTGAAGATCAAGTTTATGAAACTCCATGCCTTCTGGAAAAAAGATAACAGAAGAACTGAGTTTCTTCACTTCAAAACCGCTTCTTTCTTTTGTGCTCAGCACAAGCTGTGCTCTCACGGTGTCTTTATTCAGTGATACATTTTTAAAATCGCCTTCGATAGCATAAAACAAAACATGTTTGCCATCGAAATATTTTGAAAGCTGTTTTCCATCAGCCTTGAAATCTTTGAACATGCCATCGTGTATGGTCATTTGTTTAGCATTCACTATCCATCCGGCAGGGTTCAGGCGAAGATCATGAGGGTCGTTTTTAAACACAACATCCGTGTCAGTGATCGGAGGTCTTCTACCATCATAATTCGTAATAGCAAATTGGGGTTTTGTAAATTCAATGCTGTTGATTTTTGCAATTTTTTTTGCAAAGTTGAATTCTTCTGCATCAAGCTGCATCGATCCTAGTTTCACATCGAAGTCTTCGCCTCGCCATTCATCTTTTTTTATGAAATGAATATTGGCCAGCACCATTTTTTTCAGATCCAGCTCAATTCCTTTTGATGTGTCTTTTTTATTTGGGCTGGCGAAATAATCAGCCAGGAACTGATAGTTCCAGACAGAATCTCTTCTTTGCAATTTGATGGTGGCATCATTCAGACCGATATATTGAAGCTGTGCTTTCTCTTTATTAAAAAACCAATCTGTGATTTGCACTTTCAGGCTGCCGGCATATAGTAAAGTATCCTTGTTCTTGTCTTCAACAAGCGCATCTCTCAATATCATTTTATTAAAGAAAGAAAAATCAACGTGCCTGATGCTCACATTTGTGTTTAAATTTTTTGAAAGTCTGTCGGTGACTTTGCTTATCAGCCATGTTTGAAAAGAAGGTAGTTGTATGAGAATCCATAAACTCAGGAGAAAAAGAATATTTGTTACGCCCGAAGCTACAGTCAGCGTTCTTAAAAAAACCATCGCGGACACAACGAAAAGAACCGAATAGGTAAACGATTTTAGGTTGATGGCTTTTGACAATAACCATAGGCTCAACATCAGCAACACGAATGTGAGAATGGCCCTTAGGGATATTTTTGCTAGCTTTTTCAGCGGTTGGAATTATATGTAAAAATACGGAAACGCTTAGGTTGTGCAAATTCAATACCAAAGCGATGTAGATGTCCTAAAATGAAGCAATTAATCTATAATTAACAGCCATTTTGCAAATAAGAAACGGCTAAACGGCTTCGTATTGCGGTTCAGTCAAACAGTCCACTTGCAAGATATTTCATGCCTGAGTCGCAAGCTACGGTTACGATTGTATGATTTGGCCCCAATTCCTTTGCAAGTTCTATCGCAGCAACTACATTCAAGCCGGTGGAAGTTCCCGCAAATATTCCTTCTTCAGCAGCTAATTGTTTAGCCATTTTCCTTGCTTCTGTTTCGTCAATAGCTCTTGCCTCATCATAATGAGATTTATTAAGCAGAGGCGGCAGAAAACCCGGTGCGATACCTTCCACTGTATGTTTGCCTTTTATTCCTTTCGAAATGAATGGTGCCGAAGCCGGTTCAAGAATGATTGATCTTAGATTCGGGAATGCTTTTTTTAATATCAGATTAACGCCGGTGAACATGGCGCCTGTTCCAACTGCTGCGCAGAAAGCATCAATTGGTTTATTGAGTTGTTGAATGATCTCATTGCCTAATAATTTATAGCCTTCCAAAGAATCTGTGTTTTCAAATTGCTGTGCCCAATAATAATTTTCCTGTTTGCTGAGCTCTCTTGTCCGATCAATCATTTTTGGGATTAAATCCGGAGTTATTTTTCCACCTTCACTTGCAATAATTTCCAGTTCGGCACCGAATAATTTCATCGATTGAAGCTTTTCTTTTGCAAAGGCATCTGAAGTAATAATCTTCATCTTGTAGCCTTTTACCGAACAGATCATAGCGAGAGAAGTGCCTGTGCCGCCTGCTGTGGATTCAATCACGGTCATGCCTTTTTTTAAGTCGCCTCTTTTTTCTGCTTCATCAATAATGGCTAATGCTTTCCGGTCTTTATAAGAACCTGTGGGGTTAAAATATTCAAGCTTCACAAAAATATCTGCACAATTTTCCGGCACTACTTTTTTAAGTTGAACGATAGGAGTGTTGCCGATTGCACTTGTGATATCAAGATTTGAAATATTGCTCATGATTGTTCCAACGAATGTTTCAAAAAAAACTCAAAACCCTTCCGCGGTATCATCGCCTCGCTTGTCACCAACAGCAATGATCCTTCCGTCAGCCATAATCTGTATCACTTCAGTTCTTCCGATAGCTTCACGCTGAGAAATTTTATATCCCATTTGAATCAACTGTTCTCTGATATCCATCGGAAAATCTTTCTCCACAAAAATCATATCAGGCAGCCATTGATGATGGAATTTTGGCTTGTTCACTGCGTCTTCGGCACTGAGACCAAATTCAAGAACGTCCAACAATGTTTGAAAAACAGAAGTTGTGATCGTTGTCCCGCCCGGCGTTCCAACGACGAGATAAGGTTTATCATTTTGCAGAACAATCGTTGGTGTCATCGAACTCAACATCCTTTTTCCGGGCGCGATTGAATTCGCTTCTCCGCCAACTGCGCCATACATGTTCGGCACGCCGGGCTTGATGCTGAAATCATCCATTTCGTTATTCAATAAAAAACCAGCACCTGCAACAACCGTGCTGCTGCCATATTCTCCGTTAAGTGTAGTTGTGATAGAAACGGCGTTCCCATCTTTATCATAGGTACTGAAGTGAGTTGTTTCTTCGCTTTCGGGAGCAGCATTGCCTGCCTGTATGTCTTTGCTGTTCCCTGCTTTGTTTGGATCGTAAAGTTTCATTCTTTCCATCACATAAGGATAGCTCGATAAAAATTTTGCAGGCACTTTAAAATAATCTTTATCACCGAGATATTTTGCGCGATCAGCATAAGCAAGCCTTTCTACTTCTACCATTAAATGAACAGATTTCAAAGATTCGAAGCCATAAGCTTTTAACGGCTGGTCTTCCACCATGCGCATCATTTGTGGCAAAAGCACGCCACCGCTTGCAGGCAGTGGCATGGTGACAACCGTATAATCAGTTTTATATTTGAATACAATCGCATCTCTTTCCTTTGCTGTATAATT
>Ga0070734_10003632_pt1 | contig 15802 bp, 12 predicted proteins | sample Coa_R1_8_FD_66444 | JGI IMG/M metagenome (GOLD analysis project Ga0070734, IMG submission 66444) | Surface soil microbial communities from Centralia Pennsylvania, which are recovering from an underground coalmine fire - Coalmine... | ecosystem: Environmental > Terrestrial > Soil > Unclassified ...
CAGCCAGAGCTTTTTCCCATCCTGCGCCAAGTTCAGGAAGAGGAGCGGTGCCCTGGATTCGCGCGAAGACTCTGAGCGTGGGCTCTTCACAGGGAATCTGCATGTGAATCACGCCATCGATGAAGTTGGCTTCGCAGGTCGGCTCGCCATCTTTGATGAATTTTTTGCGCAGCGCCAGCAGAGACGTATACCAATCCAGTATGGGATTTTCACCCTGAGTGAGCTGCCAATTTAATTTAGATCGCTCAAAGGTTGCGGGATCCTGGGGATCAGGCACTTCGTCAGCGGCGAAATCAAAGTCCTTGAACTCCTGCTTGCGGCCTTCGCGCACGGCTTGCTGCAACGCAGGATCGCCATAATCAGTGAAGAAGAGAAAAGGATTAGGCTCGTCATATTCCTGGCCCATAAAGAGCAGCGGCGTTTCTGAAGCAAGCAGCAGCAGCGCCGCGGCAAGCATTCGCGCGCCCCGCGGGACTAGCGCAGTTAGACGCTCGCCCCTGGCGCGATTGCCGACCTGATCGTGGTTCTGAATGCAGATCACATGCGCAGCAGCAGGCATATCTTTACTGCTGGTTCCGCGCGCGCGTCCATCCCAGAACTGAAATGGCTCACCCTGAAAAACAAAGCCATGCGTGAGCGCACGGGTGATCTGCTCTGGCCGGCCAAAATCCTGGTAATAACCTTTGCGCTCGCCGGTAAAGAAGGCGTGGATGGCGTGATGGAAATCGTCACTCCAGATTGCGTCGAGTCCGTAGCCGCCGGCGTTTGCGGGGCGGACGATCTTAGCGTCATTCTCATCGGTTTCAGCAATCACGCAGACGTGACGGCCAAGTTCGGTGGCCAGCGCGCCGACATCGGCTTTGATTTCGGCCAGTATGTGTCGCGGCGAATCGTCCTTAATTGTCTGCACCGCGTCCAGGCGCAGGCCGTCCATGTGATATTCGTGAATCCAGTAAAGAGCGTTCTCAGCAAAATATCGGCGGACGCCTTCGCACCCGGGTTGATCGAAATTGATGGCTTCGCCCCACGGCGTTTGGTGTTTATCAGTGAAGTAGGGGCCGAAGAGCCGCAGATAATTTCCTTCATTGCCAAGATGGTTGTAAACCACATCAAGAATAACGGCCAGGCCGATGGCGTGCGAGGCATTGACCAGCCGTTTGAGAGCTTCAGGACCGCCATAACTGGCCTGTACTGCGTAGGGCGACACGCCGTCATAACCCCAATTGCGCGTGCCGGGGAAAGCCGCTACTGGCATGATTTCAATCACCGTGATGCCAAGCTTTTTCAGGTAAGGCACCTTGGCGATAGCGGCGTCAAATGTGCCTTGCGGCGTAAACGTGCCGATGTGGAGCTCGTAGATGACGTAGTCGCGCAGCGGAAGACCGCGCCAAGCGGAGTCAGTCCACGCGAATGTTTCAGGATCGACGATCTCCGTTGGGCCGTGAACGCCTTCCGGCAGCAGCCGCGAAACAGGGTCGGGCACGGGCTTGTTCTGGTCAACGATGTAAGAGTATTTGTCGCCGGGGCGGGCGAAAGCCTGGAGTGAGAAATAGCCGTCGCATGATTGCATCGGCCAGTCGTGGGAGCCTTGGTCGTTGATCAGGCGCAGCGTCACGGTTTTGGCGGAAGGCGCCCAGACGCGAAAGTCGCAGCTATCGCCGGCGAGATTGGCGCCGAGCATTTTGGACATTGCGTTATTAGATACGGCGTTGCTAAGTGTATGGCTGCTCACGTATGTTGAGAAGGACCCATTAACCTTCAGGATGCATCAACCCCAAAAGCCAGAATTGATTTTAGCTTCGTCTTCGCCGCGACGGCAGGAGTTATTGCGGGAAATTGGCATTCCGTTTCAGGTGCATGCCGCGAACATCAATGAAGACCAAAACGCCGGAGAAGCGCCGATCGAATATGCGCTGCGGCTGGCGCGGGAAAAAGCGCAGGCAGTTGCGGCGCGGTATCCGCAGAGCTATGTGTTGGGCGCGGACACAATCGTTGTACTGAATGGTGAAGTTCTGGGCAAGCCAATAGACCACGCTGATGCGGCGCGCATGTTGCGGCTGCTTTCGGGACACATGCATGAAGTGACTACAGCTGTAAGCCTGATTGCGCCGAGCGCAGTTCGGCCAAACACACTTTCACCAAGCACAATCGCGCAAAACACATCTTCGCCGAGCACAAACACATCTTCGCCAAACACAGTTCCACAGAGCACATCGCCAAGCAAAACCGCACCAAACTTAATCGCGGCAGGCACGCTCGCGGAGACGCGTGCCAGCACAACGAAAGTTTTCTTTCGTGAAATTGCCGAAGCCGAAATACAGCAGTATGTTGCCGGCGGCGAGCCAATGGACAAAGCCGGAGCATACGCCATACAAGGCGGCGCTTCACTCTGGACCGACCGCATCGAGGGGGAATTTTCCAATGTGGTGGGATTGCCTCTGTCTTTGGTGACAGAGATGTTAAAAACTACCGGGTTAATGAAAAGCTGATTATTTCTTTTCAGCAGGCGTTGCGGTGCCTTGCTCGCCATCTTTCATTGCGCCCTTGAAATTTTTGATCGCGTCGCCCAGGCCTTTGCCCAGATCGCCCAGCTTGCTAGGACCAAAGAATATCAATGCGATGACCAGTATGATCAGCAGTTCAGGTACACCAAGTTTTCCACCAAACATTGTTTTGCTCCGTCCAGGAAACGCCTTGAAGCAGGCTTCCGTGGGTTTTGTTGTTAAATTCAAGAAGATTGTAGGTCAACCAAACAGGGGAGTCAAAGAAACATTGAAAACTAAGGACTTTAAGTAACTCAATCTTAAGTTCTTTAATAAATCCTTATGTTTCATAGACTTTGGATCAGCCCGGCGACTAAGGCGGTTCGCTTAGGCAGATCCTGGGTTACAACGGACTCATTAGAAGCGTGCGCCCCCTCGCCCAGCGCGCCCAGTCCGTCCAGCGTCGGTATGCCCAGTGCCGACGTAAAGTTTCCGTCCGACCCGCCGCCCGTGGAAGACTCCTCCACTTTCCATCCGATTGACGCGCCGATCTCCCGGGCCATGCCAAAAAGCCGCACCGTCCCTTCTGTCCGTTCCATCGGCGGCCGATTGATGCCGCCGCTCAGCTCAATAGAGCAGTCCGGATCGAAAGGTTTGAGCGCGGCAAATTTCTTTTCCAGCTCCGCGGCGTCGGCGGCGCGGGCAATGCGCAGGTCGACTTCGGCCCACGCTTCCGCGGCAATCACGTTGCTTCGCGTTCCGCCCTGGATCACGCCGGGATTCACGGTGATTCCGCGCGCCAGGTCGGTAAATTTCACGATCTCCAATAGCTGCCGCGCCAGCTCAACAATGGCGCTGCGGCCTTTTTCAAAATCCACGCCGGAGTGCGATGCGCGTCCACGCACGCGGACCGTGATGTCTCCCACGCCCTTGCGCGATGTTTTCAAGTGGCCTTGCGGTCCCTGTGAAGGCTCCAGCACCAGCACAGCTTCGCAGTCTTTGGCCGTGGTCTCGACGATCGGGCGGCCTGTCGTGCTGCCGACTTCTTCGTCGGTATCCAGCAGGATTGTCACAGGCCGGTGCGCCGCGCCGGATTCTTTGAGCGCGCGCAAGGCAAAAATCATCATCGTGATTCCGGCCTTCATGTCATACACGCCGGGACCAAAAGCGCGACCATCTTTCATCTGAAAAGGCATTTTCGCCAGAGTGCTCAGCGGCCATACGGTATCAAAGTGTCCCAGCAGCAGCACGGGCTTTCCGGAAGCTCCGCCGGCAAATTCCGCTTTCAGGTGATTGCCCGCCGCTTCCTGAGGATAGAAAGTTACCCGGCCGCCAAGGCGCTCAAACACTTCCGCCAGAAATGCGCCCATGCGGTCCACCGCGGCTTTGTCGTCGCTAGGCGATTCAATCTCCACCATCTTCCGCAGCAGTGAAAACATTTCGCTCTCATGCTGCTGGCAGAAAGCAAGATAAGCGGATGCGGTCTGGCTGTCGGCTTTGGTGGTCATATCCGCATGATAAATGCTCATTGTCTTTTCCGATCTCTTGATGTCCCGATCTTTCCCTAATCCGCGCTTTCCTCTTCCATTTCCTCATCGCCTTCTTCTTCCACTTCCTCCTCGAACTCTTCTTCTCCTTCTTCCGGCTCAAAATCCAGTTTGTCCACGTTGCTCAACGCCACTTGTAAAACGTAGGCCAGCTTTGTCGCCACTTTTTCGTTCAGTGTGCCGTCCACCAGGCCTTGCGCTGTCTTGTTCAGCGCCACCTGGATTGAGTTCGCACCGTCCAGCGCCGGCAGGTTAAACTTCGTCGGACGCGCCGCCTCCATTGCCAGGTGCATATTGCAATACTTCTGGCCTCGCACCTTCGGCGCCCTGCACGGCCTCCCGCCGCTTTTTGGATACTTGCATCGCGGCGCCCGGTTCGCCTTCTCCAGGTTGTCCCGCAGCATCGTGAACAAATCGTGCCGCTCGCCGTCCGCCAGCTTGGCCGCCGCCCCTATCGCCGGATTTTGCTCCAGCACTTTCTGGCACGCGGTAAACGTTTCTCCCAGTTGCGTAAACAGCCGCGCCGCCTCGGTTGAGGGCCACTGTTCCTTCAGTTCTTCTTGCTCCTCCCGCCGTCGGCGCTCGTCCCGCATATTGAACATCCGGCGCATGTCCTCGCCGGTTTTCACCGTCTCTCTCCACAGCCGCGCTTCTTCCTCGGTAAACCCTTCCCAGTTCTCTTTCGATTTCGGCATATACGGCTCCTCTATTTTTTCGTTGCTCCCTGGCCTTTTTTCTGTCTTCTATTTTTTCGTTGCGCTGGACTCTTCTCCTGCCCTCCCCGATCTCTCTCTGCGTTAGCGATCATCAGCGGTAACAATTGTTCTCGCGATTACCCGATGTCCGGATGTTCCGATGTCTCGATTTCCCACTCGGTTTTTTCCGATCAGTGTCATCAGTGCAAATCAGTGGTAAGTACTGTTCTTTCCGATCTCGTGCGATCTCGTGCGATTCCGGCGATAGGCGCGCCCTGCGCGCCCCCCTCCCCCGGCCTTTTTCCGCCTTTTGTTACAAACAAAGGCACTTTTTCCATTCGACGCTCGCGTGGCCCTTGGGCCACGCTTGGGCCACGCTTGGGCCACCCAAGGGCCACCCAAGGGTGGCCCAAACCCAATCCCAAACCCAAACGAAGCTGCGCGGCGTAAAACCGGGGTCCCCGACTAGCCCGGTGTTGGCTTGGCGGGGTGGAAATTCGCCGCGCCTCAACCTGTCATCCTGAACGAGCGGCGTAGCCGGGAGTGAAGGACCTAAATTGGCGAAGCCCACCCTATTCATTTCCAATCCGATGACCCGATTCCCCGATGAACCGATCTCCCGATTCCTGCGACCTCTCAGCCATCGGCTGATGGGTCGTAGCCCAAAAACACGAACACCCGGCCCAAAGGCCGGGTGCATGCAAGCAAAAATATAGCGAATACATCGCCTTCAGTCAAGATCTAGTAGCGTCCAGGCCCGAAATTCCCGCTTTAATTTTTCAGCCGACAGAACGCTTCCGTTTTGGCCAGTAAGATCATTCGTAGCTTCAGCACGTCTACAATCCGGCTTCCCAATACCAAACTTCTAACCCGGAATTTTCAGAGGCCCATCTTTAATTTTTATAAAATGGCGAAACTCAAGACGTTGGCCCAAAGCAGAAACGACGCAACAAATACGTTCTTGGAGTAAAGGTCAAGCATGACATAATGACATCCTGCGAGAGAAGCCATGGATAGAAAACTGCGGTTTCAAATCGTTTCGGCGCCTGCGGTCCTCTTAGTGGGCCTTATCCTTTCCTGTGGACGAAACGCTACAAGCCCACCGCCGCCTCCGCCTGGGTCGGCGGCAAACTTGGCCGTAGTCAAAGTATTCTATGCCACGGATCGCAAACCTTCCCCTGAAGCCGTCATCAATTTTGAAGGGCAAAGGGGGGACGGTTCCCTACACTACGGAGTGTTTCAGGTGAGTATCCCCAGGGACCATCGCTTGGCCAAAATCGAGCGGCCGTCGATTTGGCGTTTTGAGTTCAAAGAAGATCCAGCTAAGCATTTCGTCATTGTGTCGAGAACGGCTCAAGATGAGGCCGCGTTTTATCAAGAGGTCTCAAAGACTGTCGAGGACTCAGGTGAGAAGCAGGTATTAGTTTTCATCCATGGCTTTAATGTTGGTTTCGTCGATGCGGTTTATCGTACGGCGCAGATATCTTACGATCTCGGTTTTTCAGGAGCACCAATTCTCTACAGTTGGCCTTCTAACGGAAAGGTGCAGGATTACACTTGGGATTTGACAGCGAATGACTGGTCGGTACCACACCTGAGGGCATTCTTGGAATCAGTGGCGACTAGGACTGGGGCTCATACAGTCCACGTTATCGCTCACAGCATGGGGAATCGGGTTCTGGTCAATGCTCTAAGTGGAATGAGGCAACCGGCCTCGCCTCACTTCCAGCATGTTTTGCTGACCGCTCCTGATATCGACGCGGGCACCTTCATACAATTGGCGGATGCAGTCAAAGGCCATGCTGACAATGTGACGCTTTACGCATCCTCAAATGACCGCGCGCTGCTAGCATCGCGGAAAATAAATGGAGCTCCCAGGGCGGGAGATGCCGGAAATAATATCGTGATCGTTCCAGGTATCGATACGATCGATGTGTCATCTCTGGACACGGATTTTTTGGGGCACTCTTACTATGGCGACAATCGGTCCGTGCTTACAGATATTTTCAATTTGCTCGCTAAGGGGGACTCGCCGGATAAACGCTTCGGACTGCGCAAGGCCGGAGTAGCGCCCAAGTTGTATTGGCGCTTCGCGCCCTAGGGCAGCTGACTAGAAAAGATAGGGCATCTGCGCAAATCTGCGGTAAGCGCCTTCCGATCACCCGATCACGCGCGATCACCCGATCTGCCGTCGCCGAAAACCGTGGGGCCACCCGCAGGCAGAGCTCCTGCATCACAGTTCCAAGTTCCCCAAGAACTGAGGGGCCCCATGCGCGCCGGCACTATCCGCACGTCGTTTACCGCTATTCTGTTTTCTCTTGTCATCACCAGCTTCGCCGCCACCGGGCAGGCGCAAACCATTTCTCCACCACCCACGGCCGCCGGCTATCCTTTCTGGAAGAGCTTTGATCCGGGAAAGATCACGCGCGGCAATGACGGCGCGGTCTGGTTCGCCACAAACAACGGCATCGTCGGACGGCTGTCACTGACTGGATCGTTGAAGCAATTTACGGTCGAACCTTTCACCAGCCAGAACGGCGAGGGGTCGCTTTGGTCGATTTATTGGGGCACGGACAACAACGTGTGGTACGGAACGTTTTCCGGGATCCTGGGGAAACTGAATCCCGCTACCGGCGCGGTCATGCGCTTTCAGTTGCCGGAGCACCCAATATTCGATATCACTCGCGGACCGGATGGAAACATGTGGGCGTTGGCGGGCCTGTCTGTATATCGAATCTCCACGGCGGGAGCTTTTACGGCGTTCTCGCTTGGGAGCGACACCGGCTCCATGCTGCGTCCCGGACCTGACGGCAACATGTGGATCATGGAGACCTTTGGCCGCCGCATCTTTCACATGAACACCGCGGGCCAGATCCTGAATATTTTCACTTTGCTTGACCCGCATTCCCCCAGTTGCGGCTTGACCTGCGCCGCCGTCACAGCCGGGCCTGACGGCAACATGTGGTTCACCCAGAACCAGGATTTTCCGCAGATCGGCCGCATCACCATGGCGGGCCAGATCACGTATTTTCCCGTCCAGGGCAAGGGCGCGGGCGATATCGCATGGGTGCACGATGGCGGCATCTGGTTCACTGATCCGGGCGACCGTCGCATTGCGCGCATCAGCCCGTCCTCCGGCGTCATCACTTATTTTGAACCGGTGGGCCAAGACCCGTTTTTCTCCGTGATGCGCGCCCTCTCTTCAGCGTCTGATGGCAATCTTTATTTCACCGGCATAAAGCCTGACCCAACCACTGGCGACGCTCCCGGCGTAGGCAAGATTCCGCTCTGGGTGCCGGAGCACACCGTGGGAACTAATATTTATCCGACGCACGGCGCGTTGTTTTCTGGTTCAGTGGCGAGCTTTGCCGATTTCGAGACGATTAATGGTGGTTTCTTCAACGCCACCATCCATTGGGGCGATGGCACGTCGTCGCACGGCACAGTGAGTCGCGTGTTCACCGGCAATCCCAATGAGTTCAAAGTGCGCGGCAGCCATACTTACACCAAGAAAGGAAAGTTCACCGTAACCGTCAACGTAAGCGAACCCGGCGATCAGTACAGCTTCCGCATGCAGGCGGTGGCAAGCGTGCAATAAAGCGGAATCCAAGGGCCTCAAACAAAGCCCGCCTCACAAGGGCGGGCTTTAGCAACTAAACTGCCCCATCCTTTGCGCGGTTTTCGCGCAAAGGGTGGGCGTTCAAATCCGCGATCATCCGCGCAAATCCGCGGTAAGTTCTTGGCTCCTGGTTTTCCGCGCTGAGCAATGTCATGATTGTTTATCACTGATAAGGTTTGGTTTTCTCCGTGACTCTGTGTGCTTCCGTGGTAGGTTTGCGGAGCGGCATTAAACTATGAAAACCAACGCAGTCCGTCTGCTGGAGACCCTGGGCGTTCAATACGAACTGCGCGAATACGATTTTGACCCTGACGATCTGGCTGCGGAGACCGTTGCGGCCAAGATCGGAATGCCGCCGGAGCAGGTGTTTAAAACTTTGCTGGCGCGCGGTGATCGCCATGGTCTCTGCTTCGCCGTGATTCCCGCCAACACTGAGCTTGACCTCAAAGCGCTGGCCGCGGCCACGGGCGACCGCAAAATGGAGCTTGTTCCGGTCAAGGAGTTGCTAGGCTTGACTGGATACATTCGCGGCGGAGTGACTGTGCTGGGCGCAAAAAAAGCTTTTCCGGTCTTCGTCGACGAAACCATCCAGCTCTGGGACTCCATTTCTATCTCCGCCGGCGTTCGCGGAACCCAGATGATCCTGCGACCAGAAGACTATCTTCGGGCGACGGAAGCCGTGATGGCCGATATCGCACGCGGAAAGTAGACACTGGCCCAGCTCTGCGAAGGCTTAGCTTTGAAGTTGAAAACTTTTGCAGTCTCGTTCCCGCCACCGCATACTCTTCCCTGAATTAATCTTCCTAATTTCTCTTTAATCGTTTTGTAAGGTAAGCACCTTATATATACTGTTTGGTCGCCCATCCCCCACTATGGGGTTCCGGCGTGTCCGGGACCCCTTAGGAGTCTTTCATGGCCGCAGAACTGAATGAAACTGTCTGGATCACCTTGATGCACGAAATGCAAAGCTTTGTCCGGCAAAACCTTGAACAGCCGCAGGTCCAGGCTGAGCTTCGCCACCTGATTGGCCCGCAAACGCCCAAGCGCGGCGGCTACCGCCAGGAAGACAAAACTGATTTGATCCGCACCTTTGAACTTCTGGCTCCCGGCCTGCTGGTGGATTTCCTTGAGGCCAACAAGGAGATTATCAACAAATACGCGCTGCGCATCTGGGCCGCCGAGCGTGAAGGCATGTTCGATATTCACGCCAAAGTTTCGTAAGTACGCGCTAGCTTGCAGAAGAACCCAAACCCTTGCCACGGATAACACTGATAACACTGATTTACACGGATCAAAAAAGTTCAATTTGGACCATTTTTAAGTTTGTAAATCCGTGTCATCCGTGTTCATCCGTGGTGAGATTTTCTTTTTTGTCCGAAAGCCAAGCGCACTACCCGCTTTCCGCCGTCGATAGCCACCAGCCTTTGCCTTCGCACCAGCAGGTTTCGTTCGGCGATGAATTGCGGCGCAGCGACCGGACGCTTCTCAGGTCCCCGCGCTTGAACGCCTCCGCCAGCTTCTTGGCTGTCTCCTCATCGCGAGCGCCATGGCAATTGATAAACATCACCGGCATCAGGAACCTTGCACTGTAGCCATCAGGAGGAACGCGCGTAATCAGCAGCATTCCGCCTGCGCCCGGAGTTCCGCCGGGGCCGTCGGGCGTGAGCGGAAACAGAAGACGTCCGCCGGGAAGCAGCGCGTCCAGCCAGATATCAAGCGGCGCGGTTGCGCCTGCATTCACATATATAAGGTTGCATTCCGGCAACGTGCCTTCCGCGCCGGAGCGTTGATAGACCGTTACGTTCTCCATGTTCGCCAGGTTGGCCGCGGCCAGCTCTGCCAGCGCCGGCTCAATCTCATAGGCAAAAACTTTTCCGCCCTGAGCGGTCAGCCGCGCCAGCATCGCCGTGTAATATCCGGTGCCCGCGCCAATGTGTACTGCTATTTCACCCGGCTGCGGATTCAGCGCGGAAAGACTCACCGCATGCAGCACCGGCTGGCCGTTATTGATCTTGCTGGCCTCAGACAGCGCAACCGTCACGTCCTGGTAAAGAAACGCCGGATCGTCGGTTGGCGTGGTGATGTATCCCGTGCTGGTAAAAATCTTCCACGGCCCCGGCCCAAGAAAGCGCTCGCGCGGCGTAGCGGCAAAAGCCTCAGAAAGGCGTCCAGCGGGTACGCCTGCCTGTGCCGTAATCAGGCTGGCAAAGAACGCTCTATGCGCCTCCAGACGTTCCATGTTTCTCTCCCTTCCTCTCGATCATCTTCCGGATCAGTGTCATCAGTGTTTATCACTGGTATTGTTTTGGCCTTCCGATCACGCTCGATTCCGGCGATGTCGGCGATCACGGCGATCGGCCCACCCCTCTCCCCTATAGCCCAATTAGGATTCTAAAAGGGATACACGATTCAACCCCGGGGATATCTCCTCCGATCAGTGTCATCAGTGTTGATCAGCGGTAAGTTTTTGTTTCCCGATTACGCGCGATAACGGCGATGTCGGCGATCACGGCGATTGGCCCACCCCTCCCCCTCCCCGGGGTATCCCAGATTGGCGTGGGTTTCAGCGACCTCATCCCAAGGTCATCCCAGATTGGCGGAGACTTCAGCTTTTTCCCACAAATTGGCGTAGGGTTGAGCGAGAATCGTGTGGCATGGCCGCCCCGGCTGTGGCTTTGGGTTTTCTCTGCGTTCCCTTGCGTCCTCTGCGGTAAAAAGGGGTTGGGTTTTCTGGCTAATTGCTATTTGCTAGCTGCTCGGTTGTCAAAGACCGTCCAACTACTGCTTTTCCTCACTGGGAGGCAAATATCTAACTTTACCATTTGTTCGCCCAAGGAGTCAAGAAGAAAACGCCGGCCCTGGAACAATTCTTCGGCTGCGTTTTTCACAAAATCTTTGTTCGTGCAGCCCCTAAAAAAGAGACCGCGCTTTCGTTCATGACTTTTCCAGAATTTGGTGCAATATGCTAGGTATTTCCAACACCGCATGGTTATTCAGAGCAGCCGCATTAGATCGCAAACGAAAGTAATTGTGAGGGTTTAGAAGTTCGGTAATCGTGGGGACAATGTTTCGAAAGCTGTGCAATGCCAGTCCGACCTGCTTCTCATAAATCCATTGGACGTTATTTCGCTCCTGCGGCAAAGTTCTGGCGTTCAGTTGAACAATCACTGGCAGCTTCATTGCGAGAGCCTCGCTGACGCTTCCGGGCCCAGGTTTTCCAATGAAAAAATCAGCCAACTGCATGTAGTAAGGAATCTCTGTTGTGAAGCCTTCCACGAACTTCGGAGCGCGGGTCTCACGCTTTCGGAGTGTAGCGGCGAGTTTTTCGTTGCGCCCACACACATGTATTAACTGCACTGACAAACTTGATTGCTCGACTCTGTCCGCGATTTCCAGCATGGATGCTGAACCCTGTCCGCCAAACATCACGATACCGGTTGGCAGCAAAGGATGTAATCCGAGGCGACGTCTTTCTGCTTCCCGATTAATTATTGAAGGCTCATAAAAGCGCGGGTTTATAATCATCCCGGAACTGCAATAAATCATCGCTTCCGCAATACCCATCGCCCTTGCCTGTTCCACCGCCTTTTTGGAGCCACAGATAAAAAACTGCTCTTGATCCTCAATCCAGAAGTGCGGAGGATAGTCTGTGATATCCGTCAGAATGGTGACGAATAGCCCACGCGGACTCACTCGTACGAAACTCTCTCTCAGTGCCCGATTGAAGTATGGAACCAGAGACACAACGAGATCCGGCTGCATTCGGGACCACTGATCCTCCAGAAGGCGAACCTCTTCATCATGGTAAAAACGGATAGCTGCAGTTAGAGCTTTTTTCAGGTATCGCGCGCCGCGCGTCCAATCCCTTTTCAAAATCAGATTGTAAAGGTCCTGAATTCGCAAGCCGCTTAACCGGCGGACAAAATCAATAGGATCAAGGACTTCCTGAAGATTTACCATTTGAACGTCCCAAGGATACCCCTGTCGACTAATCGTTTCACAAAGCGATGCCGCAGCACTTCGATGTCCGCTGCCCGCATCGAAGAAAACAAAGGCGACTTTGGCCATATTCCCTCTACAAGTGGATATCGCTTATTCGCAAAACGAGGTGTATCAAAGCCTGTGCTCGCTTTGTCATCAACATACAACGCATTTGCTAAACAAGCGCCGCATGCTTATCAGCTTCCAAGTGTAAACAATATTGGCAACCAGAAATAAGGTGTTGGGAACTAGACCAATGCAGTCGCTCATTGACAGCCGCCAACGAAAGACAATGATCGACAGGACGGCTACCACATTACCCAATGACATCGCATATTCCTGCCAGAGAGGCTTCGTGCTTCTTTGTTCGGCGAGAAATCCTTCGTAACGCCAAAATGCTTGGCTTGCCATCACTGGCTTGCCGATTAATGGGCGTAATCTGCATTCTAGATAGAACACCACCCTGTAAATCTCTAAGCCAGTTTGAAGCCAAGTCATCGCGATTAACTGAATGCTAAGCATTCCTCCCCAGAGCAGAAGTTGCCGGTTAAAGGGTCCGCTCCACATTTGAGCAACTATTCCAACGACAATCAAGAACAGTGGCAGCAAAGCCATCTGAACACTAATCCAATAATTGCAGCGATTGGTCAAGCTTTGATATTCAGCGAGGTGAATCTGTAAAAGCGTACTGCCATTCAAGACGATCAGATTGTCCTGTGTCTCGTCAACTGTGGGCATGACTAGCCTCCTTTGTTTTGATCACGGTTTACAATGGCTATCATCAGTCACCATTTGTACATAGTCCCCATGGGTTCAGTTCGTTATTCCATAACGATTGGATATAGTGTGAGAGCAGATTTCTCGATAGAGAGCATCCCACTCATTTGTAATACGTTCTGAGGACCATTGTTGAACTATCTTTAGTCCTCCCTTTCCAAGGTCTTCTCGCAACTGAGGATTTCTACACAAATGAAGAATGGTAGCAGCTAGCCCTCTGTAATCACCGGGCTCTACGAGGAGACCATTGTGTTTGTTTATGTATTCCGAGAGTCCTCTCGCGTTGACGCCGATTACTGGAATTCCTGTCGCCATTGCCTTCATAAGGCTCAGACTCTGCGTTTCTGCGGTGCTGGTGATTGTAAATACATCAGCTGCTTTATATAAGCGAGCTAGATCACTAACCGAGACCGTCCCGAGAAAGGCAACACAATCCTCCACATGCAATTCATTTGCTAATCTCTTCAATGATTGCTCTTGCTGTCCGTGGCCGGTTATTACGAACGATATTTTTGGGATGTACTCTTTGACAACAGCAATTGCACGGATAATGACGTCCACATGTTTTTCAACAGCAAGCCTGCCAGTGTATAAAACGATAAAACCCGACAGATTAAGCTCGAGTCTTATCCGTGTTCGCTCTTCAGGAGATCGAGCGGGAGTGAATGTGCTGAGGTCGATGGGATTCGATATTACGTTACAGGGTTGTTTAAACCCGTTAGTCTTCATTTCTGCGAGAATCCCGTTGGAGGGCGCACTCACAAATGTGCAGTGATTGTAGTACCAGGAAACAAAAGCCTTTGCGAGCCGTTGTGACAGCCGGTTTCCTATTGGACTATAGCGAAGAAAATCGGCAATGGGAGTGTGGCTAGTTCCAACCAAGGGGATTTTCAAAAACCTGCTTGCTGCAAGTCCTTCCATTCCAACACCGAAAAACAGGTGAGTGTGCACAATGTGGATCTTGTTCTGCCGAACCGAAAGAGATCTAAAGAATGTTGGCAGTACGATGCGCCCCTGGTTTGTTGGAGCAGGATATCGGACGGATGGTAGCCTGTGAACCGCTATCGCGGGATCCAGATCCAATTCTGCGACAGGAACGCCATACATTCGAAAATCTGTTTCTGAATACTTGGGAACATACAAATGAATCCGATGGCCAAGCTTAACCAGTCCTCGGGCAAGGTCTATTATTGAATCCGAAATCCCGCTCAGCTCTGGGTAAAAGTTGTCGGAGAACATCGCGATGTTCATGTTGAGAAATCGAGGTTGTCCATCTCGGAGTTGAATTATTGATGAATTATTGATTCGTGGCAAGAAGGGAGATGAGCGCGGTGGTGGGTCGCTACGGCAGGACGGAAGGCCGTCCCCCCCTTACTTCCTTCCTGCCCTCTTCTGCGCGATCACCAACCCTCGCGGCGTTGGCAGAAATACCACGGAAATTAATCCTTCATCTTCCATCCGCTTCGCGGCTTCGCGGACTGTCTTCAGATGCGAACTGGCATCGTGCATCAGGATCAGGCCGTTGGGATTGATCTGCGGCAGAAAGTGCCGGACCTCAGGCTCGCGCAGTTCAGGCAGCGAGTCGCAAAAAAGCACGTCGATGGTCCCGGCAACTCGCGTCTCCAAACTGGATTCGCAGCGGAAGTCGATAAACTTTTTCAGTCCTGAAGCCTCAATCTTTTCTTTGGCTTTGGCAAAGACTTCTTTATCCGGTTCGCAGGTAATGATCTTGCCTTGGCCGTTCTGCTTGAGCCCTTCAGCCATATAGATGGTGCTTACGGCCAGAAACGTCCCGGTCTCAACCACCAGGTTCGGCTTTACGGTGGTCATCAGGCATTTCAGAAAGTCAAGGACTTCAACTTCGGCGGTCATGGTGTCAAACATCCTCCAGCGCTCGGGGTTGGGGCATTCAGGCGTGGCGCGATGGTATTCCGGTTTGGTTTCCTGGTTGCCATGCTGGACCACGTGGTCCAGAACTTTGTGGACAGGGTCTACTTTGCGAAATCGACGCCTCGCAACGATCAGCAGAATAATTCCGGCCACGATGGTCAGCAGCGCGGCCAGTTGTGCATTGCTCATGCCCCACAAAATGCGGGGATTGATGCGTATGAACTCAACCAGAAAACGCTCAAGGCCAAACAGGACCAGGAATTCGCCAACGATCACGCCGGGCGCAAGCGGGTGCTGTATGGCGCGCGAGCCGCGCCGCCATATGTACCAATAGATGAGCACGCATGCGATGAATTCATAAATCGGCGTGGGATGGACGGCGCAGTTTTGCGGCCAGCCGTTCAGCGCGCATGTGCCGCTCGGCCCCGTCGTGGGAACCAGTCCGTCAGGAAACGCCATGCCCCAGGGAAGACGTGTCGGCATGCCGTAGTCGCCGTCGCCGGAGATGAGGCAGCCGATGCGGCCCACGGCGTAACCCACGGCCGCCGCCGAGCTGGAAATATCCAGCATGGTGAGCATGTTCACGCCGTTGCGGCGAGCGATGATCAGCAGCGCGGCAATGCCGGCGACGAAGCCTCCAAACCAGGCAAAGCCGCCGCGGAACCAGCTCAGCAGCGCGCCAAAGCTCCTGAACGTATCGGCGTTCAGCCGGTCGGCAGGCGTATCCACGATGTGCCAGATCTTTGCGCCCAGAATTCCCGCGAACGCCACCACTGCGACGATGGTGTAAGGATCAAGCTGAAGTTTGCG